>JAESFQ010000138.1_pt1 | contig 25931 bp, 23 predicted proteins | sample 9269431 | NCBI WGS metagenome assembly JAESFQ01 (sample SAMN14502588, study PRJNA617103) | algae metagenome | isolation source: Plectolyngbya sp. WJT66-NPBG17 and co-occurring heterotrophs from well... | place: USA: Mojave Desert, Joshua Tree National Park, California | collected 2006-08-06 | reverse complement strand
GCGTTCTTCTAGTGATACCCACTCTATTTGCTGAGGCCTAGAATCAGATCTCGGTATTCTGTACTATGCGGATATGTATCGGTTGTGGTTTGCTCGAGAAGTACGAGGGCGTGGTGGGTCGGACGAGAGACTAACGGCGGGTATGCGGAGCTGTAGAGCGGCGCGATGGTCTATCACCATGGCATGCAAGCTTTCGCGTTAGCTATGGTTGTGCTTACACCTCATCTTGAAGTTGCACAATGGCTGTATCGGAAGCTGGTTGCGAGTGCGGTTGCGGCTTTGATGCTGGGTGTGTTCGTTGACATGAGCTATGCGCCGGGGCCTTCAAAACCAGCCCTGCTCCCAATCCGAGCCGGGTTTCGGGTGTCCTGGGGCGCTTGGCAAAAGCGCCGTTCAGCCACACAGCCACGCAGCCACAGGTCTAGCGTCAGCAGCTGTAGATTACAGCTAAGCTGCTTTAAGCTAGGTGTGCGGGTCTTCCTTATCTGGCACTTCTAGCTGGCGGGCTGGGAACTAGCACAGAAGCACGACAGTCTCTCGAGCTCAAGCGCAATGCTCGGAATAGGATGATGACATAACAAGCTGTATGTTGACGGACTTTCGACAAGATGCATGAGCTTTCGACGCACCCACTGCCAGCTAAGCGAACAGGTCCAAACTGGACCAGTTTCTCATTGGCCACAAGCACATTTAGTGATTTCTCTTCCAAGTGGAAAGTGCAACTGCTTCTTTAATTGTAGATAGCTTTCTATCGATGGCCTCGCCTTTCTCCTGCCCTCTTTTCGGAGCTTGTTGGAGGGCGTAGACAGGGAACGCTCTGTGATGTAGGACCTGATGCGCAATGCTTTTCGGCAGAAATCAGGAACCGCTACCACTGTTTGTGTCCATCGCCCCTAAGCTGCCCTAACCGGTGTTGCAACAAGACAGCGTTAATGTCAGAGGCCAGCCAAAGACTTTGACACCTACCACGCGCAGAGGCATAGCCTAAGATGGGGTCAAACGTAAGCGCCGAGGTGATCCATTTCTGGCCACAGCACGCTCGATGACGTGTACAGAAGCTAGAAAGCTGGTTCTGGCACTCGCGCGCGTAATGGTGGATAGCGCATCGGCGGCCAATGACCTTTCATGTTATATGGACTTGTTTTGGGCCCAGCGAAGGCGCTGCTGACGTTGCTCGTAAGATAGAAAAACCGGAGGCTGAGCGGGGTAACATTAATGCCAAGTATCGTGTCACGCGGGAGACGTTAGTCCAGAAAATCTAACAAACTAATTACAGTAGTCCACGGGCAAAGGAAGATGGAACTCTAAGTTGGTGCTCAATTGAGGACCTTGAGAAGCGTGAAAAGGGGCCAGAAACCGGAAGGGAGCCGAAAACGGGCTCCAGGCTGCAGAGCGCCATGGTGGCGTGCAAAAGAACCTGGAAACAGGAGCAAAGCACTCGACCACGGGAAACGCAAACCCGGATCCATCTGGCGTACTGCATGTATTGTAGCATCTGGATCCCGATTTTGGTCCACACAGAATAGCTTAAATGAATCGGCTAGCCAGGTTTCCAAGGAAGCAGCATAATCATGACCTCCCAGCAGCAATTACAGCTACTAGCACGCGCAAAGGCAAGGCGAGCTGCCAACAACAACTACCAGAAGCTATCCAAAACCCTCTACGAAAAATTGACGAAGCTGTGCCGAGAATACGACACAGATATCTACTTCCTAGCCCATCGTAATGGCCGCTTCAACGGATTCGTATCTAGAGATAAAACAGGTCAGCCCTGGTTGCCGCCAGATCAAGATACTCTTGTAAGTTCCCCCTTTTTTTTTTACAGCTATCAAGGACTAAAGCGTTCGAAGGGCAGAGCATATCCCCCGCTGGTGATAAAGTCGCCGTCGAATTTCCTTCGAGCTTGTTGTGGACGAATTCAGAGCACCTCTCACGAACCGGGTTATCAAGCGCCGTGCAGCCTCAGCCCGTTAGCAAACCTGGATTGGACCATAAACAAAGCTGCCTCTAGCGACACCTCTCCATGAACGCAGTCATGAGGCATGGGCGTTGAATTGGCATCCAGCAGTCTCGTAAGCAACGGAATACAAAGATGTAATTTATCCTCTCATTCTCAACACCTCAGCTGAAACGACCAGTCTTCTTGGTCCATGAGACGCTAGTCCGCCATAGGCTTAGTGTTCCAGAGTCAGAGCTTTGAAGATGAATGACTATTCTCACCACATCACAGCAACTTCGACGGCAATTAAGCTTCGACGCGTCGTTCATGGTGATACTATCCTTACATTCCGCAAAACATCTAACTTACCTTAAAATAGCTTCACGGCATCAGAGTCAAAGGTGCCTGAAAAGCATTCAACCCAGCAACAAGTGAGATCACTGAAGTGTATATACTCATCGTCCGTCAAGCTTCCAGGCCGATTTCTGAATAGTACAAACTAATTTTATTGCCTTGTTTACTACTTCACCACAAAATCTTGTGATAATAGCTATTGTGGGTGGTTGCGCAGCCTCATGTTGTGGATGGGCATATGGTGTTCGGGTGGCTCGCCTCACCGAGCGGCTCGCCTCGGCGATCTGCACGGTATGGACTGCTGGCCATTGGAGGTGGACCCGCAAGCTCGATCCATCGGCAACCACCAGTGTGGTAGCACTAATACTCCGCTCCCAGGTATCTTGAGGCGGGGTGTACTTACCGAGCCGGCCATCTGCTCATCCGCAAGCTTCCCAGAGGCAATTGTGTTGTGGTGAACGTGGTTGGGGTAGTACCCGCACCGTAGACTACCATGGCCAAAGTGGAGAGCACGAGCCTGGCAGGCCCCACGAACTCGCCGAGCGACGATTCCAACGGCTCTGGCAATAGCAGCAACTGTAAGTAGGTATGAGCAGCAAGCGACACCACACCGTGAGCTAACGACGACTGCCAATCGCAGCTTCAGCGTCTACTGCAAAACCCGACCGTACAATCCTTCCCTCCACCGAAGAACGACAAGCCCCGGCCTCACGTCTGCGCGACATGCACACGGTCGTTCACGCGACTAGAGCATCTGAAGCGACACGAGCGATCCCATACGAAGGAGAAGCCATTCGAGTGCCCGCAATGCACGAGATGCTTCGCGCGGCGCGACCTGCTCCTGCGGCATCAACAGAAGTTCCAGCAGCAGGGCCCGACCAACTCACGACCCCGCAATGCACGCAGGGAAAGCACGACCGGCCTCTCTCCCAACTCGGCCGGGCGAGTGCGCAAGGACTCGGTTTCGAGTAACACCGGTGGTGCCAAGGACAATGTCATGAGGCCACGCGCCAACACCATCAGTCATATCGACTCGAGCGCCCTCAACAGCTTCCTAGCAACAAGCGGTGCTTCAATAGCAGATAGCAGGGGAGACCCCCCAAGCCATTCACATCATGCGAGTCTTTCGGGCATTAGCCAATTCGACTACAGGGGCATGTCTACAGCTGTAGGCAACCATGGTTCAACCTTGTACGTAATGTCAAAGCCAAGTACGGTATTCTAGACGAAGACACCTACAATTTCGACGAGACAGGCTTCCAGATAGGCGTTGGAGGGTCTGTTAAGGTGGTAACAGTGTCGGAAAGGCGCACTAAGCCACTTGGAGTTCAACCTGGCGATCGTGAGTGGGTGACGTTGATTGCTGGCATCAACGCGATGGGGTGGTCGATTCCACCATTCCTTATCCTCAAAGCAAAGCACCACGACCAGGCCTGGTATCACAACAACCTAAAGGATTAGAGGATAGGCGTTAGCGATAATGGCTGGACAACAAACGAGCTTGGTCTTGCCTGGTTGCAGCACTTTATCCAGCATACAGAGGCTCGCACAGTAGGTAGTCACCGCCTGCTTATTATCGACGGCCACGAGAGCCACCAGTCACTCGCCTTCCAGGATCTGTGTGAGGAGAACAGGATCATTGCCCTCTGTATGCCTCCACACTCGTCGCATATCCTGCAGCCGCTTGATGTGGGTTGTTTTGCCCCACTAAAGCAGGCGTACAAGAAGGAACTCAGAGGCTTGGCAGACAGCTACATCCACCACATCGATAAAAAAGCCTTTCTAGCCACCTTCGGGCCAGTATTTAATAAGGCGTTCTCAAAGGACAATATCTTGTCAAGCTTTAGAGCAACAGGCTTAGTTCCATACAATCCGGAGGTCGTGATATCTAGGCTTGAAGTAAAGCCTCGTACGCCAACACCACCTGCATCAGGGCTTGCCCCCTGGCAACCCAAAACACCAAGCAATGCCTGGGAGGTAGAGGCTCAAACTACGCTTATTGTGAAGAGAATAAGAGACCATAAGAGCTCTTCACCCGATTCTATCATTGAGATGGTCTTACAGGTCAAAAAGGGATCAACTTTGAAGGTGCACTCACACACGTTGCTTGAGGCTAGAATAGCCAACCTTGAGGAGGCAAATCAGGCAGCGTCTGAACCTAAGAAGCGCAAGAAAAAGCGGATCCAGAAGGGTGGGACCCTATCGCAGGCAGAGGCAGAGGATATAGTTGGGCAAAGGAATGTTGATGCTCAGTTAGAGGCGGAGAGGCGTCAGGAGAGGGTGCGCACAGGTAGTAGTGCGGGAGGTATTCGACACTGCAAGAACTGCGGTGAAGCAAGACACAACAAGCGCACATGCAAGAAAGATGTCGCAGAAGTAGAGGATTAATTATAGCTATTATGCGTCTTAATTGTTTAACTTAGTGTTGAGTTGTCTGTGTTCGAAGGCGTGAGAGTTAGTGGGGTGCGCATTTCGCTTACCTGCGCATTTCGCTTGCCGGCTACGTTAATAGTTTTAATAAGAGAGTTTTATTAATTACTATAGCTGTATATAGCGAATACAAGGTATCTAGGAAATACACCTATATTAAGATTATTAATTATACTAAGTTATTTAACTGCGTTGTGTTATCCTGCCTTAGCATTAACACTCCTCCACTATAATAGGTCTTTACTTAGTAGTCCTACTTAATAAAGTAATATATTGCGTTAAAGCATGCCTATTTGTGTATGTAAAGACTTATACCCTTTAATACATTGTTTGAATGCAGCAAGCAGACTAATTTAGGAGCTTGCTTTGTAGATAGCCTTCCCGTAGTCGCAGACAATAACACAGCGGTGTACCTAATTCGCAACAGCATATTTGACTAGAGAGCTCGAGCAAGTGCGCTTGCTAGGCGGCAATGCCATTCCTGTGCAGCTCGAGGATCGCTTCCGTCCAGCGACGCTGCTGCTTCTGTCTTTCCTCGAGGCCCGGCGTCCAGTAGTGCTCGGCGGCGGCATCTACTTCTCTGGCTTATAGTTCGTTGCCTTCGTTATGTCTAGGCCTTTCCGTACGTTTGCGCGGATGTCGTCGTCTTGACCGCCTACACGAACCGTCTCGTAGTGGAAGTACCTAGCAACATTCTTCACCTGCTTTTCGGTCGCCTCATGTAGCAACTCGCCCTCCTCTTCGCGCTCCGGATACTGCCATGAATCCTTGACAATGAGTGGCGTGCCGGGACTGCTAGCCCCCAAGGGTTTGCACGAAAGACGGACAGTGAGAGAATTCATGCAAGGCAGAGTTTGGAACTTTCGCATGCGTCTCTACCATCGCTGTTACCGTTATAGGTTAGGCTGCTATCGCAAAAGCGGAAACGCCCTCCCGTCAATACTGTTAGCCACAAGCGGCACAGTCGAACGTCGAACACTATTGCACGAAGGTTATAAAAGGCCAATTGGGCCTTAGAAGAATCCTGCCAGCTAGATCCGTCTTGGTAAGGACACGGTAGGCGCTTAGATGGGCGCGTCGGTTTCACATCACCCCCGTCGAACAACAGTGATTCGGCGATGCATCCCCAAATGTAATCGCGCGGTTAGTTAAACTATACCTTGACATATCACCTAGCGCCTCTTCCCATTATAGCACTTAGCGTTCGCTTGGCGCCTTGCCTAGATTTTACTGTGCCGTATTGGCCATTGCTACATAATCAAGACTTATACCCGAGAAACCAGAGTCGTCTAAACCACCACGAGGCGGATATCCTACCATCCAATTCAAACCTTTTGTCATATCGTTTACCAATCACCGGGTGTGAAAACCGAACCATGACTACTACCTACCTTGGACCCTTGGTAGGCGGGAGGATCAACCAATACGCAAACTCCGCTGGCCAAGTCTATTACCACGATACTGTTGCAGGGACGACAAGTTATGCAATCCCGAACGGGTTCCAAGATGGCGCAGGGGTACGTTATTCCCGTCTCGTAGACCAGTCAACAGCTCCCAAGGTCGTGCCGCTGATAGTAATACCGGACAGGATACTTGGACCCTCGACACGACAAAGAGTTGGCCACAATGGTACGTACGGTGCATGGCGCATGCATTGCCAACTACACTGAACAATGCCCTCCAGGAACAACAGCAGAACGGGGAGGGCAGTCCTCATCAACCCTAACCCTCCTCCGCCTCAAACATACCTCGATGATATCAACATCAAGGCCGCCCTCGACCTTCTAGTTAGGGTACCGGACTCGGGTGAACACATCTACCGAAGGCCTATAGGAGACATCCTTCGCTTCATCTTCCCCTCGAGCGAAGGATATTCTGTCGTCCAGGAGACAGTGTCTGTCAACACCCACCCCGACTTCTGCCTCTTTAAGGTTTCTCAAAGGCCCGGCGGAACCCTATACCAATACGAGTTCATGCTCGTGGAATCCAAAAAGCCGGGAGAGGCTTGGGCATCCACAGAAGATCATCTCCACGATCATCTCGAAGGAAATGGGAATGATTCCAAGAATTGCTACGGAATGGTTCAGATTGGGTTGGATGTGCATTTTTACAAGTACGAAAACTCCAATTTCAGCAGGATTGGGGGACGGATGCACCTCATCAACGATGCCAACAACGTTGTAGTCTGGGGTCGACACATCAAGGATAGCCCCATGCCGTTCGTGTAGACTAGCAGGTGGGTCGTCAATGAGAGTGACGGATATCGTACCGCTCATATCGGATGATCGTTGGATGGAGATCTTTCGGGTTTTCTATCGGTTTTGTAAGGGATATGTAGGGAGTACGACTCACGATCCATCGATAGTCAATGCAATCGTCAAGCTTCCTACTGTGCGATAGATTAATAGATCAGATTGATATCTCACAATGGGCGTTTCGAACACGTTTACTTGTATGCTATACCACTAGGGTAGCCACCGAACCAAATATGCGACTCCACAGGAGTCCAAGGCGTTCTAGACCGACGGCCCTCTTCTCTTTCAATGTTTCGGTTGCCGCACTTCCACGTAAAAACTGACCCAGCGTCAAGTAAGCAGCCAAACCTGGCACTCTCAATTGGTCCCGCTGATACCTTGTCAAGGATCGCATCCTGTAGCTCAACGGGGAGCTTGCGAAGAGGAGCCGTAGAGGCGCTGGTCTGTGTGGCTTGGAGAAGGAGCTCGATAGCTTCGTCAGAAGGAGGGTGCATCCCATCAAATAGACGCTTGGGTTCCGTGTATCTTTCGAGCTCGCTGTTTATCCGATACAGAATAAGCTCCCGCACCGAGAGTATGAGGTAAGTGAGACTTTTTTCTGCCGAACCAGGAGTGGACTGGATCTGCTTCGCGAAATCCTTTCGAACCAGCGTGACCGCGTGCGGAGCATGCTGGCATATGACGATGGACGTCCCACCGACCCTGACAATGTGTCCACTTGCAAAGTCCCACTCTGGGAGGTTGTCTATCCAGACCAGGAAGCCGCCAGTGCCCTGGCGTGAGAGCGTTGCTTCTTCGACGGTAAAGTCCAGGGTAACAATCCTGACGATAGCATTGGCAAGCCTTCGAAACGTAGAGTTGTTGTAACGACCGCAGAGGACATGCCTCCACTGGAACGCAAAGTCGGCGAGTATCCTGGAGACGAAAGCCTTGCGCCGCTGTAGGCGCTGCAGGTCGATATCCTTGCGTCTCATTTTCCAGCACTGCGCTGGGTAGACGGATTGTAAGGCGTGTTTGGCGAGTGTCGGCGGTGGTTCGTAAGGCTCGAAATCGGAAATGGTTATGGAACGCTGGCGAACAAGGTTGAGAGGAACCCAAAGGTTGCGATCTCTCTGGTCCAATCGCAGAATATCGCGATCAAGGTCAAAGGTCCAGACCGCTCTAACGTGAGTCCATCGGCGGTCGTTAAAGGGTGTAACGAGGTCGTCCTGCTGATGCCAATCTCGGGCAACCTGCGAGTACAAAACATCAAAGGTGGATTCTACGTCTATGAGCGCTTTTCGCCGTCCATGCCGGGCGATGATGGTGCTACGCACCTCTTGCTACGCCCACAAGCCTGCTTGAATACAATTGCAGCATGGCGCAATCTTCGGTAGAACGATGTGCAGCAAAATAGACGGTCCCTGGTATTTCGTGAGAAGCACAGGCCGTTTATGACTGTATTGTAATGGCAACGTACCCTGTAAGCTAAGGTTGATATACGCTGCCATGGCGAGCCATGGACGGAGGCGAAATACAGGAACGGTTGAGCTGGGGATGGGGGCAACGACAAATTCGGTGCAATCGCTCTGCGTGCGTTGGCCGGCTTGGCAAAGGGCCACGTGTGAAGATTGAGGCGAGACAGTTAGGGAGAATCGACGGTGGGGAGAAGAAGGCGAGCCTTAGAGAGGGGAAGGTTAGGAGGTCCGGAGCGTTAGTTATGCCGACTATGTTGCTGAGTCAACCAACGATATGCTTGCTAGTCAGCCTAACGCCCTCCGACGACTTCTAAGCAACGTCGGCTGGAGTTTAGAGGACGAAAGAGCTTGCGACGGCGAAGGCGGGGTAAATAGACGCTGACTACAGGCGCTTGCGGCCATGCCCGATCTTGGACTCAAACCTGGTGCGATGAAGGCGAAACAACGATGTTTGAGCGCTGCGCAATCTATACAGGCTCTACACTTTGTATTTGTGTGCGCCGCAGGAGGGTCACGCTAGCCGTAATGGCGGTGACGGTGAGGGTGAGTTTTGGCTGCAGTGGGGTGAGTTAGTTTTGGAACGTGGAGCTTCCGCGCCACGGTAGGGTGCTGACGTTCTTCCAGGCCAACCTAAACATTTGTGAGGGGCTTGACACAACCCACATCACAATCACTTCATTGCATTGCTCTACCCTTAAATCACCCTGCACTGTACCTTTCGTCCGCAGAAACCGAAACGTTTCACACAAGCACGTGTTAGTCTCCCTTTGAGGCTCAAACCCTCCAACGACACAAACCTCCACCAGCATTCAAGTCCTTTTATACCAGCGCCTATTCCGAACGATATCCACAACCTAAACAATACAATAGAGGTTCTTTATATGTTCTCTAAATGACCACCTTACCGCCTAGCAAGCGAACTTGTTCAAGCTCCCCCATAAAAGGAGAAGGGCATCAGCAAATCGATCGCACCGCCGCGTTCTTGTCCGAGACTATGGGAGGCCTATATACATGGCGAGTTCCAGGGCTAGCCTTCTGGCTGCGCTAGAGGGCTGCATCGCAGGATAGGAGTCGCTGTATACGCGGGCCGGCATGCTACAATGCGATATCTCGCCGAACAACCTTATAGTGAACGAGGACGAGGATAACCCTTCCTGGCACGCCTTCTTGATCGACCTAGACCTTGCTACAGTCACAGGACAAAAGTCTGTTCGCCAAGGAGGCTAGCGTCCCCATCACCACTGGAGCCCTCAACTTCAAAGCACCACAACATCACGTCGGATAGACCAAATTAGACAATTTTTAGTGCAGGTTAATCGCAATACACTTAATATTTAGTCTGGTAACGTCCATCTCTACGTAACGGAAACCTCGCCGTGGCGGAACGCCGGCAGCACTTTCTATTAACGTACCTCACGGGTCAGTGGCTCACACTGCCAAGACCCCACCAAACCATCCTGTTGTTGGTAGTATACACGCGATGAGCGAACCCTACAATAGCTTACTAGCTTTAAAAGAGGCTAGATTACAGCTTGCGCTTCAGGCTATTGAACGCGACGCGACTCTTTCCCAGCGACGCGCGGCAGCTTATTTTAACGTTCCTCAAAGAACGCTTAGCAACCGCCGTGCTGGCAAGCAACCTCAACCCGGTGGTACGCCCAAATCAATGAAGCTCACTGTAGCAGAAGAGGAGACGCTTGTGCAGCATATCCTTAACCTTGACGCGCGAGGATTTCCGCCCCAGCTCGCTGCGGTAAAAGATATAGCTAATTCTTTGCTCGCTAAGCGGCATCGGGACCAAGTTGGCCAGAATTGGGCTGCAACCTACGTTAAGCGTCGCCCTGAGCTCAAAGTCAAGTTCAATCGAAAGTACGACTATAGTAGAGCCCTCTGTGAGGATCCTGAGGTTATCCAAGGCTGTTTCCGCCTAGTACAGAATACAAAAGCCAAGTATGGCATCTAGGACAAAGACACGTACAACTTTGATGAGACTGGCTTTATGATAGGCGTGATGTCGACTAGCGCGGTAGCCACAGCAGCGGACCGTCGAGGATGGCCGAAGACCGTTTAGCAGGGCAATCTGGAGTAGATTACAGCTATCTAAGGCATTAACGCGACAGGGTGGGCGATTCCACCCTTTGCTATCTTCAAGGGCAAGCACCACCTCTCTGCCTAGTACAAGGAGAAGAGCCTACCCCAAGACTAGGTTATCTCAGAGTCTGGTAACGGCTGGACAACAAACAAGCTTAGTATTGGGTGGCTAGAGCACTTTAACAAGCATACAAAGGGGAGGGTTGTTAGTAGCCACCGCCTGCTGGTTCTTGACGGTCACGAGAGCCACAACTCGCTCGATTTCCACTAGTTCTGCGAGGAGAGGAAGATAATCACCCTCTGCATGCCTCCGCACTCGTCGCACCTACTACAGCCGCTTGACGTTGGGTGTTTTGCGCCACTGAAGAAGGCGTATGGCCGCCAAGCTGAGCAGCTAATGCGCAAGATCAGCCACGTCACGAAAATAGAGTTCTTGCCGTGCTTTAGAGCTGCTTTTGACGCTGCTATTACAAAGAGCAATATCTTAGGAGCTTTTTGAGGCGCTGGCTTAGTCCCTTTTGACCTAGAGACTGTGATATCGATTCTCAATATCCGCCTGCGTACTCCACCGTTACCTACTGTCGAGGACGGTCCCTGGCAGTCACAAACCCCAAGCAATACCCTGGAATTTGGGTCGCAATCGAAGCTAATTCGCGAGAGGATGCAGAGGCACGTAGACAGCTCGCCAACTTTGATGGTTGATGCCCTTGAAAAATTCACCAAAGGCGCGGAGATGATGGCGCATCAGATGGTGTTGATGCACAACCAAGTTGCTGAGCTTCAAGCTGCCAACGAAGCCGCTACGCGACGTAGATCACAAAAGGAAGCGAATACAAGAGGAGGGTACTCTTAAAGTCATAGAGGGAGTACGCTTAACAACGCTAAAGGAGTTTAAGGCGCGTAGTGATGGGAAGAAGGCGAAGAAGAGGGAGCGCGTTGAAGTAGGCGAGTCGTCTCAAAGACGTTGTGGACGCTGCGGCGAGGCAGGACACAACTCGCGCACGTGCAAGCAAGATGCAGCAGTAGATACTAAGTAATATAGCTTATTACAATTTCTAACTACTGTTCCTGACGGTGCTGTACGGTCGTGAACTGTTGTGATTTTTGGTGAGGTCTTGGCAGTGTGAGCCACTGACCCGTGAGGTACGTTATAATAACACTAAAAGGCTGGCGTGATTTGTCCCCCGTTCTTGAGATTTGTCCCCCGCCGAAGTACCGGAAATGGCAACTTTTGCGCTCCGCATTGCAACTCCACTGCATCTCTAAGTGTAATTTTTATCTTTGAAGCCTGGAATACGTTTTGCATACACTAAAGTACACCTCGCCTGCATTTTGTAACTTCTGACAGCGATGGGAACGAGCTAAATGGAGTTGAAGTTGGCGATTTCTTCGAAAATGTCACCAACTTTAACACGCAATTGAACCACAACACAGGCTGATCTTTAGTTTTAGATTCTTAGGGAAGCTTTGCGGGGCTCTAGAGTAATTTATGACGTTTAAAAACCTACTTGCAATTTTGCTGGTGTTATGTTGTGTGGATGCAAAGCAATTCGGTACTTCGGCGGGGGACAGATCTCAAAAACGGGGAGACAAATCACGCCAGCCTTCTTTGATACCGTACGAGCTACAGACAAATTTTCAGTTACGTACGATGCTCCTGCACTAAACTCCATTGTTTCACTAGTCTGGATCCGCTTCCTTTTACGCGCTTTACGCTTTGTTATTGCTGCTAACTGCTCTTCAAGCTCTCGTACGCGGGCCTTGATAAGCACATTTTCGTGTAGCATTTCTTCAGCTCCTTTAACAAGCTTTGAGAACCCTTCTTGAGCTGTTTTTGGTGATCGTACGAAGGAATCTCTTACAAGTTTTGATTGCGACCCAAATTCGGGTGTATTACTTGGTGTTCTTGACTGCCAGGGCATTTCTGGTTGAGCTGGTGGTGTAGGCGTACGTAGGCGGACCTCAAGGCGAGTAAGAACCCTCTGCGCGTCAAGGGGGACTAATCCTGCTGCCTCAAAGGCCTTTTTACAATTAGCGTACGTAAACACGTCAAGAAATGCGTCTCTGAACGCTGGAAGGAAGCCTTCCTTATTGATATGGTAGATGCGTTGGCGTGCCAAGTCTCGTACGCGTTGAGAGTACTTGAGCTTCAAGGGCGAGAAGCATACAACGTCAAGTGGCTGGAGTATGTGTGATGAATGAGCAGGCATGCAAAGGGTAAGGATCCTATGTTTAAGGCAGTAATCCTTAAATTCCTGGTTAAGGTGGCTCTTATGGCGCACATGCTGAGCTTACACAGTGATCACACACTTTCATCCACCATGTCCGACTCTAACAACCACTTGTACTCTGCTTCCAATACCTCCAATGCAACAGGCTGGCGGGTCCCCAACCCACCAGCAAATGTCCCCATCACGTCCAGCACTCATCCAAACCCCTCCATCTCGAGTGTTGGTACTCACACCGTCAATGGAGGACTCGTGAATGGCAATGATCAAGCCCAGAGCACGCGCCCAACCGATAGTAATATCAATAGCGACCACCAAGCCGGAGACAACGCTCCAAACGATCAAGATGACACGCCACCCTAGGCAGTTATGACGGTGGAGTTCACAGGAGACCAAGCCGCTCGAGAGCTTCATGAGGCCTTCCACACGGATGCGCTGCAACGTCCTAGATGGCCCTTCATACGTGCGAGTTCTATAGCGCGCGAAATGACTGCTAAGGATAGACAAGAGTTTGGTCTACAGCCTGACACTGCCCAATCAGAAAGCGCTTCCAACAACAATCAATCTACAACTTCGGAGCCTGACGGTTTCGATCTCTTCGAAATTCCCTCCTCTGGAGTCCCACCAGTTGCTGTCAGGAACACTCCGGTCACACTGGGTATGTCTCAGGCAGATGACTTCAGCTTATCCGGTGCCCTACAGCCTGGTCCTCCACAGGCGAACAGTTCCGGACCCCTCAGAGTTTCCCAAGCGGCAGACTTTACTGCCTTTTGCTTCCATGCAAGTGAATTACCATCATACCCTATGCGTCGTTCGGTGCCGCCTAGCGGAACGGCCGCACTTTCCAGTCATCCTCTCAGGGAAGCAAGCGACACAGCCACCATGTTCAACTCTACCCCACTCGTCAACGAAAGATCTAGTGAATAACGCCCTTCATATTCCTTGAGAGATTTAGAGTTAAGAGGCAACAACTTCAATACAGCTGAGGGTGTATATGCTACCGTCCACTCTCAGGCTGACTCTACCCACGGACAAGCCGAACACAGCGATGGAAGTATTGTTGAAAATGGCCATGGACGAGAGCGACCTAGCCCAAACATACCAATGGATGATCCACCTTCGGTCAATGTGAGCGACTCGCGATTGGGGCCAGTAAGCAGGGAACCACTCACCGAGTTTGCGCTTTTCAGCCACTATCCCGAAGAGGAGCCAAACAGAGCTGCTCCAGACGAAGACGCTACAGCAAGCAGCTCCGCAACCCCAGTACGGCGCCATGGTCTTGTTACTCGGCTTGAACTCGCCAACCATGGTGATAGACGAGCGCCAGCCCGCCCAAACACCCCTGTCCAATCGCAGACCACAGGTACCCCACCGCTGTCCGATCTTGCTAGTCATCATCCGGGTAGAAGCGCTAGCAACGCTGATCAACTTCACGGTAATACCACCATCAACAGCACTCGCGACAACACGCCCAGAGATGACGGGCGTGCGACATGCTTGAGCGATTACTCGCCATAAGAGCCTCCGTCAGCTGAGGATATAGAAAGGTGGAACAATGCATTCGAATATATGCGTGCTCCAGAGAACGCCACGGAAGACCAGAGACACACGAACCTAGCGACACTCCGGGAAGCCAGGGCACCCCACAATGCTCTCAACGGTGATGAAAATGACTTGGACTCTGGGAGCAACGCAGAGAATATCCGATCGAATACACCATTCGATCCTTCTAACCCAATGGGCCACCAGGACACCTAACCGTGACCGTCCAACGGCGGCGAGCATTCCTGATAACGCCCCAGGAAACGGAGGTAATCCGATGTACTTGACCGATTATATGGAAGAGCTGTCAGCCGCAGAGAGAGAAAGATCGACTCGTGCGTTCACCGCTGCTCAAGTCGGGGGCAACATAAGCCCGAACTTCCCTCCAAACCCTTCCAATCTGAGTGCTCATCAAGGCCATACCTCATCAGTCGTTAACAGAAGCGTTGACAATCGCGACCGCCGAGCTCCAAGGACTGTGGGGTCCTTGAGACGAATAAATGCCGAAGAGAACGAGGCTTTCTGGGATGAGTTTGACGACTCTAGAAACAGTTGAGGTTCCGGTTGAAGGTCATGCGTGGGCAGAGTGCGTGCGAATAAATGAGAGGTTGGTTGGAGAAGCCTGAGCGACGTGGGTAGAATGCGGATAAAGAGGCACTCCTTTTGCGTTTGCTTTCGTTTGGGCATACAGCTAAACTATCCACTTCATTAATACGTATGAGCCATTGAGAATGATTTGTGACTTGTCATGGTAAAGATGAGGGAGGCATCCTCCGAGACATGGCCCAAGTTGGGGATAACGTAAACGCCGTGGTAACCAACTGCCGGCCACAGCACGTTCGACGACGTGCACAGAAGCTAGGAAGCTGGTTCTGGCACTCTCTTGCGCGTTGCGATATTAACATAGCCGTATGCTGTGCTGCATCGTGAATTTGTTCCATAGCCGTCGCGCTCACGGCCAATTGACGGATCATCGAAAAGCTGGGCGCGTCGGTTGACTCAGCTAAGGCGGTGAGCCACCACCGCTACTTGACGTAGCCTTCGTTGCCTTCGACTTCGTAGGAGCAGTCATATCCGTCGCGAAGGTCATGGGCATCTAGTAGTCTGCTGATCTCGGCACGGATCAGCTTGTGCGAGCGTGTAGGGCTGGCGTCGTGGTAGGCATGTGCGAGATTGACAGCTCATCATATGACTAAGCCAAATAAGCGAACAGGTCCAAACTGGACCAGTTTCTCATTGGCCACTAGCTTAAGCTCTGTAGGATACCGAATGTGCATCCGGAGATTCGATTATCCGAAATGCCCCTCCCTCCGCGGTTCTGTTGGGCGAGTGATGAGATCTACCCCACCTTCTCGCGCTAGATGGCGTGAAAGCTCAACTCTGTGCAGCCAGACCGCGTTTGAGAAACCACATTCAGGTACGGTACGATCCTCTCGTGCTCTATACACACCATTAACTCTTGTTAAGTAGCGAAAGATAACCACCGTCGAACAGCCACGAACGCACGCTCTCGTCCTCCTCATGCCCGAACACCTGGCGGCATACCCACTCGAGAAACCACTACTAGACCTTCTAAAAGAACTTGGGAAATGGCTCGAGGATAATGGTACTTTCGCGCCAGGAATCCAAAACTTTGACAAATGTATAAACTCAGACTTAACTGAAAGGGTGCGCCAAGTGTGGGAAAAGATAAACGTATTGTTCGCCCAGATACAGGGCACGAGTGATGTAAGTGGCACTACGCTATGGTTGAAACCACTAATTATATCTATAGCCTCCAAAGCTCTGGGGTATTTCAAGATCACAACGTGGAGGTGGTTGGATGATGAACACGCGCGGGCAACTTGTTGTTCCTATTCGAAGGACAAAGGACTCGACTCCACATATTCAACAACCTAATGGTGCATCTACGGAATTTGCACCCGGTAAGGCAATATATTTGGCGCCTAGTAAGCTAGCATTCATTAGCGATGACGTGGAGTTCTTCTTCGTACACTAGCGTCTATAGCACCTACCTCGGGAGCTGCAATGATTCTGCTTGAACTAAAAACTGTACAATAGATGAACCACTAATGTTGTCTATGAAACAAGTGATTGCAGTGAAGATGTAGGTCGCCAGGTTCCGTTCACTGGCCAAACGTCTGCAAGTCCAATTGCTGTAGAGGCATTACCGAACAGCGTGAAGTCAGCAGGTTGGAGAAGTTCTGTACAGGAGATACCAAAGTCCGAGAAATTGACGGGCTGCAAAAGTGCTGTGGGATCACCGAACTGCGTAAAGTCGGCCGTTGGCCAAACGTTGTTTGAGGATGTGCTGTGACCAGTATACGTGGAGGTTTGCTCTGTCTCCCCATTTACCATAATATTGAGACTTGGGGGAGGCCTGCTTGTATCATCGTTTCCAGGGATGCGAACGGTTTCACTGTCGGCGTTACTGCTCTGACAGTAAGATCTGGCACCCTGGCCATGATTCCCTCCTCTTGTACTTCCGCCATGATAATGTTCCTGCGGTATGGGTGTATCTACACGAATGTGGGGTCAGCTGTGAGCACGAGCGTGGAACACAGTCATGTCTTGCCTTGATGTCGCACAATGCCACCAGACGTTGCATGAGAGGCTTGATGTTCCAAGAGTATGCGAGCTTGCGTGGTAACTACACCGGTATGGCCATCTGAAGATGTCGCTGCTTGAGACATTAGTGAGTAGGCAAATAGCATGGTTGCGAACCTACACTCATTCGAGCTGCACAACCGCCGCCGTTTCGAAGCTTGATAGTGGGGTGCCTGCCCTTTGTACACCTTATAAGCATCTAGCATTAAGGGTGAGATGCGGGTGGCCACCTTGAGTGCGTCAGGGAGCACTTTGAGTGCTGCCACAAGTTTTTCGATTTTCATCCTACAAAACGACCGGTGCGTAATTGCTATGAAACCTATGAAGCCGGCACAGTTGTCAGAGGAGATTAGGTTCATCTTTTCAATGGCAAGAGCTCTAAGTCCATTCCGGATGGCATCGCGTACGACGTTGACATCCTGAAGAGGAAACTTTGCAGTAGCGTACGTTACGATCGAGTCGGTACCCCGCTTTTTCCCACGCATGTTCGCGCTCTGAGAAGCGTCGAGAAGTCGATTCGGGTGGGCGTGTATGTAATCTTCAGCTAAACTTCGCTCGGCCATCACACGCCGAATGTCGCATCGAAGGTCAACCGTTCTGGTGTTGCCATCAGCGACTCGAATGTCAATGAGACGATAATCGTGGTTGGGGAGTTCTCCAATCACTGTGTCCGCCTTGTTGACCGCGCAGAAGTCTTCGAGTTCTTTCAGTCGCCTGGTTGAAAGACCAATGTTTTCCATCGGCTTCGGTTTCGAGGACTTCGGTTTCGAGGCTTGAGCGAGATGGGACTTCAGTCGCTCAATGCCCTCAACTCGAGCAAGTTCATCAAGTGAAGTTTGGCAAAGAATGTTGACGGCATTGGTGAGTCGGTTCATGTCGCCTGTATGAAAGGGCGAGTGAGTTGAAGAGGGCGGAACGTCTGTTTGCGTTGTTGGTCGATGCCTCTTGCGGACAAAAGTCACTCACGGGTCGGTGATCTTGCAGGTGGAAATTGGGGCGCGCGGGATGTGCATGGATCATGGCAGGCACGAGCAATGATTGGCCTTTTCGTCGACATGTCAACGAAAAGGCCAATCATAATCCTTAGTAGTTTCGAATGGGAAAAGCAATGCTTTAGTGGCGCCTCTTGCCAAACCGTTGGCACACTAGGAGTATGAGCAGTTATTACTGTGCGCCTCACATTATGCATTCAGCTCAACCTTACGTTCGTCATTATCAGGAAAAGTCAGGGTGATCAATGCCTTTTTTTGAATTTGTGCATGACTCAAACGCTCACAATGAGCTCGACACTCGATCCTCCACACTTGCGAGGCGCGGCTACTGGTACCCACATCCGCGTCTCGCTTCCCTCACCACCAACCCAGTTGACCGAGGCCACTCTAGAGCGTTTCTTTTCTTGGATCATCCATGAGGTTTTGGAAATTATTTGCCCGAGAGCGGGTAACGATCGCACGGCTGAAGTTCATGATATATCATGCACATGCCGCAACAAGGCTGAGAATTGGGCCTCAGTCATTGCCTTACCGCTCTTCCAGTCCTTCACCGGTTGCCTTCCTGCACGAAGGGTCTGTACCCTCTGTTGGCCCCGAAGACATGATGGCCCAAACTCGCAAACCTGCATGCACGACGGAGGTAGATGAGCCTATCCTTGATTCATTTAGATCTAACCATCATAGGAACGGAGAGTGGTCAACATCGAATCGATACGAAGAGAGGGACCTTGCATATCTTTCCAGGCGAGGGTTGTGGATAGCGATGGTCCGGATACGACGCTGGAGCACACGGTCACGTTTAGCGAGGAAGAACTTCGATCTTTGAAAGGTTCCCAGGTCGCCCTGGAAGCCTTACTTGGTGGAAATAAGACAGAAGATGAGGATGAGGATGGATGTTGCATCTGTATTGGATGGTTCCCACCATACTTCACATCTTGGCTCACGCAGTTCCTACCTAAAAAGTGCAGTCTTGCCTTTGCATGCGCTGGCGCTGCTCCACCTGCAACCATTCCTCCGGCCACAATCAACACCAACACAGAACTACTCGTTATCAAGAATAACGTAGCTCCCTACGCACCTCGTACGTTGCTCCTACTCATATCGATCATGCTCGCATGGTCATAACGATCTTGACTGTAGCTATCTAGCATAGAAAGCTGACTTAGCACAGGAAATCATGTACACAGAAGAACAGCAGATCAAATGCCTACGCTAAGCGACACTACCGCCGATCTGAACTCGTCTACGGGTCCACCACGAAGCACAACAGCGTTTGCTATTCCCAGCCCTACTTCCGAGACGCCACTTGTGCGAGCAGCTCTATCAGATGACTCCTCTCCACGCACAGTTGCTTCGGGCTTACTCGTGCCTCCCAAGGAGTGTAGCATGTGCGGAAAGATATTCCGCCTTCCACACCTCTTTGATTTCCACCAGGAGGACCATGGAAGCCATAATCTAGTGGACGAAGCGACAACAGATCAAACATCTAAGTCGAGCCACATTGTCAGTGTCCCATCGTCTGCGGCATCGCACACCTCTTCCGAGACATTCGTGCAGGAGCGTCAGCCGTGGGACCACTTCCCCCCATGTCCGCAACAGTCAAGGAAAGCGGAAGATACCTCTCTATTTGTCAACGTCCACGACGTACTCTGGATTGATCGTGTGGACGCAACTAAACAAGGTGTTTACGGGATAAGGGTTCTCGTACGCACTATCCACGATACAGTTCAGCTTATGCCAGCGGTAAGCTTCCTTACGCTTCTTCAAGAAAAGGAACAAGTAGAAGGTGTTATGGGTAATCATGCTTACGAAGGAGCACTGTACATGCAAGAGACGGGCCGTTACATGCCACTGTGTCCATTTTGGACCCACCATCTCCGACTTGAAGATCTTGTACCTGAGGAAGTTGACCGCCGTTTGCTGGAGTCAGGCGAAGCTTGTCCGCTCACCTGCCTGGGCACCTTTTAGCTCTACATGAGAAAGAGCGTTTAATTCATTTGAGCCATTGTTATAGATAGCCATGTAATACAACTCTTTTCTTCTTAGCATGATTATGTCCACAAATGTCTGGCTACATCAGAAGCAATCCCGCACATCGACATGCATCGGTCGTTTCTCGTGCAGCCATGCATACAGTACTAAATCTTTGACATACCTGGCCGTCCGTGAGAGAAATCCACGAATTCCACTTTCTTCTCCAGGGCAACCGTTTCCGATACATTATTCAGCGTCGATCAGTGTGTTTGCGTCCAGATTGTTGCGCCTCAGGGTACCGTTCTAAAGGAAAGGTGCATGTACTAGGCCAAGGGAAGCAACCTCGTTACTAGAACGATGATTCTGAGCAGGAATGGAAAGCTTCCACACGACAAGGCCGATACATACGGAAGTGGAAATTCAGCGATCTTGATTCTAAGTGGCTCATCGCGCAACGAGTGATCTCAGCTGCAAGTGACTTAGGTAACCTGCTTACATTGAATATGAAGCCACTAGAACGCTACTCGCCGATTATTCTGTGCAGTTCAGCGTGCAAGGTATGAATATAACGCCATTGAAGCAACCGACGTTGAGGTGGCCTAACGTTTCCGTGCGCTGCAGACTAGATTTCGTGCGGTTATATGTGACCAGCTAGAGGGGTAAGGAAGTACGTTTGACAAGGCTGAGCGAATTCAGAACTTTGGAAAGGCAGCCTATGTCCGAAGAAAGACGAGAGACGATAATTATGGTAACGACCACGGCGAACAATACACGGGACGAGGGAGAAGGAAGGTACGCATGAGCTAGCGGTGAAAGTTGTCATACTTGTCAGCTATGAGTGCTGAAATGGTGTGGAATGCTGGCTACATTGAATAGGCGGCATTTCTATCCTTCGTTATTTTATGAGCAGGTATAATAAGGCGTACCAAGATCGCTAACGACTGTGTATACGGTCGGCCCGCTAATGCTAAATCTTTCGAGAGTGTTTGAGTATTTTTAAGGTGCATTGCACCCTGTTAGGCAGCCTCTGCCAATTACTGCTCAAATTGCTTGGCCAAAGTTAGCGTCGTCAATAGCGAGAATCTAATCAACTTGCCTTCTTCATATCAAGAAACCTAGCAATAGCCTTTTCACCGCCAAGCTCGTCAGAACTACCGAGACTTTGCTGCTCTGACACAAGCTGTGCGACTGCTTCAACGTAAGCTGACGCTGACGGTAGTAGGTCTTCGTTGGTGGAATTAGGGAATCTCAGCTGGTTGAGCACAATCTCGATCCATGAGTCTATGCGTGACCACCGCAAGACGTGACCGCCCACTAGCAATGTCTGATACTGCTCTAGCCTGAACACGAAGTGGACCGTGCCCGCCTCAAAGTAGATCGTCTGGCCAGGACGCAGAACCACGTATCTTAGCTGTCCTCCAGTGAACCCGTTTGGATCAGCGCTCCAGCTGCGAGTCTCTTCTTTTGATGGATGTGACATCCAGCCGAACCCGAGCTGCCCTTCTTGTACTGTCAGCCACGTGGCCTTTCCACAGCTGTCCTGATGAGTCAATGTACAGGCACCACCTTGGGCAAGCAGCACCCAGTCCTCATCATCTTTCCACTTGTTCCATTCAGCAATTGGTGCAGTACATCTTTCTGCAGACGCTCCTTCAAGAAGCACATCGCGGACGCGACTGAGCAACTGGCAGTCCTCGCCGGTGAGGAAGGAGGGCAATACAGAACGTGGGAGCGGGTTCCGTAGATCAAGCACGTTGAGAGGATCGTCGCTCGTTACGTTCTCTGCAAACACCGCCTGAACGTCGCCAAGCCGCATCGATTCGAACGACGGTTGCTGCAAACTCAGCGACGGCTTCTGAACTGATACGCTCCGAGTAGGATTCCCCATCCTTCGGAAGAGTTGTTCGATGGGCCGGCCTTTCCGGTGATCCCACCTGAATTGCTGCTGATTCTCAGTGATCATCGGCCCATGAAGAGCGATATGTGATTCAAGTCGACTCTTTGCTTCTTCACCAGTCATGTAGTACACCTCTTCGCTCTCATCTGCAATCGTTGTTGGCTGACTGGCTCGGCTTAGAAGAGAATACATAACCTGGATGTTTAGCTCTCCCCAGGTTTTTGGGGATTTGTTTGGCATCAGCTTCCTTTCTAGTTGTGCCATTACCTGTTGTCGGAAACGAGCGTCGCCTTTAGCATCGTACACTGGGCGCCGGTCCCTGTTCTCTTCTGCAACAGGAAAAAAGAAGATTCCTGGGTTTTGCACAGCGTCTTCGGAGAGTCGATCAAACCCAGAGCCTGCTTCAGGCAGCGATAGACGACGCCGTTTGGCGGCAACGAACGGCAGCGGATCGAGTAGATTGGATGTTGGACGTTTTGGGGTTTGCATGGACACAATATCCTCGGACTTCTGATGGCATAGCATACATGTTGTTGCCCACTTAGCGTACATCTTAAGGTGCTTCAGACAGAGTAACTCTTGCTGGGCCTCGTACTTCATGAGCATCTCCAGGTCTTCTGTAGTGTTAGTCTTCTGTTTACGCTCCATGACAGAGAGGAAGTTGGAGGCTACTTTGTCAGAACAGGAGCAACTAGTCGTCGGCTCAGGCCCAGACCAAGAGGATTCTGTGGTCGTCTTCGGTCGAGCTGATTGGCATCGTGTACTTGACTTAGTACTGCCCATCCGCAAAGCTGTCGGCGTGTAGGATAGCTTAGGGCAGGAACGAAGCCTATTCGAAGTCCGCGACGAAGCTCCGACTGCATCGGGCTCGACTCTGGCATTGTTTTTTGCGGATGCCTGGAATGGATATGATAACACTGTAGGAACGCAAGATGAGGCAAAGGTATCGGAGGTTGGTGAGTGTGCTGGTGTGCTTCCTAGCGACGAAAGTGGGGAACTAAAGGAGCTATGAGCAGACTTTTGAGTCTCAGAAGATGTAGGCGAGGGTGAGGACAATGAGGTATCGATGACGACACTCAGAGGGGAGGTTACGATTGCAGCAGAAGCTGCACATCCTTTTGCGCTCTGAGCATTGGCGTGTGCAGCTGGCTGGAGTTGACCTGCGACTTCTGCCAGCACGATCAGTCCATACTGATCGAATGCATATCCAGCCGGCAAGGCAGAGTTGGTGAATGGGTGGTATTTGAGGATGCATGTCTTTCGACCCTTCTTCTCATAGTCGTTCTTCTCAGACCAGGTCTTGAGGTGCTCCAAGTCGATCAAGTTGATAGGATTTGGGGACTCTCTAAGGGACCGTCCTTCGACGATCCGGCTCAACAACAACTGATTCAACTTAACTGAAGCCTCTTCCCAATCAGGGATCCGAGAAGCAGCGGTGCCTAGCACCTTGCAGAATTTCAAGCCCATTGACGCCCATTGGTAGTGTCGAACCTTTTCAATGCCCCAGTACCCGCTCGTCTTGGTGAGAGGAGCAAGACACTGCTCTTTCATCTTGATTCCAGACTTGGCTATATCAATGAAACGCCCCCACTGTTTCACTTCGGCTTCGGCTTGAGTGTCGGCATCGACATCAAGTTTCCTCGACCAAACGCGCCTTTTCTCCCTGTAATGCGGACATTCATCCACCATTACCCCTTCCGCACATGCAAAAAGCCACTCCAACTCTGTTTGTTGCTCGAGGAGCTCATCTCGCATAGCTACGCATGCCTTCAGTTTGTCGGCGTCATCATCGATCGCTTTCAGGGAGGCTCGGAAGGCTTGGATGTGCGCGGGGACCGGGCCGATATCGAGTATATCGTTACTGCAGGGGTTAGCTTTTGCGCACAACAAGTGGCATATTTACCTCTGAGTTAAGGGCTCCATGGTGGTGAGACGGCGTTGTAGCGATGCGTTTGTCATAGAACGAGCTTGAAGTTGACAAGGGTAACAGCTCATTGCATGACTAAGCTAGATAAGCGAACAGGTCCAAACTGGACCAGTTTCTCATTGGCCACAAGCACATTTAGTGATTTCTCTTCCAAGTGGAAAGTGCAACTGCTTCTTTAATTGTAGATAGCTTTCGATCGATGGCCTCGCCTTTCTCCTGCCCTCTTTTTGAGGTTGTTTGGAGGGCGTAGACAGGGAACGCTCCGTGATGCAGGGCCTCGTGCGCAATGCCTTTTCTACAGGAAATTAGGTGGTGGCGTGGCTATCGTGCCATGCGCGTGCGCTTTTACCTCCACCAGTGAGCAATCCCAAATCACAAGTGGACTAATTAACCTTATTGTAAGGACCTATCTTGGACCCCAGAGAAGGCGATGCTAACATTCTCATAAGATAGCATAGGCCGAGGCTGAGCGGGGTAACGTTAATGCCAAGGATCGTGTCGCACATGAGACGTTAGCCCAGATAACGAACTAATCCACATGCAAAGGAGGTGAAATTCTGGATTAGTGCTCAATTGAGGATCCTGAGAGGCTTGAAAGCAGGAGCCAGAAACCAGACCTGTACCCCAAGTTCTAGAAGGGAGCCGAAAACGGACCCTAGGCTGCAGAGCGCCAATGGTGGCGTGCAAAGGAACCTGGGAACAGGAGCAAAGCACTCGACAACGGGGATCGCAAACCTGGATCCATTTCGCGGTGATAAAGTCGCCGTCGTATTCCCATCGAGCTCGACGTGGACAAGCTCAGGTTACCACTCACGAAGCGGGTTCACACGCGCCTTGCGACCTCAGCACATCGGCAAATATGGATTGTATAGCAGACAAAGCTATATCTGGCGACTTATCCCCATCAAGGCAGTAGTGGGGCATAGTGAAGATGTAAAATCGACGTTCAGCAGTCTAGTAAGCGACGGAACAACAAAGATCTCATTGACTATTCCTCTCAATCTGTGTTAACGTTTATCCCTGCGTGACGCCACAGACAATCCCCAACATAACAAACTCAACAACAGGTCAGAAGAACAGATATTCTCAGAATAGTAGCCCTAGGCTACAACGCCTATTCTCTCTCAACGTCTTTCATAAATAGGTTTGGCTTACTGTGCAATACATCAATTTGGAATGAGCGTCACGCGACCGCCTCGCTTTGGCTGGCAGTGGATGCGTCGAAAGCTCATACATCTTGTCGACAGTCCGACAACTTACAGCTTATTATATCACCATCCTATCCCGAGCACTGCGCTTGAGCTCGAGAGACTGTCGTGCGTCTGTGCTAAATGCAAGACCGCCTGCTAGAAGTGCTAGACAAGGACCCGCACACCTAGCTTGAAGCAGCTTAGCTGTAGTCACTCGCTGCTGACACCAGATCTGTGGCTGTGTGGCTGTGTAGCTGTGCGACGCTTTTGCCAAGCGCTCTAGGACGCCCGAAAACTGGCTCAAATTGGGGGCAGGGCTGGGTTTGAAGGCTCCCGGCATTTGGCTCGTGTCAACAAACACACACAGCATTGAACCCACAACTGGCTTCCAATACAGCTATTATGCAGCTTTAAGATAAAATGTACTGCACGACTATAGCTAACGCAAAAGCTTACATGCTATAGAGATAAACCGTTGCGCCGCCCTCTAGCTCCGCAGACCCACCCTTGATCCCTCGTCCGACCCACCACGTCCTCGTCCTTCTTAAGCACATTACGAACGATACACATACTTAGTAGCAGCTGAATGTCGCTTTCAGAAGAGCGCCGTCGCTGCAGGCATGTATAAAGGTAGGAAAGGGTCTGCATATCTTGAGGATACAGCTGTCGCACGGCGGTACAACGCACAGCTCTACAACGAATGGCTCCTTGAATGAGCACTGCAATTATTAGGGGCGTGGCAAGGCGCTTCAGCTTAATCTCTGAGGATGATGAAGAGTTTGGATAGTCGATGCTTATAAGCGTTGGGTAAGGTGGAGCAGAAATCTGATGGTAGCTTTGCTTGGTAAGGTACTACGCTCTCTAAGGCTGCATGCCGTCCTATCATCGAGAATGGCTCTTGTATCTCTTTGCAATGTCAGCCAGTGCGGACGTTCATAGCAAGGTTATGGCCGGTGCGGGTCGGCCATCCTCCTTGCTAACGTTAGCTCCCGCAGTCTGTCAGAACCTTGCTGTGGCACTGCTTTGTAGTCATCTTGATGTTGCCACA
>JAESFQ010000137.1_pt1 | contig 26092 bp, 28 predicted proteins | sample 9269431 | NCBI WGS metagenome assembly JAESFQ01 (sample SAMN14502588, study PRJNA617103) | algae metagenome | isolation source: Plectolyngbya sp. WJT66-NPBG17 and co-occurring heterotrophs from well... | place: USA: Mojave Desert, Joshua Tree National Park, California | collected 2006-08-06 | reverse complement strand
CTTTCAGCTCGGCCGCAGATAGCGCGTCAGGATCGGCGGGCGGGACCATGCGCCCGATGGAATCAGACCAGCCGCCGCCTGGAAAGGGCAAATCCCACCGCTGCCACAGCTTTTGCCCCTCTTACTTATCATTTTTGTTGACGCAGAGCACGGCAGCGGCGGCCGGCCAGCCGGGCTCCGTCGCATCCAGCCCGAGGGCGGGGCGGCAATTGGGGAGGCCGGCGCACCAGGCATCGATGCCCGGCAGGGCGTCCGGCTCGCGCTCGGTCGGCTGGAAGGCGAAATGCGGCAGGGCGGCGGCGAGGAAGGCGGCATGCTCCCCGGTGCCGCTGGCGATCTCGAGCACCAGGCCGGCGGCGGGCAGGTGGCGGCGGAGAGTGGCAAGGAGGGGCTCGCGGTTGCGCAAGGTCGCGGGGGCGTGGCGGCGAGGGTCTGTCATGCGAGGCCGATGGCGAGGGCAATGCGCTCGCGGATTTCGGCCAATTGCGCGGCGGTGATCCGGGAGTCGGTCGCGCGGATGCGCTGCTTCGAGGTTGCCGTGACATGGTGTGGCAGGGCGAAGCAGGGCTTCGAGCAACCATTCTCCGGTGTCGGCGCGATCGGCACGGCGAGGCCAAGCGGGGCGAACTCGGCATCCTCCGTCAATGGGACGAGGAGGGCGTTCGGATAGGTCGGGAAGAGCGTGTGATCCTCGACCACAACGGCGGGGCGACGCTTGTTCGGCTCTTTCGGCAGCCCGTCGCGCCAGTCGGCGAGGACGATCTGGCCGGCCTGCAAGCGCAGCATCATGCGCCGTCGGGGATGGTGGCGGGGGTGCCCCAATCCTCGCAGAAAGCCTGGGCCTCGGGCGAGCTGGCAACATAGGCGGCGACGCGCTGCGTCTCGGCCCGGATTCGCTCGTTCCGCACTCGCCGGGCTTCGGCGGTGGCGAGGTCGCGGAGATAGGTGGAGAGGCCGATGCCGCGCTCGCGGGCGGCGGACTCCAGCATCGTCTGCACCGCTTCATCGAGCCGGACCGAGACCGGGGCACCCATGCGCTTACTCCTGTGGCGACACAAAGGTAGTCGCCCAAGGTATTACGATCAACCGCATCGGCCGACTCACTCCGGCTTGATCCCGGCCGCCTTCACCACCGGGCCCCAGGTCGAGGCGAACTCCGCCACCACCCGCTGGTACCCCGCCGCGTCCAGTGGCCGGGCCGGCGGGTAGAGGCCGGCCGCCTCCAGGCGCCGGGCGGTCTCGGGCTCTGCGGTCAGCCTGTTCACCTCGGCATTGATCCGGGCGACCAGCGCCGCCGACAGGCCGCGCGGGCCGCTGATGCCGGTCCAGGAGGTCGCCGTCAGCTGCGGGTAGCCGAGCGCGGCATAGGTCGGCACGCTGGGCAGGCCGGGGAAGGGCCCGGCGCTGCTCACCGCCAGCGCCCGGGCCTGGCCGCCGGCGATGGCGCCCGTCGTGCCGGCGAGCGGCGTCATCAGGCTGTCCACCTGGCCGGCGACGAGGTCCTGCAGGGCGGGGCCGGTGCCGCGATAGGGGATGTGGATCAGCCGGGCGCCGGTGAGGCGCGCCAGCAGCTCCCCCTGCAGGTGCTGCAGGCTGCCGACGCCGGTGCTGGCGAAGGCGAGGCCCTGGCGCCAGCTCTCCGCCGCCAGGAGATAGGACGGGAAGTCGTGGAAGCGGCTGGCGGCGGGGACCAGCAGCACGGTCGGCGTCTCGGCGACCAGCACGACATGGGTGAAGTCCCGGTCGCTGTCATAGGGCGGCCGCTCCTGCGCCAGCGGGACGATGCCGTGCGGCGAGGTGTTGGAGATACCGATCGTCCCGCCATCCGGCGCGGCGCGGGCGATGGCCTCGGCGCCGAGCATGCCGCCCGCCCCCGGCCGGTTCTCGATGATGATGGCCCGGCGGAGCGCCGCCGCCAGGCCGGGGGCGATCACCCGCGCCGTGGTGTCCGAAGCGCCGCCGGGGGCGAAGGGGACGATCATGCGGATCGGGCCGGCGGGTTGCGCGGCGGCGGCCAAGGAGACGAGGAGCAGCAGGGTCAGCAGGGCACGCATGGGACCTCCATCCGCCCAGCTTGCAGCAATCCGCGTGCCGTCGCCTCAGGCGAAGGCCAGCCCGTGCCGCGCGGCATAGTCCTCGAGGCGCCGCGGGTCCTGGTCGGCCCAGGCCAGGCCGACATGCCCGTCTGGCCGCAGCAGGTAGGCGGCGTCGCGCCGCAGCCCGACCTGCCCGGCCGCATCGCTCCAGGGATGCGCCGCGGCGTCGAGGCCGAGGCGCGCGGCCGTGGCGGCGAGGCCGGGCGAGAGCGCGCCATGCACCACGAGGCGCCAGCCGAGGCTGGCCATGCCCCCCTCCATGCCCCCCTCCCCTGGCACCCAGGGCAGACGGTCGCCGCCCGCGACATCGCCCGCCTCGCCCTCGCTCAGCGCGCTCTGCGGATAGGCGATGCGGATCTGCGAGAGGGTGCGGAAGACGGCGTGGCGGGCGGCGGAGAAGCCGGCGAGGAAGGGCAGCAGGTGCGGCACCACCCAATGGCGCAGCAGCCGCCCGCCGCGGCCGCGGCTGACCACGGCCTGGAAGGCGCGGTCGGTGGTCTCGACCAGGGTCCGGGCGAAGGCGATGCGCTCGGCCTCATAGGTGTCGAGCAGGGCCGGCGCGGCCTGGCGGCGGAGGACGGCGGCGAGCTTCCAGGCGAGGTTCACCGCATCGCCGATGCCGGTATTCATCCCCTGGCCGCCGGCGGGGCTGTGGATATGGCCCGCATCGCCGGCGATGAAGGCGCGGCCGGCGCGGAAGCGGGCGGCGACACGGTGATGGACGTGGTAGGTCGAGAACCAGTTCACCGCCTCGACCCGGATGCCGAGCAGCGCCTCGGCCGTGGCGCGGACATTCTCGAAGCCGATCGCCTCCCGGCCTTCCAGCGCCTCCGGCAGGATGCCGAGCAGGCGCTGCTGGCCCTCGCGCACCGGGAAGAGCAGGGCGAGGCCGGTCGGGTCGAGGGTGATGAAGAGGTCGCGGTGGAAGGGGCCGGCGATCCGCACATCGGCCACGTAGAAGCGCTGGCGGTAGGTGCCGCCGGGGAAGTCGAGGGCGAGGGCCTCGCGGACGCGGCTATGGGCGCCGTCGCAGCCACAGAGGAAGGCGGCGGTGCAGCTCCTCTCGCCGCCGGCGTGACGGAGGCGCGCCTCGATCCCCGTTGCGGTCTTGGTGAAGCCGAGCAGCTCGGTGCCCCATTCCACGGCGAGGCCGGCGGCCTCGAGCTGCCCGACGAGGAAGCGCTCATGCTCGTCCTGCGGGAAGGCCAGGGCGAAGGGATAGGGGCTGAGGCCCTCGCCGAGATCGCCGAGCGCGAACCGCGCCACCTCCTCGCCCTCCTCGCGGAGATGCACGGCCGGGATGCGGATGCCGCGCTCCACCACGGCGCCCGCGATGCCGAGCCCCTCGTAGAGTTCCAGCGTGCGGGCCTGGACGACCATGGCGCGGGAGGCCTCGCCGGGCCCGGCGGCCTTGTCGAGGATGCGGCAGGCGATGCCGCGCTTCGCCAGGCTCAGGGCCAGGACGAGGCCGGTCGGGCCGGCGCCGGCGATCAGGACCTCGGTCTCGGACATTGCCTTGCTCCCGTGCAAGGGCATAACTGACCCGATGGTCAGTTACGATGCAAGCAAAAATGACCGGCCGGTCAGTTCACGCGGCCCGAGCCCGGCCAGGACCGCCCGCACCCGCGAGGCGATCCTCGGCGCGGCGCTCGACCTGTTCCTCGATGCGGGCTTCGATGGGGTGCGCATGGCCGATGTCGCGGCGCGGGCCGGCATCGCCAAGGGCACGCTCTACCTGCACTTCGCCGACAAGGCGGCGCTGTTCGAGGGCGTCCTGCGGGGGGTCATCGCCGGGCCGCTCGCCGGGCTGACGGAGGGCGTGCCGGCGCCGGGCGAGCGGGTGCGGGACTTCCTTGCCCGCATGGCGGGGCCGGTGCTGCGGGACATGGAGGGCTCGCGCCGGGCGGCGGTGCTGCGGCTGGTCATTGCCGAGGGCGGGCGCTTCCCGGTGCTGGCCGAGACCTACCATCGCCTGGTGGTCGGCCCGGGCGCCGCCGCCTTCCGCCGGCTCGGGCGACTGGCGCTGGAGCGGGGCGAGCTGCGCGGCGACGGGCTGGAGCGCTTCCCCCAGCTGCTGGCCGGGCCGGTGGTGCTGGCGACGCTGTGGAACGGCCTCTTCACCGCCGAGCCGAGGATCGACCCGGAGGCGATGTTCCTCGCCTGGCTCGACCTCGTTTTCGGCCCGCCTCTCCCGCCGGAGGACCGGACGGGCTAGATAGGGCCGCGATGCAATACCTCAGCACCCGCGGCGAGGCCGCGCCCCGCGATTTCGAAGGCGTCCTGTTGGCCGGCCTCGCCGAGGATGGCGGGCTGTTCCTGCCCGAGTCCTGGCCGAGCCTGTCGCCTGCCGAGTGGCGGGGGCTGCGCGGCCTGCCCTATGCCGAGCTGGCGGCGCGGCTGATCCACCCCTTCGCCGGGGAGTCGCTGTCCTTCGAGACGCTGCGGGGGATGACGGAGGAGGCCTATACGGGCTTCGGCCACCCGGCCATCGCGCCGCTCGTGCAGCTCGATGCGCGCTGCTTCGCGCTGGAGCTGTTCCACGGGCCGACGCTGGCCTTCAAGGACATGGCGATGCAGCTGCTCGGGCGGCTCTTCGACCACGCCCTGGCGCGGCGGGGGGAGCGGATCACCATCGTCGGCGCCACCTCGGGCGATACCGGCTCGGCGGCGATCGAGGCCTGCCGGGACCGCGGCGCCATCGACCTCGTCATGCTGCACCCGGAAGGGCGGACCTCGGAGGTGCAGCGGCGGCAGATGACGACGGTGCTGTCGCCGAACGTCGTCAATCTCGGCATCCGGGGCAGTTTCGACGACTGCCAGGACCTGGTGAAGGCGATGTTCAACGACGCGCCCTTCCGCCGGGAGATGCATCTGGCGGCCGTCAACTCGATCAACTGGGCCCGCGTCGCGGCGCAAATTCCCTACTACGCCCATGCGGCGCTGGCGCTCGGTGCGCCGGACCGGCCCGTCGCCTTCTCGGTGCCGACAGGCAATTTCGGCAACGTTCTCGCGGCCTGGGCGGTGCGGCGGATGGGGCTGCCGGTGGAGCGGCTGATCATCGGCGCCAACCGTAACAACATCCTGGCCCGCTTCATCGCCTCCAACGACATGTCGATCCGCGCGGTGGAGCCGAGCCTGTCGCCGAGCATGGACATCCAGGTCAGCTCCAATTTCGAGCGGCTGCTCTTCGAGCTGCTGGGCCGCGACGGGGCGGCGACGGCGGCGGTGATGGGGCGCTTCCGCAGCGAGGGGCGGATGCCGGTGCCGGATGCCGCCTGGCACGAGGCGACGCGGCTGTTCCACGGCTTCACCCTCGACGATCCGGGGACGCTGGGCGAGATCCGGCATCTCTGGCAGGGCGCCGGGTACCTGGCCGACCCGCATACGGCGATCGGCACGGCGGCGGCGCGGGCGCTGGCGCCGGAGGACCGGTCGATTCCCGTCGTGGTCGCGGCCACCGCCCATCCGGCGAAATTCCCCGATGCGGTGGAGGCAGCGATCGGCGTCCGCCCGCCGCTGCCGCCGCGGCTGGCCGATCTCTACCAGCGGGAGGAGCGCTTCAGCCTCGCCGCGCCCGATCTCGGCGCGGTGGAGGCGCTGGTGCGCAGCCATGCACGTCGGAACGGGGGCGCCCGCGGCGGCGCCTGACCTCCACTCCCGCCCTCGCCTCCCGGCCCCATATCTCCCGCATGACCTCCTCCCCCAGCACAAGGTCCCTCATGTCCGAAGCCGTCCGCGTCACCCGCCTGCCCAATGGCCTCACCGTCGTCTCCGAGGCCATGCCGCGGGTCGAGACCGTGTCCTTCGGCGCCTATGTCTCCGCCGGCACCCGCCATGAGAGCGAGGCGGAGAACGGCGTCTCCCACTTCCTCGAGCACATGGCCTTCAAGGGCACGGCGACGCGCGACGCCGCCGCGATCGCCCGCGAGATGGAGAATGTCGGCGGCCACCTGAACGCCTACACCGCCCGCGAGCAGACCGCCTATTACTGCAAGGTGCTGAAGGAGGACCTGCCGCTCGCCGCCGACATCATCGGCGACATTCTGACGCATTCCACCTTCATCCCCGACGAGCTGGAGCGCGAGCGCGGCGTCATCCTGCAGGAGATCGGCCAGGCGAACGACACGCCGGACGACATCGTCTTCGACCACTTCCAGGCGACGGCCTATCCCGACCAGCCGATGGGCCGGCCGACCCTCGGCACCGAGGACGTCATCAAGCGGATGAAGCGCGAGGCGCTGACCGGCTACATGCAGCACCATTACGGGCCGGAGCGCATGGTGGTCGCCGCCGCCGGCGCGCTCGACCACGATGCGCTGCTCGGGCTGGTGGAGCGGCATTTCCACGACCTGCCGACCGTCGCCCCGCCGCCGCCGGAGCCCGCGCGCTACACGGGCGGCGAGTTCCGCGAGGAGCGCGACCTCGACCAGGTGCACATCGTCCTCGGCTTCCCCTCCTGCGGCTACAAGGACCCGCTGCACTACCCCTCGCTGCTGCTGAGCACCCTGCTCGGGGGCGGGATGTCCTCGCGGCTGTTCCAGGAGATCCGCGAGAAGCGCGGTCTGGTCTACTCGATCTACTCCTTCGCCCATCCCTTCGACGACAGCGGCCTCTTCGCCGTCTATGCCGGCACCGGCGAGTCTGAGGCGGAGGAGCTGGTGCCCGTGACCCTCGAGGAGCTGCGCAAGGTGCAGACCGGGGTGACGCAGGAGGAGCTGGACCGCGCCAAGGCGCAGCTCCGCGCCAGCCTGCTGATGAGCCTCGAGAGCACCGGCAGCCGGACGGAGCAGCTGGCGCGGCAGATCCAGGTGCATGGCCGCATCATCCCGATCGATGAGACCAAGGCGAAGATCGCCGCCGTCACCATCGAGCAGGTGCAGGAGGCGGCACGCCAGGCCTTCCGCGGCACGCCGACGCTGGCGCTCCTCGGCCCGGCGGGGAAGGTGCCCGGGGTTAAGGAGATCGCCGCCAGCCTGCGTTGACGGACGCGCGAGCGAATATGTGAATATTCAATCGCGTCGCATCCCCCCTAACCTCCCCTGAGCGAGAGCCCTGGCCAACGGGGGCATGCGGTGCGGAAGCGCCGGGACGTTCAGGGGAGTGAAGGATGAAGCGGCGCGATTTCCATATCCTGGCCGGCGGCAGCCTGGCCTTCGGGTTGGCTGCCCCGGCGGTCCGGGCCCAGGCCAAGAAAAGCCTGGCCTTCGTCGTCAACGTCTCGGCCGATTTCTGGACCATCGCGCGGCGCGGCATCGAGAAGGCCAACCGCGAGCATCCCGATTTCGACATGGAGATGATCATCCCGGGCCAGGCGAGCGCCGCCGAGCAGCGCCGCATCCTGGACGAGCTGCTGGCCCGCAAGGTCTCGGGCGTCGCCATCTCCGCCATCAACCCGGCGAGCCAGACCGACGTGCTGAACCGCGTCGCCGATCAGTCCGTGCTCTTCACCACCGACAGCGACGCGCCGGCGAGCAAGCGGATGCTCTATATCGGCACGGACAACGTCGCCGCCGGCCGCGCCGCGGGCGAGCAGATGAAGAAGGCGATGCCCGAGGGCGGCCGCGCCATGCTCTTCGTCGGCACCATGGACGCCGACAATGCCCGCGAACGGGTGCAGGGCATCCGCGAATCGCTCCAGGGCGGCAAGATCGAGATCATCGATGTCCGCACCGACGAGAGCGACTTCGCCCGCGCCCGCCGCAACGCGGAGGATGCGCTGTCGCGCGAGCGAAACCTCGGCATGATGGTCGGGCTCTGGGCCTACAACACGCCGCAGATCTACCAGGCGGTGCGCGAGGCGGGCCGGCAGGGCCAGGTGAAGATCGTCGGCTTCGACGAGGATGCGCTGACTTTGCGCGGCGTCGCCGACGGCACCATCCACTCGACCGTGGTGCAGCAGCCCTATGAGTTCGGCTACCGCTCGATGAAGGGGCTGATCCGCGTCGTCAACGGCGACCGCGGCTGGATCCCGGCGAGCAAGCAGGACATCGTCGAGACCAAGGTCATCGACAAGACCAATGTGGGCGAGTTCCAATCCTACATGCGGGGCCTGCTGCGGAGCAGCTAGCGTGCTGCTGGAGCTTACCGGGATCGGCAAGTCCTATCCCGGCGTCCGCGCGCTCGACGATGTCTCGCTGCATCTGGCGGCGGGCGAGGTGCTCGGCCTCGTCGGCGAGAACGGCGCGGGCAAGAGCACGCTGATGAAGGTGCTCGGCGGCGTGGTGCGGCCGGATGCCGGGCGGATCCGGCTGCATGGCCGGGACTTCCCCGCGCTCACCGTGGCCGAGGCGGGGGCGCAGGGCATCGCCTTCGTGCATCAGGAGCTCTCGGTCTTCGACAACCTCGATGTCGCGGCCAATGTGCTGATGGGGCGGGAGCCGGTCTGGGGCGGGCCGCTCCGGCTGGTGGACCGGCGGGCGGCCCGGGCGGAGGTGGCGCCGCTGCTGGCGCGGCTCGGCGCGGATTTCGGGCCGGAGGCGCCGGTCGCCGCCCTCTCCATCGCGCAGCGGCAAATGGTGGAGATCGCCCGAGCGCTGTCGATGCAGGCGCGCATCATCATCCTCGACGAGCCGACCAGCAGCCTGACGCTGTCGGAGACGGACCGGCTGCTGGCGACCATCGCCACGCTCCGGGCCGCGGGGACGGGCATCATCTACATCAGCCACCGGCTCGGCGAGATCACCAGCTGCGCCGACCGGGTGACTTGCCTGCGCGACGGGCGGGTCGTCGGCCATCTGGCGCGGGGTGAAATCAGCCATACCACGATGACGCGGATGATGATCGGGCGCGACCTGAAGTCGCTCTACACCCCGCCCGCCGCGGCACCCCGCGACGATGGCGGGCTCCGCATCGAGGGCCTGGTCACCGAGGCCTTCCCGGACCGCAGCATCGAGCTCGCGGTGCGGCCGGGCGAGATCCTCGGCCTGGCCGGCTTGGTCGGAGCGGGGCGGACCTCGCTGGCGCGGGCGCTGTTCGGCATCGAGCCGGCGCTGGCGGGGAGCATCTGCCTCGGCGGCCGGGCCCTGCGCATCGGCAGCCCGCGCGAGGCGATCGCAGAGGGGATCTATCTCGTGCCGGAGGACCGCAAGCGCTCCGGCCTCGTGCTCGACATGTCGATTGCCGAGAATGTCTCGCTGCCGGACCTCCCGGGCCATGCGCGGGCAGGGCTGGTGCAGGGCGCCTCCGAGGCACGGACGGCGGAGGCGCAGCGGCAGTCGCTGCGGATCCGCACCCCGGGCGTCGCGGTCAGGGCCGGGGCGCTCTCAGGCGGCAACCAGCAGAAGGTGGTGCTCGGCAAGTGGCTGGCGATGCGGCCGCGCGCCCTCATCTTCGACGAGCCGACCCGCGGCGTCGATGTCGGCGCCAAGGGCGAGATCTACGCGCTGATGCGCGGCCTCGCCGATCGCGGCGTCGCCGTGCTGATGATCAGCAGCGACATGGAGGAGGTGATCGGCGTGAGCGACCGTGTCGCGGTAATGCATGAGGGCCGGATCGCCGGCGCGCTGGAGCGGGCCGAGGTGAATGAGCCGAACATCCTCCGCCTCGCCACCGGGCAGCAGCCGGAGCGGCACCGGGCGACGGCGGAGGCCGTGTGATGGGACGGAAGGAGCTCGGCCTCGCCATCCTCATCGTCGCCATCGCGGCCGTCACCGCGGCGCTGAACCCGCAATTCCTGTCCACCGTGAACCTGATGAACATGGCCAACCTGATCGGCCTGTTCGGCATCTTCTCGATCGGCCAGGGGATGATCATCATCACCGGCGGCATCGACCTCTCCGTCGGGTCGATCTTCGCCCTCCTCGGCGTGGTCTTCCTCGACCTCACGGCCAATATGGGCGTGGCTTGGCCGGTGGCGGTGCTGGTGGTGCTGGCGCTCGGCCTGCTGATGGGGCTGGCGCACGGGCTGCTGGTCACCAGGCTCGGGCTGCAGCCCTTCGTCGTCACGCTGTGTGGGCTGCTGATCTATCGCGGCGCGGCGCGCTACTACACGGGCGATTCCACCATCAGCCTCGGCTATGCGGAGGGGCTGGATGCCATCACCTGGCTGGCCGCGGGGCGGAGCTTCGGCGTGCCGCACAGCTTCTTCGCCCTCGTCATCGTGGCGCTGGTGATGGGCGTCGTGCTGCACCGCTCGGTCTTCGGGCGATACCTCTTCGCCGTCGGGCGGAACGAGGAGGCGGCGCGGTATTCCGGCATCCGCACCGGGGCGGTCGTCACCGGCGCCTATGTCCTGGGCGGGCTGCTGGCGGCCTTCTCGACCATCCTGCTGGTCTTCTACACCAGCTCCGTCTCGCCCTCCTCCTTCGGCAATTTCTACGAGCTCTATGCCATCGCCGCCGCCGTGCTCGGCGGCTGCTCGCTGCGCGGCGGCGAGGGCAGCGTGCTCGGGATCGTGCTGGGGACGGTGCTGCTGCAGATCCTGCAGAACCTGGTGAACATCCTCGGCATCCCCTCCTCGCTCAATTTCGCGGTGATGGGCGGCGTGATCCTGATCGGCGCGCTGGCCGACCGACAGCTCGCGCGGCGCAAGTCGGCGCCGGCGCGGGTGGCGGCGAAGGGGGCGGTGGCGGCGGCGGAATAGGTCGGGTCGCGACGGCCCGAACCTGACCCTACGCCGGCAGGATGGACGGTCCCCTGTTATCGTCTCGGAGAGGCCGGAACTGCCGCAAGCGGCCGGTAGTCGGCCGGCCGCTGGAAACGGGCAGGGTCCTGCGGCCCGTAGGTGACGCGCGTTGCGACATACAGCGTCGATGCGTCCGAACCGCTGCCCTCGACAAGCCGCAACGGCACCCCGTCCGCGGTGATGCAGGCATGCCGCGCCTCATCCGCGCTGCCTCCATCCTTCGGTTCGATCCGCCAGACCGTGCAGGCTTGCCCGGCAACCGTATCGGCCCCCTCGCGCGTCACCTTGGCATCGGGGCGGACCAGGATGATGTCCTGGGTCATCACTGCGGCCATCTTGCCAAGGTCGTGGTAGGTGCGGTCCGCGTCGACCAGCACGACCACTCCACCGCTGCGGGTGTCGATGATGTGGACCACGCGATTAATCAGGCTCCGGCCTTCCGTCCGGATCCGGCCTTCGGATGCAAGCCAGGCCACGGCGTCCACAGTAGGCGGCGTGTTCTCGACCTGATAGGCCACGGCCACGTCGCGCGTCGGCATCATCGGAGGGCGATCCTGCGCATGGGCAACGGGGATGGCGGACGCGGCTGCAATGCACGTCATGACTGCTTGCAAGGCGAATGGTCGCACGATTTCCAATCCTTGGTGACGCCTGATATTCCTTCGTGAAACCTGGAAGTCAATCAGCGTCCTTTGGACTCGCCGGGCCGGCATTCATCCGCTCGCCTGCGCGGGCCGGACGTCTCGCGGGCTTCGCTTGCCCTGCCGCGAGGACCAGATCGAGCACAGAGGTATTGGCGAGGCCGCGTGGGCCTCCCGGCGGGGCAGGAAGGTCTCAGTAGCTCTTCGGCTGCTCCAGCACCCGCTCGGCGATGAAGGAGAGGATCATCTGCTCCGAGACGGGGGCGATGCGGCAGATCATCACCTCGCGCAGCAGGCGCTCGACCACGTATTCCTTCGCATAGCCCATGCCGCCAAGGGTGAGCATGGCGCGCAGGCAGGCCTCGTAGCCGGCCCGCGCGCCGAGCAGCTTCGCCGCATTGGCCTCGGCGCCGCAGGGGCGGCCGGCATCGTAGAGCCAGGCGGCCTTCATCACCATCATCCAGGCGCTCTCGAGCGCGGTCCAGCATTCGGCGAGCGGGTGCTGGATCGCCTGGTTCTGGCCGATCGGACGGCCGAAGACGCTGCGCTCCCGCGCATAGCGGCCGGCGCGCTCCAGCGCGTCGCGGCCGATGGCGATGGCCTCGGCGGCGATCAGGATGCGCTCGGGGTTCAGGCTGTCCAGCACGTAGGAGAAGCCGCGGCCCTCCTCGCCGATGCGGTCCTCCTCCGGGATGAAGAGGTCGTCGATGAAGACCATGTTCGAGTCGACGGCGGCGCGGCCCATCTTCGGGATGCGCTGCACCTCGACGCGGCTGCGGTCGAGGTCGGTGTAGAAAAGGGTGATGCCCTCCGAGGCGCGCCGTGCCTCCTCCTTCCGCATGGTGCGGGTCAGCAGCATGATCTTGTTGGCGACCTGGGCGGTCGAGGTCCAGATCTTCCGACCCGTAACGCGGTAGCCGCCGGGCACCTTGCGGGCAAAGGTGGTGATGCTGGTGGTGTCCAGCCCGGCATTCGGCTCGGTGAAGCCGAAGCAGGCCTGGTCGGTGCCGGCGACGAGGGCGGGGATCCAGCGCGCCTTCTGCGCAGGTGTTCCATGGACCACGATCGGGTGCGGCCCGAACATGTTGATGTGCAGCGCCGAGGCCGCGCCCATCGCCCCGCCATGCCGGGCAACGGCGTGCATCATCAGCGCCGCCTCCGTCACGCCGAGGCCCGCGCCGCCATGCTCGGCCGGCATGGTGATGCCGAGCCAGCCTCCCTCGGCCATGGCACGGTGGAACTCGCGCGGGAAGCGCGCCTCGGCCTCGCAGTCGCGCCAGTAGTCGTCGCCGAAGCGGCGGCAGGTGGCGGTGACGCCCTCGACGATCGCCTCCTGCTCGGGGGTGAGGCCGAAATCCATGGTGATCCTCCCGCGGTTGCCGAAGGATCGGCCCGCCGGGGCGGCGGGGCAAGCGCCCGGATCGCACCGAGGCCGCAACGGATCGCGGGGATTCCGGACCGCGCCCGAAGGCGGGCCGGGCCGCCCTGCCCTGCTCGCTTGCCAAGCTTGCCGGTTCGGGCGAAGACCCTCTTCCAGCCACCCAGTTCGGAGACAGCCATGGCCTCGGCGTTCGACCGCATCGCCGACATCATTGCGGAGACCAGCGACGTCCCGCGCGAGACGATCAGGCCGGACAGCCATGTGATCGAGGATCTCGGCATCGACAGCCTCGACTTCCTCGACATCGTCTTCGCCATCGACAAGGCCTTCGGCATCAAGGTGCCGGTCGAGGCCTGGACGCAAGAGGTGAATTCGGGCGCCGCGCCGGCCTCGCAGTACTTCGTCATGGAGAACCTGGCGAAGCGGGTCGAGGAGCTGGTGGCGGCCCAGGCCGGCGGCTAGGCGCTGTGCAGCTCGAATATTTCCGGATGATCGACCGGGTTGTCTCGATCGGGGCCGAGGCCATCGCCGCCGAGGCGGTGGTGCCCGAGGCGAGCCCGGTCTTCGAGGGGCATTTCCCCGGCCATCCGCTGGTGCCCGGCGTGCTGCTGCTGGAGACGATGGCGCAGGCCTCGGGCTACCTGCTGCTGGCCCGGCTCGGCTTCGCCCGCATGGCCTTCCTCATCGGCAGCAAGGAGCTGAAGCTCCGGCGCTTCGTGCGGCCGGGGGAGCGGCTTTCCGTCACCGCGCGGCTGGTGCATGAGGGCTCGGGCTATGCGGTCACCGATGCGGCCATCGCCGGGGACGGCAAGCGCATCTGCGAGGTGCGCGAGATGAAGTTCAGCCTGGCCGATTTTCCGGCGCCGGAGCTCGCCGCCACGATGCGGGAGCAGGCGGCGCGGATCGGGCTGCCGGCATGAGCGAGCCGGTCTGGATCACTGGCATCGGCCTCGCCTCCTCGCTCGGCGAGGGGGCGGAGGTGCATGGCGCGGCGCTGCACGCGCCCGAGGCGCGGCCGGTGGTGGACGAGGCGGGCTTCGCCCCCTTCCCCATCCACCCGATGCCGGCCCTCGCCCTCGATGCGCAGATCCCGAAGAAGGGCGACCAGCGGCAGATGGAGCCCTGGCAGCGGCTCGGTACCTATGCGGCGGGCCTCGCGCTCGACCATGCGGGGGCCCGGGGGCTGGTGGGGGACATGCACCTCCTCGTCGCCGCCGGCGGCGGCGAGCGGGACGTGGCGCTCGACGAGGCGATCTGCGCGGAACTGGCCGCGCTGCCGCCGGGCGAGGCGGGGCCGCTGCTCAATGCGCGGCTGGCGAACGGCCTCCGGCCGACGCTGTTCCTGGCGCAGCTCTCCAACCTGCTGGCGGGCAACATCTCCATCGTGCATGGCGTCACCGGCTCCTCCCGCACCTTCATGGGCGAGGAGGAGGCGGGGGCGGAGGCGGTGCGCATCGCCGCGGCCCGGCTGGCCGAGGGGCGGGGCGAGGTGGCGCTGGTCGGCGGGGCCTATGCGGCGGGGCGGTGGGACATGCTGCTGCTCTTCTCGACCTCGGGCGGGCTGTGGCGCGGGCCGTGGGCGCCGCTCGCCGCGCGGCCGGGCGGCGGGGTGGTGACGGGGAGCATCGGCGCCTTCCTGGTGCTGGAGACGGCGCGGCATGCCCAGGCCCGCGGTGCGCGCGCCCTGGCGCGGCTCGGCGCGGTGCGGAGCGGCGCGGCGCGGCGCCGGGACGGGGACAGCGCCAGGGCGAGCGCCGCGGCGCTGGCCGAGGGGCTGGCGCTGCGGCCGGGCCATGCCGTCATCTCCGGGGCGAGCGGCATGCCCGAGGCGCTGGCGGAGGAGCAGGCCTTCCTTGCCGGCCTGGCCGGAGCCGGGCCAACGCGCTTCACCGCCGACCTGATGGGGCATGGGGTGGAGGCGGCCTTCCCCGCCAGCCTGGCGCTCGGCGCGCTGGCCGTCTCGGAAGGGATGGCGCCGCAGGCGCTGGTGACGGGCTTCGGCCTTTGGCGCGGCGAGGCGCTGGCCCTGCTGGAGGCGGCATGATGCGGGACCATCTGGGGCGGCCCCTGGTCGCGGTAACGGGGATGGGGCTGGTGACGCCGCTCGGCATCGGCCTCGAGGAAAGCTGGCGGGGGCTGCTCGCCGGACGGTCGGGCATCCGCCGCATCACCCGCTTCCCGACCGAGCACCTGAAGACGCGGATCGCCGGGCAGGTGGAGTTGCCGGGGGAGGAGGCGATGGCCTCGCCGGAGCGGGTGGAGCGGATGGCCGGGATCGCCGCGGCGGAGGCGGTGGGCCAGGCCGGGATCGGCGGGCGCTTCCCCGGCCCGCTCTTCCTCGGCATGCCGCCGGTCGAGGTGGAATGGCCGCAGCGGCTGGCGCTGGCGCGGGCCGGCGCGCACTACCCGGCGATGATCGCGGCGGCGGAGGGGCAGCGGGCGCTGTTCGAGACCTTCCTCTTCGGCGGGATCGGGGAGCGGCTGGCGGCGCGCTTCGGCACGCGCGGCGCGCCGGTCTCCGTCACCACGGCCTGCGCGACGGGTGCCTCCGCGATCCAGCTCGGGATCGAGGCGATCCAGCGGGGCGAGACGGCGGCGGCGCTCTGCATCGGCGCGGAGGGCAGCGTGGCGCCGGAGCCGATGATCCGCTTCTCGCTGCTCGCGGCGCTGTCGACGCGCAACGACGAGCCGGAGCGCGCCTCGCGGCCGTTCGAGAGGACGCGCGAGGGATTCGTCATGAGCGAGGGCGCGGCGGCGCTGGTGCTGGAGAGCCTGGAGGCGGCGGAGGCGCGTGGGGCGGAGGTGCTGGGGCTGGTGCTCGGCGCCGGCGAGCGGGCGGACAGCTTCCACCGCACGCGGAGCAACCCGGATGGCGGGGCGATCATCGGCGCGATGCAGGCCGCCATCCGCGATGCGGGGCTGGAGCCGGCGCAGATCGACTATGTCAACGCGCATGGCACGGGGACGCCGGAGAACGACAAGATGGAGACGCTCGGCATGCGCGCCGTCTTCGGCGAGGCCCCTCCCCCGATCTCGTCCAACAAGTCGATGATCGGGCACACGCTCTCGGCGGCCGGGGCGATCGAGGCGGTGGTGAGCCTGCTGACCATCCGCGACAGGATGCTGCCGCCGACGATCAACCACGAGACGCCGGACCCGGCGATTCCGCTCGACGTGGTGCCGAATGCGGCGCGCGCGGCGAAAGTGGAGCGGGTGTTGTCGAACAGCTTTGGCTTCGGCGGGCAGAATGTATGCCTCGTGCTGGGGGCGGCGCCATGAGCGGCCCGACGGCCGGGGCGCCGGGAGCCAGATCGGCCAGCCTGCCGGAGGCGCGCGCATCATGAGGGCCTTGCAGCTCTTTGGCGACAGGGACACGCGTCTCGTCGATGTGGCGGAGCCGCCGCCGCCGGGGCCGGGCGAGCTGCGGTTCCGCATGCACGCGGTCGCGCTCAACCACATCGATGTCTGGGGCTGGCGGGGGATGGCCTTCGCCAAGCGCCATTTCCCGCTGACGGTGGGGGCGGAGGCGGTGGGCGAGGTCGTCGCCATCGGCGCGGGCGTCGAGGGCTGGCGCGTCGGGCAGATGGCGGTGCCCTATGGGGCGCAGACCTGCGGCCAGTGCCGGGCCTGCCGCGAGGGGCGGGACAATCTCTGCGAGAACGTCTCCGGGGTGAAGGGCTTCCACCTCGACGGTTTCGCGCAGGAGATCGTCAACCAGCAGGCGCGGCTCTGCGTGCCGGTGCCGGCGGGCATCGCCGTCGAGGATGCCGCCTGCGCGGCGATCACCTTCTCGACCGTGGAGCACATGCTCTTCGACAATGCGCGGCTGGAGCCAGGCGAGACGATCCTGGTGCAGGCGGCGGGGTCGGGAATCGGGACGGTTGCGGTGCTGATGGCGAAGGCGATGGGCTGCACCGTCATCGCGACGGCCGGGTCGGATGAGAAATGCGAGCGCGTCCGGGCGCTCGGGGCGGACCATGTCGTCAACTACACGACCGACCGCTTCGAGAGCGTGGCGCGCAAGGTGACGCGGAAGCGCGGCGTCGACGTCGTCTTCGAGCATGTCGGCGCCACGACCTGGGCGGGGTCGCTGCTCTCGCTCAGGATGGGCGGGCGGTTGGTGACCTGCGGCAGCACATCCGGCGTCTCGGCGGAGACCAACCTGATGATGCTGTTCCAGCGGCAGCTGCGCATCATCGGCAGCTTCGGCGCGGCGATGCGCAACGTCGCCGACGGGCTCGGCAAGATGGCGGGCGGCATCCGGCCGGTGATCGACGGCACCGTGCCGCTCGACGGCTTCGCCGGAGCCCTGGCGCGGCTGGAGGCGCGGCAGGTCTTCGGCAAGATCGTCGTCACGCTGTGACGGCCCCCGCATAGGCAGCAATCCCGGCGCCCCGCGGCACGGGCGCCCAGGCAGGAGCCGATCGTGACCGGTGGCCGCAGCCATCTCTGTGGGCGGAAGGCATGAAGGACAGGGCCGTCGCGGCGCTGGTGCGGGTGCTCTTCGCGCTCGTCCGCGCGCTGGGGCCGGACCGGGCGGGGGCGCTCGGGGCCGCGGTGGCGCGGCGGGCGGGGCCGCTGGTGAAGGCGCACCGCATCGCGCTCGGCAACGTCGCGGCGGCCTTTCCGGAGATGCCCGCGGCGGAGCACCGGAGGATCGTCGGCGAGGCCTGGGAGAATTTGGGGCGCACCGCGGCCGAATACGTCCATCTCGAGCGGATCTGGGACTTCGACCCCGACGGCCCGCCGGGGCGGATCGAGATCGCGCCGGAGGTGGTCGAGCGCTTCCTCGCGCTGCGCGAGGACGGGAAGCCGGCGCTCCTCTTTGCGGCGCATCTGGCGAATTGGGAGCTGCCGGCCGTCGCCGCGGCGAAGCATGGGCTGCCCTCCGCCGTGCTCTACCGGACGCCGAACAACCGCGCGGTAGCACGCGACATCCGGGTGCTGCGCGAGGGAATCATGGGGCGGCTGATCGCGGCCGATGTCGCGGCGCCGGTGCGGATGATGGAGGCGCTCGACGAGGGGCTGCATGTCGGCATGCTCATCGACCAACGCTTCGGGCGGGGGCCGGTCGTGCCCTTCCTCGGGCGGCCGGCGGCGTCCAACCCGCTGCTGGCGCGGCTGGCGCGGCGCTTCGACTGCCCGGTGCATGGTGCGAGGGCGATCCGGCTGCCGGGCGGCCGGTTCCGGCTGGAGCTGACCAAGGTGGTGGAGCTGCCGCGGGACGGGCGCGGGCGGGTCGATGTGGAGGCAGCCACGGCGCTGCTCAACCGGATCGTCGAGGGCTGGGTGCGGGAGTATCCGGGGCAGTGGCTCTGGATGCACCGGCGGTGGCGCCAGGCCTCAAATCCTCAAGCCGGGGATGCGCCAAGGCCTTGATCCGGCGCGGTTCGGGTGCCGGGCTTGAGGGTTTCAAGACTTTAGGGCTGGTTGGCGACGGGGGCGGTGACCCAGCCCTCGAAGGGCGGCTCGCCGCATTCCTCGCACCAGAGCTCGCGGTTGAGGCCGATCAGGTGGAGGCGCGCATCGCGGCCGACCAGGGCGATCAGCCTGGCGCGGTTATAGGTTCGGGACCGGCAGCCGCAACGCAGGCAGAGCGCCTCGTCGCGCGCCAGGTCGCTGACCGTGAGGGCGAAGGCAGGGTCCATGATGAGGACAAAGGTAGAACATCCCTGCCGGTTCCGCAAGCTGATATGACCGGCCCCGAATCGTTCGCCGGCTACGCCGCCGTGGCGGTGCAGCCCGGGCCGTTGCGGTTGAAGCTGGTGATGCGACCCTCACGGGATTCGAAGACCAGGATGCAGCCTTCCGGCGCGCCGCCATAGCCGCCGAGGCCGAAGCCGAGCCCGGTGCCCACCCCGACGCCGCTGCCGTAGCCGCCGAAGCTGCCGAAGCCGAGGCCGATGCTCGGGAAAACGGCGGGGCGGCTGGAGGGGCGGGCGAACTCGTATTGCAGCAGGCGGCGGCCATCGGCCTCATAGGTGCGGCTGGGGACGCCGAGATTGGCGACCACATCCGCTTCCGGGCGGCCGACATAGGTGCCGATGCGGCGGTCGAACTCGGCCGTGGTGCCAGAGGAGCCGCAGGCGGCGAGCAGCAGGGGCAGCAGGAGGAGGAGGCGATGCATCGGCGGGGGCCCGTCCGCGGGCGGCGGGATTGCCGGCGCGGCCATTCGTAACGCCTGGCGGCCGGCCTGGATGCATTAGGCGGTGAGCTGCGCGCTGCGCCCGGCATTCACATCGAGGGTGGTGCCGGAGATGGTGGGCGCGCCGGGGCCGCAGAGGAAGGCGATGGCCTCGGCGATCTGCTCGGGCGGCAGCACGGGGATCGGGAGGGCATGGCCGGCGAAGGCCGCGGCGCGGCGCGGGTCGGGCTGCGGGGCGTCGCCGCCGCGATGGACCATGGGTGTCTCCACCGCCGTCGGGGCGACGGCATTGACGGTGATGTTCTCCGCGCCGAGCTCGGCGGCGAGCGACTTCATCAGCCCGGTCAGCGCCCATTTCGTCGCGGCATAGGCGCCGGAGTCGCGGACGCCCATGCGCGCCTGGACGGAGGTGGTGATGACGATGCGCCCTCCCCTGCCCCGCCTCCGCATGCCCGGCAGCATCGCCTGGATGGTGTTGAGGGTGCCGGTGAGGTTGACGTCGAGCATCGCCTGCCAGGCCGCCGCGTCGGGCGTGGCGAGGCTGCCGTTGATGGCGATGCCGGCATTGGCGACGATGAGGTCGGGGCCGCCGCCGAGCTCCGCCTCGATGCGCTGCGCGGCGGCGCGGAGCGCGGCGGCGTCGCGGATGTCGGCGACGAGCGGGAGGGTGCGGACCCGCTGCTCGCCGGCGAGGCGGGTGGCCTCGTCGAGCTCGGCGCGGGTGGCGAGGCGGTAGCCGCGCAGCGCCGGGATGGCCTCCGGGTCGGCGATGTCGAGCAGGGCGATGTCGGCGCCGAGGCGGGCCAGAACCAGCCCGGTGGCGCGGCCGATGCCGCGGGCGGCGCCGGTGACCACCGCCGTGCGGCCGGTGAGCGGGCGGTCCATGGGCGTCAGGGCGTCGGCGGGGGCGGCGGCGAGGGCCATGGTGGTGGCGGCGGCGAAGAGCTGGCGGCGTTCGGTCATCGGCATCCTCCGATGGGGCAACGCGGCGGGGCGGGCTATGCTCCATGGCCGGAGGCGTCATGATGCTCGAGGATTTCGCCGACCTGCTCGCGCGGCTGCCGGTCTCCGCGGCGACGCGGGAGGTGCTGGCGGCGCGGATGACGGCGCCGGGGCGGCATTACCACGGGGCGGGGCACCTGGCGGTGCTCTGGGCGCGGCACCGGTCCTTCGGCGCGGCGGCCGGCCTTGGCGATGCAGCGACCGGGCGGCTGATCGCCTGCGCCATCGCCTATCACGATGCCGTCTACGACGCGACGCGGCGGGACAACGAGGCGCGCTCGGCCGCGCTGTGGCGGGCCGCCGCCGGGGAGGCGGGGCTGCCGGAGGGCGAGGTCGAGTGGGTGGCAGGGACGATCCTCGCGACGGCGGACCATCTCGGCTACCGCCCAGCTCCCGGAGAGCCGGGCGAGGCGGCGCGGCTCTGGATGCTCGACCTCGACCTCACCCCGCTCGGCGAGGCGCCGGAGGATTTCGCCCGCAACACGGCGCTGCTGCGGAAGGAATACCGCCACCTGGACGAGGCGAGCTGGGAGGCCGGGCGCCGGGTCTTCCTCGCCGGGCTCCGGGCCTGGCCGCGGCTCTACCGGACGCCGGTGCTCGCCGCCGCCTTCGAGGCGGCGGCGCGGCGCAACATCGCGCGGGAACTGGCGGGGTAGTCCCGCCGGGCCTCAGGCGTGGTCGGGCGCGTTGAGCTGGCGCGGCGCGCCGAGCTGCTTCTGGCGGAGCGCGGCGAGCCGGTCCGACAGGGTGTTCGGCAGAGCGGGCCGGCCGGAGGCGGCCGCCATGGCCGCGGCGATGTTCGGGTCGTCCTGTTCCGGGCGGCTCGGCTGCAGCAGCTTCGCCTTGGAATTCGCCGCCTCGGCGGCGGCCAAGTTGCGCGCGGCGTTGTCCTGCATCGCCTTCAGCGCGACGGAAAGGCCGCTGGTGGCGCTGGACAGGCCCGCGGCCTGGCGGGCAGCCTCGGCGCGGCGCTCGGCGACCTCGCGCTGCTGCTCGGCGCGGCCCATGTCGCGCTGGGCGCGGTTCAGCGCGTCGCGGGCGCCCTTCAGCTTCTGGCCGGCCTGGGTGTAGGTGTCCTCGAGCATGTGCAGGAAGTTGGCGGCATCGGCCGCGTCCTGGCGCTCGCGGTCGATGTCGGGCGCCATCTGTTCGAGCATGCCGACCAGGGTGGCGAGGCTGCGCTCCAGCTCGGTCTTGCGGCCCGGGTCGGATTCCGCCTGCAGGCGCTGCTGGAGCTGCTCGGCGGCGGCCATGCGCTGCTGCGAGAGCTGTCCGATGGCGTCGGCCTCGCGCTGCTCGCGGTCGAAGGCCTGGCGGGCCTCGGCGACCTGGCGGCCGAGCTCGTCCAGGTGCTGCTCCATCCCGCGCAGCTCCGCCTCGGTGGCGGATTGCGGGTCCCAGCGGACCAGCGCCTCGACGGCGCCCTGGACGGCCTGGTCGGTCTTCACGCCGACGAGGTTGCGGATGAAGGAGATCATGCGGGGGTTTCCTTGCTGGCTAGGGTTGGGCTTGGAGGCTTCAGCCGGCCATGGCGCCGGCATTGATGAGCGCGACGGCGAGCTGGATGCCGACGAGGACGCAGGCGGCGCCGACATTGTCCGCCTCGATCATCGCGCGGAGGCCGCGGAACAGGGCGGCGGTGAGCAGGAAGGCGAGCAGCTGCACCACGACCGCGACCACGCCCCAGATCAGGATGTCGAGGGTGACGACGCTGGTCGCCAGCGTCGCGGCGAGCGGGATGGCCAGGGCGACGAGGGCGCCCATGAAGACGATGCCGGCGGCGGTATTGCCCTCGCGCACCAGCTGCCGCTCGTGGAAGGGCGTGAGGGCCATGTAGCAGGCGATGCCGATCGCCAGCAGGCCTAGGGTGGCGGCCAGCTGGACGACCAGGATGGGCAGGCCGGACCAGAGGGTATCCAGGATCGAAGCCAAGGCGGGGTGTCCTCCGGTATCGTTGGCTGTCAGGCCAGCGAGAGCGAGCCGGCGTTGATGTCGATGCCGGCGCGGATCTCGACCCAGGCGCGGCCGCCCTCCTCCACCGCGGAGACGAGGATGTACTCGACCGGCGGCGCCGGCGCCGCGAGCCCGGTCTCGGCCGCGTAGAGCATCGCCGCCTGCTGGCGCTGGCGGGTGCCCTCGAGGCTCTCGATGGTCTCGGGCATGGGGCGCGGCGGCACCGGCTCGGCGCCTGGGGACCAGTGGCGGGCGTAGAGCTTGCCGTCCTGGGTCTGGAATTCCGGCCAGCCGATCATGCCCTGCTGCGGGTCGAGCCAGGCGCCCCACTCCGCCTCGTCGGCCGGGGCGACCTCGTCCAGGATGGCGAAGTAGCGGCATTCGCCGATCTCGCCCCGGGGGTCGAGGTAGATCTGGAAGAAGCTGTGGCCGTCCGGCAGGTAGAGCCGCGTCAGCTCCTCGCTGCCCTCGCGGATGCGGCCCACGGCCTGCACGCTGACCCGGGCATCGCCCTGGGCGAAGGCCGGCGCCGGCAGCTTGATGCTGCCGGCGCCGAGCAGGAAGGGCGTCGGGTCGCAGGTGATGGTCATGCCGAGGCGGAAGCGCGGGGCGTTGGGTGCCATCTCCGTCCTCGTCCGTGGGGCGGGACGCGTCTGGGGGCCGCCCGGCGCGGGCGAGGCGGCGCGGCGGCGCCGCAGGGCGAGGAAGCCGATGACGCCGGCGCCGCCGAGCAGGACCAGCCAGGGGATGCCGCCGCCCTCCTCCGCCTGTGGGGGCGGGGCGGCAGGGGTGCGGGTATCCGCGCGCGGTGCGGCGGCGACCTCGGGCGGCACGTCGGGCGGCAGGTAGTTGGGGTCGCGCGGCTGGTCCTGGCGCTCAGTGAGGCGGCGGTCGAGCTCGTCGAGCTGGCGGCGGATCTCGGGGTCGGTCTGGGCGCGGCTCTCGGCCTCGGCCCGGAAGTCGCGGTAGCCTGGGTCGTCTCGGTGGTTGTGGAAGAAGTCGGTGCTGCCGGCGCGGCCGAGATTGCTCAGCATGAACCAGAGGAAGACGCCGTCCCACAGGCCGAAGCTGCGCTGCATGCCGGGGAAGGCCTGCGGCGACCAGCCGCGGTCGGCGTACCAGCCGCCGTTGCGGCCGGGGCGGTAGCCGGGCATCGGGCCGGTGGGGGGCGTGCGGGCGCCGCCGCGCCACCAGCCGCCATCGGTCTGGGCTGGCGGCAAGGGGGGGGGGCGCTGCGGGCGCTGGGCCTGCTCCTGGGCCTGCTGCTGCTGGGCGCGCATGCGGGACAGGGCATCGCCCGAGCGCTCGCGCGAATAGGACCGGTCCCAGGCGGAGCCGCTGCCGACCGAAGGGCGGCGGGGGTAGGCCCCGCTCGGCAGGGTGGGGCGGCCGTAGCCGCCGCTGCTGGAGGGTGTCCGCGGCGCGATGCGGGAGCTGCCGAAGGAGGGCGTGCGGGCATAGCCGCCGCCGGACCGGACGCCGCCGCTCGGGCGGGAATAGCCGCCGCTCGAGCGCATCTGCGCGGCGGCGTCGGGGATGAGGCCGATCGCGCCCGGGCCGGCGGCCAGGAGGGCAAGGCCGAGTATGCCGGTGAGGAGGCGCCCGGGCCCGCTGCTGCCGTTCATCCGCATGGGCAAGGCGTCAGCGGACGCTCGGCGGATTGGCCTGATTGGCCGGCGGCAGGCGGGTGCCGGCGGTGGTGTCGGGGGCGGTGCGGGCGGCGCCGCCGCCGGGATCGGTGCGCGGACGGCCGTCGGTGATCTCGCCCGGCTTCGGGGCAGGCGGCGCCGCATCCGGCGCGGGGCGCGGGATCGGGCGGTTCACGCCCTGGGCGGGAGCGGTGCCCTGGGCCATGGCGGCCAGCGGTTGGACGACGAGGAGCATGGCCGCAAATGCGACGGATTTCAGCGGCATGATGGGTCCCTTCCCGGCTTGGCGGGCCAACGCCCCACAGGCAGGACGGGTTGCGGGCGCAGTGAACCCGGCCCCGCCGGCGGCGTTGCGATCCAGGCCGGGTGCGGGTGGCGCCCGGAAGCGGGGCCTCGCATGACCGAACAGAACGATCTCAAGCTGAATGCGCGCCGGCGATTCTTCGGCGCACTCGGGCTTGCCGCGGTGGCGGCGCCGGCGGCCGCCTTCGAGGCGGATGGCGGCACGGGCGGGCTGCCGCCGCAGAAGGAGAGCGAGGCGGAGAAGCGCAAGCCGCGCTACCGCGAGACCGACCATGTGCGGGCCTTCTACCGCACCAACCGGTACTGAGCGCCATGCTGATCCGGCGGAGCGAGGGCCAGGCGGCGCGGCAGCGGTTGGCGAGCGCCTATCACGGGCTGAGCGCGGGGGGTACGGACCGGCGCGGCTTCCTCAAGCAGGCGGGGCTCGGCGGGGCCGGGCTTGCGGCGCTCGGCGCGCTGCCGCCGGTGATGACCCGGGCCGCGGCGGCGGAGGCCCCGCCGCGCGCCGCGCCGGTCCAGCGGGTGAAGAATGTCTGCACCCATTGCTCGGTCGGCTGCACCGTCATCGCCGAGGTGCAAGACGGCGTCTGGACCGGGCAGGAGCCGGCCTATGAGTCGCCGATCAACCGCGGCACGCATTGCGCCAAGGGCGCCTCCGTGCGCGAGCTGGTGCATGGTGGGCGGCGGCTGAAATACCCGATGAAGCTGGTCGGCGGGGAATGGCAGCGCCTCTCCTGGGACCAGGCGATCGAGGAGATCGGGGCGAAGCTGCTCGAGATCCGCGAGCGCAGCACGCCGGAGGCGGTGTTCTGGCTGGGCTCGGCCAAGTTCACCAACGAGGCGGCCTACCTGTTCCGCAAGTTCGGCGCCTTCTGGGGGACCAACAACACCGACCACCAGGCGCGCATCTGCCACTCCACCACCGTCGCGGGCGTGGCGAATACCTGGGGCTACGGCGCGCAGACCAACAGCTACAACGACATCCGCAACGCCAAGACCATGATCATCATGGGCGGCAACCCGGCGGAGTCGCACCCGATTGCTGTGCAGCACCTGCTCGCGGGGCGGGAGCTGAACCGGTCGCACCTCTTCGTCGTCGACCCACGCTTCACCCGCACGGCGGCGCATGCGACGGAGTATGTGCGCATCCGGCCGGGGACGGACATCCCCGTCATCTGGGGCATGCTCTGGCACATCTTCGAGAATGGCTGGGAGGACCGCGAGTTCATCCACCAGCGCGTCTACGGGATGGACGAGATCCGCCGCGAGGTGGCGAAGTGGAACCCGCGCGAGGTGGAGCGCGTCGCCGGCGTGCCCGAGGGGCAGCTCAAGCGCATGGCGCAGGTCTTCGCCACGCAGAAGCCAGCGACCCTGATCTGGTGCATGGGCGCGACGCAGAAGACGGTCGGCACGGCGAACGTGCGCGCCTTCTCCATCCTGCTGCTGGCGACGGGGAATGTCGGCAGCGCGGGCACGGGCGCCAACATCTTCCGCGGGCACACCAACGTGCAGGGGGCCACCGACATGGGCCTCGATGTCTCGACGCTGCCGGCCTATTACGGGCTCGACGAGGCGGCCTGGCGGCACTGGTGCCGGGTGTGGGACGTTGAGTACGAATGGATGCAGTCGCGCTTCGTCTCCAAGAAATTCATGGAGACGCCGGGCATCCCAAGCACGCGCTGGTTCGACAGCGTGGTGCTGCCGAAGGATCAGATCGACCAGCCGACGAACTGCAAGGCGATGTTCGTCATGGGCCATGGCGGCAACACCGTGACTCGCATGCCGGAGGCGGTGAAGGGGCTGGAGCAGCTTGAGCTGCTGGTGGTCGCCGACCCGCATCCCACGACCTATTCGCAGATCTCGAACCGCCGCGACGGCACCTACCTGCTGCCGATCTGTACGAATTTCGAGACGGTCGGCAGCCGCACGGCCTCCAACCGCTCGCTGCAATGGGGCGAGAAGGTCGTCGACCCGATCTTTGAGAGCCGCAACGACTACGACGTGATGTATGCGCTGGCCAAGCGCCTCGGCTTCGCCGAGCAGATGTTCAAGACCATCAAGGTCGAGAACGGCGTGGTGTCGGTGGAGGACATCCTCCGCGAGATCAACCGCGGCACCTGGGCGCTCGGCTATACCGGCCAGTCGCCGGAGCGGCTGCGGCACCACATGAACAACCAGCAGTATTTCGACGTGACGACGCTGCGCGGGCAGCCCGGCACGCCGGTCGAGGGCGAGGTCTACGGCCTGCCTTGGCCCTGCTGGGGCACGCCGGAGATGAAGCATCCCGGCACGCACCTCC
>JAESFQ010000136.1_pt1 | contig 26226 bp, 16 predicted proteins | sample 9269431 | NCBI WGS metagenome assembly JAESFQ01 (sample SAMN14502588, study PRJNA617103) | algae metagenome | isolation source: Plectolyngbya sp. WJT66-NPBG17 and co-occurring heterotrophs from well... | place: USA: Mojave Desert, Joshua Tree National Park, California | collected 2006-08-06 | reverse complement strand
CCCTGACCGAACTCTCTATCCCTCCTCTTATTCTCCAAACCCATCCACACAGCCAGCACACCCGCAACAACCACCATCCCACAGTAACACACAATGAGCCCCGTCAAGGCCGAGAAATACCTTGGCGCCTCCCTCGCAAAGAAGATGTTTGCTCCCGCGATATTGCCCGCAGCATAGAACACGAACCACATCCCGTTCGCCGTGCTGCGCTTCGTATGACCCGCGATATTCGTCGTAAGCAAATTCCATGACAGGATGACGGGTGCACCGATGATATACTGCAACCACGTGCACCCAACAAGACTCCAGCGTTGCGAGAGCGGCGTGAGTCGAATCCCCAATAACCCAGCCAGCGGCGGTAAACAAACTACAGCGAGGATGAGACAACGCGTATCCCTAAAGTACCCTGCCGCAAGTCCACACAGCGGCACGACTACAAACTCAATGGCACCGGTCGGAAGCTGGAGCAACGTAGCGTAAATGCCACTGAATCCGAATCCCCGAATGAGTGATGATGAGAAATTCGAGACACCCCCGTTGATAACGCCGCAGCCGAGTCCAATCAGACTTATGCAGAGTACCTTGAAGTCAAGAACAGCCTCTAGCGCTTGATGTTTTTGGAACTGTTTAGTCTTGACACCAATCATATTGCTTGCGATACGATCAATCGCCACAATCCTCTGCTTGTGCGTAAGAAACTTCGCGGTGGAGGGGCTATCAGGCATGACCCAGAGGAAGACCCAGGCCCAGACGAAGTTTAACAGTCCAATGACGAGGAAGATGAGTTGCCAGGTTTTGATATGAGAAGAGTGGGCGTGGCCGAGACCGTAACCAAGCAAAGCGCCGACCATAGTTGCCATGCCGTTGAAAGCGAGGAAGACGCACATGCGTACCGGTTGTTCGTCGCGGCGGTAGAACATACTTACTATGTTCATGATGGCAGGGCTGATACTGGCTTCGAACATACCGAGTAGGAAACGAAGAGCTAGCATGCCAGAGTAGTTTTTGGCGGCGACGTGGCAGCATAGTAGGATGGACCAGAGAAGGATCATGGAGCCTGTGTATTTCGATACGGGCAGACGCTGGATTAGGTAGTTGGCTGGGAGGGCCCAGAACAGATAGCCGAAGTTGAAGATAGCGGCTACCCAGCCGTAGCGGTCGCCTTGTAAGCCGAGATCAGGGGTGAGGGTGTAGGCGTTTGCGTAGTTTAGGGAAAGCTTGTCGAGAAATTGGATCATGTATGTTATGCATATCTAGTGCTTTGTTAGTCGAGCGGTCTTGGTACTGAACGACATGGACCCATAGGGGCGTACCATTGGCATGATGACCCAGTCAATCTTTCTCAATACAATCTTGCGCTCTGCTTCCAGCTCTTCTCTTGAGTATTGTTGCACTTCAAGGTATAGATCTGCACCGATGTCGCGCATCTGCTTCTCGACAGCGAGTTGCCCCTCATCGACGCTGGGCTCTCGCGCTGGCGAGATATCGTGCTCTTTTTCGCCCATCTTTAACTGCCCAGAGCTGATGGATTCGTTGCTGGTGCTTCAAGTCCGGATCCAGCGATTGACTAGGGAGGGGTAGATACGAGATAAAGGAAAACACCGAAAACGGAGACTCCCAGGCGGTACTACTTGAACAATTACACAAAAAGCTGGGTATGGTGCTCTTACTTAAGTTGTACTACCAGTCGACATCTCCCACCCTTGGCAACGGCCGCCTGGGCATGAACGGACTTATCGTCAATTTTGCCAAGCCATTCTTATCGCTGTGTTGAGTATTGCATATCACTACCTATGTCGGCTATAGTATCATGCAGGTTGCTGATATTGCCGCATTCCATTGGCGTTGTTGATCCTTCGGCACGTTAAATCGGATAACTCACCGGGTGCAGTTACCCTGGTTGGAGTAGCCTTAGATAGCAAACGTACTGTCAAATCCATGCTATGAAAGCGATGTGCTTCGGCCGTGATCATGTTCACGTGTGCAATGCATGTCAGCGCAAATGAAATAGGATTGTAACTGATTGGCCACGATGTCCAAAGTCGTAATTGTTACTGTTTCGTATTTGCTATTATTCGGATACTGGAATGTTGCGCGTGACCAGAATTAAGACTAGAGGCAGCGCCAGTCATGCGCGAAATTCTACTTCCACAGACCGTAAGGTCCAGATGTGAACTTCCATAGTTTGACTGTTCCATCCTCACTGCCTGTCGCATAGAGCTTTCCATCTGGCGAGAAGCTTGCCGACCAGATCGGCCCGTGGTGACCCTTGTTGGTCTCGAGCTCCTTCTCCTCATCAAAGTCCCAGACCCTGACCCAGGTATCATTCTGGTTGCTACCACCAGTGACAAACTTCCGCTCCCCGTTGTGCAGAGCCACACTGGCGATTTCGTATGGCGTCTTGATGCTCTTGATGAGCGATCCGGGCGACTGGCTGTTGAAGAAGTAGGCACTGTTTCCAGCGGCTACGCTCAAAATGCCATCCGAGGAGGTGTTATCCAACTCGCAAGAGCCAACGGTGCCTTCCACGGCATGCTCGCCGATTGTAGACTCTTGGCGCAAATCCCACCACCGCACCTTCTTGTCTTCGGCGGCTGTAATTATGACATTCGAATCGGATGTCCATACGATCGACTTGATAGTTCCGGTGTGAACACCTGCGCCAATCTCGAAGCTCGTCGCGTCGCTGCGTGAAAGGTCGTATATGCGCAACTTCTTCTCCATGCCACCGGTGGCGAGGATCTGGGGATGAGGTTGATTAGGGAATGCGACCGCGCGGACGATGTGGTTGTGCGAGAGTGTATGTAGGGCTTCACCAGTGTGTGTATCCCAGACTTTTCTGTAAACTGTTAGGGGACTCTTGGCTTGCAGCAGCTGGACACACTTACGCAGAGAAATCCGCAGAGGCTGTAGCTGCCAGCGATGCATCTGAGGATAGTCTAGCTTGCCAGACTGCGCCCTTGTGGCCCAGGAAAGTGCCAATCCAGTCTCCTGTCACTCCGTCCCGGAGCATGGGGTTGTTGTCCTTGCATGCTGATATAATGTAGTATTGATCCTCGTCTAACAAGGACGAGAAGTGAATATGTGGCACAGGTCTCGAGTGACCGTGACACGTGAGAGGCACAACCTTGGTTGTTTCGGGCATTGTAGGTAGTTAAGGAGTGTAGGTAGCTTCAATGTAAGGAGCGACTGCTACAACTCGCCGTATGAGGTGAGAGAACCTTGTAGCTCAAGGCCAGGAGCGGTGAATGCGGGAAGGCGTATGTTCTAGTTATTGGGATGTCGCAGACAGTTCTAGCTGGACGGGGACCAGCAGTAGTAGCTCTAGCAGTTCGGAAACACAGAAAAGAAAGCGGAGGACAGAAAATAGTCGTCAATGGGTCGTAACGTCGTAAAAGTAGTATGCTGGCGGAATCGCAAGTTCATTGAGAGCAATTCGAGGGGAAAGTTGAAACGGCCATTCAAATCTCAGGGTTGGACTAGTGCCGGAGATCTCCGCTACCGAGGCTTGCCCAAACGGTCAAGCTACATGGTGCCACCCGTACTTCCTCGTAAGAATATCAGGCAAACCGCAAGCAAGTCTGCCTCACCTTCCATGGACCATTTCCTGAGTCAAATCATGCATGGCGACGTCCGCATTTCACACAAAAAACAGACGTTCTCTTGTATTCTCCGTCCTGTATCACTCTCCACCAAATGTTGGCACAAGTCTGACACTCAACCTTGGCTCCGATGCACAGCTTAGTTGTAATGACCTTGCTTTGCTTATCGGTCTCTGAGGACCGGGTCTTGCTCATCAAGTCAAGGAAAATGTCTCGTCCGAACTCTGTTATTTCTTGGGGTGCCGTCACTATCAGGGACTGGTTACCTCCGGTGTTGTGGAGAATGCTTCCAGGACCCGCATTGTCTACCAAGTCTAGCAAGATATTTATCAATGGATGGCTGGGCTGGTGTTCTGAACCAACGAGATTGTAGACGTCTTTGATGAGACCACAAAACTCTTCTTGCGCAACGGCGTCGTTCGCCAATGGTGTACTAGATCGGTTGAACCAAGCGCACATGCTGCTCTGGAAGCACATGACAACCCGATCCTGGAATTCAGGAAAATCGTACTTATAACCAGTGCGGTATAGCTTCAGCAAGTAGTGGATGTTGGAGGCGGCACCGTGCGCCTGGAGTGACGTATCCTCCGGGGGGCCTATCTCCTCGGTGTATGCGAAGTCGAGCATTGTCTTTAGTGCGTCAGGATCATCTTCCTTTAGGATGATCTCTCTGGTGAAGCTTTTCTGTTTAGATCAATAAGAGTCTGCTACCTTGGCTTGTAACCCGGAACTTACTGTAAATCCACCAGTGAAAGCTGCCGCAAACCACCCCGACTTCGCGCTTAGCAGCACTTTATGAGCTTCGAAGGGGAGCTCTCCGGATTTTCCGTATCGGACTGTGATGTCGGATATTACTTTCGAATTTGCGTACCTTGGGTGGGCTTTGTCAGCGCGTTTTTTTTTTTCATATTTGTGTGGCTCACTTTTTGAAGCCAAGCTTCCGCCGCTTGTTTGCGCCGTTAGAAGACTCCATATCGTCAAGTCGCAGAGCAGATTTACTGCTGTTGTTGAGAAGAGACAGTTGGAGTCAAGAGAAGAAGTGTCTCCGGGAGTAGGTTTTATATCGATGCCTACCATGACGATCGCAAGGACCTCTCACCTGTTATGGAGCTAAGACTAGGTAATAGGCAATCTCACTCAAAGCGATTCACATGGACTTGGAACAGCTTATGAGCTTGGCCAGACCTCAGTACCAGAGATCCAAATAGAATTGTTGTCATCCGCCGAACAAGGCTCAACAACCTCAACAGACCAAGAAGACACCATCCAACCATCCCCGTCCGACCGCTCTGAGTGTATACCAAGAGAAAACTTTCCCATACCCAAGACTTCGGCAATTAAAGCATCACAACTTGAATCGCTCCGCTCGTGAGAGAAACATCGTATATCCACAATTTCCAAACAAGTTATTTCACCTTAGTTGAAAGGCAGGCTTAAGGTCAAGAGGCATGGATGTGGAGGCTTTGTAGTAATGGTGCTCATCATGTCTTTACGGATGTCATTCCTTATCTGATACTTTAGGCTCTGGGCTTCTTCCTCAAGATCGGACATTCTCGTTGTTCGCTAAGCGGAATCAATGCGTCAATGAAGACAAAAGAGACTCATGTGAACTACATCAATACAGAGGGTACTTTTGATTGATGTTACTATAGATTAAGGTATACATATAAAGTAGTCTAGCTATGAATGCTGGCAAGGTTGCGTAGCATGTCAGCATAACCGTCATTGATCAGCGATGCTTCTATAGAGCGGCATCAACGGACTGGCCCGCGGCGTTGGCAGAAGCGTCAACGTTCTTGACGTCGTTGACAGTAGAAGTGGCACCAGAGTAGGTACCGTCAACGATGGCCTTGGCATCGATGTTCTTAACATCGTCGACAACAGGCGTAACATCAGAGGTAACATCATCAGCTACCGGTGTAACAGTAGTGGTGACATCGCCGACAACAGGTGCAACACCAGAGGTAACGCCGTTAACGATACCATTGACATCAAGGTTCTGAACGTCGACGACAGTTGATGCAACACCGGAAGTAGCACCACCGACAAGAGCCTTAGTGTCAGGAACCTCCTGGCGCCTTTCGAGAACCGCATCGACGGAAGCATCTAGGGCGTCGGCAGAAGCGTCGATGTGCTTGACATCCTGGTCGAATTGTTAGTTGGACAAAACGAGAGATCATTGTGGAACTTACGTTGACAGTAGAGGTGAAGCCAGAGGTGACGCCACCAACGAGTTCCTTAGCATCAGGGATCTCTTGACGCTTATTCACTTCGACGTCAACTGTGTCGTCGAGGGCCTCGACAGAAGCATCAATGTTCTCGACGCCCTATCAGCATTGTTAGTTTGACGAAACGAAGGGGTAAATGCGCAACATACATTGACAGTGGAAGTGACACCGGAGGTGACACCACCAACCATAGGCGTAACGTCAGAAGTGACATCGCCAACGACAGGCTCAACCTCAGAAGTGATATCGCCAGCGACAGGCTTGACGTCAGAAGTGGCATCGCCGACAATAGGCTTAACGTCAGGGATCTGCTGGCGCTTCCTCAGACCGACATCAACAGAGGCACCGACAGGAGTGTCGAGAACGTTGACTTTGGCATCCGCAGGAGCCTCGACGCGTTTGCCCACAGAGGTGTTGACCTTCTTGGGGTCGACAGAAGCGTCTACAGATACGAACTGAGTGCCAATCTTTGCGTCGACACGCTTACCCACAGAAGCGTTAATCTTCTTTGGGTCGATAGAGGCATCGACAGAGCCAAACTTGGTGCCGACCTTTGTGTTGACACGTCTGCTCAGATGAGTCTTGACCTTGGGGTCCACGGTAGCGCCAACGGAAGGATCGAGAGATCCGACATTAGCGCCGACCTTCGCGTCGACACGCCTTCCGAGAGAGGCGTCGATCGTGGGGTGTACGGCACCGTCAACATTCTGTTGGAAGTTTAGCTCGGCGAATCCACAAGACGACATGGAACACATACGTTGACAGTTGAAGTGACATCAGAAGTGACACCGCCAACCACAGCCTTAGGCTGAGGGATGACTGCGGCGTTCGCAACAGCGGCGGCAGCTAGAAGGACGGGGACGTTGAAACGCATCTTAAGAGAAGGGAAGTTCTTGAAAAGACTGTGATATAGTTGGAGCAAGAAGCGAGTGTCTTGGAGGAATGCGGATCAATAGCTGGATGATACCTTCACTCAAGTCGGCGTCAACAGTACTTATACACTCATCTCTCTCAACGTCTTTCTCCTAACGCCACTTGATGGACATGTGTGGCAGTGTAGCAATGTCCGGTGAATGGCCGTTGTGTGCATTGGGAAGCGCAGTAGGATGATGATCATCAGCGCGAAGTCTCATTCAAGGCTGCATGTAGTTGATCTACTGCAATGGCCCATGCGTTTAGCCATTACGAAGTGGTATCGTAGGCGTAGATCGCTGTTGGTACCCCATGAAAGTGGATTCGCCAGCACAGATTCAGCGCCCAGCTCGAGTAAGTTACAACTGGAGTACAGTCGATTAGTTCAGTGTAACCTGACTTGTACAGATACTGCCTTTGATGCTCTAAAGGCTCCCGAATTCATACAGTTCTCCTTTCCAGCAATGGGTGTGTTCAGGAAGGTCTACTAAGGTTAATTATGCAGGACGCAGCTTTCATGACAGAGGGCTATGCATGCGAATCTTTTGGGCCACAAAGAGCCCTGACTCACGACACTTGCGTTTCCTAAGCCGTCGTGTTGCGGTCGATTGGGATCGGCATCAGGGGCAGCGATGCCAGGGCGCGGAACTCGCGGCTTCGAAGTGGACTCCCGTAAGTATCTCCAGGGGAGCTCAGGTACGACTGATCATAGCGCAAACAGGCTCAACGCAGTGGCCATTCTCTGCACAGCTCTTGGTTTGTCGTCAGCGGTCTGCAATCCCGCTCCACAACCCGGTCTCTGACCACGTTGTTTATCGGTCCTTATGTGCCTTTGCACGTATTGATGAGCCGGGGATCATGTGCTTCGAGCACCTAGGTAGACTCGAAAAGTGCAGCGCACGACTTGTTCGCTCAAAATGTGGAGTTCCAGGTCGAAAGTTTTAGGGTGTAGTAGTTCACCTCAATTGCTGCCTGGCTCGGCCCGAAAGTTCCCCAAGCGGCGTGGCGTGAGTTGGCGAGGTTTAGTAAGAGCTTAAAACGCGCGCTAGACCTTCCACGATGACGCATCGTGTTGGCGGCATCGCGCTCTGACCGCGACACGGCCGTCGACGCCTTTACCTTTCTCCTAGCTTTACTGAACTGGTGGAGGATTTACGCAGCCTGGACTAATTGGGCTACGAGCAATTTCCTGACGCGTCTTCACACCACGTGCCTTCTGCACGTCCATGTGGGTATCGAATGACGATACACGCAAACCTTGGCTTGAATCTGCTCATTGTTAGTGTGCTGTCACCTGTCACCAGATACGTGTATGTCAGTACTTCGTGCACCTTTCTCTTCGCGGATTCCAACATCGGAGCGTAACAAGCTACCTGGGAATTGTCGTTCGCAATCACTAGTAGTTTGGATTGCGGAGAAAGCCGTCGGTGAATGATTACCTCAGCGATTAGATCGTTTCGAATCAGCAACTCCCTTCCTCTTGCGTACTTCTGCAGGCAGGAATTGCCTGGAAACTATTTCAAATCTTGTACGGTCCGATGTCGTATCTGAAAGTAACGTACACAACTAACTTACCGTACGAATGCCGTAGCAACAGCCATACAACGCTTTTAGTACAGAGAAGAGCTTCCAACAGGCTCTTAGAGCATGCAGACGTCTGATTTATGCGAGTGAAAGCTGACCCTTCAACTCTCAAACTACATGTCAAGTTCGTCCCAGCTCTTGCTCTCGTCTAGTCACCTCTCGAAGTGTATGCTTGCTAGCAATGCAAGTACTGTCACTGCTACGACTCTATCAATGTCAACATCGAGTTTGTCTGCTATCAAACCAGTACTGAAATTATCGGCGTGATCCTCGTGAGCGACAAACCAAATGGTACCAGCGATTGTTAAACTACGGAAAACTGCTCCCAGAACGGCTATATTTGGCTCTAATAGTGTAAATCGATTGGCACAAAGGAGCGCATGGCATGTGAAGATAGACCATACGAACATCTAGGAGTCTTACTTCACTCAAGACCCCACGCCTTCAAGGCAACAACACAAGTTCGCTAGGGAAATTTCGCGTGAATGTTCCCTCCTTTGCCCTATCTAGTAATTGTCCGACCACTAGACCCAACGCCTTCCCCTATATGTACTTTACTTCCCACCTCTTGATATAAGTGACCACTATCAATTCTTCTTACACAGAAACCAACTCTTCGACTCCACCACGGCCTTTCGATATTCAGTTATGTCATTCCCCAATGCTAGCAGTATCCCGAACGGCAATATTAGAGATTTGCCAGATGAATTGCTCCTCCAAATTACTCAGTATCTTATAGTTGAGCCGCGCTTCGACCGAAGCGCCTACGGAGATCTACTATCTCTCGCCGCCGCGAATACTCGGTTCCCTAGAGTCATTCAAACAACACTCCAGAGCCTGAAAGGACTTACTGTTCCACTTTTAAAGGTGTTCACCTTGTTCCGAACGCTCCGAGATTTTCCGGTCATCGAGTGGGCGGACAAAATCGAGTCTCTGGAGATCACAAATTACGTATCTCCTGAAGCCCCGAAGGATAACTACGGTGGCGACGAGGATGGGCGTATGCGAATGCCCTGGAGCAGCACTCACGAATGTCGTATCCAGCGCAGATTACGTGCCGGATTAATGCAGTACAAGGATGCACAACTCCAGTCGAAGATGCCGTCGAGACAGTTCAATGTCGAGACCGATGTTACGTTTCGAACGAATTGTCTCAACGCTATTCGGGACGCCGATGATGTTAGCAACCAAAACAAGCGAGTGTGGGAAGACGCGCTCCGAGCAGGTCATAACAACGCGTTCCTTGCTCTGCTTTTCTTGATACTACCAAATCTTGAAGAGTTGCTTCTCGGTGGCGGCCATATACTCCACTATCCAATGCTGTTCAGGGACGCAGACCCATGGCAAGGACCAATGGGTCCACCATCTAACAGTAGATGTCACTGGACAAACGACACCTTGACGCAACAATTGAGAGAGCACAAGTATCTCGCTCAGGTATTCGAAGCCAAGTACTCGCGGCTCACTAAACTGGAGATGCCTTGTTCATTGAGCGGTATCACATCCTCCAGGGCTGTCCAAATCGTGCCAATATACCACCACTTCGACGATCTACAAACGTTGATAATTGCAGAATCTGCGCTTCCCCCTAGTCACGTCGTGCGATCTAACGGGCTGTTATTCTCGGCACTGCCCGTGACGCTGAGGTCGCTGACGATTGTCGACTGCACGGGGATTATGACGGCGTTTGTGCGGAGTTTGCTGCGCGACACGACTGTCGTTCCGGACACTCATCTTCCAAACCTGCGCTTCATTCATGCATGTTATTATGGCAAGGATGGATGGTACGAGATGTTGACGTTCGCAGACTGTGCGCAAGCGGGCACGTTGTTCGGAATTCTGATCACCACCTACTTTCCAAAGTACACATTCCCATCGACGACGTTAATGGCGTCAGACGTGGGAGGCCATCCTTGGAAGCTGAGTAGAAGCGAGTTGCACGATATATCGATCAAACAGCCACAGGATAGAAGTATTCGGGAAGTGGCTGGTCACCGGGTCGGGAACAAGCAAGGAAGGGGTCATGCCAGTGGTGGAGCGAAGGAGCATTTCCGAAATCGCCGTGGCTAGTGGCGTGGATACTAGTTGAAACAACTGTCGATAATTGTAGCCCGAAAACTATTCGTATGAATGCATTTCTATGCCAGTCCCTAATCTTATTGTGATTGATTCTCTTATCTTGGACACAAGTCCTCGCTGTGAACATGTTGAGTACGGGTCTCTGTCCTGAAGAATTTGGCCCGGAAAGGTTCGCGTCGGCTAGTGCGAGGAGAGCAACCATTGGGAACATTAGAATCGCTCGTGGTACACCTGTGATCTCTGAGTCCAAAGTCAGTAAGCTGGACCGTTACATTCAATGGATTCGCGTTGTCGGGTCCTCGATGTCTTCCATCTCAACTTCCATCTACAGCAGCACAAGTCAACATCGACCGCTAAGGTACATGACAGACACCATGGCGTTCACCGCCATGGCGTCCACCGTTCTGTAATTCCAAGCACGAAGATAGCAAAAATCCGTCTTCTTTGTTGCGCGATATCAAGACCATGAACCTGGCGCTAAGATGAGGCATTGCGGAAAAGGCGTTGGGATGGCATGGCCCGGGGCGAGGCGCAGCCCCAACACCCATGACAACTGCGGCAGCGGGTCTAGTTTCATCGCGCCCCGAAAGAACGGTGCAGGCACTTTACTATCACGCACCAACTCTCAATCCACCAATTGCGCGTGATTTCGTGTGAGATCTAATCATGCGCCGTTATGATAATGTTGTTCGCACTATCGCTGGCTGGGTATAACGCAGTGTAGGGTTGGTTTGTGTGCGGCTCGACTGCCGCCGCCAAACTACCTAGGTGCGTGTATTGCACGCTTGCGTCAAAGCATTGAAGAATTATGATAAGAGGCTATGAGTTACAAAACTACCACTGGGAATAAACATGATGAAACGAGGCTGGTAAGATGCGGATCTTTGACGCCAGGGCGTAGAACCTATCTCTGTCTGCACAGCCTCCACCACAGATAGCCGCCCCGGGGGCCGCTCCCACCCATGCCAGATGATAAAGCTCCACTTAGGAAACGCGAACCCCAGATCCATCCCATTGCACTCTAATCTCGCCATGAATCTCATATTCCTTGCCATAACAATCTCCCAACTCTTCCTCACCACCGAAGCAGCCCCATTGTCGCGAAGAGATGACCTCGATGAATGCACGCAACCCCACAGCACAGAGGCAACCTGGGATCCCGTGGATAAATACACCATGAAGCTCTTCCAAGAAGAAGCGACAGTACAACCAGGGCCTACTCTCTGTCTATTCTACACACAAGGCCTAAGCGAGAAGGCACGACACTACGCAAAGTCACGACCAAACGGCGAGTCTCTCATGACCACAATCTGGGTACTTACACATAACATTCCCCGCACGCTCTTCACACCATCTAACGCAAAACACAGGACGTCTGGCCAAAACACTACTACAACGATGAACCCGCGAGCACCAACCCCCTTCGCTGCATAATGAGCAACCCAACCTGGCAAAAACAGTACTACACAAACATGTCCAAAGCCTTTGCCTCGCTCTGCGAAGTCTTTGCAACCGTCATGGACGCTAGTGTCGGGCCTGGCGCGGAGACGGCAGGGTATGTGAACCAAGGCGGTCTGTGGTTCAAAGCGGAGTTTCCTATCTTGCAGGAGCTGAATAAAGTGCTTATGATTGAGGCGATATCGCCGGATGGGAATGTTGCGTTTACGTATTGGACGCAGCCGAGTATTACGAGGAATAGTATTGATCAGCAAGATTTGTTTGGTCGGGATACGGATACGGGGGATGAGAGATGGTTGGATCTTTTTTCTGTAGCGGATAATGCGTTTCGGGAGGAGTGGGGGATGGGTTTGGCAGAAAATGAATCTCTGGATGGAGTTTAATGAGTAAAATAGTGCGTAAATCATAAGCTATTCTCGTATACATTGTTCGCAGTCTCGAAACATAATGGCCTGGAGAACGTGCGAATACGTATGTGTACCTAAGACAACCCTTTCACGAAGACGCTAATTTCCAGCCCTATCACTTGACTACACAGTCCTCCCACCTTGCCCCCAACCCATGTACATCTCAGACCGATAAGGATAACGAGCAACGTTGTAGAACTGCGGACCCCAATCCGGATCCGAATACGTAACCCGCAGCTCCAACCCCTTACCACAGTCCAACATCTCATCCTTGATCCACGAGATCAAATGCTCAAAGATCGCGTCCTCGGAGCAACCGACATCTTTCATGTACGCCCGGCCCCCACAACAGTGAATTGCCAAAACATGAAGTCTCGGAAGTTCAAGCACGCGAGCTAAGCCCCGGAACTTACTCATTACATCCTCCCTTGGCTTTTTCTGCCAACGGTAAGACTTGAACGTGAGGAAATCGAAAGCATTTATCTGGATTTGCAAAGATCGGAGGCCGGTGCCCAACGTCAGGATACGTGTGAGGTCGGTTCCTTCCTGGAGCTGTCCTCCAATCGCCTGGCCGCCCTCGACACCAACGTGAGTAAGGGCTTTGTAAGCCTCGTGGCGTGGAACTTTTTCCAGGAGTTTGGTTAGAACTGCCGATCCCGCTGAACCCTTGAAGCGGATGTATTTACTGCGCAGAAGCGTTGGAATACTCTCGTTGCACACCTGCTTGTTTACGTAACAAATTGGCGGTAGGATTGCTGGGAAGGGCAGATGTGTATCCAGATGGTAGGGAGAAAGGACAATGAACGACGGTTTCTTGGCGAAGATTGCTCCGTATACAAGCTCTCGCAACTCGCGGGGTAGGCTTGTGAATTTGATCCAGAATGTTTCACGGCACTCGTTGCAATAGACGCCGTTTAGTCTCGTTTGCTCCGTGCACAGGCCGTAGACGCGGGGCGGGCTATAGTAAAGCCTATCTTGGACGGCTTTACGTTGGCAAATTGCGGACATATAGTTTGAATAACTTTGGGAACTGTGAAAGTATGCCGGGTGCGGTGGGCTCAGTCGGGGCATTGTTCTGTTGGACCTAGACGGCGGGGGAGGAGGGTCTGCGGATGAGACCGCCGGCACACTGAGACCGCTATCAGTTACAGCACACATATCTTCTTCCGTGATCTTTACTGTAGCCGTATCGTCTTGGCCACTGTGACCGTTCGCTGATCGCCTATGGAATTTGAAGCGCGCTGTAGGGTATGCAGGGGTGAATGCTGGTACATTGGACAAGTCGTCAAAGTCAGGACCTAGGTCTTCGTCCGCACTATCCGTTATAGCGTTGTCACCGTGACTGACGTGATTGTCTGTTTCCTTCCTGGGTTTATTGATACCTTTTTGTTTGCCCTCGTCCTTGGCTCCATCATCAAAGCTCCGCGACATGCTTTCTTCTAGCTCAACGAATAATATTCCAGATGATGGGCTCTCTTCGCGCCAGCCTGCGTAGAAGATGCGTACTGTGTGTGTCTCTGCCGGCGCAGTCGATGCGCCGCTGTTCAATCTTCCAAAGATTCTGGCGAACATATCGCAGAAGTGTTTCTGCTTGCAGGAGGTTGAGGTAGAGAGGTGTTTATGGAAATGTAGTATTGGTTTTGACGAGAAAGCAAACTAGTTATAGAACAACGTGGCGGATAGCCTACGGCGTAAGTTCTAGAAGGGGAGTGAAAATTCACGGAAAGACCGTGCCCAAACGCCCAGCAGGTTGCTTTTAGCATATTCACTCACATGATAGAGAAATTATTTGCCCAGCCTAGGGGACCAAAGCCCTCAAAACCAGTCGACTGCGCATTCTCGTCATCACTTGCTTCCCAACCGAAGAAGTTCTGTAGGTCGTCCAGGTTAAACATGGGCTGCTCGAAAGCAGTGGGCGCGTTGGGGGAAGAGTACATGGTCCCTACTGCGTTCTCAGATGATGAAGTCATGGCCTGGCCAGATGTAACTATAGATGAACCCTGATCAGTGGTCGGAGCCGAGAACGGATAGCGAGTAGCGGCCGTCCGAAGAGTTGAAGGTGAGGTTGCTGAGAGTATCTCCTCGACGGGAGGAATAACTGAGAGGGCTGCATTTCGCTGCCTAGGAGTACCAGCCATTGGCGCAGGAGCGCCCACAATACGCCGCGCTTCATTCTCAGAAGGGTCCTGAGGCGCAATGTAGTCAGCAGAGTGTCCGCGAGCCAGACTGTCGCGAACAGTCTCCAACCAGCGCTCGGAGGTGATACATAAAGATTCAGCAAGCGGGTACATAAAGGCCATGTTCCGCAACGCCTGATTATTATACTGCACTAGTTCGACTGTACGACCAATGACAGTTCCTGCGTCGGGCTTTGATATATCCAGGATCCGAGCGATGTAGTAGAGCATGATGCGACTACTGTTATAGACAAACGAGGGCAGAATGGAGTCCGCAAAGTGTTTGACGCCGTGTTGAAGTATGTGTGAGACCAGTACCGACATACGCTGCGCATGTTCAAAGCAAACATCTTGCAAATGACTCACGAAGGCCTGTCGATCATTAGGGAAAATGAAGGGCTCCTGGTTTTTGAACAGGTCTGGGAGAGCGATCCTATGGACGTCGCACATGACGTGATGGTACATGCAGTGGATGAGAAGGAGTGCACCTAGCTGATGAGTTTCCCGCCGGATGTAGATGTTGTCCGCGGAAAAGTCTAGCCAGGATGGCAGACTCTGCTTCCACGCCTGTATGTCCTCGATAAGGACGGCAAATCCTGACCCTGGAAGCCAAGGCGGTTGCTCTTCGTCCATGTGTTTAACAAAACTATGACGAGTTAGGGTCGAAGCCTTGCGAGCTCGTCAGGGCCACACTCACCGTAAGACTCGTCGCCAAATGCTGACGATGCGTACGTAGTAGGCGGCCATACCCAAATTGTCCGCAGGCTTCTCTGGAATGTCCTCTGGAAGCATAAGCTCCAGTAATGTACCCTTCTCAAGCCGCTCCGTAACACACGGTATCTGTAGTGAGAACTGACGCTCGTTGCAAGGAAGCTGGATCTTGAGGTCTCTTTCATTGAGTATAGTGAGGTGGTCGACGCCACTACCAGCCCAGACATCAATCATATAGCATGCCCACATGAGTCTTCTACGAGACTCTCTTACCGATACTTCGTTTGGACTTCCTCCCATTTCCTTACAAAGCACGTCTGGTGAGACTTCATTGTTGAGTTGTAAAGCATGCGCCATACGTATGACAAGGCCAGTAAGAAGGAAAGACCCAGCATAGTTGCCGTTGCGAGCTTCCTGATCATGAAGCAAGACCAAGACCTTGAGTTTGGTGATTGAGATGGTGCTGTAATCAGCGAAGAACATCTCCTCCGCGGCTTTGGCCCACTGGCTTCCCGCTGACTGGATCAGATCTTTGGTCAAGGGCGAGAATGACTCACTGTAGTCGAGAGCGTAAAAACGAGCACCCAATGCACACATTATATGCAAAAGGGCTTGGTCAGACGCATCCACGAGCTGTCCTTCATCTAGCATTCGAATGAACGAGGGCTTGTGCTCGAATGCGAACACACGGATCGGGTGGACGTTGTTGAAGTATGCATCCAACAACGCATGGAGTTTGATTCTGGGCGGTAGCTGTGGAGAAAATAGCCTTTGCATACTTGTTAGTTTGACGCACTCCGGAAAGACTGTGAAGCATACCAAAGTAGGCCCGGCGGACAACCTGGTATAGCAGGCTCGCTATTCGATGGTGAACCGAGTAGCCTGGAAGGTGCTCGGGAATCTTGGGGAGTATGCGGAGGTATCATGACTGAATCGGCGTGTGTTTCTGATGCAGGAGTCGCGATGCTCTGCACCCAGGCCGGCTCGACTTGATCGGCATCGTAAATACATGAGATCCTGCGCTGTTGACATCTTGTGCAATTCGGCCGTTCACCGGAGCATTTGACCTTGGAGTCTCGGCAGGGTATGCAGGATCGAAATGTCCGTTTCCGCTTGATGCCTACAACTGGCTCGTACGTCGTGCTTGGTCTTTTCGCGGCCGTTGAAACACCACCATTCTGCACACAGTCTAGCTGTAGCCTTTCGCAGTTCAGGCAACCATTCGGCCGTTCATCGCACTTGACCTAGACGGTTGTCAGCTCCGTTGGGCCCTACTTATATGATTTCCGGGTCTCATAAGATCACACCGCCAGATCTACGGCTACTCACAACAGCCCAAGGATGGCTCGTAGGATGTGCATTGTCATGCTACGGGTGTTTGGAACAAGGGAGATGTGTGAAAGACAATGAGAGCCTACCTTTCTCGCACGGCAAGTAGCGCAGGCTGTACGGATACTGTTAGCACGGTTGTTGCGATGTAGGGAGGCCATACTGCGTACCGTTCACTGGTCTTCTGCGCTTCTTAGCAGCCGTCTCTGGCGCAGCGGGCGTTTCCGGCGACTCCATGTATCGTTCGGTTTGTCGCTCGGGATGTCGCGTCAACTGGGGGTTGCGAAAGAGCGACGGCGGCGCGACGACGGCCCAGACTTAAGGCGAAAAATGACGTGCGAATCCGTCAGGATTGGCTCAAAGCACGCGGCCTTACAGTGGAGTCATGCTGTGTTCGGAGAGGTGCGGATCCCATTCCCCAGCGAGCTAGCTGTTTGGGGAACTAGTTCGGGTGTACCTTTCCCTGAACCCCGCATCATACGACAGCACCTCTCCAAAGAGACGATATTCGGTGTTATCTCAATGAGCCTAGCTAGTCGCACGCGATTCTTTTCTTTAACGCTGCTCAACTAGTTGTAGAGTTGTAGAGTTGTCTTGTTTACACGACTTCTCGGCCTTGGTATCGTTACCGCTGCGGTACAATATAAGCAAGCCGATCTGGGAGAAGCAGACCCATCATTCAGTCTTTTACACTTGGTCAAGACACGTGATAAAACTGTAATTGATGTCAGATCATATGATGGCTAACGCACACATCACCACCCCGAGTCAAACAAGCAAACGCCAAGCAAACGCCAGATAAGCAACGTCACAAGACAAAACGCACACGAGCGCCCAATCCGCAACAATCCGCCCAGTGACGGGAAACATGTCCCAAAGCCGTAAGCATTTCCCTTCCCCTACCTTTCAAGTCTCCGGGAAACTGCCAACTTGGTCCTCCGAGTCATGACCCAAAACGTCAACTCATTGGCTTTCCATGGACGCACGAATGACATGTCAAGTGATGCAAAACCAAATGCACAGTCCAAAAAGTCGTAGTCAAGTCCCCAAAAAACGCTTGTCTATTTTTGTATTCCCGAAGCACCTTTTGATGACCCATGTCCAGCTATATACCCCAATGCGAAGATGACCCTAAACACCATGTCTATGCTAGGCCCTACCAGCTTATAACCGAATGCATCGCAAATGCCGTGCGCAGGCGCCTATCTCATAGGTTCGCTATCCAATAATCAATGGTGTCGGTGCACGCAATCCCATTCGTACTGGAAGAAAACGTTAGCGGATAGTGTGTATGAAGGATGAGAAGAACCACGACTTACCACTCTGCCTTCCTCGTCGCCAGTGTAGACATGGTGAGGCATTGGCAATATGCACGTGATGGGTGCCGCGGGCGTTGGAACAGTTGGATCACCGTGATTGAGCACGTTGATCAGATTCGCAGACCACTTGCTGGGTACGGCGGACGAGGTGCAGATGGTTGGAGGCGTTGGCGTCAGGTGAAATATCTATAGGCCGGTGTTAGCAGCTGAACAAAAACGACTCAAAGAACCAGGTGAAATACTGACCTTGACGATACCTCTACGATGTCCGGTGAAAATGAGCTCGCGCTCACACCACTCATTGCCCACACCCTCATAGACAGCGACAGCCGTGATCCCATCCGCGTCATCTTCGCTATCACAGATATCCTCATCAAGCAGCACCGCGCCATTCAGCGTTGTGATAATAAGTCGACTTCCGCAAGCAAGCACGATATGTCCTGTAACACTATTGATTTTGGCCGCTTGGATCGGTACTGGATTGCGCTTTTGTCGTGGGCCGAGATCCAGCTCGCGAACAAACTCGTTGCGATTCAAGTCCCAAAGAAAGACTCGCCCATCGAGCGATGCAGATAGGAATGCAGAAAATGCGCGGCTTGAGGCGAGCGTGATGACGGATGACTTGTGGCCGAATAGGGTTGTAGCGTTTTGCAGGTCGATATGGCCTCTTTCGCCTTTGTTCATGTTCCAGATCGCGAGCGTACAATCTGTTCCCGCTGTTATCAGGGTTCGGCCATCAACAAATAGGGACGTTGTCAGTTGCCCAGAGTGGAGATGCTCAAACAGCCCAATGAGTTTCTTGGAGTGCGAGTCATAGAAGCGCACGCTACCATCAGTGAAACCCCACTCCATGTACCGGTCGTGATGCGGAGGAATATTATGCCGGAAGGGTGCAGAGCATAGGAGCTTATCACTTTTGCTGATGTAGTTGAGAGATGAGATGCGATCATTAGACTCGAGTAGCGTGCCAGGCACACGATGCAGGCTCTCCGCTGACGTATCGAGCTTAGTGGGTTTCGTAACATTCTCCCTCTGCGGGTGCGGTCGCTGGAATACTTGTGGAGGCGTCTGTCCGAAATTGTTGATAACACTAATCTTCTGCGCGCGCTCCTTCTCATCAGTGATCGAATCGAGGTCGATCGCACCCTGGTATGTCATGTAGTGGAAGACGTTCGCCGCTTCGATCGCCGCTTCACCTCGCTGCTTGTAACCGAAAATCAGATCGATCCAGTGATGCAGGTTCTGACTAACGTAGGGGCTTTCCAAAGCCTCACGCTGTTTGGCGATGAAGATGGCTGGATCGCCCTTTGCCCATGGAGGTAACTTGACGTTATCGATAGTTGAGCCATCAGATCGTAGTCCAAAGTTGTACCCGTTAACGTTGGTCAAAAAGTCAGGTAGGAAGTAGAACTCCGGCGTAAGCTCGCGTACATCGGCCATGTTCTTTGCAGACACCGAGTCCCAAACGTTCTGAATCGAGTAGAACATACGATCGGCATGATCCCACGTACCGCCCTGGATGAGGAAGAAGGCAGCGCTGAACGGTTGCAGGCGCATGAGATACGACGCCACAGTCATGGCGGACGAGTAATGAGTGCCATAGTGGAAGGCATGACTAGCGTCACCCATCTCCGCGAACGAGCTGAATCGTTCCCTGATCAGGTGCTCTTGCTTAGGATCCTGGATACCAATAGGTTTTCGGAGATCTCGAAAGTTGCTCGGATCGCTCAAATCCAACTCTTCACTGTGATAATTCGATAACACCCATGGAAAAACCGGATACTGTGTAAGATCGTTGAACGTCCTTCCAGCAAGTGTATTGACGAACATCAGGTAATGAAAGTTGGACATCTCCCCTTTCAACCACTTCTTGGTTGCTGGATGAGCGGAGCCAGAGCCGAAAGCTGATGCGAAACGAGATCCAAATGTCTGCGGTGCTTCTTCTGGATTGCGCAAGGAGTCAAGACGCCAGGAAATCTCAGAATTGGCAGACTTCTCTGGATTTGCAACATGGGAAGCTCTTTGAAGAACCCGAGAGTGGATGTCGTTTCGAGCCTGTGCAGAGACTGCTGTCAGAAGATAGCTACGCCCGTCATTGAAAAAGACCTCGATACCAACGTCGCGGTGAAGAAAGCGTCGTTTCGAAATACTGATGACCTCAGTCCATTTCCAGTTCCTCACTGCATCCTCCTGGCTCCTTTGGGGTGGTCGACGAGTAGTAACAGCCTCTTTGCCAGCAATGACTTGAACGTAGGGGTCGCGTTCATCCGGAGGCGCCTGCCACACGCGTACAATCTCGCCGTCAGACCTTTGGAAAAAGTCATCTAGCAAGTAGAGACAGTCTTTTCCTACAATTAACAGACCTTCTATTGCCTCCAGTCCGACTACCCGAGAGATGTTGCAAACGTATTGCACCTGATCACCACGGTTGAGACTGCGCATGACCTTGCGATTCTTGTCTTCGAAGCCATCCTCATCCTCGTACATCGCCTCGACCATCTCGAAATCATCATCGCTACCAGACTCTGCTTTCTCTGCCGGATCACCTGATGCACTCACGGCAGAGGGGGACCTGGCTGATCGTCCAGTAACAGGCGTAACACCAACAGCTTCTTTTGCTGAGATCGCTGGTACAGTAGTGTCCAACCTCGGCCTCTCTCGTGGATCTGTGTCTTTGCGTTTAGGCTGATAGGATTGTTCTCTGCTGGTGTTGTCGACAATGATACGCAAGCGCTTTCGATCACGGCCTTCGGTTTCGTCGAGCCGCCATCTGGCAGGTGGACTCTCCTCAAATAGACCGCAAGGGCCTTTCAGCTGGTGATCAAGCTTGGCCAATACCGTTGCCATGAAAGTGGCATTGTCCTGCTGATCCTGAAGAACACGCTGATGTTTGATGCGTTCAGAAGCGTGAATATTGGATCTCCAGTGATTTGTCGAGTTCTCGTGATGGTTCCAGATATTGTCCGCAGTGAGTTCATCAGATTGCCATTGCTTCAGCTTCTCTTTGCGCTTGGCGATGCGCCTCTGGGATGTCTCCTCGGTCTTCTTATTCTGGCTGTGAGCAAAGTCTTCCCACGATTTAGTCATCGAGCCATAGAAAAACTTGTCCATGTCTGTCTTGTTCTGATCGAGCCACTCTAGGAAGGTTTCGTTGTCGAGCTCGACAAGTTTCTGGAACCCATCGTACAGGTCTTTTGTGTCTCCGTGGATCGCGTCGGCCAATATCATTGAGGTTTCGTGGGGCTTTTGCACCATGAGCGACCGCCAGAAGTTCGCCGCTGCCAGACGCACGGCTGTATGTTCAGACGACAACTGCGTGTAGAGAAGATAGCAAATCATCTTCAACGACAACGTTTCGCTATTGACAGATGAAAGAATAATGGGCTGCCAATACATCATCTTCTCAATGACTGCTGTGGTAGTCACTCCACCTTGAGACTCATCTGGCTCCGCTAAACGAAGCAAAGCAACTTTCAAAAAGGTGTTGCGAATTGATTGCATGGCCTGCGTGCAAAGTCTCACGGATTTGATGGTCGCAATGTCCGGCCGTTCGAGATATTCTAGAAGGAATCCAGCGAAGTCGAGCAAGGCTTCGGCACCTTCGAGGAACCATCCCTCAAAGACCGCTTCCGATACGTGAATCACAAAGCGCGCAAGATTGGTGAGAACGCGCGGTTCGTGCAATAATTGCTGGTCGAACTGAAGCGCATTCTTTACGGACGAGAGCGTCTGTCGAAGAATGTACGACTCGAAATATGCTTGATGCTCTTGAAAGCCGGGCGGCGTTTTCAAGAATAGCCCCAATCCTGGAAACTCCTTGCGGGTGAATATTTGGTCCTTGAAGACGTCGAGAACAACCTCCAACATAGCCTCCACCACTGAGCTGCCAACTTTCAGTGCCAAGGGAGCGGTGGACTTTGAGGATAATATCGGATTAAGAGAAGGTTGCTGAGCGGCTTTCTTTTTATCCGCCGAGACGAGTACGAAGGATGACGCCCTACGGAAAGGCAAAACGCGTCGGGAGGAGGGCGCAGGCGACACGTCAACATTGCTCGTACGAACCACAGGTGTATCATGCCCGTTAGCTCTGGAAAGCGGTCGGATCACGACATCTTGGCCCTCAAATGTCAGTGCGGACCCTCTCGAAAGTAACTCGGTCTCTGCGCTAACGCTGTCAGATGTGACGATCACTGGATAGAGTACGAAAAGTAACTCTTGGACGTAGTTGGACGAGTTCGCGTAGTCACGGAAATCTTCCGATCGTGAGTGTAGTTCAGACAAGAACTGGATAGCAGAGTTTAGAACGACAGCAAAGTCGTTCAGACGATCTGTCTGAGGAGCCCTGGTATCTAGAAAAGTCAACATCATCAGTGTAAGCTGACCAAGGCATACTCACCAACTGTCGGTTGCTTCGCGTTCAGCGACATCGTTCTCCGCCGGCCACGGGTGACGGTGCCTTCGCCAGTGTCCTGCTTGAGTGTGCCATCATCGGCTCGAGTAAGATCCCGATCGCGGACAATCGCTCGTAGGCCGGTTTCTAGCATTGCGGTGATTACCGGAAACACTTCAGGGTAGCAGATCCGGAGTTGAGATTGCGGTGAATGAGCAATAAAGATGTCAACGAGATTGAAGACGTCGAAATCGCGCTCGAAGTCGATAGTGGCGACATCACGACCAAAGAGTATCGCAAAACAGATAGTCCAAATGCCGGGTGTGTTCCACCAATGGCGCAACCTGTTTTTCATCAAGATGAAGCCTCCTGTCTTGTCCGCAAACTTCTTGACGTAATGCGAACCGTTTACCACGAGTAGCCGGGCTAAGATCTTTGCACCGAGAACAACTACTCGCTGCTCAGGTTCGGCGAGGAGATACAGGAGCCACTTGCCAGTAACATTTTTTGCGAAACGGACGATCTCATGCGGGTTTTGAGGATCGCAAAGAAGTTCTGCCAAAAGATTGAGGACGGCAACGCCCAAGTCGGGCAGGGACAATGGTGGTGAACTGGCGCCACTTTGTGCCGGGCTAATCGAACGTGGGGTTGAGTCCGGCGTTAATGTCTGGGTTGTTCCTTTGCGAAGGCGGGCGGTGCTCGCTTTTGGCCGCAATGCCCGCTTGGCATATGAAGCACGGCTGTCATGCAGCGCATACGTAACAAAGAGAGATAGCGATCTAGCGTTCTCCCCGTTGAAGTTGATGATGAGTAACGCTTTGAACGCGCCAAGAAATAGTTGGAACGTTGATGGTGTGAAATTCTCCCCTTTGAGTGCATCGGTAAGACGCTTGACAACTCCTTTGACATGTCAGCTAAGGTTGACTTGTGGGCTGCCATACTTACGTATCCGGTGAAAGCGCTTAGCGTTATAGTGATGATGCTTACTGCCTCTGGCAAAGTGCACAAATTGCAAGTAATACAGCTTCTGCGTTTCCAATGAAGTAGCTCTACGCCAGATCTCTAGATCAACCAGGAGTACTCTATACGCAAGAGGATTGATGATGAGAGACTCAGTCGGCTCATGCTCATCATAACCAACGAATCGAAGAATGATTCGCAATAGCTGCATAACAAACCTTTCGCAGTCTTCTGGTGTTACATCTAGTGAAGACGGGTTGCGCGCTACCAATCCCCCCATGGCAAATCCAATCTTTTGGCGGAGGACTTCGGCCAGGACGGCAAATCCGTTGCGCTGCTCCATTGCCTCACAATTGCGCCAATTGCCCCCAACAGCTTCGAGCAAGATGTTGACAGACCGAAGCATGCTGTCTAGCGTCTGGGCTGACTGTACTAGCTTCAAGCCGACAGCAACACACCCGCCAATCCTCCAAATCGCATCATCCAATGATTGCGGAACTACAACGACGGGGTCACCAGATAGCCGTCCATAGCCTCGTGGCTGAGACAGTGCATCGTTAACCGAAGGTACGGCAGCATTGATGATGATCGGAGTGCTATGGAGTCGGGTATACTTATGAAGAGTTTTAGCTGATTCGCGCGACAGGAATCGGATTAGCTGGGATTCATCGATGGCATTTCGGTCATCGTCGTCCATTACGGAACTAGGAGAGAAGCTCAGTAAAATCTTCGATTCAGGCATGAGATGGCTTGCATTCGTCCGAATAGCTGCTACAATGTCGGATCGTTCCTCTCTCCCGGGATGCAATATTTCGTTGTGAACATGAAGCTCAGCAGACGTGCGGTAGGTTTGGAACGACCCAAGTCTATCTTGGAAATTTCCACAATAACGCGGACCAAGCTTATGATATACGGCGATCAGCTCATCTGAGAGTGGTTCAGAAAACAGATGGAACGAGGCGACTGAGAGCTTTGAGGAGATGACGTTTCTGCCTAGCCGAGGCGCCAAGTTCCTTGGTGTTCCTAAGAATGCGAGTATGTGGTGCTTCGACACGCTAGAAGACATGGAGGCAAAGCTCTCTTGGCTGTTTTCCAGCACCGGAGGATGTGAAGGATAATGTGCCTTCATAGTCTCGGTGAACTCACCATCTACGAAAAGGGACGCCTTGGGAGTGCCGATGCCGATGGCCTTCGCTCTTCGGTGAACAACAGCAATATGATACCACCGGCCCGCTTCGAAACGTGGAGCTTTTTTGAATCGGACACTAGGTACGATGCCAGCAGAATGACCCATGTAGGTCTGCAGGATGAAACAACGGGTATCTCTCTCCAGGTATGCCATGAGGAAACACGTTTGCGTGTCGTCGTATGCGCCGAAGAGTGTAGTGTGACAGTCGGTGTCAAACCTGTCGACTCTTATCCAAGCAGCGAATGTATATCCGCCTCCTGGAGACATGGGCGGGAAGGGACGACCAATATCTGGAAGTTCAATGGCGCTGAAGCCGTGCAACGATAGATCGAATTGAATAAAGGGCGGATCGCGCGACGAGCGCATACCACGTAGGAGAAACTCGGCAGCGGATTCGGAAGATGCTGCTCTGCGGAAGAGGTAGTAGGCATCGTCGAGCTTGTTGATGCCGTACTCGACTAGGCCATCTGCCAGCTCTTGCAATAAGCTGGCTTCTACGGGAGCACACTTGTTCTCAAAAAGCAAGGGAAGGACGGTACTCAAGACGCCAGTGACGTGGAGGGCAGCCTTATTGAAAAATGAGATGGAAGTGATCTCAAGAATGGCAAGCAGCACCGAAACGGAGAGAGCCTTGGATCGGGTGCCGGGGACATGTTCCCCAGACAGACCGCGCCAGAAGTGGAAGATGGTCGGAATGATGTCTGGATTCTGGAGTATTTCATTGCCGCTGAATATAGCGCGTATCTGGCGGCGTAGTGGCTCGAGACTTATGTCGTCGTCGCTATACACGGACCGCGGGCTAGAGACTACAATTTCGGTAGTGTGCGAGTCAGCGCTGGCAACTGCATCCTCTTGCTGCAGCGTGGGATGTGTGTTCTCAGCCTTGTTATCGATATCCCTGAAGATGCGTGTCATGGCTTCTTCGCCCAATGCAAAGGCGAACAAGGTGCCAAACAGCTGCTCCTGCCCGGCATCGTCACGCTTGCTCTTGGACTGGCCGCCAAATATGCCTGTGCTGCCCAAGGCTTGTTCCAAAGCACTCCAGCCGCCATGCTCGATCCGCTTTGCAAAGAAGCGCCTGTTACCGGCATGCTCGTTCAAGGCGTCTGACAGGACATCGAGTGTTCCCTTGATCACCTCGAAGAAATCGATGCGGTCGGGGGTAGGCAGCTCTGCAGGCTTGTAGAAGCCAGAGAGCGAGCGCAGGGTTATGAGAAGCGTCTCGAAGCCGCGGACATGTCTGAATGCGTCCTTGGTGTGGGTTTGGTCGTTGGACTCTATCAGCAGCTGGCGCATGCGGCGTAGGGCGTTGCTCTGGCTGTGGAGGACGTCGGGGGTGGGTGGTGTGGTTTCGGAGGCCCTGATGAGCTCGTCGGCTAGGCTTCGGAGTTCGGCTATCTGGTTGTTCATGGGCGGGAGTCTTGAGGCGGCCGTGGAAGACCTGTGCGGCCGCGTGGTTGCCATGTTCAGTCGAGACCGCTGCAGCGGAAGTTCGGCGGAGAGATTGGCTGTGTAGATAGCACCTTCATGTCTCCAAGGCCACAAGCCCGCACAGGAAGCGTGAATGTGCGGCGGATCGCAGTCGTGTGTCGTTCGGTTGCGGGCGGGCGTGCAGTGAGGGCTGATTGCGGCGGGCGGGCGGGCGCCTCTCTCGTCGTCGTGGTTGCTGCTAAGCTGGTCATCGAAGCTGATCCCTGTCAGTCGAGAGCTCAGGCAGCCGCCGAGCAACGTCAAGTCGCCGCGAAGCAAGGGACACGGATAAAGAATGCACTAGGACGAGCTGTGCACGTCGGCTACCCAGATAGTCATTGATAAACAGCGCGTCGTGTCTCACGCGGGCCGCTTGGTGACTGTTGCCTCTCACGTGAGGGCGCATTGTAT
>JAESFQ010000135.1_pt1 | contig 26378 bp, 22 predicted proteins | sample 9269431 | NCBI WGS metagenome assembly JAESFQ01 (sample SAMN14502588, study PRJNA617103) | algae metagenome | isolation source: Plectolyngbya sp. WJT66-NPBG17 and co-occurring heterotrophs from well... | place: USA: Mojave Desert, Joshua Tree National Park, California | collected 2006-08-06 | reverse complement strand
AATATGTGGCTCTGAGATTTCGTGCCCCTTGGGGATGTGTTGTGTCACGCTTTTTCTCCTAATTTTCATCTCTAGGCTCCCTCCAACAGGAGCGCTCATCATCAGCATGGGGTTAGAAGGGTTGTGTGTTTTTGTTGAAGTGGTTAAGTCACTCAAAACACTCCTACCCAGTGACGGATAGAAGTGTGTTTTTGAGGGAGTGCCCTGGCTTAAATGCTGTAGTGTATTGTGTAGTGAATTTGTAATCAGTTGGATTCGTCCCAGAATTTTGGACTAACTGGCACATTCTATACTGTGCGAAAGTTTCAGCCGTTTTACCCTTGGCGCTTCTGCTTGTGCCGCAGAAGTCCCGATGTGAAGAGAACCGCTCAAGCACTCTTCATCGTTGAGTTTGAGCGATTTCATCTTGGACTTCATCCCGTCCACCGCAGAAACGAGAGAATGCGGGTTTGAGTGGGGTTGTAGTACGGTCGCTAGTCCAATTTTAAGCCAGTGTTTGTAACACGGTTGTATTATGCGCAGGCTGAATGAATGAAGAAAGGTGCAATCAACCACTGCATCTGCAAATTTCAATAGCTCACCTGCACGCTCTCAGACGCTGACAGAAGAAAGGGCTCCCACACCTAGGTGAGAACCCCGTCCCTCGATCATTTGCTAAAACGGCGGTTTTGTCTGCTCGATACGCGCTTAGAACTCTAGTCCTACACCCGCTTGCAGACTCAGCGCACCCGCGTCACTGCCTCGATACGCATTGATGCCATACTTAGCATCGCTATACACCACGACACCTTTCGCCACTTGGGATTCCACTCCCACCGTCAGCACTGGTGCATCTTGATTGCCGATCGGAGAGGTCACTCCGCCATTCTGCACAAACGAGTAGCCCGCTCCTGCATACACATTCGATTTGTCGTTCAACCGCACATCGTAGGTCACGGTTGGAACGATCGCACTATTGTCGCCTGTAAACAAGACCGAACCGCGTGCAGACACAGGAGCATTCGGAATCGCAAAGCGACCTTGCACATTGCCACCAAAGGAGGTGTCATCATTGCCGCGTCCACCGCTAAGGACACCACCCGCAATCCCAGCACCGACATAACTGCGATCGTAACGAGGAGCCGTTTGAGCCGAAGCAGCGCCAGCACCAAGGAACAGCGGCGAAACAACTAAGGCAGCGAGACCTGAAAGCATTGCCACAGATTGAAGAGATCTCATAGTCACCTGAAGGATTGTGAAAGTTAAAGAGAGTTTCTGCCTTGTTCGGCAGCGAGAAGAAACATCGAGCCACTCACCGCGTCTTGGGTATCACCAGCAGACTGAGGTAGAGGTGCGAACTGCTCCAGAATGCTGGGAAGCGAGTGAGTGCGAAGAGAACCCGGATGAGCGTGGGGGTGGAAGACTCTTAGCTCTGGTTCCATACTTCTGTTATAGAGCGAGGGAGCGGGTGTTAAGGAGGAGAAGGGTCACTTTACTAAGCGTCCTAAGTAATTTCGGAATTGTGCTTGACCGTTGTGAAGAGAGAAAACCCAGTTGATCTGCTCCTTCCATTTCGCTGATTCCGATGTTACGGTTTGGGACCATTCGCAACATCAGTTTCCACGCCAACGATGTGTCGTGTAGCACCGCTCGTCGAATATTATTTCTTACGATAGTGAGGATGACAGCAATTCACTTTTATCGTGTGGAAGCAGCTGTAATTCTTGGCACAGCGGACGCTGTTGGCTACTCTGACACATTTCATTTGCTCGACTTCACAAAATTCGTTTGACTATGTCCTGCCTTTTGTCCACCCAGCAAAGCGTTGTTGCCGTAATTTCTGCCCTGGCTCGCTTTCTTGGCAGTTCTGCTCCTCGCGTTTCAGCCTCAGACTTTGTCACCCTGCAAGGTCAGCAGTTCATTGCCCCCAATGGTCAATCGCTTCTCCTCAGGGGGATTAATCTCGGAAACTGGCTTGTGCCGGAAGGCTACATATTCAAGTTCAAGACTGCAAGTTCTCCACGGTTAATTGATACCGTGACCAAGCAGTTAATCGGCGAAGCCGCAGCGAAGGAATTTTGGGCAGCGCACTGGGCGAACTACATCACCCAAGCCGATATCCGCTTGTGTACAGTGACTTTTTATTTGTCATAGAGACACATTAATGTCGCTGAAGCAGCAAAGCTAGAGCAGGCGGCTTTTCCACTTGAAAGCCGCCTGCCAATTCTGATGGACTGATGATTGGTCACTCAGCAATCTTTTTCTGTCATCCTGTAGCAGAACGAGTTTGCTGCACGACACGACTTTGTCTCGGCGTCATTTAATTTGGCACTGTACAGTTTTACACGTATCCCGTGAGCCACCACGGCGTCGCTAGAATCATTATTCTGTAAGGGTTTCAATCACTTAGTTTTATTGTACTAAAACGTCCTATTTTCGTGATTTTTCTCAGCCCTTAAAGCTAGACAGAATGGGCATTTCAGCACACTCATGCCGACTCACGGCAGACTCGCTACTTTTCCCCTGCAATTGAAACAGATTTGCTGCTTCATCAACGTCTACCTCTCTTGATAGATATTACCGTGCTTATCGCACCTGCTATATTCCTAACAGTTTCAGCAGCAAGGACTGAACGGCATGGAGATCGACTCAGCGAGAGAAGTTAGCGTTCTCATTCGGGAGACTCGAAAGTTACTGAAGCTTTCCCAAACCGAGTTTGCCACCAAATTAGGCGTGTCCTTTCATAGCGTGAATCGTTGGGAAAATGGGCGAACTCACCCGCTGCCGCTAGCCCTCAAACAGGTTGAAGGATTACTACATCAATTGGGTCAACCGGGTGAAGCTTTACTAGATCAGTATTTCACCCCCGGAGAGCCGAAGTCGTGATGTCGAACCCAGCAAAATCTTCTGAAGATTTCATTCCCAATTGGCTCGGTGATAGCAGCGAAATGGCGAAGCGGATTCGCTCGTTTGACTGGTCAACCACTCCCCTCGGTTCACTTGAAGCCTTTCCTCAAAGCTTGCGAAGCGCCCTCAGCATCCTGCTGCCCTCGAAAGCACACATGGCTATTTTTTGGGGCACTGACCTGCTCAAGTTCTACAACGATGCCTACGTGACGCTGATTGGAGCAAAACATCCGCTCATACTAGGACAACCCGCCCGCAAAGCTTGGAACGAAATCTGGGATGTTTTGGAGCGGTTGCTGGTTGGTGTGATGGAAACTGGAGAAGGCGTAGCTGCCGAAGATCAGTTGTTTGTGATCAATCGCCACGGCTACACCGAGGAAGCTTATTTTGATATTTTCTACGACCCGATCCGTGATGAAAGTGGCGAGGTCGGTGGGGTATTCTGTATTGTCAAGGAAATGACCCAGCGCGTTGTCGGCAATCGCCGCCTGCAAACGCTGCGAGATCTCAGTATTCAAACTGTCACGGCTAAAACAGAGAACGCTGCCTGCCACGCTGCTACTGAAGTTCTCAGCAGCAATGCCGCCGATCTGCCTTTTTCCTTGCTGTATCGGCTTAATACAGATGGCAAAGCGCAGCTTATCAACGCCACAGGTGTACAACCGACCCTAGAGTGCAGCCCTGAGAGCATGGATCTCACTCACACGATGCCCCCCTTGCAAGCGGCAATCGCTTCAGTCATGAAGACTGGAAAACCTGAAGCCATCCATGATCTGCCAGTGCAGTTTAGTGCTGACTTACCCGACTGCCGACTAGGAGAAATCGTTGCCAAACCCCAGACCGCGATCGTGTTGCCGCTCTCAAGATCGGATGAACAACGGCCGAGCGGCTTTCTGGTGGCAGGCGTTAGTCCATTTCTTGCGCTAGACCGCGCTTACCAGGACTTCTTAGCGCTAGTGGCAGCCAGTATCACCACGGTCATCACCAATGCGAGTGCGTATGAAGAAGAACGCCAACGCGCCGCCGCGCTCGCCAAACTGGATCATGCTAAAACCTTGTTTTTCAGCAACATCAGTCACGAATTTCGCACGCCTCTGACGCTGATGCTATCACCGCTAGAGCAGACGGTCACCCAATTGAGGGATATCCTGCCAGCTCAAGCGAGATCGCAACTCGAACTGGTACAGCGCAATGGCAAGCGCTTGTTGAAGCTCGTCAACACCTTGCTTGACTTTTCTCGCATTGAAGCCGGACGCACCCAAGTTCGATATGAGCCGACCAACCTTGCAACCTACACAATCGAATTAGCTAGTTTATTTCAATCTGTTGTGAAGCAAGCGGGGTTACAGTTACAGGTCAGTTGTCCTCCCCTACCTGAACTAATCTATATCGATCAAGAAATGTGGGAAAAGATCGTGTCGAATTTGCTCTCGAATGCGTTTAAGTTCACGTTTGAAGGTGAGATTGAGATCGCGCTGCATTCAATGGGACATCAGGTAGAACTAACCGTGCGCGATACAGGAACAGGCATTCCAGCCGCCGAGATTCCCAAGTTGTTTGAGCGGTTTCATCGCGTGGAAGGGGCACGCGGACGCACGTTTGAAGGAACAGGCATCGGGCTATCGCTGGTACAAGAACTCGTGCAGTTGCAGGGCGGCACGATCTCCGTTGAAAGCACGATGGGTCAGGGCAGTACGTTTCGAGTGCGACTGCCGATGGGAACTACACATCTAGCCAACCCCCTGACGAATCTCGGTGCTTCATCAGCCATTGCTTCGGGTGCAGAACCTTATGTTCAAGAAGCGTTGGAGTGGGTGTCTCAAGAGCATTCTGAGGACAATGAAACTCTAAACTCATCGAACGACCGTGACGCTCAATCCTCTGGTCTAGCTCGGATTCTAGTGGTCGATGACAATTCAGAGATGCGAAACTACTTATCCCGCATCTTGAGCCAATCCTATAAAGTCGAGGCGGTTGCCGACGGTGAGGCTGCTTTAGCGGCTGCCTACGATCGTACTCCTGATCTCGTTCTAACGGATGTGATGATGCCCGGTATGAATGGCTTCGAGTTACTGAAGCAGTTACGCAGCAACACGCAAACGCGCGACCTGCCCATTCTGCTGCTGTCGGCTCGTGCTGGAGAAGAATCGGCAGTCGAGGGACTAGAAGCTGGAGCCAATGATTATTTAGTCAAACCCTTCAGTGCCCGTGAACTGCTCGCTCGTGTGGTTACCAACTTAGAACTTGGACGATCTCGCCAAGCGGCTGCGCGTCGTCGCCTTGATGCAGTCGTGTCTTCGGTCTCAGATTTCATTTACACCTTTGATTTAGAGGGACGGTTTACCTACATCAACCAACCCCTGCTCGACCTTTGGCAGAAATCTTACCCCGAAGCACTCGGGAAAACCTTCTTTGAATTGAATTATCCCGTAGAGTTAGCCGCTCAACTGCAGCACCAGATCCAACAGGTCATCACCACCCGTCAACCGCTCAAAGACGAAATCCCTTACACTAGCGCTTTCGGCACGAGAGCCTATGAATATATTTTTGTGCCCCTTCTGGATGCAGACGGCGTGGTGTACGGAGTTGCCGGAACAACTCGCGATATCACCGATCGTAAACAGGTAGAAGAAGCTCTACAGCAAAGCGAGGAGCGGGCACGGCTCGCCATTGGAATTGCTCAGTTAGGAACTTGGCGGTACAACCTCAATACGAATTTTATCGAGTTAGATGAGCGGATGTGCGCGATTTGGGGTAAATCACAGGACATGACGACGATCTCGTTATCCCAGGTGATCGAGCAAATTCATCCGGAGGATCAAGCGCGGGTTGAACTTGCGGTCGGTGCTGCCCTTAATCCCAGATCGAATGGGACTTACGAAATTGAGTACCGAATCGTACGAGATGACGGGAGGGAGCGATGGATCTTTGCGAATGGGCAGGCGCAATTTGCGGGAGAGGGAGCGTCTCGACAAGCCATTCAATTTATTGGTACGGCACTAGATATTACTGAGCGCAAACAAGTTGAAGCTGCCCTGCATGAGAGCGAAGAGCGTCTCCGCACGCTCACTGCCACAATCCCGCAGCTAATCTGGAGTGCCACACCAGACGGCAACGTAGACTACCTGAGTGAGCAGTGGGCAGACTACATTGGACTGCCTCTAGAACGACTTGATGATTGGAACTGGCAGCAAGTAATTCACTCAGAGGATCTGCCAAACAGCCTGCGGGATTGGGAACGCAGTCTTCAGTCAAGTGAACCACTGGAGATTCAACATCGTTTTCGCTACCACACTGGAGAATGGCGTTGGCATCTTGTACGCGGCACTCCCATTAAAGATGAAATGGGGCAGATTACAAGATGGGTGGGAACCTGTACTGATATTCAAAGTGAGGTCGATACTAAAACCGCCTTGCAAGCTAGCTATGAAGCTGAACAGCAAGCAAGAGCGCTCGCAGAAGTCGCACGGGAAGAGGCACAAGCCGCCAACCGAGTCAAAGATGAATTCTTAGCTGTACTGTCTCACGAGTTGAGATCGCCTCTGAATCCGATCTTGGGCTGGGCTCGCCTATTGCAGAGCAATAAACTCAACCCAGTTCGCCAAATCGAGGCATTGAAGACGATCGAGCGCAACGCCGAACTGCAAGCGCAACTGATTGAAGATTTGCTCGATATTTCTCGCATTATGCAGGGCAAGCTGTCTTTCACAGCGGCTCCCGTTCATCTAACGTTGGTAATTCCGGCGGCGCTCGAAACGGTTCGGCTGGCAGCAGAAGCTAAAAACATTCAAATCTTGCTTGACCTCACCCCTGACCTTGCCCCGGTCTCTGGCGATGCAGGTCGCTTACAGCAAGTTGTGTGGAACCTGCTGACGAATGCCGTCAAATTCACCCCTCAAGGCGGACGAGTGACAGTGGAACTGCGGCAGCTCGAGGGTCTGGCTCAAATTCGGGTAGTCGATGCCGGAAAAGGTATCAATTCCCAGTTCTTGCCTTATGTGTTTGAGTATTTCCGTCAGGAAGACGGCTCAACGACGCGCAAATTTGGTGGATTGGGGTTGGGTCTAGCGATCGTGCGTCAACTGGTTGAACTGCATGGCGGTACGGTGTTTGTCGAAAGTGCAGGTGAAAATCAAGGGGCAACGTTTACAGTGAGATTGCCCTTACTGAAGCAGTCAATCGAATCAGCCGATTATTCTGAGGCTGCATCAGTCCCGGACAACGCTTTGCTGTTGGACGGACTGAAAGTTCTGGTCGTAGACGATGAACCTGACTCGCGTGACTTCGTTGCCTTTGTTCTGGAGCAAGCAGGTGCCGATGTCGTTGCTTTATCCTCTGCAAGCGAAGTATTGCAATCCATTTCACACATTCAACCTGATTTGCTGATTAGTGATATCGGAATGCCAGAGATGGATGGCTATATGTTGATTGAACAGATCCGAACCCAATTACCTGCTCCTTACGGTCAAATTTGTGCGATCGCTCTCACGGCTTACGCCGGGGAAGCCAATGAACGTCAAGTGTTGAATGCTGGGTTTCAGAGACACTTAGCTAAACCGATTGACCCAACTGAGTTAGTTACAATAGCATCGCGTCTCCTAAGGGGCTGAGTGGAACTCAACCCCAATCTCGTTCTTTCAATCCAACCTGGCGTTCCCGTAGTAAATGGGGTCTCAGTAGCAATGGAACCAGATTTTGCCTTAAGGCTGTAACGCTCTCCCAGCAAGGTATTCTCTTAGCTTGTGCTCGCTCACCCTGATCCCAAAGCTTCGCTAAACCATCACTTCTACTGATATCTCAATTAAGCTTGCATACCTGCGAAGTGAGCAGAAGTTCCTCACAAAATCAAGGCTTTCAGCTCATCTCTTCTGCAAAGATTACGGGTGTATCATGAGCAAAAAAGTCCAGCCTTAGTCCAGACCTGTGTAGTATGCCGTCAAAAGGCATCAATAGAAGTTATCAATTTGCTGCTGAAATACTCTTAAGGCAAAATCTGGTTCCATTGCTACTGAGACCCCACTAACTACTAGAACATCTGTCAAAATAGATGAGAGTTGTGAGGTTTGAGGCTATAGCTATTCGTAAGCAGGTCACTGTGCTAAGTCTCGTTACGCTGGTCGGGGTGTAATCAGGATCTCTGCTTTGAAGTGCCACCAACTGCTGAACCCTTGACTGAGTCAGCTTTTCAGAATTTACCGGGGAAAATGTTTAATCAATACCATCCTCATAGTATTGATTAATGTACAGTGCCAAATTAAATGACGCCGAGACAAAGTCGTGTCGTGCAGCAAACTCGTTCTGCTACAGGATGACAGAAAAAGATTGCTGAGTGACCAATCATCAGTCCATCAGAATTGGCAGGCGGCTTTCAAGTGGAAAAGCCGCCTGCTCTAGCTTTGCTGCTTCAGCGACATTAATGTGTCTCCGTGACAAATAAAAATTCACTCTACAGCAAGAAAGCAAAACACCCGTGACAATCACTCAAAAATCGGCAGAATATCTGCAAACAGAGATAAGAAATTTCTAAAGTTACTTTAACTTTTCGATCTTCCAGATTGACTCACGCGCTTTTTCATCAGTTTTGATTGCAGCAAAACCGAACCTTTCAAAGCGATCTCCTCTAATGCTTTGGGGCGTTAGCTCCATTAACGCAGCAAGCTTAGAAGTTGGAATTTGCCAAGAATTTCTAGCACATTCTTCTAATTCTCGGTAGTTCTCTAAAATGCTTTTAGGTTGCTGCAAACCCTGGAAGGCTTCAGCCATAAGCAAGAATTGATTCAATGGTTCTGAACCTTTTACAGTAAGCTTGATTCTGCTTGATTCTTCTCCAATTCCGTAACGCTCATACAGAAAGCGCTCAACATCCGATCCGTTTTCTAAAATCCATTCATTGAGACTATCGAGGAATTTAACGCCATCTTCTGAAATATAGCTTTTATTTCCGCCGCGCTTGAACGGCTCGATCCCGATCGCCGCTTTCATTGCTGAAATTCTCACCTGATAAAAATGAGTCTTCTTGCAGCCGTATCGCTCAATCAGTTCTGAAACTGCTACATCTGCCATAAAAGAACCGTCCGCGATTGTTCAATGAACGTTTACGGACGGTATTTTATCATTGTTCAGAATTGTCCGATGAACGGTTGTATCTTACTCAAATATCTTGAGTATTGGTATCATGGGGTTGCCATTTGCGCCTGTAAGACTTCACCCTTTTGGTTGATGGCAGAAATTAGCGACTCTGCCAGTGGATAGGTGTCATGGTCTGGATGTTGCAGGACACTAAAAGCAAAAAATAAATGTCTATGCAAATACCGACTCAACTATCAGGAGTCCACGTTCTACTGGTTGAAGATGAACCTGACATTGCTGAGTTGCTTTCCTTTGTACTCAGAGATGCCGGAGCCGATGTTATTGAAGTACCCTCTGCATCCGAGGCGCTACACCACCTCACTCACTACTCCCCCAGCATCATTGTGTGTAATATCCGTCTTCCTGATATGAATGGAGGCGAACTTCTCAAAACCATTCGGTTTAAGCAAGCCGATATCAGCCAACAGATTCCTGCTATTGCTGTCACGTCTTACAGCCGAGAGTATTCTTGGACGGAAGCGATCAAAGCGGGCTTTGATCGCTTCTTGCTCAAACCGATTGAACCGGATCAACTCGTTTCAGAAATTCTATCGTTAGTGAGATGCTGAGTATATGTTATCTTGCTCGTAGTTGAGACGTATAAACTGAGATGGGCATAGAGGAGCGCTTTGCATTGCAAGGAGTGAAGATTCTAGTCGTGGATGACGACCCGGACTCATGCGAGTTGTTGGAGATGGTATTGCAAGTTTATGAAGAGGCAGAGGTGAGAGTGTTCCTCTGTGTAAACGATGCGCTTGCTGACTTCTCACAGTTTCAGCCACAGGTGTTGATCAGCGATATTGCGATGCCTCATGAAGACGGAACTACTTTAATTCGAGCGGTTCGATCTTTGCCAGTTGAACAGGGAGGGAAGATCCCGGCGATCGCGCTTAGTGCAATGGCTAGAGAGGAAGATCGACAGATAGCCTTGGAAGCGGGGTTTGATCGCTACCTTGTGAAACCGATGATCTTTGAGGAACTTCTCAGCACCCTGCGCGATTTACTAGAAGAAACTATCGAAGTATCTCGATCAAGTGTCTGAACTGCTTATTAGTAATTGATCCGCAGAAATAATCACCCGCAAATCGTTCGCAAACCATAAAGAACGGTTCGCGAACAGTCGGAAAGTTCATAAAGCTACTTTATCGCTACACTTTCGGTTTGGGGCTTGCTGCTACGGGTGGAGAGCAAATCATCTCATTGTGATTTACATTCGAGTTTTGAATCGATACAGCGTGAAGCGCCAACACAATCAAAACACCCACAGAGATCGATTTTGATACTTTTGCTTGAAATTTCATTTTGTGTTTTTGTACAGTGACTTTTTATTTGTCACGGAGACACATTAATGTCGCTGAAGCAGCAAAGCTAGAGCAGGCGGCTTTTCCACTTGAAAGCCGCCTGCCAATTCTGATGGACTGATGATTGGTCACTCAGCAATCTTTTTCTGTCATCCTGTAGCAGAACGAGTTTGCTGCACGACACGACTTTGTCTCGACGTCATTTAATTTGGCACTGTACAGCTTTTATCCCAAACACCAATTGCCTTAGCGTAACGGGTGTGACTCAGTTGGAGACTTCGAGCTTTCAACTCAATCACTGGCTATCTTTTCTAGCTTCGATCACCGTTTGAATCGCTTCCGGCACATCCGAGAGAAAGTCATATCCGGTTAAGCGCTCAAGCTCATTCACCGTCGTCAAGTAGTCCTTGTAGCTCTTATTCGCAATGCCCGTGATGTTCGGCATATTCACCGCAATCACCCGCGTCTTCTCAGTTACCCCACGATTGCCCAGACCAGGACGATCCAGAATGACCACCACTTTCCATAGCGTTGCCGGAACCGTCACTTTATTCTTGCCAATTTCGGTAGCAAAGCCTTTTATCCCAGTTCCCCCCTTGCCGTTACCGCCTGCAATGATGTAAAGTTCTTTGCCCTGCTGCGCCAAGTCTCTAGAGTAGTTTTCGAGTTGCAGCCAAGGACCGCCATTATTGTCCTGCGTCTGCGGCAGAATGTTCGTCATGTAGAAAGTCGCGCAGTTATCGGTTGGATTTGCCGATCGATCACCAGATCGGGTCATGTGTCCGCGAGAGAACCCACTGCCGGTGTAATCGTTTGGGCGCACGGCAACAAAATTCTTCGGCAAGCCGGGATCAGGACTAAAGCTGGAACAGCGATCCACATTTCCCAACCACGACTGGTTCAGTTGCCAGCTCACCCAGTTTGCAATGTGCGTGCTGTTGTTGTAGGACAAGGCATATTGCCGGCGCAGCAGCAGGTAATCGGTTTCATTCTTGGGATCGGTCGTGGCAGGGCTAGGAGTGCCCAGAACCAGATGTACACTGCCGTTATTGCGGGCTTGCGAAATGCTGCTTTGAATGAGAATGAGCGAGCAGATTAGAATACTGAAGCACCAATAGTAAGTTCTTCTGCGAATCTTTGTGTTCTGGAACACATTGGTAAACATCTCAAACTCCCTGACGGCAAAGGTTTGCGCCTGTATTGTAAGGGAAAGCGTATAAAACGATGCAGAAAAAATATCAAACTCAGGAACTTGTCACACTCTTGCAACGGCTGGTCGAAGGTCTCACCTGGATGAGTGAGACGGACGCATCGCTGCACGTCGTGTACTGGGACAACAGCATGGTCATCAAGTCGAGCGAGCAGCTATTGCAACAAACGCAGCATCCACTCACTGCTGTGGTTGGAGTGGAAGAAGTGGATCAGTTCTTTGAGCCCGCAGTGACTGAGCAGGATTGGTTTGGCGAGGAGGAGAAGGAGACTGCGGCGCGATATCGCTCGCTGTTATCAGTGCTCAGACAACATCTGTCCCACCTCAAGGTGTATCGAGTGGGGGAAGTCGAAATCGATGTGTATGTGCTGGGACGAACTGAAGCAGATAGTGTGGTCGGGATTGCGACTCAGATCGTAGAGACATGAGGAACAAGCAAAAACGTCCCGTCAGCGGTGCGGGATGAGCGCATAAACTAATTCAGTCCGTTTAGAATTCCCAAACCTGCCGATAGTAGCCCGGGCGTACAGGGGTTATTCAGGTCAACTTTTTCTGGTGTTGACGGGAGGGCGGGCAATCTGTTGGTGTCGTGCTAAAAAGGCAATGGCTTCAGCTGGCGTGAATCGAATTTGCGGTACGCCTCGTGCCACTAATACCCAGTGCTCTTGTGCCTGACTATACTCCAGCATCCACTGAGGCTCCCAAGGGGCGCAAACTTACCACACCGCTTGTGGGTTCGCTTTCACCACAAATCCCCAAGCTTGTGCTTGTTCTCGTACTGGATCGGTTAGCGTTGATGGGGGCAGCATAAAAATCCGTAGGGGATCTAGACCTAAACCGAACGTAACAAGTCCCTGTATTGACTGCAACCACCACACGAGGGATTACAACCCTTGTCCGCTCTCTCATTCGATTTGAGGCAGTTCTTCAAAGCTAGGCACTTGATCAAGGGTCCCTTAGATCAGTGTCTCTTTATCTGTTTGTGGGTACAGTGCTGATTGCTGATTTAAAGATTGATGTATGTATGATCGCAATCAACAATCAAGAACGCTTCAAAGGAAAAAGAACCTTAGTGATTAGCGGTAAATGGGCAGAAGAATCAGCACAGCGCGAAAAATACCTAGAAGATAAGCTAATCGGCACAAGATTGAGATGTTATCACATCGTACCAATGAATTTGAAGGGGTTCGATAAAGAGTTCCGCTGCTGCCTCACCTAACCTTGCAAAAAGCTGAGAGTCAAGCTCCGACTTTATCCGCGCTTCAGCGTCCCATTCTTCGACCAGAATAAACTGTGCCGCATTAGTCAAGTGGTGCAGCAATTCACAGTTGTGACAGCCCACTTGTTGACAGCGCTCCTGCATAAATTGAACCAGAGCGTTCTTTAGCTCTTGCTCCCGCTCAGGATGAGCTGTTAACTGCGTTAAAATTCGGACTTTTAAGTTTTTCATTATCTTTTCTACAAAAAGAATCTAATTGCCTCGTTTTGATCAAAGTCATACAGTTGGAGGATTAACTTGGAGTTAATTTTTAGTTAAAATTCCTCCTTAAGCTTACGTTTCATTCAATCATTGCCTTCTCATTCAATCTAAGAGGAGATTAGGGGCTTCGCCTCTATGGGAGTGCAACCCCTAGCTTCTTCTATGGAGTCCTCCATTCGAGCGACATCGTTCGCAAATCCTATGACTCAAACACAACAGGGTAAAGCATCAGGCTCAGCAATACACCTTCCTCCGACCCTAGAAGCCTACGCTTATCAGGTCATTGAAGAACAATACCGCCGCATCGCTAAGCAAGAGAAGAAGGTGCTTGCCGATAAAGATCCAGAAGCATTACATCAAATGCGGGTGGGAACTCGCCGCCTTCGGACAGCCCTGCAAGTTTTTGGCAGTGCGATCAAGATCCCTAAAGCAGGCAGTGCTGACCGCCTCCGAGATTTGGCAAGCGTGTTAGGGGACGTGAGAGACTTGGATGTTCAACTGGTGAGTTTGGAGCAAGAATATCGTCCGAATCTCAATAAAAAAGAGCAAAAACAGTTGGACAAAGTGTCTAAGGCGCTGCAAAAGCAGCGGGTGAAAGCCTTTGCTCGAATGAAGGCAGTGCTATCTCAGCCGCGGTACCAAGAGTTGAAAACCACCTACGATGATTGGTTGAAACATCCTCGCTATACCCCTGTTGCCCAGCTACCCCTCTCGGTTCTCCTGCCCGACTTGTTAGGACCCCTGCTGTCCCAGTTGCTGCTGCATCCAGGCTGGTTGATTTCTAGCAAGGAGACTTCAGGCGAAAGGGGTGCGATGCTGCACGAGTTGCGAAAAGCCTGCAAACATGCCCGCTATCAAGCCGAATTCTTCACGCCATTCTATGGAGAAGCGTTTCAAGCCTGGGTTGCAGAAATCAAAACGTTACAAGCTCAACTGGGAGATTTTCACGACACCCAGGTTTTTCTGGAGCTAGTCACGAAAAACCTGGGTCATGAACTTCGCCTACCCGATCTCCAAGCAGCGATTGAGCAAAAGCAACGTGGAGCGTTAGCCAACTGGGAGGAGATTCGGCATAAGTATCTCGATGAAGGATTTCGCTATCACCTGCATCGAATGCTGCTCCAGCCCATCGTCCAGGCGGGTCAGGTACATCCTACGCTAGTGAGGTAGCGAACAAGAGAGCATGACCGATATCCTACTAGAAGGAGAAAGTCCACATCGTCGAAAAGGAGATGCAGCATGACTGCACAGACTTTCTCAATGGAAATCGCTGGATTAGGACAATTCTTCCGCCACTGGGACACCGCAGCGGTAGGACAAGACCTAGAAACGCTACACGAAGCCATCACCGTTGCCCGGCGCAACAGCAACAAACGCAAACGGCACGTATCGCCGCCGTAGACGAGTGGCGATGCGACCTGCAAACCGAAATCAACGAAGGCTGGACCAGCTACGGACAAACCAACCACCTGCTAAAGACGATCGCCTGCTACGGAGTAGTGTTCGAGCGCTTAACCGGAGACGCCTTCGCCGAATTCGTTCAAACCACCGCCATCAACGCCCCTGGCTATGAAACCTACTGTCGCTATCAGCACGAAATTGCCCAGAGATCGAGATTATGGGCACGGTCAGCCGAGAAATACTGGTGGGCATTAGGGGGTGAGCCACAGCGCAGCAGCAACTCCTTCAGCGGCAACACCCTCAACTTATCTCCTATGTAGGATGTAGAAGTCTTGTAGCGTTTTTATGTTGAGCATGACAATTCACTACTGGTAGGTACGCTATGAGCGAGAAGGTGTCTGAAAAACAAGATATTCCCTTTCAAACTCCTAACCCAACTGAACTCAAAAACGCTGCGAAAGAAGACCCGTTGCAGGAGGAATATTTGGGAGCTAGCGAAGCAAATGTAGCAGATGTTCCACCACAAGGAGAGAATGTGGATCAACCCAATCCCTTTGTGGACAGTACAGAGTCTGAGCCGCGTGAGAACCAAGTGATTCGTGCCAATCTAGGAGGGCATTGACTCAACTCATTGTTGCTTTACTTCATTCGAGGAGGAGAAGACTTTTGTTTTCTCCTTCTACATAAGTGCGACTATGCTCACAGAGCGTTTAGGAAAACTTGAAACTGCCCATTCTGTCCTGCACTGGCAATTTTGCCCAACATATATTCATGGGGTATTGTCAACTTAACTGGATTTCACTCTGGTTGTTGAGAATGAGCACACTTATGCTCACGAAGAAATCAGCCTTTCATCCTTTGAAAATCAGGCCATTTCTCAATAAACAAGCCTTTGAACGGTTAAGTTGACAATGCCCACAGAAGTGCAGCCCTCAAACTTTGATTTACCGTTATCACTGTGCCAATTGCTCGCCAGAAGCATGGGGGTTATAGACCATTACCCAATGGTAATTTAAGGCAATTCTAGTCCAGGACAAGATTGACGCTGCCCCTGTAACAGTTCTTTAGCGTGTAGAGATCGCAAGTATCACTCATTCAGCAACAAAACTTGAAAGTCCGCAATTGAAGCTAATACAGTCGCTTGTCTGAGCAATTGCTTCAATCGATCAAGATCTTCCATCTGATTAATCTGGTCGATTAATTCGGGTGGTACTGCTCCAAATCGCACATCTAAAACTTCCATCACTGAAACACGGGCATTCTGTAATTTGCCGCGCTCGATCGCGAATCGCTCAATCGTCGTCAGGTAAAGCATAGCATTTTCAGCTCCAAAACGGCGAACTTCAGTGTCGAAAATCTGGTCTAGCTCCGGTGGTAGCGTCATCATCAAATCGACTAGCCGAAACAACTCTAAGATGGTGTCTTCACTATATCCTAACGCCTGCATTCCTTGAACCAGTCGCAATTTCCACGTCAATCGATCCTCAGAATCGCCACTTGTTTTCTGAGTAAGCAAATGCGCTCGAACGAGCATTGCATAAGGGTTTAGACTCTGCTCTAAAAAATCCCACTGCGATTCGTAATCGAGCAGTTTAACGATCGGGAACTCAATTCCGACCCGACAGCCCCACAATGTATAGTGATAGGCTTGAGGTCGCCAATTGAGTTGATCATCTCCCAATATCGCCAAGCTTACGACATTCCGGTTGTAGCGATCAAAGATTCGGTAGCTGTAGGTGTACATTCGCTTAGCAAAGTCTGAATCATACTGACTTTGAATCTCTACATGAATCAGAACCCAAGTTTCTTGTCCATCTCGTCGCCACACTTTAACGAGTTTATCGACAAATCGTTTACCGATCTCTGCGTCCCGCACTACTTGCTGAAATTCTGAGTCTAACGATTCGTAGCTCAGTTGCCAGTCGATTTCGGCGTGAATCTGAGGGAAAAAGAAGGCGAGGAATGGCTCAAAATAGCGCTCTAGCGCTTCTTTCCAGGGAGCATCATAATTAGCAGAAGGAGCAGTAGTCACAGCGATCGCTCGTTTCGGGGTACGGATTACTATATCGTTGATACAGAGAGCGCTTCGGCATCATTTCAATTGGTGTAATGCCTCGTTAATCTCGTTTACATCAAATGCTTCTGGGTTAAATTCTTCGCCAACCCACTCCAGCATCGATTCAGGCTCTGGGTGATTCGGATCTCGTAGCGTTTTGATTAGCTCCGTGTACCCCCAAGTGCCGCCGCAGTCTTCTGGTGGACAGGCTCGTTTACCCGTAACGCAAACCCCATAGCGAGGAATTTCAGGCTCGACAGGCCAAACCTTCTCAATCAGAATTTCATGTTCCCAGCTATCCCCCATGTCATAGGTGTAGCGAAATTTGAATTTTTCACCAGACGCCACTTGGTTCAGCTTTACTTTGCGTTCGTCTTTAACTTCCCAGTCGTATTCTGGATCTGGCTCACCATACTCCATTCCCTGGATAAGAAATAGATGAAGATGAGAGTTTGTCCAGCCCATTACTATCTGAATGATTTGATGCAGTTCGCCTAAACTAATATCGCTCCAAACCTGAACTCTTCGCCAGACGGGAGGGCGCCAATCTTGAAGTGTGATCTTGATTTGATAAAGGCAAGTAGAAATTGAGGGTTTTCGAGGAGGCATCACTGAATCTCTGAGCTTCAGATATCTAGACTAGTTCATGGCACGCAGCTTCTGAACTCTAAGTTGCCATTTTTGCCTCCTTGAAAACCATGACAAGATGTCATGGTTTTCAAGGAGAGAATGAGAAATTGCGTCAACTTCTTGCGCGAAGACAGTATTCAAAAGTATTTCAGCTAAAATTCAGAAGCTTTGAAAATCATAGGAATATGTAAGCCGTTCATGATTCTTACAGTTGCATCGTTTAAGGGTGGCGTTGGGAAGAGTACATCTGCTATACATCTTGCTGCTTATTTACAGAAGAAAGCTCCAACCCTGCTCATTGATGGGGATGTAAATCGCTCTGTTACCAATTGGGCAAACCGTGGCAATCCTCCTTTCAAAGTGGTAGATGAACGTCAGGCTGCTAAATATGCAAGGAGTTACGAGCATATTGTGATTGACACGCCTGCCAGACCGAGCCATGAAGACCTCAAAGCACTGGTAGACGGATGTGATCTGTTGGTTATTCCGTCGAGTCCTGATGCTTTTGCGCTTGATGCCTTGATGCTCACTGTTGATGCGTTGGTGGAGTTGGACAGCGATCGCTATAAAATTCTACTCACCATTATTCCACCAGCACCTTCAAAGGAAGGAGAGAAAGCACGAGCAAGTTTGACCCAGTCAGGACTTCCTGTTTTTAAAACGGGTATTCGGCGACTCATTGCGTTTCAACGCTCTGCGTTGTTGGGAGTGCCGATCGACGAGGTTGACGATCCTCGCGCAAAGCAAGGTTGGGAAGATTATCAGAAGGTTGGAAAAGAGATACTGTTATGAGCAATTTTGATGCCATTATCAGGGCAGCGAAGGGAAGTGCGGAGCCAAGAAGTAAAGAGAGCAACCTACCGGAACCAACAAAATCTGTAAAAAGCGTCCTAGACTCAGCGCAATCAGTGAGAGTGCTTGATGATATTCTCGATCGAGAGACGAATACTCGCGAATTAAAGCAATCTCACGTTGAGGCGTTGGCAGAGTCAATCTCTGTGTTGGGATTGCTAGAACCTTTAGTTCTAGATAGCCGAAATCGTCTCTTAGCTGGAGCACATCGTCTGGCTGCGATTAAGGTACTAAGAAACCAGAACGCGCCTGCTTACGAAAAGCTTTTTCTATCGAACCTGATCCCGGTACAGGTTCTACCGTTTGATGCGGAGGAAGAACCAGACCGGGCATTGCAAGTCGAAATTGCGGAAAACGAGCATCGTCGAGACTATACTCCAGCAGAGGTGAGAGCGCTGGCAAATCGGCTGAGGTCGGCAGGCTATGTCGATCAGCCTGGTAGACCCACGAAAGGCACTAAAGCGTTACGTCCTGCTCTGAAAGTGATTATGGGAAAGAGTCTAAGAACGGTTCAACGCTACCTGAATGAGGAGCAAACTCAGAAACCACGACAAGATGTCATGGTTTCCGAGCAAAAGATTTTGCATCAGGCACTCAAGAAGTTGCAGGCGTGGGAGTCGATGAGTGATTCCGGGACGCTGTCTCCTAAACGTCAAGTACTTAGCAAGCAACTTCCTAAACTGATAAAGCTGGTTGAAGAGGTAATCAGCGAGATTGAGTCTCAAAGCTCCAAGCCATAAATTTCGGCATCTCAAGTGCAGTATTAATTCCCAGCACAAACAGGCAAAGATCCCGCGGTTGGTCGCGGAGGAGTTTCTTGATCCGGTCGATCTCCTTTTTATCCCGAATCGGTTCAACCGTCAGCACAGATCCCGGAAGTGGGTGATGCGGATTTTCGCCTTTCTGAAACGCTATACCCGTCTTGAATTTTTCACTAACTTATCACAACCAGTGGTTAATAACTTAGTGAAAAAAGGCGCATCCACAAATTAGCACAGGCAGAAAACAGCGCTAAACACCAAGTCGGACAAAGGCTACAGCCGCATCTTGATTCACTAAGTTCTAAGTAATAGTTAATGAAATAGCAAGAAGACACTTCCACCCGAAGCAACAGGCACTGAGTTGCAAAACGATGCCGAGAAGAAGAACTGCGCCAACGATATGAGGAGTGGTGAGAAGTTGCTGGTGTGAAAGCTGCTGCGTAACATTGAGCGAGACTGACGATTAAGAGATTATCGGGCTTAATTTTGAGTCTTCCCGGTTCAGTTGACGATGACGTTCTGTGAATTGGTGAAACTGCTATATCTGATACCAACGAAGGAGACAACTAGCCCCACGCTAATCAATTACCTCTGACTCAATCGAGGGACTACCCGAAGGTCAATCAACAATGGAACTTAGTGAAATTTACGACTATCTCGAACAGCGAGGATATTGCCCCGCTTATTATGAGCGGGAGGACGGCGGACAGCTCGTGGGTGGCTATGCTGCTCTTGCAAAAGGCAACTTCTTCCTCGGTTTTTGGGTCGACTCTGGGCAGCTATGGGGCGCTGCTGAGGAGTGCTTCAGCGACACAGTCTTGCTCAAAAGACCGTTCAAGAGCTTATCGTCAGGAGTTGGAACGTTAATGCTTGTGATTGCTTGCTCAGATGCCCGTCTGACCGAGCACATTCGACCCTTAACCCGACGATAAACCTTAACAGCCTATTAGACGACAGCGACATGGCAGGTTGGCGACAGCCAGGAGCCAGGAATCCTGCCCCACTGACCGAGCACATGTGTCGCGACACATGTGCTCGGAAACGAAAGCTATATACGGCGCGGAATTTGCGTTCTCAACATCGAGGAGTCACGTTCATCGATCGTACTTTTAGAACAGGATTTCTGGCTGTCGTCCCGCCGATCATAGTTGTCATTCAATAGACGCTTCTAAGCAGATAGAGCGATAAAGTAGATTGGGAACCAAGGAGAGTCAAGTTGGATCTGGAGACCGTCTTAGAATACACATCTGATGCCATTACTGCACTCGACACCCAGTGGAACTACATCTGCGTCAACCACAGTGCAGAACTGCTGTTGAGACGCAAACGCGACGAATTATTGGGGCGTTCCATCTGGGACGTTTTTCCTGACCTTTTGAATACGCCTGCAGAAGTCCAACTCCGACAAGCTGCAGCGGCACAAGTTAGCGTCAAATTTGAGTTGTTTCTGCCTAAGCTATATGCTTGGCAAGAAGTCCAGGCTGTTCCGACTGAGAACGGGCTGCTCCTATTCAGTCGAGATATCTCTGACCGAGTTCGAGCCCTCCGAGACGAAGCAGTGCAGGCTGAAATCCGGGCGATTCTCGAACAAGCCCCGATCTCAATCTCGATTATGCGGGGATCGGAGCATCGCATCGAGATGCACAATCGCAGGTTCCAGCAACTCATCGGTGGACGCAACTTAGAGGGATTAACGGTCCGCAATGCCTTTCGTGAATTGGAAGGGCAAGGGTTCTTTGAGTTGCTCGATCAGGTCTATACGACTGGCGTAGCCTACGAAGGTAAAGAAATGGTGGCGCGTTACGACCGGGACGGCAGTGGTGAACTGTACGAAGGGTACTTTAATATCATCTATCAGCCTTTGTTTGACCTGAGTGGACGAGTAGACCGGCTTTTGAGTTTGAATATTGAGGTAACTGAAGAAGTAGAGGCACGACAGCGGATTGCTCAATTTGCCGCTGAACGCGATGCCATCTTGCAGCAACTGATAGAAGGGGTTATCGTGACCGATGTGGAGGGGCGAATTACGTTTGTCAATGATGCCGCCTCGCGCTTGCATGGGGTTGCCAAGCTAGATGTTCTGCCGGAAGACTATAGCGAGATGTATCGTCTCTACACCGAAGAAGGACACCCTTACCCTGCAGCAGAACTACCTTTAAGTCGAGCTGTGCTCAAAGATGAGGTGGTGAAAGAGGCACGCTGGCGGATTCGGCGACCGGATGGGACGGAGATCTTAGTGGAGGGCAATGCTCGCCCGGTCTACGATGAGCAAGGACGAAAAATTGCTGCGGTACTGACCCTGCGAGCATTATGAAGTGAATAATGGGGTAACTCATCACCTGTTCCGATAGAACACAGATTATTGGTTTCGATCCACAACCGCTCGTTGGCTCAGAAGGCTGATATTGCATCGACTCAGGCTGAAGCTACAGAAAATCTATCCATTGACACGTTTTTATCCGGGCATCGTTCTCTTATGCTATGCGAAGCAACTGATCGCTCAGATCGACTTGGGTCAATTCCGAGATAGAGAATTGTGTGAATGCTCACCCACGCCAACGCCGTCACCACCTTTCGTCAACTCCTTAGAACCAAAGGAGTGCGTGCTGCCCTGGGCTTTCTCAACTCGATCAGCACACACCGCTTTACTGCCTTGTTTCGCTTTGAGGGTGGCACCCTGCGAAACCTGCATTTGATTGACCGGGAAAACCCGCGGGTCGAGCGCTGCCCAGATTTACCGGTGCTCGAATCCTACTGCGTCTATGTGCGAAACAGTGCCAAGCCCTTTTTGGTTGATGACTCGCTGCACGACGAACGGGTCGAGGGGCATCCCAAGCGCCAGGTTGTGCAGTCCTATTGTGGGGTGCCTCTAATTAATGTCGATGGCACTCTCTTTGGCACGATTTGTCACTTTGATTTCAAACCCATCCCGTTTACCCGAGATGAGGCATTTCTACTTGATGAGGTGGCGCCGTTGCTGATTGAGGCGATTCAAGCGACCGAATGGTACCCGGAGATCGGATGAAGGGAAAATAGCAGGTATGTTGATGCTGCTGAAACATGATGCTCAAGCTGGCATCTGAATCGGCAGTTGGAGAATGAATTCTGCTCCCTGTCCGAGTCTTGAGACACAGCGCAGCGTCCCGCCATGCTTCTCGACCACAATCTGATGGCTAATGGCTAAGCCCATACCCGTTCCCTTGCCCACCGGCTTCGTGGTGAAGAATGGGTCAAAGATTTGTTGGCAGGTCGCTTCACTCAGTCCAGGACCATTATCGATAAACCGCAGGGCAACCCACTCTGCATCGATGACTTCAGTCTCAATCGTCAGGGTCGGAGCGAAATCGGTCGCGCCTTGGCTTGAGCAGGTCAACCAATGCTCCTCCAAGGCATCGATGGCATTGCTCAAGACATTCATGAACACTTGGTTGAGCGGTCCGGCATAGCACTCGACCAGCGGCAGGTCTCCATACGCTTTCACCGCCGTAATCGCTGGACGCTCAGCCGTCGCTTTCAGCCGATGCTGCAAAATCATTAACGTGCTGTCAATGCCCTCATGCAGGTTCACAGCTTTGCATTCCGCTTCATCAAGGCGCGAGAAGTTACGCAGCGACATCACAATCGCTCGAATCCGGTCTGTGCCCACTTGCATCGAAGCAAGAATTTTGGGCAGGTCTTTGCGGATAAACTCCAAATCCAGGTCTTCCACTTGCGCTAAGAGGGCTGCCCCAAGTTGAGGACAGGCTTGCTGATACAGCTCAATCCCTTGCAGCAAGGCAGTGACATACTCGTGGACATGTGTTAGATTGCCATAAATGAAATTGACCGGATTGTTGATTTCATGAGCAACTCCCGCAACCAGTTGCCCTAAGCTCGACAGCTTCTCCGCTTGGATCAAGTGCAGTTGCGTTTGACTGAGGGTCTGTAGCGTCTGCGCCAGTTGCGCGGCTTGCTGTTGCGTTTGTTGAAGCAGCTCGGCTTGTTGGAGGGCGATCGCGAGTTGGACACTCAATTGCTTGAGCAGTTCCACTTCCCAGTCCTGCCAAGCGCGAGTTCCGCGACAGTGGTGTGCGATCAGCAAGCCCCAAAGATGCTCGTGATGCAAGACAGGAATTACTAGATTGGCTCGCACTTGGCAGCGCTGAAGCAGTGCGACATGGCAGGGGGCGAGGTCAGCGGTATGAATGTCCTCGATCGCTCGCACTCGCCCAGTGCGGTAGAGCGGTGCGAAGGTGTGTTGGAAGCAGGTATCTTGAATCTGTTGATGCAACAGGGACTGCCATCCCGACTCGACGGATTCCACCACAGCTGATCCGCTCCAGTCCTCGGTGAATTGGTACAGGATGACCCGATCCGTTTGCAGCAGTTGTCGTACTTCGGTGACGGCGGTTTTCAGCACGTCTTCGAGCTGGAGGGATTGGCGGATGCGCTGAGCCATTGCGTTGAGCAGTTTCTCGCGTTGTAGCAGTTGAACAAGTGCTTCTGGATGTGGCTCCAGAAGGGTTGCTGCCTTTAGGCAAATTGGGGAAGAGCCGAGCGCTCTTGAAGTCGAAGTCGGGGAATGAACCATAAATGATAGGACTGGGAGTGAAGGGAAGGGAATTGCAGCTTCGATCTAAGCTCAACATGCCCTTCTCAGAGATCGATGAGGCAACTTCATAAATTCCTCGTAGAAAATTGCCGATTGTTAAGTTTAGGGCAAATTCAAATGTCGAAATTTCAATTGAGTCGGGCGACGATCTCATTGACGAATTGTTCTGGCTCTAATGGTTTCGTCAAGTGCTTCTGAAATCCAGATTGCATCGCTTTTTGCTGATCGATTTCGGCGGCACAGGCAGTCCGCGAGATCGCTGGAATCGGGCATGGTTCAAAGCACTAGCGTGGAGGGTAACACTTTTGCCCAAAGGGCAAAGGTATTTTTGCCACAGTTAGCCGGGGGTCTAGCCTTTTAGGCTTTTCCAAAAGTGTTACCCTCATTTGAACCCTGCCAAAAACGCACCACGAAAATAATTCCTTAAGACTGCGATCGCGCCAAATCGAGGCTTATCCCTATATCCTGATAGCAGTTGAAAAAATATCGTCATGAATCGCTCATCGATCAGAGAAAATGTCCTGGTACACTTAAACTCACTTCACAGCGAGGGACATTTCATGGCGCACCTAGATTCCACCTTTGTAAATCGAGAGGATAACCCGATGTCCTAGAATCCCTAGAAGCCAAAAACCCCCACTGCTGGACACAGAGGAGGCTTTGAAGGCTTAAATAGTCAGTTTAATAATGAGAGGCGGGGACGCTAACTTGAATGCTTTGACGGGCTGATAGTTAGAGTCACCTGTAATGCCGTGCTGTTTTTATTATGCCTTATTTGTCTCACATGGCAAGGGGTTTTGCTGTGCATTTTTATCACAGCGTCAGCATGGTTCTCTCTCCTGTCGCTTCATTTTTAGGACAGAGAGCAATGGATTTTCGATGACTTTTCTGGGCAGTACCGCCACATGACAGCGCTTTCGCAGCCCGAATCCCGCCAATTTCCGTTCCTTGCTCTCTGTCCATTCCACCTTATTTGGACAGAGAACCATGCTGATTTCTCACATTTCATCGGCTCAACGCGGCAGATTCACCTCAACGAAACGCAGTAATCCCTGCGAGATTTGCAGCGATATCAGCGGCAAATGCCGTCAGACCGATACTCTGCATCTCTGCATGAATCTTACTGATGCCGTGGATGCACCCTCCGGCTTCAAGTTCATCGGTCTAACTAAAGACCGACTCTGGGGCAAATTCGTGATCGATAGCGGACGTGCTGCTACAGAGCAGAACAGTTTAGTCCGATCGCGCCAGCGCTCCCAACCTCGAACTGAATCGCAGACTCAATCTCGCCCTCCCGCGCTGAGTGCCGACGCGCGCAACCAGGCTTATCGCCAGCTACTCAACGCTTTAACACTACATCCTGAGGATCGCGCCGATCTGCACCGCCGAGGACTAACTGACGCTCAAATCGAAACCTGGGGGGTAAAATCCGTCGAACAGTGGCAAGCGCTCACTTGTCCCCTACCTGTAACCCTGCCTGGCGTCAGTCCAGATGGCTTCCATCTCAACTGCCAACCTGGATATCTGTGTCCGATCCACAATGTTCATGGGCAGATCGTCGGTTTCCAGCTTCGGCTGCGTCACGTTGATGAAGGTGGACGCTACCGATGGTTCACCAGCGCCACCAAGAAAAATCTGAATGGAGCCACACCGCACTTATTGAATGGGGAACTCCCGGTCGCCGTTCATCGCCCAACCCAAATTATAAGAAGCGCGATTGGACTGGTCGAGGGAGTTGGGGCAAAACCCTTCATCACCGCTCAACGCCGGGGACAAATCACGATTGGAGCCGCAGGCGGACAGTTTGCCAGCAGCCCCGAAACATTGAAAATCACGCTTGACACGCTGGCTGAGGAACTGAGAACAAGAACGATCGAGTTTTACCTAGATGCTGGAGCTGTTCGCAACCCGCATGTGATGCGGCAGTATCGTGCAACTTGGAGATTGCTGAAGAAATGGGGCTACTCGGTTCAAGTCGCTTGGTGGGGACAAGAAACCAAGGCAGATGCTGACATCGATGAACTCAACGATGTCAATCCGATTCGGTGGCTGTCGATCCCTCAAATCGAAGCGATCGCACACCCTCGATTTGATTGGTTAGGGCGAATTCAGCAAGCGTTAAAGAAAACGCCGCAGCCGCGAGAATCAGCAGCCGCTCTAAGAACTGTGATCGAGTGCAAACAGTCCGAGTATTTGCCCGGACAACGGCTTGCAGTTTGGCAGGACGCGATCGCTCAAGGCTATCGCTACATTCTTGACACTTCTCCCCCTGGCTCTGGTAAGTCCTACGATTCCGGCTGCGTTGAGCCGAAATCTTTTGGAGCCAAACAAGTCATTTATGCCTCTGACCAACATCGCAATCCCACTGTGACGACTTTGGCGCAAGAACATGGCTGGATTGACTTGGAAGCGCGACACAGCGGATTAGTGCAAGAAGCGACCCCAGGCGGCGGAGTGCGGCTGAGACGAGTTAATCGACAAGAAGTGCCGAATCTTCCGGCAAACTGTAGTCGTCAGCAACTTCTAACCGCATTGCGCCAGAAGTACGTTAGAGGGTCAGACACCGCTTCGCTGATTTGTAGCACTTGTCCCCTGAGGGAAGCTTGTACTCATGCAGAAGGTCCAGGCTATGGCTTTCTGAATCAGCGTCACTCGGCTTTGTCTTCACCGAAATTACGTGTCCACCTTGATAGCCTTCCTGATCCGATCGACTATCCACTGGACGAGTCAATCCTGCTGATCGATGAGCCAGGACAGAATCTCCGCATCAAGCAAGAGATTCTCGTGACGCTGAACGATTTAGAACAAACAATTCTCAGACTTGTGGGATTTCCAGATTTGTTTGAGCAGCTTCAACCGCTTCTGGTTGCATTGATCCCACTCCTCGATGGTTCAACAAAACTCGGTCGATTTGGCATCGCTCACTCAGAATTAATTCGCCAGTTTCCTTCATTGGCATTGTCAACTTAACCGGAGATGTTCAAAATTAAGCACGGTAATCCCTCAATCGCTAGGTTCGCTCAATTTACGCAGCAGATTTTAGCCCAACGACTTCTCGCCAATCTTCAAATCGTTGGCGCA
>JAESFQ010000134.1_pt1 | contig 26489 bp, 32 predicted proteins | sample 9269431 | NCBI WGS metagenome assembly JAESFQ01 (sample SAMN14502588, study PRJNA617103) | algae metagenome | isolation source: Plectolyngbya sp. WJT66-NPBG17 and co-occurring heterotrophs from well... | place: USA: Mojave Desert, Joshua Tree National Park, California | collected 2006-08-06 | reverse complement strand
ACGGCTCACATCGATTTTGCGTTCTCCACGCTTGAGTGCTGCAATCGCTTTTTGGCGCAGGTCATCGCTATACGGGGCAGGTATTGAGATTCCTAGTGACTTTCTGTCTCTTAATGATAGTCCTAATAACGCTTCGTAGAGCCATACAATCGCCAACTTGCACAAGTGCGAATCGCGGTCGAACACGTCAATCGCAAGCTGAAGATTTTTCGGATTCTCTCCGAGCGCTATTGCAACCGTCGCAAGCGGTTTGGGCTTCGCTTCAATCTAATTGCAGGACTGATTAACTATGAACTTGCCCATCCCATTTGATTCGTGCAGGAGGTCTAATGATTAGCCAATGGTTGCAGAACCATGCGGATGAACGTTCAATCTCATTATTGCAGCTATGGCAGACACAGATGCCGTGGGTCGAGATTTGGTTAGGACTGTTGTTAGGCGGATTTGAATTGCACCAATGTGGGCAGTTCTATGAGTCAGAGGTGTGGATTACTGCTTCGCACTATCAATCTACGGTGGGCGTTGATTGATGTTTTGGGAACTTCTCATTTGCAACAATCTCTCCAAACGGGCTAAACATTACTTGCTGTTCAGCTTGAATGGAATGACTTAAAGGAAGCTTAGGAAACAGCAATTCTGCGACATGATAGGCTTCCTCTAGGTGCGGATACCCCGACAGAATGAACGTATCAATCCCCAAACTTGAATACTCTAGCATTCGAGCCGCAATCGTATCGGGATCACCAACTAAAGCCGTTCCCGCTCCCCCACGCACCAAACCCACACCTGCCCATAGATTTGGACTAATTTCTAATGCTTTGCGATTGCCGTTGTGCAACTGAGTCATGCGCTGCTGTCCTTCAGAATCCATGCGGGCATAAGCTTTCTGAGCCGTCGCGATCGCATCTTCATCGACATATCGAATCAGTTGATTCGCAGCGTCCCAAGCCTCACTCTCTGTCTCTCGCACAATAACGTGCAATCGGATGCCAAATGAGAGCGATCGTCCTTGTTGTTCTGCAATGCGACGCACTGAAGCAATCTTTTTCGCCACCTGCTCAGGCGGTTCTCCCCAAGTTAAATAGACATCAACGTGCTTTGCTGCAATCTCTTGAGCGATCGGAGAAGACCCACCAAACCAAAGTGGTGGATAAGGTTGCTGAACGGGTGGAAACAGCAGTTTTCCGTTTTGGACGTTGAGATAATCACCCTGAAAGCTTGTAGTTTGACCTCTAGTAATCTCTCGCCAGACTGCTAGAAATTCATCGGTTAAACGATAGCGATCGTCGTGACTCAAATGTACTCCATCCCCTGCTAATTCAACCGGATCACCGCCCGTGACTACATTGATTAATAAACGCCCATTTGACAATCGATCGAACGTTGCCGCCATTCGAGCTGCCACCCCAGGCGAAACTAGACCTGGACGCACTGCAACGAGAAACCGCATTTGTTGTGTAAGCGGTATCAGAGTGGAAGCTACGATCCAAGCATCTTCACACGATCGACCTGTGGGTAATAGTGCCCCGAAGTAACCTAAATGATCAACCGCTTGAGCAATTTGTTTGAGATAGTTGTAGTCTGTTGATCGACCTCCAATTGATGTGCCAAGATAACGACCATCGCCATGAGTAGGAATAAACCAGAGAATTTGCACAATGCTGCTCTCCTAATCTACGGTAATTGAAGCGGTGTACCCAACTTTTAGATTCAAGCGTTCAGCGTGTCACAAATCAAAGAGATAGAAAAGTACTTCTGATACAAAACTTGGAAAGTTCTATCTTGATTGAAGTCAGGGCAAGCTTGGCATCGAACAACGGCGCTACTTAGCTCAGCAGCAAAACGGAAATCCAACGTGTTACATTTACTTCAGAAGCACAAAGAAGGCTCCTCAAATTCCCCACACCGCCCTACCTATGCTCAATCAACATTTTATCTAACGATAATCTTTAAGGGTAGTTTCTTTGAAACCTTGTCTGAGCTGATTAGTATTCATAAATGAAGATTGTTTATATAGGCTTGAATGGCGTGTCGTTCTTTGAAGTGACTATTCTGTTAAAAGTCGTTCAAACGCATCAATAATCTGGGTTTGAAATCGCTTTTGATGCTTTAACTTAAGAATCGGTTGAACGATATCTAATCGATCGCCGCTGTTTGAATCCACGACTTGAACTGCCCAAAGCGTTCCTAGCTTGAGTTCTTTTTCAATCATCAACTCTGGTAACGCTGCCGCTCCCACGCCCCGTTCAACGACCGCTTTCACCATCTCACTCGTGCTAAGAACAAGCGCGATCGACAATGGCAATCCCACTTGCCACCGATGTAAAGCTTGCCCGAACATCTGCTGTGCGCCTGATCCCGGCTCTCGCATCACCCAAGCACTCATGGATAACTGACCGGTCGAAATCGTTGGCTGCTCAAACCAAGGGTGATCGCAACCCACCACAATCCGTAAGCATTCTCGACCCACCGCTTGTTGCTGAAGATGTTCCTGTAATGACAGTTTCACGTCTCCTGTGACCAGTCCGAGATCAAATCTTCCAAGCGCTGTACCCTCTACGATCTCCTCTGCATTCCCTAAGATGCAATGCACATGAATCCCTGGATAGTGTTGCTTAAATCGGCTGATCTTATCGGGCAGCCAATAATTCCCGATCGTTAAACTACAGCCAATTTTGAGTTCGCCGCGCTGGAGATTGTTTAACTCCCGTAATTGCCGTTCAGCAAATGCAACTTGATCTAGAATCTTCTGTGCCTCGACTTGAAGCAGTTGCCCTGCATGAGTGATTTCGATTCGGCGACCAATGCGATGAAATAACTTGATGCTATATTCTGCCTCGATCGTTTGAATTGCCGCACTAACGGCAGGCTGAGTGATGTAGAGCGTTTCGGCTGCACGAGTAAAATGCAACTGCTCTGCAACGGCTAGAAAAATTCGCAACTGTTCAAGTGTCATTCAAAGTTCGCTAGATTCCTGCACCATTTAAAAATTCTTCGATCATGGCGTTCGACTGAGCGGCTTCAACTTGACCGAGCGATCGAGGGCTGGATTGCGGTTCTAACTGCTCCAACTTTTCTTCTAGTGCTTTCACTCGTTTGAATAAAGCTTGAATCACTTCAGCTTCGATGTCCCTCAAATTGTTGTGACCTAAAGCATCAAGTGCATCACTTTTTTGTAAGCTAATTCGACCGGGAATCCCGACGACAGTACAGTCGCTAGGAACATCACGCAGCACGACTGATGCTGCTCCGATCCGAACGTTCTCCCCAATGTGAATGTTGCCAAGAACTTTCGCGCCCGCTCCTACAACTACATTCTTTCCAAGGGTGGGATGTCGCTTTCCCGTCTCTTTTCCCGTTCCACCCAAGGTCACATCCTGATAAATCGTTGCATAATCTCCGACGATCGCAGTTTCTCCAATCACGACTCCTATGCCGTGATCAATGAACACGCCTCGTCCGATTTGTGCGCCGGGATGAATCTCAATTCCGGTGAAAAATCGATTGACTTGCGAAATCAATCGCGGTAAGAACGGAACGTTGAAACAGTACAGCCAATGAGCGAGGCGGTGTAGCCAGAGCGCTTGCACCCCTGGATAACAAAGCAACACTTCAAGCCAGCTTTGAGCAGCCGGATCGCGTTGATAAATTGCCCGGACATCAGGCAGCAGCATAGTTTTATCCTTATTGACTAACGGTGATCAAGTTGAACCGCTTAGGGTTAGAAACCCTTTCGATCGACCTTCTCTTCAACATATTACCGAAACCCGCATAAATCGATCGAGAAATAGGATAATATTTTGGTAATCGACTGAAAGGGTCGATCAGCCCGTTTGTTATTCAGTAGAACGTCCAAAACAGACGCTTTTCTAGCTTGATATAAATTGAATCTGCGGTAATTTTCACAATCTAAAAGAGTGCTAGAAGCTACTTATACTTTGAATTTCTTGTAATATACTGTAGCCTAATAGACAAGACGTAGATAAATTGGATTGCTGGAGGATCAGAACGCTGTGGGAATTGAAGTTCAGAATGTATCGAAGTATTACGGCTCATTTCATGCCGTCGATCAAGTCAGCCTTAGCATCAAAACAGATTCTTTAGTGGCACTGCTAGGTCCTTCGGGATCAGGAAAATCAACGCTGCTGCGAATAATTGCGGGATTAGAGCAGCCGGACGCAGGACGAATCGCGTTGATGGGGAGAGATGCCACATATACTTCGGTACAAAAACGAAACATTGGGTTTGTGTTTCAGCACTATGCGCTGTTTAAGCATCTCACCATTCGTCAAAACATTGCGTTTGCGCTAGAGCTTCGTAAAGCTTCTAAAGCCTTAATTCGAGAGCGAGTGGAAGAGTTGCTCTCGCTGATTCAGTTGCAGGGATTGGGCGATCGCTATCCGGCTCAACTTTCCGGGGGACAACGGCAACGGGTCGCACTGGCACGCGCTTTGGCAGTGCAACCGCAAGTGTTACTGCTGGATGAACCATTTGGGGCGCTTGATGCCAAAGTGAGAAAAGAATTGCGGGCTTGGTTACGTCATCTTCACAACGAGGTGAGCGTAACGACTGTCTTTGTCACCCACGATCAAGAAGAGGCGATGGAAGTCGCAGATGAAATTGTGGTAATGGATAAAGGTCGAGTGGAACAGGTTGGAACTGCAACTGAAATCTATGATCATCCTGCCAGTGCGTTTGTGATGAGCTTCATTGGTCCTGTGAATGTTGTTCCGGCACACTCAGGAATCCTGCCGAGAAATGGCAACAAGGTTCTCGACTCCGATCGCGTTTTTCTGCGTCCGCATGACATCAATATTGAACTCACCACATCCCCTGAAGCGGTTCTGGCTCGTGTCGATCGCGTTGTGCATCTCGGCTGGGAAGTGATTGTGGAAGTCCGGTTAGAGTCTGGAGAATTGGTGACAGCGAATCTGAGTCGCGATCGCTTCAATCAACTTCAGTTGCGAACGGCTCAATCGATTTATATCAAGCCAAAATCGCTAAAAACGTTTCCAGCTTACGCGGTAAGTTAGCCCAGATCTGGCGAGTTCTCTCGCTTCAGGCTTGTCTTGCCGCTCACTTGGGGTGAACGAACAGAACTGGAACGAGAAAACTCCTCAAACTTGCAGAATCGTATCTGATCAAACTCGAAATCTTGCAAAAATCGGATAAACTACACTAAGTCGATCAAATAAGTGCTCTATAGATGCAAGCAAACCACCCGACTTACGCGCTGCTGGAACTGTCTTCTAAAGTGGAGTACACACTGCTGGCACTTCTAGAACTTGCAAGCCACAGCAATCAATTCTGTCCCCTGACGACTGCTGCAATTAATGAAAAGCACAATATTCCTGAACGGTATCTTGAGCAAGTTTTGGCAACTTTGCGCCGAGGCGGTCTGGTTCGCAGTCATCGGGGAGCGAGAGGCGGATTTGTGCTGGCGCGTCAACCTCGTGAAATCACGCTTCTAGAAGTGATCATGCTGATGGATGGAGAACGCAAGCAGCGGGGTAACGAGATTGTCCCAACCGTCGATCGAGAAATCATTTACAAGATTTGGCAGGAAAATAATTTGCGATCGCAGCAGTTTCTCGGCGCAATTACACTTGAAGATCTCCGCCAGCAAAGAGATGACCTAAAACAGGCAGACCCGATGTACTATATTTGACGCTGATAATACCAGTTAGGGATTTCAAGAATTAACCCCGGCTGCTTGAAGTTGGCAATATCGCTTCGATAAGAGTGTTTTTGCGTTCTGTATAAATACGATCGCTGGATGTTAACCACCAAAGGTACGGTATTCCGATCGATTTTCCGATTTCCTGCCCCAACTCTGCTAATATACGGTAAGTTTATCGAGTTACAGATTTTGGCATGAAAGATTTGAGAAGAGAGCAAGCATGCACAACGGAGTTAAGTTTTCAGGGGCTTTCGCTGAAAAAGATCCGAGGTGGGTTTCTATTCGCAGTGGGCTGGCTACTTTCGCCGCTCTGCTGGTGGAATGACCTAATTTTCAATCTACCCATCGCTTATGGGTTTGGCTATTTGTGCAGCTTGTTTTCTTCGGGTTGGATTTTGCCCGGTACGATCGTCGGATATTGGCTCTCGAATCTGGTTGGAATTCTTCTGATGCAGACAGGTGCGATCGAGGTCTTTCAATCTCAAGAGCGGAACTTAAAAAAGGAACTCCTGTGGGGTATTGTTTCTTCTTCGATTTTTACGATCGGTGTTGTTGCACTGATTCAGTTGAAGATTCTCGATCTTCCATTCATGGATAGTGCTTTGTTGGTGGGAGGTCAGTAGAAATGGATTATCTACTGCTCACTTGTCTCAGTTTTGCCGTGGGAATTGTGGTTGGATTGACTGGAATTGGGGGAGCTTCGCTGATCACGCCCATGCTAGTCTTTGTGTTTCAAGTGCCTGCTTCAGTCGCAGTCAGTTCTGATGTGGTTGCAGCGACGTTGATGAAAGTTGTCGGTGGGGTAAAGCACTGGCGGCAGCAAACCGTGGATTGTGCGGCGGTGAAATGGTTGGCATTGGGCAGCGTTCCGGGTTCGCTTTGTGGCGTTGGCTTGCTTCATAAATTGAGAAGCCTTGAAAGCCTGAACTTGGACGGATTGCTGCTGCATCTGATTGGGTATGCGATTTTACTTGTGACTGCTACTGCTTTGATTCAATTATTGCTGATGACGTTTGCGCCTCAGTGGGAGTTGCCCGCGTTGCCGAAGTTGGATTTAGACACAGTTAGTGGGCGGGCAAGCGCGATCGTCATCGGCGCAATTCTGGGCTGCATTGTGGGATTGACGAGTGTGTCTTCGGGTTCAATGTTTGCGCTGGTGCTGATTGCCTTCTTTCAACTTGACACGCGCAAATTAGTTGGAACTGATTTGGCTCAGGCAGCAATTTTATTGAGTTTTACGTCGATCGGGCATTTGACATTAGGAACAGTGGATTGGAGTTTAGTTTTTCCGATTTGGCTCGGTTCTGTGCCGGGTGTGTTGATTGGGGCGAGACTCTGTAAGCTAATTCCACAGCGTCCGCTTCGCTTCAGCATCTATCTACTTTTGGTAATGGTGAGTTGGAAATTAGCGCACACGGCTTAGAAAGTTTGTTTCATTACAACCAACTTTAAGAGAAGCAATCAGTTATGACATCATCTGCACTTAGATACCAAACTTTGAATCGGATTCGATTACGGTTAGAAATCCCAGCCTCTTATCAGCAGGAACCAATTCTTTCTCGTTTGATTTCAGACTTTGATCTAGTGGTCAATATCACAGGTGCTAGGTTAAGCAAAGATATTACTATTTATAGTTACTACGATCTAGAAATACAAGGCGCACCTCAGAAAATCAATTGCGGTTTGATATATTTGAAGTCGTTAGATATTCGGATAATGGGAAAACCTAATGCTGTTGAAGATGAATGGTACTAATAGAATATCAGTCCGTTGCCTCCAAGCGTTGGTTCTGCAAATAAGAGCCGATCGAGATCACTAAGGGCAAAGATAGATTGATCGTGAGAAGGCGAATCACGTGCCCAGCCGTGATGATATCGCTGTCTTGATTGAGTGCGATCGCAATCCAAATCATTTCAGGAGAGCCACCGGGAGCCGTCACCAATAGACAAGTCAGCCAATCCCACTCTGTCAGTTGATGGATCAGTCCCGCTGCAAGTAGCCCTGCTCCCAACATCAGAACAACAGGCACGATTGCACGAACAACGGTGAGCAGTTTCAGCTTCGGATTAATGCCCCAGTATTCTCCGATCGTAATTCCCAGCAGAATCTGACCTAGCAAATTAAAGAATAGAGGCAGTTGAAAATCAGTTGGTGAATTCGTCAGCACGAGCGGTAACAGATCGAAGCCTAAACCGACTGCGATCGCGCTGAGAAAGACTGCCATTGGCACTCTGAGTTTGCCGCTCAAATAAGCGACCAGCAATCCAGCGCTGATAATCAATATTGATAGCTTTAGCTCGTGCCAGGAAACAGTTAAGACCTGATGAATAAAGCTAGGAATCGTAGGATGATTCGCCCCGGCTAGAGCCACATTCGCAATCAAAGGCATCACAAAAATAACGGTTGTAAAGCGCATAAGCTGAACGATGGTTACAAGGGCTGAATTTTTGCTGTAATCGGCTGCCACCGTTGCCATCACTCCAATATTTCCGGGCGTGGTTGCCAGTACTGCTGTCAGTCGATCAATTTTCTCAAGTGGGGCGTAGAGAAACGCGATCGCAATTCCTGCCAACATCAGAAATAAGGGCAATCCCAAGAGAATAAACCACCAGGAAGACACAGTTTCTAAGTTGCTTTGTTGCAGCGATAGCCCAATCGAGAGTCCAATGATTAGCTGTCCTACTTTTCGGACGTTGCGATTGGGGCGAATCGGATCATACGCGAGTAGCCGGTAGCTTGAGAAGACAAAAGCACCCGATGCGATCCCCGCCAAAATCCAAGCTGCCCCATTTAGCCCAATAGACATCAGCCCTAAACCTACCAGAACAGCCAGCCCAAGTTCAAGGCTCAGAATCCCATAGATTGAGAACGATCTAAAGACTGCTTGTAGTGTGATTGGTTGTAAATTTAGCACAACACTTTATAGATAAAATTTAAGGGTCATGAATGCAGTTAGTTTAGTCAATCAGATTTAATTTAGAACGGTTGCATAGGACACGATCGCTAAAGTTGCTAAGACACTCTCAGTAATTCGTAGGTTTTACTTTCTAATAAGATGTAAATTCCCAATCCAATCAGCACAAAGGGAACAACGCGATCGCCATAGCGCGTGATGAATTGTGCGATCGCAGGATGACGGCTCAATGAATTCGCGATCGTACACCAGACTGCAATCATAATGAAAAATACAATCACAGTAATCACTAAACTAGTTGGAGTGCTATTGGCAAACAAGGGAACATAGATACCAATATTGTCTCCGCCATTTGCGATCGTCACTGCTGCGACTTGATAAACTTGAGGAGCTAGAAAAGACTGTGGCTTGTGTTCTAGAGCTTCTGGGTTAACAGTTTGAGGAGTTGATTCTTCTTGAAATAGATGATTTAGCCCAAGCGCGATTGGCAATAATCCCAGTAAGCCAAGCCAAGGACGGGGAATGAAATACGCTCCAAAAAATCCAGGCAAACTAGCAAGAATTAACACTCCAAATCCGACGTATTGACCCATCCAAATATGCTTCGGGCGTAAATTATGATCAACCTGGGCGAAAAAAAGCATCAAAATCAAAATGTCATCGAGATTTGTGGCAGCGAAAGCAGTGATACTTGTCGCGATCGCAGTGCCTAATTCCAAAGATATCGTAAGCTGATTGGAAGAGAGAATAGTCTGAAGCATTGAGGAAGTGTTATGCCATATCTGTTGTATAGTAGCGGAAGTTCTCCTGAAGTTTCCCGATGACTAAGCTTCTGGATTCTAAAGCATAATCCTCCAACTTTAATCTCCCAACATTAAGAGTGTCGAAAAAGAACCCTCAAGATTCTCAAGTCGCATTCAAGATCGTTCTAGTTTTGCTCTGTTTGGCATTGCTTTCAAGCTTCTTTGCTATTGTCAACGCTGGAGAGCGGGGTGTTTTGATGCGGTTTGGTGCAGTGCAAGAAATCGTACTTTCTGAAGGCATTCATCCGATCATTCCAATCGTCTACACCGTTGAAACCCTCAGCGTTCGCGTGCAAAGCCAAGAAATTTCAGCAGAAGCATCGTCTAGAGATTTGCAAGATGTCTACGCAGATGTCGCGCTCAATTGGCACATCATTCCTGATGAAGTCTATCTGCTCTATCAGCAAATTGGGAATAAGCAAGCAGTAATTGAGCGAATTATTAGCCCTGCGGTAGAGGAAGTATTAAAGGCAATCATGGCGAAGTATACGGCTGAAGCAATTATTACAGAACGTGGGGCTGTAAAAGCAGAGGTCGATCAAGCACTGACGCAACGATTGCAGCCTTATCACATTGCCGTTGATGATCTCTCACTGGTGCATATCAAATTCTCAGAGCGATTTCGAGATGCAGTAGAAGCGAAGCAGGTTGCAGAACAAGATGCAAAACGATCTGAGTTTGTGGCACTCAAAGCAGTAAAAGAGGCAGAAGCGATCGCGAATCGAGCCAGAGGAGAAGCGGCGGCTCAACAACTCTTACGCGAGAGTTTGACTCCTGAATTATTGCAACGACAAGCGATCGAAAAGTGGAATGGAAACTTACCTTTCATTGTGGGAGGCGAAGGAACGAAGCTATTGGATCTCAAGCAACTGATTGAAACAAGCCAAAAATCAAAGCCTTAATCGCTCAGAAATACGCACCGACAAAACTATAAATTAGTCCAGAAAGGACGAGGGCTGTGATTGCAACATAAGTCAAGTCTCGCCAGCGCAGAAACGTGATAAAGCAGAGAATCACGCGCAGGATTGGCGTTGCAATCAGGATAACCAGCCCAAGCTGAATGATGCCTCGACGATGACCTTCTAAAATTGCGGTGATGATTCCTGGCAGCGATCGATAAATTGCAGGTTCGCCTCGGAATACATGATAGTTAACGGGTTCAGTTCCATGACGGATTAGATAAAGAATGCCGCCGATTAGAACGATCGCGCTCGCAAGCCAAACCCCGAACTGAAGTAGGTTGCTAATTGATCGTTCTAGCTCTGCCTCCTGGGATGGAGCGAGGGGTTGAGTCTCGATCGAAGTTGCATTTGGTTCTGCATCTTGATACATCTACACGCCTCCCGTCAGACTGTTATAAACCATCTTCAGCGCCATCACGACCAGTACAAGACTAAATAAAATTCGTAATACCTGAGTTTTTGCGCCCACTAAAACTTTTGCCCCAAGCAATGCACCCGGAAATACACCGAGCATCACAGGCATTGATAAACCTGGATCAATATAGCCCCGCGCTAAATACACACCCGCTGAAGCGGCAGCAGTCACTCCGATCATAAAATTGCTGGTTGTAGTAGAGACTTTGAACGGGAGCCGCATCGCTTGATCCATTGCTAACACTTTGAATCCGCCTGATCCAATTCCCAATAGTCCAGACAGTGCCCCAGCGAGTACCATAATGCTGAATCCGGTTGAAACGGATTGAGCTTCGTAAGCAATCGCGCCGTTAGGAGTCGGATAGGTTCCACTTAAATGTAATTGTGCCGCAAGCGGATCGGGAGTTTCTGTCTCGCAGAATTCAGATCGAGGCTGTTGAGCTAAATAAGCTGAATATAACAATGTGATTGCTAACACGATCGTTAACATTTTCACGGAGACGAATGTTGCCATCAACGCCCCAATCAACGCTCCGATCACCGTTGCAACCTCCAAAAACATTCCGATTCTTAGATTCGTAAGCCCTTGTTTGATGTAGGTTGATGCGGCTCCTGAAGAGGTCGCAATCACAGAAACAAGCGAAGCCCCGATCGCATATCGGATATCAATGCCAAACACCGAAGTTAAAAGCGGAACTAACACGACACCTCCACCTAGTCCCGTCAGTGCCCCTAGGAAGCCAGCAACAAACGATCCAAACCAAACAAAGAGAGAAAATTCTAGGATATTCAAGGAAATCTTGTCCTTCTAACTGCGGGTGGAATGTAGTTCGTCGGGTAACAGTGTTGTTTCTTCGCGTGGAGACTCGAGATGAGGGCGAATAATCAAGCTCACCCCGATCGCCCATGCTAAAGAAATCATCCAGCCTGCCAAAATATCACTGGGAAAGTGAACGCCTAAATAAAGGCGAGTCCAAGCGATCGTGATAACAAAGCTACTTCCGATCGCGATCGCCCATCCACACCAGCGACTTCCCCAAGTCAAAATTACTAAAGCGGCAACCAGCGACATACTTGACATTGCGTGTCCACTTGGAAAGGAGAAATCTGTGTGAGGCGTAAGCGTTTCCCATAATGTTGGACGATCGCGCTGCAGCCAAACTTTTGCACTGCGATTGATCAAAGCACTTCCTAGCAGCGTGACTAGAAGATAAGTTAGCGATCGCCAACGTTGTCGATAAAGCAATCCGATCGAGATCACCGTTGCAACTGGGAAGACTCCGTAAAACACACCGAGTGGCGTAATCGTGGTGGCAAGTCGATCGAGTAGAGGCTGAGATGTACTGTGAATTGCAAGCAAAATCGCTTGATCCCAGGCAAAACCGCCTTGCTGCAAAACCACGATCGCTAGTTGCTCAATTCCAGTCAGCGGCAGTACAACGCCTAGAAATAGCAGCAGCAGCGTACGCCACCGAGCCGCCAGAACCTGACGAAGAAATTGCGGAAACGATCGAGAAGTAACATCAAGCTTTGACATCATTCAATCACCACAGCATTTAGGAGTTCTAGCGGAACGGTGAAAACATAGTAGATTACGCCTAATCCCAGCAGCACGATCGTCAAACTTGAAAGAATTATCCAGCGATCTGCGGGTTCGTAAGTGTCTTCTTCAATGTCGTTACGGACAGCGAAATAATGTTGAGTGGAGAGAAAGACCGATAGAATTCCAGCGATCGCAAAAGCAAGTCCAAGTTTCCAACCTGCTCCGGGTGGTTGAGGAGCCATCGGCGGGCGCAGAATCCGCAGGCGCACGATCAGCACTCCAAAGCCCATCAGAGCGATACCGCTTCGCATCCAAGCGAGATAAGTCCGTTCATTGGCGAGGTGATCCCGAATTCGATTGGTATTGAGCCTTCTCGGTTTTTCCTGGAGTTCTGCGCTCATAGTTTCTCAGTTTTTACTAATCTTCGATTGGAGCATTTGGAGTAGTTGCTTCAACACTGGCTAGGGTTAGATTTGTTGGAATCGGTAACGAACTATCAGCCGATGCGGTGATTGTTTTTGCAGGTGGCAAATTGAATTCGATTTCTCCAGTCGGATTAGTCTTAGCGACCAGTTGGGTTCCGCTGACAAATTGCAGGGCAATCGGTTCAGTTAGCTCAGGTTGACCTGCAAGTTTTGCGCCTGCGGGTAGATAAACTGCATCACAGTTCCAATCATCATCCGTGGTTTGCCCAGTTGCGAGATAGTACAAGGTGCTAGGAACAGGTGTTTTCTTCGCTTTGTGAGCATAAACAGCGATCGTATGCCCCGTTTCATTCCGACACTGTGACCAGTTAGAAGCGGTTTCTAAAATGTACTTCTGCAAGTTCAATGTGCCGAGTTTTTGCTCAATGTCTACTGGGCTGAGATTTGAGGCTTCGGGATCAGATTTTGCTTTGAGCAAATCCGCGATCGCAGTTGTCACTTCAGTATATTCGGGCGTTGTCGTCAACTTGGGCGGATCGGCTAGAACGACGGGTGCAATTGCAAAATTGATCAGCATCACTAGAGTTACCAAGACCACCTTAAAACAGTTCATTATGTTTCTCCTAAATTTCATTGTGTTCAGTTTCTGAGAAAGTCGGAACGCGAACGGTACGCATGAGATGAATGAGTCCCATGCTGCTCAACACCAAAGCAATCACCGTCAGTCCGCGATCTTCGAGTGTGTGGCTATCAATCAGAATCAGCACGCCCAAGCCGACCAAGACGAATGGAACGAGCTGATTTCCATACCGGGTTAAAGAATCAGCGATCGCGGAAACACGAGTCAATTGATAAGCGGCATAACACCAAACGCCGACCATTGAGAAAAACGTTGCGAGAATCACTAGCAAGCTTTCCCAGGTAGCACTGGCAAATAAAGGAACATAGATCCCAACATTGTCTCCTCCATTTGCAAAGGTGACGGCTGCCACACTGTAGGTCTGGGGAGAAAAGAAGCTTGCAAACCATCCGTTTTCGGAGGGTTCATTCGGTTGCTCATCGTCGGATTCTTCGGAATCGGAATTTAGCAATCGGGCAGCACCGATCGCGATCGGCACAAGTCCAAGCAGTCCAATCCAGGGACGGGGAAACAATGCGCCCCCGAAAAAACTTGGCAAGGTCGCTAACACTAACGCACCAAATCCAAGATACTGCCCCGCCACAATGTGTCTTCGTCGAAAGAGCGCGTTGACTTGCGAAAAGAACAACATCAAAATCACAATGTCATCTAGATTCGTCGCAGTAAAGGCAGCAACACCAGTTGGAAAAGCTTTCAGCAGTTCGTTGATCATATTTATTAGAGAGAATCAAGGTCAGCGTAGCCTGTGTGAATGGCTTCAATCGATCGCTGGATTTGTCGAACTAATTTGGGAGAGCGAAACCGTTGCACCATGAACCAACCAAAGCCTACTGCCATGTACAACAAAAACAGGTAAGGAAAGACGTTGTAAGGGGCTTCTGGAACTGAGAAAAGATCGCTACCGGGAATGCCAACTGTGCCCAGTACTGGGATCATCATAAACCCTACGCCTAATACCGAAAAGACGATATCTCTAAACCGCAATTTACCCAAACGGTAAAGATAAACCGGAGCCGCGATCGACACTAAAATATACACAAGCAAGAAGCCGTAAGTACAGATTGTGCCGAGATAGCCCATACTTTCAAATGGCTTCAACCCAAACAAGTTCATCGACGCAGGAATCAAGAACGTAATCACAGAACACAACGCTACAGCAGTATGCGGTGTTAAATTCGATTCATGTGCAGAGCCTAGCGAATTGTGAATCAATCCATGACGCGCCAGCATGAATACAATTCGCGCTGCTGGAGTAATGCAAGCCAGAATGCAAGCGAAGAAACTGAGCAATGCGCCAACGCTGATTAACATGCCTAAATATCCGACTCCAGCTTGCTCTGCCAGAAAGCTCAATGGCTCCTCGCTTTTCGCTAAATCTCCAATGCCGCTAAAACCCAGCACTTCGATGTATGCCATCACAATAAAGAACACACCCGCTTGTAACGTACTGTGCATCACTGCTTTTGGAATCGTTTTCAGAGGCTTCTGAGCTTCGTCGCCGAGTGAAGCCGCGCTTTCAAACCCAGAGAATCCGAACACCACTAGCACGACACCCATCGCAACGCCGCCCGGTGTCGTTCCTTGTAAGCTGAGTTGATGAACGTCGATCGCAAATCCTCGATGTGCCCAAATAATCCCGCCAAGCAGTGCAATTAGCCCGATCGACAATCCCTCTAACCACAGCATCGCCTTTGCTGAAAGCTGAATGTCCTTATAGGCGGCATACCAAGCGATCGTTGTTCCTAGCGCCAGTAAGGTCAGCACATGAGTCTGAATTCCTAAGTGTGCCAATAGGATTTGACCAAAATTAGCAAAGCCACAGAGTACTGCCATGCCTGTGAACAAGTACGCCAAAATCAAGCCCCAGCCGCAGAGGACACCCGCAGACACGCCTAAACCCTTAGCGATGTAGGTATAAAGCGATCCTGGGGATGCCGATCGACGTGCAAACTGGTTGATGTTGAGGCTGATGAAGACTAAGCCGATCAGTCCAATGAGGAAACTTAGCCAGGTTCCGTTTCCTGCGGCGGCGTAGATCAGCCCTAAGTTTGCGGCTGGAGTCGTGGTTGGCGCAATGACAGAGATCGACTGCGCTAATACTTCGCCATAAGAGAGGCAGTCTCGCCTTAAGCCATGTGCGCTCTGAATTGGAATCTCAGTCGTCATGAAGAGCGTTCCTTCTGTGAGTGAAAAGTCTAGGTGAGATAGTGTGACGTGAATGAATCAGGTTGCTCGATTCAAAAGCTATTTTTAATAATCTAGTTTTCACTGTATTCCTATTAGCTGATAGAAGCAAGTAGTCTTTTTTGTTAAAACGATAAATCTGATTAATGAAAGCTAAATGTTATAAAGCCGTAAAATTATTCAACGTCTTATTGAAGCTTATATCTCTTCTCTGAAGGAGCTTTTCAGGTTTAACAGGTTCAAAAGTAGATTCTAATTTCGCTGAATCCGATCGCCTTGTGGGAATTTATAAACCTCTAAATATAATCAAAATATAGTCAAAATTACAAAATCGATTTGCACAAAACTGACCTAGTTATGGGAATTTATAACTTCAAAAATACTTAGCATTTTGAAGCCTGTAAAAAAACGCGATCGAGAATATAAAATCACTCTCGATCGCGTTTGATACCGTTTTGGGAGAACACTTAGCCAAACTGTCCGCTGATATAAGCCTTTTTTTGCTTAAATACGGTTAATCGATCAATTTTTAGTATTTTATTTACAACAAGTTACCACGTTAGAGTTAGAGAAATCAAGCGGAATCGATGCAGATGATTTGCTTTTTAAGATTCGCTTAAAATTGACGACTCAAAACAGCCTGACACTATATAGCAGCAATCTGGGTCTGTAAACTGATAGCGTTTTCCAACGTGCGATGCTAGCGCGTGCAAATTAGGAATCTACGTCCGCAGTTTTCCGACGATTTGGCACGCTGATGCCGAGGCAGGCGCACCTTAATAGATCGATTAATTTTCTTCATCCCACCGAGTGTCAGTAGTGTTAATGCCGCTCCCATCAGCGCCATTTACCACAATCCGCACCCGATCGCGGCTCCCAACCCTGCTGCCATCCAAACCGAAGCAGCAGTCGTCAGTCCCCGCACTTTTGGAACCGAAGACTTACGAGAAGAATCATGCAAAATTAACCCAGCTCCCAAAAATCCAACTCCAGTCGCAACGCCTTGGATAGTGCGGCTGAGTGCGTTACTTGTTGCAAAAGAGCTATCCCCCTCAGCTTGTAAGGGAATCATCACAAACATTGCCGCTCCCATGCTCACGAGCATGAATGTTCTCATTCCAGCAGGTCTACCGCTCTGTTGTCCATTGAAGCCAATGATGCAACCGACGATCAGCGCTAAAACGAGTCTAAAGCCAATGCGTTGCCAGTCATTGGAGTTAAGAACCATTGCACTCATTGATCTGTACTCCTAGATGAAATCAAGTATTGCAGCGCAGTTCGTCAGAGTTGGACTTTGCACGAATTTCTACATTGCAGTTTTGCGGTCTATTAAGGTTAGATTAAAAATAGGTTAAGAGAAAGTAGCTATATAGCCAATTTGTCAGAGAAAAAAGTGCTAAAGCTCATCTAGCAACAGCTCGCGCCGATTCAATTATTTCTAGTTATCGTTTTAAGAAAAAAGAACGCTTGCTTCTATAAGTGCATCCGCCTAGAGTGTAACCATAACGAACGAACCAGATGATATAGATAACACTATTCTTTTCTTTTGCCTCAGCCTAGACGGCTCCAGTGGTGTTGATGAGCCAGAACCGTCAATCCGAGGAAGACCGCGAAAGCGCTGAGATCAATCAAGTCAATCTGCACACGGCTCAAGAGATTGAAGCCCTGCATCAGAAGATCGATGATCTGCATACCTCTACTTTGCAGAATCAGTCGCGCCAACTTTCAGAATTAGTTAAACTATTACGCCAGCCAGCCGCTGCAAACTCTGATGTGAGTGTTCAACCTTCTTACCAGTATCTTGCTAAACAGAGCATTAGACCGATTGTCGCAGAGCCGAAGGAGTTCTCTAGCTCAATGCTGCTTCCGTTAAATTCGCAAACGAATTTACAAACAAAGCACAAGTTCAATTCTGTTGAGGCGCAATCTCTAACTTTAGAATCTTCAACTTTAGTAAGTGTGATTCCTGCTCAGGCGAACTCGATCGACAATATTTCAGCAAAATAATCCAGTCGAGTGAACGTAATTCAGCCTCGCTTCATTGCTCGGTCTCGTTCACTCCGCTGGACAGGAGTTCGTCAGAACTTTTTGTCTAATTCGCACTAAATATTTCACAAAATTGGGGATCGTGCTAGTATCTGATTTAACAAATACGGTAAATTGGTCAAGTTTTCGTACTTTGTAAATTCTGCTCGAACAATTGTACCAGATTGTTTCAGGTAGCCGACTTTAAACTCTTGATGCGAAGGTCGCCATGCAATCCACTCTCTTTCCCCTCATTCCTCGATCTGCCTTAGCAGATCTCTCTACAAGATCGCTTGCTCAAGCTGAGACTCGATCATTCAAACGTCGATCGCCGATTCCGCTTAGACAGGTTTCGCTCTGGCAGATTGAATCCGGTGTGGTACGAATGCTCACTTGGCTCGAAGATGGTTCAACCGTTACGTTGGGATTGTGTGGTGCGGGTGACATCGTGGGACAGCATCTATCCAAGATCGACCCCTATCAACTTGAGTGCTTAACTGAGGTCGAGGCAACACCCCTTTCCCCTGATGAGTGGTTTCCTGACCTCGATTATCTCCTAGCACGAGTGCAGCAGGCTGAAGAATTTATGCTGATTCGTAGCTATCGTCGGGTTGAAGAAATGCTGCTAAAGCTGCTGACTTGGTTATCAAAAAAGTTTGGGCGTGAGGTGAAACAGGGGCGATTGATTGAACTGCGACTAACGCATCAGGATTTAGCGGAATTATTGGGTACAACTCGCGTCACGATTACCCGCATTCTGAAGCAGTTTGAGCAGCAAGGCTTAGTGCAACGATTGCCGAATCAACTTACGCTTCTGCAACCTGAGGCGATCTGGCACTACGAAATTTAGAGCATAGAGAGGTCAGAAGCTATGAATGAATACAGCATTTACGACCTGCCAACTATCGCACCAATGCTGCTAGAACAGGCTGAAATTTCTTTGCTTCAATCAACGACTGGAACACTCTTGTTAATTCACTGTAAGCAAGAAGCTCCGATCGATCCAATGCTGTACTTAGACCTAGTACCGATCGCTCGTCTAGTGCAGGAAAGCTTTGGTGTCACTCAAATCTGTATTTGCAATATTCAGCGAGATGTGACCTTGCACTGGAGCAGTCAAGAATTGATTGGAATGGCTAAAGTCTGGAGAATTTAAGATTTGAACTGTTCAATTTCTAGGAATCTCATGAGGAGAATTAGTGATGAATAGCGCTACTCCCCTTCTAACATTGACGTTAGTTTGTGTAATCAGCCTTATCATTTTGCTGAGTTTGCTTTTTGTTCCATCACTTTCGAGAGGACAGATTTGATCCATAAGCTAATGTAAGTGAAATCCGATCGCGTTGCAGCGTTTGGTCTGAATTTTGCTGCCTTTCCCGCACTTCAAATGGATAAGGTCGAGCAAAAGGCGATCTCGTGCGGCTTGAAGAAATAGATCAATCTTGAAACTCTAAAACTTTTGATGCTGCACCACTTGAGATTTTTCCTGAATTGTGGAATTCTGAGAAGTATTGCTCCTAAAACTCGATCAGGATACCGTGGTTTAAACAACCACGATGATCGAACTTTAGTGCTGTCGTCATTTCCTCACTTTAGGTAACGCCATGATTAGAAAGTTATTGTGCTCAAGACTTAAGAAACCAAAAATTTTGGCATTACTAGCAGCATTTTTGGTTAGCCTTGTTGCGATTCCGCTCTTCTCGTTTTCGCCCTTGATGGCAACCCCAAGCACGACAATTCAATTCGTTTCTCCGGATTGGCTCGCGAAAAATAGTAGCGATCGTACTCTTCGCGTTTTGGATGTTCGCATCAATCCCTTAGAATACTTTGCAGGTCACTTGCCAAATGCCATCCACATCGCAGACAACACGTTTCGCGGTCCGAATGGCTTACTTCCTGTGCAGTATTGGAACACGACCAAGCTAGGACAGCTTTTCTCACAAGCAGGGGTTTCAAACAATAGCCGTGTGTTGGTTTATTCAGATGCACGAGATATTCTAGGTGCAACAATGGTTGCTTATTTATTAGAGCGATCGGGTGTGAAAGAGATTGCCGTATTAGATGGCGGATTTTCAGGCTACAAGGCATCGGGTCAACCTGTGACACAGGAGTTTCCCAAATATGCACCGACTCGCTTTACCGTTCAGGACAATCCAGCGATTCGAGTTACGCTTGCAGATGTTCGAGGCTTCCTGAACCAGCCCACTGTAAAGTTTATTGATCCGAGACCGCCCAAATTGTTTAGCGGAGAGGAGAAACTCTGGACGCGCAATGGCCATATTCCAGGCGCACGTAATATTCCCTGGGTCACATTCACGCAGGGCAATCCAACGACGAGTGAAGGAAACTTTCATAAGTTGAAATCATTAGATGAGATTAAGCAGATTTTAGCAACGAAAAAGATTATGCCTGCGGATGATGTAATTGTTTCGTGTAGCACTGGGCGAGAGGCAACGCTGCAATATGTGGTGCTGAAACACTTGTTGGGATATCCGAAAGTTCGGATTTATGAAGGATCTTGGACTGAGTATAGCCAGTCAAATCTCCCAATCGAGACGGGTGCTGAGAAAGCTGCTTAGGCTTACAAAAAATTTGGCAATACGGCGATATAAGTAGAATTTGTTTGATTTGCGAGTCGTTAGCTTCTCTCGCATAAAAGGCAGATTCCGTTTGTATCGCCGCAATTCTAACTGTCGTAGTTAGATTGTTCTTACTTGGAAACCTACGATGAAATCTGTCTGCATCTCTTTGTTTACACTTGGAATACTTGCATCTTTTCCGATCGTAGATGCAACTTTGATTCGCTCTGCCAATCTATCAACATTGATCGCTTGCAGGCTGCCTTCTGATCCACCTCCAAAGGAGCCGCCTGGTTCATTCTAGAAAACACAGCACGATCGCTTTAGGAAAGTTCCTTGATTGCCTGAGTGCGCGATCGTGTCTTACTGACTATTAACTGATAAAGCTGTTGTACTTTCTGCGATTTCAGGATTCCTCATGACTCAGCCCCACCGCTTTGAAACGCTTCAAGTTCATGCAGGGCAAGAACCTGCACCGGGAACGAATGCTCGTGCAGTGCCGATTTATCAGACAACTTCTTATGTTTTTGATGATGCAGATCACGGAGCGCGACTCTTTGCGCTGCAAGAATTCGGCAACATTTACACGCGGATCATGAATCCGACAACCGATGTCTTTGAAAAGCGGATTGCGGCATTAGAAGGAGGGGTCGCAGCATTAGCAACTTCAAGCGGTCAAGCTGCCCAACTGTTAGCGATTAGTACGATCGCTCAAGCGGGAGACAACATTGTTTCGACAAGCTACCTTTACGGCGGTAGTTACAATCAGTTCAAAGTTACCCTGCCTAGATTGGGGATCAATGTCAAATTTGTGGACGGGGATGATGCAGAAAGCTTTCGGAGCGCGATCGACGATCAAACCAAAGCTTTGTATGTTGAAACGATCGGCAATCCTCAGTTTAACGTGCCGGATTTCGCTGCATTAGCTCATATTGCTCATGAGAACGGTATTCCGCTAATTGTGGACAATACCTTCGGAGCAGGCGGATATTTAGCGCGTCCGATCGAGTACGGAGCTGATATCGTTGTGGAATCGGCAACGAAATGGATTGGCGGACATGGAACTTCGATCGGGGGCGTAATCGTTGATTCTGGAAAATTCGACTGGGGAAACGGCAAGTTTCCACTATTCACCGAACCCGCTACAGGCTATCACGGGCTAAATTTCAATGAAGTGTTCGGCGCACAAAGCCAATTTGGCAACATTGCATTTATCATTCGTGCCAGAGTGGAAGGACTGCGAGATTTAGGTGCGTGTCTGAGTCCGTTCAATGCGTTCTTATTCCTTCAAGGGTTAGAAACACTTTCTCTCAGAGTTCAGCGTCATGTAGACAATGCTTTAGAGCTTGCACACTGGTTAAAACAGCATCCTAAAGTTGAGTGGGTGGACTATTTAGGACTTCCAGAGCATCCTTATCACGATCGAGCGAAAAAATACCTCACGCACGGATTTGGAGGAGTGCTGAATTTTGGAATTCGAGGCGGAATCGAAGCGGGTCGAGCGTTTATCAGCAATGTCAAACTCGCCAGTCATCTCGCAAATCTTGGGGATGCAAAAACTTTAGTGATTCATCCCGCTTCCACAACGCACCAACAATTAACGCTTGTAGAACAGCGATCGGCGGGTGTCACTCCTGATCTTGTTCGGGTTTCGGTCGGGATTGAACATATTGACGATATCAAAGCGGACTTTGAGCAAGCCTTTGAGCAAGTCTTATGAACTACCAGCAATTTATCTCACCAGAAACGCAGTTCTATCAGTTATCTGAGCCATTCGCTTTAGAGTCCCGTGAAGTGCTATCTGGTGTGCAAGTTGCCTATCGCACTTGGGGAACGCTTAATGCAGCGCGAGATAATGCGGTGTTAGTGTGTCATGCGCTCACAGGTTCAGCCGATGTCGATCGATGGTGGGAACCTTTATTGGGTTCAGGACGATCGCTGGATATCGATCTAGATTTCATCATCTGTAGCAACATCCTCGGTAGTTGTTACGGCACAACAGGCGCAACCTCGATCGATCCCAAGACTGGAACTTCCTACGGTTCAACGTTTCCTAGAATTACAATCCGCGACATGGTGCGATTACAAGCGGTCTTACTCGAAGGCTTGCAAGTTCGATCGCTGAAATTCGTTATCGGTGGATCGCTGGGAGGAATGCAGGTACTCGAATGGGCGATTCTATATCCAGAAAAAGTTAGCGCGATTGCAATCATTGCTGCTTCAGGTTGTCATTCGGCTTGGTGTATCGGACTGAGTGAGGCACAGCGACAAGCAATCTATGCTGATCCAAACTGGCAGAACGGCAGCTATTCACGGCAACCTGCTCAAGGTTTAGCCACAGCTCGCATGATGGCAATGAGTTTGTATCGATCTTGGGCGAGTTTTTCCGATCGCTTTGGACGGCAGAGCGACGAGGCAACATTCGAGATCGTGAACTATCTGCGGCATCAGGGTCAGAAGTTTGTCGATCGGTTTGATGCGAATACTTACATCACGCTGACACATGCAATGGATAGTCACGACATCGCGCACCACGCAGACTATAATGTTGTGTTAAAGCGCATTCATCAGCCTGCCTTAATTGTGGCAATCAGTTCCGATGGGTTATATCCACCCATTGAACAAGAAGAACTTGCAACTTTGATACCGAATGCGACCTTAGCATGGCTTCAGTCTACTCACGGTCATGATGCTTTTCTTATGGACATGACCGCATTGAATAATCTCGTCGTTCAGTTTCGTGACTCCCTTCAACCATCGGAATCGATGCACTGTTTTTCAGCCGCTCCTTTCTGATCGCATCAACACAAGCCCCACATTTTTAGATGTAATACATTGCCATCGGATTTTGCAGATAGTTACGTTTTTCTAGCAGATCTTGCAGGCTATTTTTCCCCAATACATCATCGGCTGCTCGCTTCACGTTTTGCCAAACTTGAGAAATTGCTTGCACCGATACAGCCTCAGAATCATCGCTTGTCTCAGACGATGAAGCTTCTCCGCCTTCCATGCAGTTGACAATTTCTAAAAGCGTAATTTTCTGAGGCGATCGGGCTAAGAGGTATCCTCCCTTTTTTCCACGCTCACTCGAAATCAGTCCCCCCCGTCTCAACGTCGCCAAGAGTTGCTCTAAGTAGCGATCGGGAATGTCCTGGGCGGCTGCGATTTGGCGAATCTGAAGTGTTTCGCCAGTGTCGTAGATGGAAGCCATTTCCAGCATCGCCATCAGCGCATATTTCGTTCGACCTGAGAGTTCTAGAATCATGGTATTGAGCGAGAAGGGGCAGACTTAGCGATCTAACGATACACAAGATTGACTAGATAATATAATCCTTTCTACCGATCGAGGTGCAGGATCTTCTTCAAGATATAATTTCTGACTAATAACTTCAAATAGTATTGATTTTCAAAAACATCACCACAATTTATTATGCACCCGAACGGTTCGGCCTGGGTAAAATTTGACATCCGAACTGCTACACCAAATCCCCTAAGGATTTTACTCTGACTGTAAAATTTTGTCGAGACAAGCATTCAAACCTAAGTAGCAGAATTTTACTGAATCTGAACGATCGACCTCACAGTCTGATGCTTCGCTAACCAATCTTCTAAATCGTTCAGATTCTCCTGATAATTCAAGTCATTGTGGAGCGCATGATGACCTTTGGGATACTCTCGATAGTCTTTTTCAGGAAACACAATCTGTTGAAAAAAGTCGCGACTTCCTTCAGGCAGAGCAATCTGATCGGCTCCTCCATGCAGAATCAGCAGCGGCGATCGTAAATCACTATGATGCGATTGAATCCAACTCACGGTTGCTAGAAATTCTGTCGCAAGTCGAGCGCTGCTTTTGGAATGTAAGAGCGAATCTTGAACTAGCGTCTCTAAAGACTCTGGATGACGAGAAATGGCGGTGTGATCAAATCTCAAGTTGAGTGTGAAGCGTGGTAAGATGCGGGACAGTATACATCCCAGCGCGAGTTTAACTGGAGAAACGCCAATCCGTCCGAGCGGTGGTGCGATCGCAATCACGCCTGCAATCGCTTCTGGAAATCGCAGCGCATAATCTAAAACAATGAGGCTGCCCAAACTACGACCTAGTAAAAAGCGCGGACAGTCTGATTCTTGTGCTTCGATCAGTTTGAGAAAAGCACCTAAATCTTCTCGGAATTCAACCCAAGCATTGATATGTCCTTGCTGTCCAGATGAGCGTCCATGCTCACGCAGATCTAAGCCATATACTGCATATCCAATCGAAACGAGATGCTGAATCACATTGCTAAACATCCCACTATGATACCTAGCCCATGAATCAAAATTACGATCGCAGATGGCGATTCTTCTGGATGCCAACTTTGATAGTAGAGATTCAGCTTTTTGTAACCGCTTACGGTTCCTTCACGATGTTCAATTTTCAAAATATGTTAGATCAACTCGCGTTGCTACATTCAAACACACTCACTCTGTTATTCTTTGCAACCTTGATCACCATCGTGTGTTCAAGTGATTAGACGATCTGACCATTTCTAACCATTTATTCAACTGATTAAGAGAAACTTAATCAGTTGAATAAATGGTTAGAAATGGTGATTACCTGTATTTTCAGAAATGCTGTGATAGCTTGTGCTTCTCTAAAGCACTGTAAATTGATAAAACTACAGCACTTTAGAGCCACCATTCGTTTCATTGCTTGATATGTCCATTTTTTCTACTCGGCTTGCTCGACAGAATCCAGTTCTTTTAATTCATGGAATTGATGGAAGTGCTTGTGCTTTCCGTAGAATGTTGCCTGATCTTTTGGAATTAGGATGGAATGTTCATGGTTTAAACCTAGTTCCAAATGACGGTAGTGCGACATTAGAATTTCTAGCAGAGCAGATTGCCCATTTATCGCTGAAACATTTTCACCTCAGCAAACGCTCGACATCATTAGCTACAGCATGGGCGGAATTGTTAGCCAGTATTACATTCAGGCTCTAGGAGGCATCGATCGAGTTCAGCGCTTTATCACCCTTTCCACGCCTCATGCAGGTTCATGGTGTGTTTACTTGCGTTCTAACATCGGTTGTCAACAACTTCGACCAAATAGCTCCTTCCTCAATCAATTAAACCAACAATCAGAAATGCTGCAAAAACTGAACTTTACTGCAATTTGGTCGCCGTTTGACTTGCTAACGATGTCGCTAGGTCGCGCTCGCTGGGTTCTCGATCGTAGCGTTCGGATCAATGTTTTGCGACACAAACAAATTCCAAGTGATTCAAGAATCATACAGGCTGTGATTGAGGCTTTATTAGAACCTTGTCAACAAAATCTAGTTTAGGTTCACGATCGCTCAACGCTGCATCTGATACAAGAGCAAAAAAACTCAGGAGAACAAATTGGAGCCTTTCTCAAGGATGTGATACTGGCGATGTAAGTTCCTAAAAATCGGTAGATTTAGTGTGGTTTTCTTGAGAAAGGTAGGTATTATAGAAATGTTTTCCTTTAGAGATGCATGATGAGTAACTGCCTCTGCTGCTCTGGTCGTTTGCTTCGTCATGTTCGTAGGACTGGAGTATATTGGTTTTGTCAAGGTTGTCGGCAAGAGATGCCTAATCTACAAGCATCTTCGCAATTCTCCAGTAAGGCAAAGACAGTAAAGCTAGTTCATACCTCCAGTGCTTCGACTCAGGCAATGTGCTCGATGGTCTATTTCAACGGCAGCTAAATCGCTTGAATCCGCGAGTCAATAAAGGCTTGCGACACAACGGGTAGCGATCCTGCCTTAGAGTCTTCAACAGGTGGAACATCAAACGCAACTTTGCTCGTTTCAGGATTTAGCTTTGCAGCTATCCGTGTTCTGTCCAACGTTTTGAGCATGGCACGATTCGTTGTACCGATCTCCGTAAATTTTGCATCAGCGGGGATATGGTATTCCATACGGTTCCAGCCGTTCGGTGTTGTTTGCCCCTCTGCTAAGAAGTCTACCGTGTACACACAAGTCGATTGATCTGTTAGAGCACTACGGAGTTACGTTAGGACAGTATCTGAATGCAGCATTGACACAATCGCGAAAGTTCTCAAATTCTTCCCACCGTTGCCGCATCCAATTCTTCAACACAAACCACCAATGCTCGATCTGATTAAGGTCGGGTGAGTAAGGGGGCAAATACCAGAGTTCACAACCTGCGGCGGCGACCACTTCCTCAAGGTATTAGACATATTCAAAAATTAAATTAGGCAGAAAAAAGATGGTAGAACGGAATTTTTATCGCTCACCATCAGATGAAAAACTTGTCTCATTATATCCAGACTTATCCCCATCGCAGCCGCTCACTTC
>JAESFQ010000133.1_pt1 | contig 26519 bp, 23 predicted proteins | sample 9269431 | NCBI WGS metagenome assembly JAESFQ01 (sample SAMN14502588, study PRJNA617103) | algae metagenome | isolation source: Plectolyngbya sp. WJT66-NPBG17 and co-occurring heterotrophs from well... | place: USA: Mojave Desert, Joshua Tree National Park, California | collected 2006-08-06 | reverse complement strand
GCCACCAGCCGCTCCAGCCGCCCCCGATCCTCAGGTGAAAGCTGGATCTCTACCCCGGTCCTCATCAGCACCGGATCGCACATCCCAACCGGATAGGGAATCCTCTGTCTCGGTCAGAACACTAGAGCAGGTTCGGGTTAGTCAGACCCATATCGGGCGACCAGCAGTCACAAGATAGTTGGCCAGACAACCTTCCCCGGCACCAGCGAGGCTTGGCTGAACCCGTCAAAGCTGAGAATGCTTTAAATGATCTCGGATGGACTTTATGACGCAAACTCTTCAGAGACTGCTCTGGCGGGTAATACGCGAGCAGGATTCCCAACAGCACGACATCCCGGCGGCACGTCTTTGAGAACAACAGCATTGGCCCCAATCAACACGTTGTCACCGATAAGGATTCTGCCCATTACGGAGGCACTTGGGCCAATGGTTACATTGGCGCCTAAACATGGGTAGTTGCTGCGGTCGCGATCTGGAAGGCGGCGGTCTTTTAACGCCAAGCTGGCATTTTGTAATATCGTTAAATTGGGTCCGGCAGTTACAGCCCCGACCACGATGCCGATTGGGTGAGGTATATGCAGACCCGGACCGATCCTCGCGTGTGCCGAAAACTCGCAACTGTTGCATAAGGAGTTCCATCTGCCGGCTAGCTTTGCCAGGGTGGAAAGCGGAAACCGCTTGTCGAAGAGTAACGACTGGACGCGATACAGGAGAACGGCAGAAAATTTATTCAGACCGAATAGGGCCATAAGACAGAAAACGACCGAGAGACGCTCCCGCCCAAACGCCCTGGCGTCCTCGGCGATCAGGTCAAAAAATGATGTTACTTGCTTAAACATGGGTCGCACCGAGATGTTTGCACGTTAATTTGCGCCACCGACGCGCCTGAATATGTCCTGCTGATGTAAGGCGTCCTCCTGCTCACGAGAGAACGCACCACGACATTCCAGGACAGCACACCTAGACCGGCACCATCGAGTTCTCCGCCATCCATTCGGCAACGGTCCGGATCAGACCGCGGTCGACCAAGTCCTGGCTGGAGGAATACTCGACGCTTCCCGCATCTGCGAGCGAAAGAACCGGACTCTTCTCGAGTAGCTCGGCATAACGGCGGTATTCGACAGCGCCGCCATAGTGCTCTCCGCTTTGCAAAGCGTCCTCGATCCTCTGGCTGAAGTCCTGGAAGTATTTGAAATGCAGCAGCGCACCGGTCACGGGGGCGAGCTTCACGGGGTTGAGCCGGTGGCTGTTGATAAAGGCATTTCCCTGTCGCCACTTGACGAGCGGAACCTTGAACGCCTGGGTGGCAACGGTTGGAAGCTGCCGCTCCTTGAGCAGCCCCAGCTTATGGGCAACGCTAAGGGCGCGGCGCTCCAGCTTCGGCTTCAAGCGCGGCCAGACAGCCGGCGTGTGCTGCTCTTCGAAGCAGAGCCGAAGGCGTGGGCCGCCGATGTGCTCGAACGGCGGGAAGGCGGAAGCTGGGTTCGGGAAACCATATCGGCGAACGAGGAAGTAGGCGCCATCGTGGTACGGGCAGGCCCGCCGGAAGTCCTCGCCCTGTTCGTAACGCAGATTGCGGATGGGCTGCTTGCTGTACATGTCGAGCAGCAACGCATACATCGCCTCGTGGCCCGACCGGCCCAGCCAGTCGCAGAACCGCGGCAGATCTGCGTGCTCGCAGTTCGGGTAGACGAGCAATTCGTCGATGTCGGCGAGGACGATCCAGTGAGACAGCCCAAAGACGTCCAAAAGTGAGTTCAGCCACGCGACACCGGCCCGGCTCTTTCCATACGACCCGGCTGTGAAGAAGACGTGACAGTCGGGCTGCTGAAGCAGGTATTCCTCGGAACCATCGGTCGACATGTTGCTGATGAGGAAGAAGCGCGACACGCCAAGCTTGCGGTAGTATTCGAGAAAGTACGGGAGGCGGAGCATTTCGTTGCGCAGGACACCGAACAGCCGGACCTCGGTCCCGTCGTTTCCGACCGGGCGCTGGTCCCGCTGCACTAGTTCCGGATGAAGACCTTCCATGTGATCCTTCCAGCAGTTCGAGCCAACGCGGTCTCAGTCAGCCCTATCCGCCCCTGAAGGCGCGAAGTCCCTCACGCCGGAGTGCCAGCAGGAGCAGGTTGGCCAGGACACTGGCGAAGCCCAGCCCATTGAGGCCCAGGAACGGCACCAGCAGCAGGTTCAGCAGCAAGGAGGCAACGAGGAAGGCGATGTTGCTGACCCAAATGGCCCTATCCTTGTGGCGTGAATAGAGACCGAAAAATCCTGTCTCCGCAACGAGGCGTACCAGGGTCGCGATCATGAGGAGGCCTAGGGCAAGCATGCTCTCCTCGATCTCGCGCAACTGCAGGATTGCCGCGAACTGGCCGACAGCGATCCAAACCAGCAGGCACAGGGTGCCGCCGAGGGCCGCAACGGTCAACCCGACCCGCTGGAGCTCGCGATTGTAACTCTCGGCATCGGCCCGCGAGGCGCTGCCGACGAGCTTCGGCGCAGCTACACTTAGCACTCCGCTACTCACCAAGGTGACAATGGCCGCAGTGAATGAGGTGTAGAAGGTCGCTAGGCCGACCACCTTCAGATCGAGGAAGGCGCCGAGGACGAACCGGTCCAGATACGACCCTCCGGTCAGCCCGATCGAGCCGATCCAGATTGGGAAGCTTCGCCGCAAAGCACTTCGGATCCGCGCCCAGTCCACAGCGACTGCGCGAGGGCCCGGCCAGCGCACCACATCCAGGTACAGGAGGTTTAGCGCGATGCTTGCTGAGGCCCCGGCCACCCAGAAGGCCAGAACGACCCACAATGTCCTGGTCGAAGGCAGGACAAGCCCGATGGCGATCACCAGGAGCGACCAGAGACCCGCCCGGATGAAGAACGCCACGTTCGCAAGGATCGGCCGGCCTAAGTAGGTGGTGGTGACGAAGAGTAGGTTCGCATAGCTCTCAAGGCAGCAGATCAAATAAGCTAGGAAGAGAAAGGCTAGCGTTTCGCTCCTTAGACAGTACAGCGCAAAGATGAGTGGCAGTGTCACAGCATAGTTGAGGAGAAAGAAAAAGGTTTTGTCTCGCAGCAGCGCACGGGTCTCGTGCGCCGGCATGTCCACGATTTGCCTCGCCAGATCATGATCGATGCGTCCGCCATAAAGGACGACTGCGATCATGGAGGCGGAGAAGACCAGGCCATAAAGGCCGAGGTCATCGAGGGACAGATACCGGACGATATAGAGCGACAGCCCAAACTTGCCGGCAAGGCTTGCGAGCCGCAGGACAAAGGGGAGACCAGCGACCCCAACCCTGGCAATGCGCCGGGTCAGACCTAGGCTTCTAAAGGTGAATTGCGATTCCATGCCGTCCTTGCGCTACTTCGCCATGGAGAGTGGGCAGATCTAAGCCGCCGCGCCGCGGAATCGTTCCTCTCCGAAGCCATCCTTGCCGAGGCTCCGGTCGTGTGGATGATAAATTGACACGCTTCAATGATTCCCGCGAATCAGCATTTAAAAAACTGACAGATCGCACAAGTATGAACAGTGCAGCCTGGGCCATGGGGTTCGCCGGACGTCGCCGATCTGAACCAGGAGGGCGGCGCTGTCGTTGTGGGCGACAGGAAATCGACCTGGGGCTAGGACAGGCGTGCTATCGCCGCCCGCGATGGAGGATTAACGGGAGCTCGGTTCATTCAACTACAAGCTTCAAACGCATCGTCGAGATCGGACGCCGCTTGGCTGGACTCAGCAGCACAACTGCCACCTGATCCGCGCGCCGGCCTCGAGCGCGGACTCCGCGTCTTATGGCGCCGAAAGTGGCGCTTCCTTCTGGTCTTCACGCCGGTGTTTCTCCTGGCGCCGGCATACCTGCTGTTGGTCCCGGATCGCTTTGTCGCGCAGGCGACGCTGCTGGTCGGGGTCCGGGGACCGGAGCTGACAGGCGATCAGGCTCGCGAACCGCTCCGCGGCGAGCCCGACATCGACGGCGCAACCGCCATTTTACGGTCGCAGGCAGCCCTGCGCCACGTGGCGAGCGAGCTTAAACTGGTCGACAGGGCAGAATTCGCCCGCGCCGTCCGCCAAGAACCTCCGTTGCTCATCCGGCTGCGGCAAGCCGTTGGATCATTTCTCGGGAGGTCTCGCGCGCTCGATCTAATTGGACCGGTCAATCCTAGTGATGCCATCGCCAACGATCTGCGCAATGGAATCAGCATTGAGCGGATCGGGCGCGCGGCCCAGCTCCGCGTCCTCTATTCTTCCTCCGACCCCCGGCTCGCCGCCGCGATCGTCAACTCCTTAGCTCGGTTCGCCGCCGAGGATGAAAGCTTCCTGACAGGGCTGAGCTTGGCTGAGCGCGAAGGATTCCAGATCGTCCATATGGCGGTTGCGGCCGCAGCCACCCCTCCATCGGCGCCTTCCCTGCCCAACCCGGCGCTCGTGCTCGGCATTGGCACATTCTGCGCGCTTGCGGTGGGCTTGGCCTCGGTGCTGCTGAAGGAATTCCGAGCACAGCAGACTGTGCTGAGCACGGAGGAGGTTGCTCGCCGCGGCCTGCGTGCCCTCGGGGTCATACCCGAGACCACCGGAGCCCAGCGGCGCAATGCGGCGGGCGCTGCGAGGGTTCTAGGCGAGGCGGCGCTTCCTTTTTCAACGTCAATGACCTCACTGCATGCCGCCATTTCGACTTTGCCCCGGCCACGTCCAGAAAGCGGCACCGTGCTGCTTCTCACCTCCGCGCTGCCGGCCGAGGGGAAGTCCACCACATCGGCAGCACTGGCCACGTCTATGGCCGCCTGCGGGGACCGCGTGCTGCTCGTCGATGCGGACCTGCACTTTCCCGCCCTCCACCAAATCTTTAATCTTGAGGCCGTTCCGGGACTAGCAGACAGCCTGGACGCGGATGACGCGCTGGAGCTCGCCATCCGCCTGGACCGAGCTACAGGGGTTTACGTTTTGACCGGGGGCAGCCCACATGCGCATCCACTGGCGGTGCTCGGCTCCGGTCGCTTGCGTTCCCAGATTGAGACTTGGCGGGCGCGGTTCGATGTTATCCTCATCGACTCGCCGCCGGTCCTGGTCGTAGGGGATGCGTTGCTACTTGCCCGGTTGTCCGACCAGGTGATCGTTATCGTCCGTTGGGGTTCCACAACCTGGGGCGTGCTGCAGGAGGCGCTGCGGATGATCCAAGAGAGTGGCGGGCGCGTAGCTGGCCTTGCCATTTCGCGGGTGGATGTCAGGCAGCTTTCCGCATACGACCAGACTTACGCGCAAGTGTACGGTTCGGACCATGCGGGTTGCGCTGCCATGCGGCGGAGCTGAGATGATAGCGACGATCCTGCGTGGCGGTCTGGTTGCCGGCTTCCTCCTGCTCGCGCTGACGCCGGCGCGGGCGGATTACGTGGCCCGGAGCGGCGACGTACTGGAGCTCATGGTGGCTGGCGCACCAGCTCTGAACCGCCGCGTGACCGTTGATGGCAGCGGCGACATCACCCTGCCGGTGCTCGGCCAGGTGAGGGCCACGGATGTCGGTCTGGCTGAGCTCGGCCAGCGAATCCAGGCATCGCTGGTGGCCCGGAACGTGGTGCAGCGCGGCAGGACCATTGTCTCGGTATTTGAGTACGGTCCGATCTATGTGGACGGCGACGTGGCTAGGCCGGGCGAGTACCGCTACCGGCCGGGCATGGCGGTGCGCGCCGCGATTGCCCTGGCCGGCGGGTTCGACGTCACCCGCGGGCTGGGGCGGCTGACCGCCGCACAGGCGGTGGAGGCGCGCGCCGATTACGGCGCGACGGCGATCGACTTGGCACGGCAGCAGGCGCGGATCGCAAGACTTGAGGCGGAGCTGTCCGGCGCAGCAACTTTCGACCCAGCGGCAATCACGGAAACGCCGGGCGTGCCGGATGCGGTTCTACGCGAGATCGTCGCCGCTGAAGCGCGGCAAATGGAGGCCGAACGCCAAGCCCGGGCGAACGAGAAGGTTCGCCTGGAGCGGATGCTGGTGGTGGCGCGCGCAGACGTAGCGATGCTCGAACAGGCGGAGCGGCAGCAGCGGACAAGCTACGAACAGGCGGTTAGCGAAGCCAGCCGTGCCGGCGACCTCTTCCAGAGAGGTGTGGGTACCACCGTCCGGGCGGAAGGCGCGGAGCGCAGCCTCGCCCAGGCACGATCGCAGCACCTGGACGTCCAGCTGCGCCTCGCTCAGGCGCGGCGGGAGGTAGAAGAGCGCGAGCTGCAGCTCCAAAACTTCGATGACCAGCGCCGAGCGAACCAGCTTGAACTGCTAACGGCAGCCGTCGCGGAAGCCGGCAAGGCGCGGTTCCGTCTGAAATCAGCGCGGGAGCGCATTGCAAGTCGGTCTGACGGGCCCGCCGCTGCCGACGGTGACGTTGCAACGCCCAAGATCCTAGTCCGGCGCCTCGTAAACGGGATGACCATGACTCTTCAAGCAGAACTCGACACGGCATTGCAGCCTGGCGACAGCGTCGAAGTGGTCAGGAACGACATGCAGGCCGATGCAGCCGAGCCGAGGCGCGGCCGGTGACGCGCAGCATGGAGGCAGTACGCGTGTCCGGGCGGGGTTTCGCCTGGGCTATGATACTGGTCGCCGCGCTTGCCCCCTGGGCGCACCCCGAGGCGGCATCCCGGCCGGAGCGCGTCCCCTCGGGTCTCGGGATTCATGTCCAGGTCTGGCACGTCACAGGATCCGACCTGGAGCGGATTAGAAACCTCGGCTTCGGCTTCATTAGGTGGGGCATCGCCTGGGACGCCGTCGAGAAAGCTCCCGGTGAGTTCGATTGGTCCGGGCCGGATGAGTTCATCGAGCAGGTCGAGCGCGCTGGCCTCGGATCCGTCGTGATTCTCGGGACCGGCAATCCGCTATACAGCCGGATGCTGGAGTTGCCGCGGGATCCAGGGGCGAGATGGACGCGGGTCGCGGCGCCACCGGAGACCGAAGCCGAAAGGGCCGCCTTCAGCCGCTTCGCCGCGGCCGCCGCCCGGCGATATGCGGGGCGCTCCATCACCTGGGAGATTTGGAACGAGCCGGACTCGCGGATCTTCTGGCCGCCGGCGCCGCATCCGGAGAGCTATGCGAGATTGGTCAGCGCGGCCTGCGCGGCTATCAAGGCAGCCTCGCCGAACGCCGCCGTGCTCGCCCCCGGCACGGCCGCCCTGCCCAACCGCGTTCCACAATTCTTTTCCGAACTTTCCAAGATGGACGCCCTCGACTGCCTCGATGGCCTGAGCATGCACAGTTACCGCATCCAGGGCGGGGTGCAGCCGGACCCGGAGAGCGTGGCGCCCGAGAACATGGCGAGCCGCGCCTTCCTAGACCGCCTGTCACCGCGGGCACGCGCCCTGCCGATGCTCTGCACGGAATGGGGCTACCCGATCTCGGCGGTCGGACCCGAGACGCAAGCCGCCTACCTGGCTCGGACATATTTGGCCAATCTGGCGAGCGGCGTGGCCGCAACAGTCTGGTACGAGTGGAAGGACTCGCGGAACGAGCCGCTCAATCCCGAGTCCCATTTCGGCCTGATCACCGCCCAGGGCGTCTCCAAGAGCGGGCTGGACGACGCGCTGCTCCCCCGCATGCTGCGTATGGATTTCATCCGCCGCCTGGAGACGGGAAGTTCCCTCGTCCAGGCTCTGCTGTTCGAGGAGGCCGGTGTCGAGCACGTCGTCGCCTGGGTCAGGTCGGCCGACCCAAGCCGCAATGTTCGTGCGACCATCGGGGATGCGACGGTCGTGCTCGGCATCTCCCCAAAAATCACGCGCGGCAACCGCATCGCCGTGACCGGACATGCTCGATAACCTGATCACGGTTCTGTTCGCGCTGGGCGTGGTCGCGGTGCCGTTCGACGCGATCCGTGGTGTGGGCGCCATCGGCGAGTTGAGCAACGAGGCGTCATTCTATTTCTTCGCGGCCGCTATGGGCCTGCAGGCCCTGAAGGCTACCGGGGCAGCGCTGGTACGTGAGGTGCGTCCGCCCCTCGGCTTCCAATTCCTGTGCGGGGCGGGCGCCATCATCCTCGGCGCCGTCCTCCTCTCCGCCATGTGGAATGCCGCAGAGATCGCCGTTGCCACATTCCATGGGCGGGCCGGCGCGCCCAAAATGGTCACGTCGACCGGTGTCTTGGTTTACGGTCTCGCGCTTGCCTGGATGACCTGCGCCGTCGCGCCCGGGCGATGGTACGCTTGCCTCATTCTCCCAATCTGCCTCAGCGCGGTCCTGTGCATCGGTTACGGCGTGTTGGAGGGGGCGCATCGGGCAGGGGTAACGCTTCCGGTCTACACGACCCTGGACGCGGCGGTCCACGCCGGCTCCGACCAGGAGGTGCAACCTTGGAACAACGCGATAAACCTCAAGCTGGTCGAGGCGTGGGACAAGCGCCTCCGGACCGTCTCCTTCGAGCCCCCGGCCTTCGGCAACTTCGCCGGGCTGGCATGGCCATGGTTGCTGTGTGCCGTGCTGATGACGCGGGGGGCGAGGCGGCTCGCCCACATCGCGCTCCTGGCAGCCTTCACGATCCTCGTCGTGGCCTCGCAAGCGCGCACGGGATGGCTCCTGCTCGCCGCTAACGTCGCTTGTTTCGGCGCCTTACGTATCCTGTTCCTGCCTGGCAGTGGCTTGGTCAACAGGTTGGCCGCCAGATCTGCCGCTGTGCTCCTGCTGGCGGGGATCACCGCTGGTGTTGCGGCCTATGGCGCAAACCTCGACCAGCTCATCAGCGAAGTCGTCGCCGGCGACTCGGTGTCGGACCTGTCGCGGCTCGCCTACCAAGTGACGGCGCTGAACATCTTCGCATCGCAACCGACGCTGGGCTCGGGCTTGGGCCAGTTCGCCTTCCGCGCCTCGCTCCACATGCCCTCTTGGGGGTTCCTCAGCCCGGAGATCGGGGCATCGCTCGTCCATCCGGAAGCACCTTGGCCGAATACCTACTCGCTCTACGCCCGGATCGCCGCTGAACTCGGGCTGGTCGGTCTCGCCGGCTGGCTGGCGGTGTGGGGCACCCTGATCCTGTCGGTCCGTCGCGCGGCGCTGACCTTCGCCAGCTTCGGCAGGGCGGTGCCGGCGATCGCCTATCCGATCATCATGAGTTCTGTCGGCATTCTAGTAACCGGCATCACCACGGACACGTTCCGGATCCCGATGATGTGGCTCGCCCTGGGCGCGGGCGCCTGCTTCACGGCGCGGGCAGCTCAGCTTGCCCGTGACCGCCCCCATGGCGCGACTGCCGCTGGTACAGTTGGGCAGGCCCGTTGTCCCTCTTGGCTTCCGGGAGTGGGTGGCCCTCTCAGCGGCGCCGGCGAGCGATAACGTTGTGTTCTTTGGTTGGCCCAACGAACCGGATGGACCTATAACTTCTCGTGTATTTTCTCCGAATTCATGCAGTTGGGACTTTGGACAATGCCGCAGTCATCCGACCCCATTGCTGACCCAAAACGCCTCGCAGCGGTGCGGCGAACTGGGCTACTGGATAGCCCGCCAGAAGCGTTATTCGACCGTCTGACCTTGGCTGCTTCCAAGGTGATGGACGCGTCCGTAGCGCTCGTCTCGCTGGTGGCCGACGACCGCCAGTTCTTCAAGAGCGCCCAGGGCTCGAGCGATGTCTTCCGCGCAGAGCAGGAAACAACCTTGGCCATGTCGCTATGTCGCTACGCCGTCGCGGCGGTGAAGCCGCTGGTGATCTCCGACGCGCGGCTGCGCCCAGACTTCAAGGACCATGCCGCGGTCATGAGCGGTCTGGTTATCGCATACGCCGGCTGTCCCATTGTCTTGGACAGCGGCGAGGCAGTCGGCACTGTTTGCGTGCTGGACGACAAGCCCCGCGAATGGAGTGAGCAACAGGTCACGGCGCTGAACGAACTGGCTCGCGAGGCGTCGCAACTCATCGCGCGGCAAGCTACCGCAGGCGACTCGAAGGCACGCCTTTTTGCGCGGAAGATCGGCATGGCTCCAGTCCCTCCCGATGGGCAACAAAATAGTTCGGCTTCCGGTGTGGTAGCCCTCCTCGACCGGATGGAGATGCCAGACCACCCTGCGGAGCAGGCGGCTCCGGCCACTGCCGCGGAGGCGGAGAGCGGTCTGGTGGCCGCCGCGCTGTTTCTCGTGCGGCAGGTGGATGCCTATGTTCTCAGCCTCGGCACGCGCGCCTCAAATGGGCAGGTCGACGAGCAGAACCGGCTGCGTGCCGCGGTGGTCGGCGCGCAGGCGAGCCTGCTCCGTGCGCTCGAGGCATTCGATGTGGCTGATAAGCGGCCGGCGAGCGGGACCGAGGCAGCCACTGCGCTTCGCAACAGCTGTGCGGCGTTCCTCGAGGCCGAAGCGCGTCGGACGCGCACCAGTCTCTTGTTTCGGCGCGGTGAAACGAGTTTGGAGGAAGTCGAGCGAAGCGTGTCCGAAGCGAGTGCTGCAGAGCAGGCGATGAGACTTGCCTTGAGGAATCACACATTGCAAGCGCGTGAAGGCACCTAGCTCTGCGATTGACGGACCCTCACTTGTCTATCATTCTCCCATTTGGGTGGCTGGGGCTGTTGTTATGAGGCGCATTCGTGTTTTTGAACAACCACCTGCGCATGGGCATGTGCCCGTTCGAGTGCGGTAGCCGGTGTCGTCAGAGGCGGGGCGCGTGAGCGCCGATCCTGCGTTCCGCAGCACAAATGGATCGGCGGTGCCGAAGGAAGCTGTCTTCGAAACAGGTGGAGGCGGACCGAGACGCCAGTTACTATCAGGCGCCGGCCGGCGGGATCCCAGCCTAACCGAGGTCAGGTCAGCGGGTGTAGCCACCGCCGCCCCGCAGTTCCAACGTGCCCGGCTGGTTTCCGGCGCCGGGCTCGCTATGGCCGACGCGCTCGTTTTCGCCGTCTGCACCGCTGTCGTTTACGCCATCCGCAGCGTGATCTGGGAGGCGACTCCATTGTTCTGGGGCCTCTGGCCGGTGTTCGTCTGCTGGTTGTTATTTCGCTGGGCGGTGGGGCTCTATCCCCCTTTTGGGATGCCGCATCCGGAGGAGTTGCGGCGGTCGGTGCTGACCACCCTCATCGTCGCGCTGTCCCACCTGATCGCTCTGCTGGCGACGGAGGAGACTGAGACGTACCGGTTCGCCGGGCTCGCAATCTGGCTGCTCGCCCTTCCTGCTTGCTACTTCGCCCGCAGCTTCGTGCGCGGAGTTCTCCTTCGCAACGGCTTCTACTGCATGCCTTACGTGATTGTGGGCGTGGGCCCTCTGGCAGAGGCTGCGATTCGCGAAATGCGCGCAGACCCGGAACTCGGCATGGTACCGGTAGGGGTCTTCGGCGACGCCAGCCGCCTGGCGACGCCGGCGGTCCATGGAGTGCCGGTGCTCGGCCCCATCGAGGCGATCAAGGTCCGCACCTTCCCCTGGCCGGTCCGCCACGCGCTGATCTCGCTGAGGCCGGGAGAGATGAACAATGAGCAGCTCGACAAGCTGGCGGCCAACCTTGCGGAGACCTTCCCCCGTGTGCAGGTGCTGAGCGACGCGACTCTGCTTGGCAATCTGTGGGCGCGGTCGCGGCCGATCGGGCCTTACTTGGCGACGGAGGTGCGGCAGGCGCGCTTTTCGGAAAGCCAGCGGCGTGCCAAGCGGGCCGTGGACATCCTGGTCTCGTTGCCGATTCTGATCATGGCGGCACCGATCATCGGGCTGGCAGCGGTGGCCGTGAAGCTGGCGAGCCCCGGACCCGCCTTCTTCTCGCAGACACGGGAGGGCATCAACGGGCAGCCGGTGCGAATCTACAAGCTCCGCACAATGATTCCGGACGCCGAGAAACGGCTAGCGGAGTATCTGGCGAGCAACCCGGCGGCGCGTTTCGAATTCGAGCGTACCTTAAAGCTCCGGGACGATCCGCGCATCATCCCGAAGGTCGGCAGCTTCCTGCGCCGCTCGAGCATCGACGAGTTGCCGCAGCTCCTGAATATCGTCAGGGGCGACATGAGCCTCGTTGGGCCGCGCATCATGCCCACCCGCGAGGTGGAGCGGTACAGCACAACGGGCCAAGCGCTACGCCGGGATGTGCCGCCCGGTCTGACCGGCCTGTGGCAGGTCACATCGCGGAGTAACAGCGACCTTAAGATCCGCGAGGTTGCTGACGCCTTCTACGTCAGCAACTGGTCCGTCTGGCTCGACGCCTGGATCCTGCTGCGGACGGTCCGCGTTGTGCTCGCCGGTTCTGGGGCGTACTGACGCCGCCCGGCGGTACCTTTTGCAACAAACGGGTGATCCAGGCGCGGCGCTCGCATCACACCGGCTGACCGATTGATGCAGCAATTTGGAGCGGAACTCGAAATGCCCAACGAGTCTATTGAGGCAGCGAGCCGTCCGCTGCGCCTGGCCCATGTGACCGAAGCGCCGGGTGGAGGCGTCCTGAGCTACCTGCAGGAAGCCGTAGCGTTCCAGGCGCAGTCTCCCGCCGTCGAGTCCATCGCCGTTGTCGGGCCGGAGGTCAATGCCGCCTCGATCATCCGGATCGACAGCCCGAAGCTGGTCGTCAGCTCCTTTGAACACAAGCGGGGCTCGGTTGCCGGGCTGCTGCGCCTCGGCAAGCTCACGCGGGGCGTCGTGGCGCAGACTTCCGCCGACATTCTGCACGTGCATTCGACCTTTGCCGGCGTCATGTCGCGGCTGGGCGCGGCGGTCGGCGTCAGGCGGCCGAAAGTTGTCTACAGCCCGCATGGCTGGGCTTTCTCCCGCACGAGTTCGGCCAGGCCGCTGATCGTAGCGGCCGAGAAGTTGCTAGCCCGCTTCACCGACCGGATCGTCTGCGTCTCCCGCGCGGAGAAGGAGGATGCGGTCACCGCGGGCATCCCCGCCGCGAAATGCGTCGTTATCGAGAACGGCATCAAGGCGCTGCCCGCCTTGTCCGACGACGGCGCTTTTCGGAAGGCGGAGCGACAGGGCAAGCTCCGCGTCCTGTTCGTCGGCCGCTTTGATCGGCAGAAGGGCTTTGATTTCTGCCTCACGGTCATGGCGAGGCTGAGCGACATAGCCGAGTGTTTCGCGGTCGGGGATTATGTCGTCGGACCCGCTGAGACGCAGCTTTCGATCCCTGAGAACGTGACGCTACTTGGATGGCGGGACCGCGCCGAGGTCGTCGAGTTGTATGAGCATGCCGACCTGCTCCTCATGCCGTCGCGATGGGAGGGGCTGCCAATCGTCGCGCTCGAGGCGATGCGCTCCGGGCTGCCGATCTTTTGCACGCCGGTGGGAGGGCTGCGGGACGTTGTTGTCGACGAGGTCACTGGCCGGTTCTTCGACTTGTCCGACCCAGAGACGGTCGCCGAAATGATCAGATTGGTGAGCCGGGAAACCCTGGCGAGCTACGGGGCGCAGGGGCACAAGCGCTTCTTGGAGCGCTTCACGGCGGAACGGATGAACCAGGAGACGATCAGCCTGTATCGATCCCTTCGCAATGGTGGCGGTGAAGGCGCATCGTCTGTCGCCGTGCCAGAGCCCACGATGGTCACCACGGACCAGCCTGAGGTGGAGACAGCGTCTGCCGCGGTCGGTCGTCAGACCGCGTGACGGCTTACGTACGGCGGAACGCTCCCCAGATTCAGCATCAGATGAGGTGGAAAATCAGGGGGTCGTCCCGGAGTTGGAACATGATGTGATTGACGTGGTGGTAGGTTGTGACAGGCGCACTGCCCACCAGCGGATCGAAGAGCTCGACCGTCGAGAAATTCGACGCCAAAAACAGGGTAACGTCCGAGGCCGTCGCCGCCAGGTGGACGTGATTGACGGGGTCCCAAATCTGCTGCTCGTCCCAGACGACGAGGTCGGAGGTGCCGTCGCGCTTCTGCATGAGCTGCGCGGAGGCCGAGCTGGGCAATCCGGCGAATGAGATAGCCTGCGGCTTAAGGTTGAAAGAATCCGCCCCCGGCCCGGGGTCTGCAAGGATCGTGGTCAGGTTGTGCAAGGCCGTAGCGAAGGTCTTGGGCGAGCCGTTCGCCTGGAACAGTCCGAAGTTGTTCTCCCGATTGAAATCAGAACCCTGGTCGTGGAGTTCGTAGAAGAACGTTGCGGCGATGCCGGATTTCCAGTTCTCAAGCGCGGTGTACAAGCCGTACTTTGCCTGCACATCCTGGTTGACCCCGCCCCAATCGGAGTCCTGGGGCAGTGTGTAGTAGTTGGTCTCTGTCACTACGATCGGCTTGCCAGGCAGGTTAGCGGCAAAGTTCTGTATGGTTTGCGGAAGCCAGTCGGCGGGCCGCAGTCCGTTAGGCACGTATCCATGAACGTTGGCGTTGTCCGCGTAGGCCGACATATCTCCAATGCCGTAGGCGCTCTGCGGCAGCCATGCCGTCGTGAAGTTGTAAACGGGCACACCGGCCAGGTCCGCACTGCTGTGCACCGCGGCGTAGAGGTCCTTCTGCAGGGCCTGCACCGCCTCGATCCCCGCCAGCCCCTGGTAGACGACAGGGGATGCGTCGATCTCGTTCGGCCCCTCGACCGAGGTCACCACGCCGGGATGGGCGCGGGCGAAGGCGGTGAGGCTCGCCATATGGGCGTCGAGGTCGACCGGGTTGATGTTCGGCAGCAGGGCATCCAGCTTGACCCCGGCTGAAGCGAGAGTGCTGCTCTGGGAATATTGCAGCGCCCAGACCTGTTCGGGGAACCAGTCGCGTATGTGGTTCACGCCAATATAGTTTAACTGCTTGAGAACGACCTCCACGTCGTCATACGAAGGGTTCCCCAGGTGCGTATTCACGCCGAGTGAATGAACGAAGTCTGCCGCTCTCGAGATCGCCAGAGAATACGACGCGGGTGCTGCTACGACCTTGATGGGGACTGCCGCTGCTAACATTGTAGCCGTCGTGACCTGTACTGGAGAGGCGGTCGGGACAGGTGCGGGCGTTAGCTCGGCCTGGACTGGCGCGGGAGCGGGAGCGGGGGTAGTGACAGGACTCGCGGGGCTTTCCACCGGCCCCTTGCCGCGTGGAGACGTGTTGAAGAACGTCTCGGGTTGCGGGCTGGTCGTGGTGGATTTTTTGGCGATGATGACAAGCTGATCGCCATCAATGGCCAAGGCTGCCGCGAAGTCCGTATACGCGTCTGGCGTCGACGTGTGCCAGTCGCCGACTAGGGGCGGTATCGCGGCAGGTTCGACCCCCCAAATGATGTCGGGCTCGGCAAGGCTCAAGGCGCCTCCCGCGGAACTAACCGGTTTGTCCGCATCAGGCCATGGCCCCTTTGCCGAGACAGTGGACGGCGCACCGGTTTGGCCGGCTGCTTCGTGCACCGGCGCGAACTCATTCCCGACTAGCCTGGCGATATTTTTCGAATCCGCACTGATCGGGCTTCCGAAAGCAGCAGAGAATATTGCGCGGTTGTAAAAAACTCGTCCGTCCGGTTGGTGAGGTAGCAGTGCTGCGGGCGGAACGTGGCTCATGAAAAGGAGGGTAATGGAGCAGCTGACTTATGTCCACTACAGGTTGAATTACACTGCTGAAATGCTCGCCTCTGGAAGTCCGGGATCCTGAGCTACTTCTAAGTGACCGTTTTTAAACCGTCGTGGGCTGCTGCGGCGGCGAGGTTGCGGCAAAGCATCGTTTTGCCGCCGCCTCCCTTTCCCGCTGCTAGAAGAATGCGCTTCAGGTCGTCCCCCAACGACTGTGGCAGGCAATCATTACCCGTCATGGCCTCGGTAGCGCAACTGCGGCAAAACACTGACCGATTAGACTTTCCTGCGCCAGATGGCGGTAACAGCACAATCCAACCAGCCTCAAGAACGATCGATAACGCAACTATTTGCTTCAAGATAACAGCCTTCTGTAATCGGGTCGGTCAACCCTCTCTGTCAGGGAAGTTGTCCGGCGCCTTGAGATGATCATTCATTTTCGGAGGGGCGGGACGGAGGGATGAGCTGGCCTACTCACCAGAGCGCCGCGCGGCGGTTCTGAAGAAGCTGGAGCCGCCGAACGCGGCTCCCTTGCGGCAGCTGGCCCAGGAGGAGGGGATCTCCGAGGCAACCCTGCACGCCTGGCGCCGCGAGGCCGGCAGCCAAGGGCGGCTGCTGCCCGATGCCGATGCTGGCCCGGAGGGTTGGACGTCGCGCGACAAGTTCGCCGCGGTGATCGAGACGGCTGCCATGAATGAGGCCGATCTCGCCGCCTACTGCCGTCAAGCGGGGGTCGCGTCCCTGGGTGCGGTGTAGGAGGCCGTTGTCGTAACGGTAGCGGCCATCGCGGTAGTCCTCGGTAGGGTTGTGTTGCGACACGCAACTCTGACCCAAGGACGCCACGATGACCGATGAGAGGATCGCTGTTCGGGAGCTTTTGGAGAAGGGCTCTGATGCTACTTTCCTTCGGGAGATGATTGGCTTTGCCGCCCATCGGCTGATGGAGCTGGATGCTGAGGGGGCCTGCGGCGCCGAGCATGGCGCGCGGAGCCCCGGGCGGGTGAACCAGCGCAACGGCTATCGGGAGCGGGACTGGCAGACCCGGGCCGGGACGGTGGAGCTGCGCATTCCGAAGCGGCGGCGTGGCTCCTACTTCCCGGCCTTCCTCGAGCCGAGACGGCTGGCGGAGAAGGCGCTGACGGCGGTGATCCAGGAGGCCTATGTCCAGGGCATCTCCACCCGCTCGGTGGACGACCTGGTCCGGGCCATGGGCATGGAGGGGATCAGCAAGAGCCAGGTGAGCCGCCTGTGCGCCGAGATCGATGGACGGGTGCAGGATTTCCTCTCCCGGCCGATCGAGTGGTCGGCGTATACGCCGACGGCCCTATCTCTGGCTCGACGCCACCTACGTGAAGGTCAGGGAGGCCGGCCGCCTGTTGAAGGCAGTGCCTCCAACCGGTCGCAGTCAGCATCGCGGTGGGCGTCAATGGCGATGGTCGGCGCGAGGTGCTCGGCATGGCGGTCGGCGCCTCCGAGGCGGAGACCTTCTGGACGGACTTCCTGCGCGGCCTGGCCCGGCGCGGCCTGCGCGGCGTGAAGCTGGTTATCTCCGACGCCCATGAGGGCCTGAAGGCCGCGGTGGCCAAGGTGCTCAGGGCGACGTGGCAGCGCTGCCGCGTTCATTTCGGCCGCAACGCCGCGGCCCATGCCGGCAAGACCCAGCGCCGCATCGTCTCGGCTTGGATCGGCACCGCCTATGCCGAGGCCGATGCTCCTGCCGCTCACGCCCAGTGGCGCCGGGTTGCCGGCCAGCTCCGCCCCAGGGTGCCGAAGCTCGCCAGCCTGATGGAGGCTGCCGAGGAGGACGTACTGGCCTTCATGGACTTTCCCCGCGAGCACAGGGCCAAGCTCCACTCGACCAACCCCATCGAGCGGCTCAACGGCGAGATCAAGCGCCGCACCGACGTGGTCGGCATCTTTCCCAACCAGGCCGCCGTCGTCAGGCTCGTCGGTGCCCTCCTCCTCGAGCAGTCGGATGAATGGGCCACCCAGCGATCGCGCTACATGACGCTGGAGACCATGACCGCGGTGAGCGATACTCCGGCCGTCAGCCTGCCAGTTGCAGCTGTTTGACACTGCGGCACAGCCCGCTGAGGAGCACCGCTCCTACACCACGCCCGGGGGCACGACCCCACCGGGTCGAAGTGGGAGCCTCCTCCGCTCGCTTGACCACGGCTGCGGAGACCGCGCCCATCCTACTGACCAGGTCGCATGCGAGGCGCTACCGCGCATATTCCGCGCTTCGCCTTGGGATCGAGCATCTGGGCGACATGGCCGTCGGAAATGCATGCCGTCCTTCCGACGCGGCGCGGGCTACAACCGAATAGCTTTGTTATCCGAGTTGAAGGCAGGACCGCGCCTTGTCGCGCGGGGGACGCGCAATGAGTGTTTCATCTGCAACTTCGGAACGATGCGCGGCGCCGCCCCTCTATCCGGCGATATGGGCGAACCAACATCAATTCCGGCAGTAGAGCGAGGTGCCGCGCCGTTACCGAACGATGTGGGCGAAGATGACTGCTCGTTCAAATCAACTCACGCCGAGGCGGAGGGGGACACACCTCAGTCGTTGATGGCGCGTCGATCTTCCCCAATGTCGCCGCAGCCGCCGACCCTATGCTTCGGCCGTCGCGCCTTCGGATGGCCAGTCATTCGGCAGGTCAGATGCGCGCGAAGCTCAAGTACCATCTCGCAAGCCAAAACCAGGCAGTTCCTAACCCTCCCTGGCGCTGCCAGGGGAGCCACAGCACCGCGTCCTGCCAACAACCGCTTTGCATAAGCCGATGACCGCGCCTGCTCCTGTACCTATGGCGCTCGTCGCATTGGCGCGAGATCGCTTGAGCAAGCCGCTGCGTTTGCCCTAGTTCGGAACTTGGAAGCGTCCCCTTTGACTGGCGTAGCGCTTGGTGATTCAGACCACTTTCCACTTGAAGGTGTACCTGCTGGCGCTTCCGCTAAAGTCCCCGCGGCTTCGGTCGGCCCATCGTCAGGTTGCTTCGGAAGCGACTTCGGGCTGCTCTAGAAGCCAAGCCCTGAAGGCGGCTATCGCCGTGGTTTCGCTCCGCGACTTCAAGCGGGTGAGCCAGTACTCCCCGAGCGCCACCTCTGCCGTGAAGGGCCGGAGCAGACAGCCTTGGCGCAGATCGCGCTCGAACATGCGCGCCGGCAGCAGCGCAACACCGACGCCCTGCATTGCCGCCTCCGCCATGGTTAAGGAAGAGTCGAAGATGAAGCCGTGAACGGTGGGGGCGGCGAGATCTGCCACAGCGAACCATCGATCCCATTCTTCAACGCGATAGGAGCGCAGCAGGGTCTCTCGCAGCAGGTCCGCAGGTCGGCGCAGGCGTCGGGCCAGGACCGGCGCGCACAGCGGCGACAGCGGCGCGGCGAAGAGACGTGTGGCCTCTGTGCCATGCCAAGCGCCGTCACCAAAACGAATGGCGCAGTCCAGCCCCTCGCCAGCCAGGTCGACGCGATTGTTGTTGGTCATCAGCCGCAGGTCGATGAATGGGTATGCGGCGCGAAACTCCGGCAAGCGCGGCAACAGCCAGCCGGTGGCGAAGGTACCGACCGCGCCGAGCGTCAGCACCTCTCGCAGGCGCCCACCCCCGAACCGGTCCAACGAGCCGGCGATGCGGCGGAACGCGTCGGTCAGCACTGGCAACAGGGCCTCGCCCTCCTCGGTCAGGGCCAGTCCGCGGGGCAGGCGGCGGAACAGCCGGACGCCCAAGATTTCCTCAAGCTCCTTCACCTGGTGACTGACGGCCGCTTGAGTGACCCGCAACTCGAGACCGGCCCGGGTGAAGCTCAACTGCCGCGCCGCCGCCTCGAAGGCACGGAGGGCATTGAGCGGGAGATGGCGCATGCTCATGGGCGAACATATTAGTTTTTCTTGGGTCTCCCGTGAAGATTGATCGTTTGTCGGTGCCCTGTCCGCTGAGCACTTTGCCGCCCGCCAACCAACAGGAGACGGCGCGTGATCGGCAGACGGATGTGGATGGGGTGTGTGGCAACATTGGGTGGTTGGGGCTCGGGCTTGGCGCCTGCTCGGGCGGAGGGTGGTTTCGCCAAGCTGCCAGCTGCCTTTGCTCGGATCGAGGCAGCGCGCGGTGGACGGCTTGGCGTCGCGGTGCTCGACACCGGTACCGGGCGGCGGGCAGGCTACCGCCAGGACGAGCGCTTCCCGCTAGCGAGCACCTTCAAACTCCTGGCGGCAGGCGCCGTGCTGGCCCGCGCCGATGCCGGCCGCGACAGCATGGAGCGGCGGGTCCGCTTCACCAAGGAAGACTTGGTGACCCATTCTCCTGTGACCACGCTACAGGCGGGCGGTAACGGCATGACGCTGGCCGAACTGTGCGAGGCCACCATGATCACCAGCGACAACACCGCCGGCAATCTGCTGCTGGATGCTCTGGGCGGTCCGGCAGGGCTCACCGCCTATTTGCGCTCCCTAGGCGACAACGTGACCCGATTGGACCGAAGGGAGACGGATCTGAACGAAGCCCGTCTAGGAGACCCGCGCGACACCACGAGTCCGTCAGCCATGCTGGCGACCATGCAGGCTCTGACGCTGGGTCCGGCCTTATCCCTGTCCTCGAGGGAGCGGCTGGTGGGATGGCTACGCGCCAACCAGACGGGTGATGCACGCCTGCGGGCGGGGCTGCCGCCAGACTGGCGAGCGGGGGAAAAGACCGGTACCGGGGGGAACGGCACGAGCAACGACGTTGGGTTGCTCTGGCCGCCGAATGGCGTAGCTCCGGTGCTGGTGGCCGCCTATCTGACCGAAGGTTCGGCTGACGATCCTGTCCGCAATGCCGCACTGGCCGATGTCGGTGCTGCTGTCGCTGCGGCTTGGGCGGGATGAATGCCCAGAGCACATAGCCGCTGGCATCGCGCAGCCGACTTCCCAGGGTGATTGTGTTTGGGGGGGTGACGTTGGCTGGGCTCATATGTTCGGCATAGTCTGGCCGTAGGCCGACAAGAAGTGTTCAGACGATCCAGTCCGCGGCCTTGGCGTCACATCCCCTGCAGGCTGGTCAGCAGGCGTTCCAGATCGCGCAGATTGGCAGCACCGGTCTTGTCCAGCACCGCGCGGACCTGGCTGCGGATTGTTGCCTCTCCTAGGCCCCGGCGCGCCGCGACCGCGCCGGTGGTTCTCCCACCTGCGAGGTCCAAGGCCACCTCCGCCTCGGCGCGCGTCAGCCCGAATAGGTCGCGGAGCATGTCAGCCCGCAGCGACGCCGGGACTGTGGGCGAGAGATCACGCAGCAGGACGAGGGCTTGGCCCTGAACCCGCCCCGCACCCGCCTCGGGACCACCGCGTCCGGCGAGGCGCCGCGGCAACGGGGCGACGAGGGCGGCGATGCGCTGAGATCTGTCCTCGGCACTCAGGCGCAAGGCACCACCCGCCCGACCGTCTTTGGCAACCTCCCGCACCAATGCGGCAAAGCGGACGTCCTCGACGTTGCTGCAGGCTACCGCAACGGTGCAGCTTCCAGCACCGCTGGCCCGGCGCACTTGCTGCAGCCGCAGGGCAGCTCCGGGAGCCGCCGCCAACGTCTCGGCCGCCGTATTGGCTACTAGCACGCGCATGGTCGCGTCCAGCACCAGCACACCCAAGGGCAGCGCATCGAGGGCCGCGAGCCCCGCCGTGCCAACCACAGCCTTCAGCCGGTGGCGCAGTTGCATAGCCCGTCGCAGGTGCGGCAGGGCCCCGTCGACGAGCCGCCGCTCAGCATCCGCGAACGGAGCTTCGCGATCGGGGCGGTGCAGACCGATCGGCATCATGCCAGCCTCGCCGAGCGGCACCACCGTGCCGAGAACGTAGCGAAGCCCGAGCGGACGGCCGAAGTCGTTGTAGAACTCGCTGCGCACGAACTCATGGTCGGGCACCAGCATCTCACCGCCAATCAGAAGCCGGATCGGCGCCGCACTGCCGCCGCGCGCCAGCACCGCCGCGGCACGGGTGGTCCACAGGTCGAGGTGACGGTAGCGGGACTGGTAGGCCGCAACGGCACTATCCGGGAAGCCCTCACGCCAGAGCAACTCGGTCTGGCCAGTGAGCGCGTCCCCAACCATCAGCGACGCCGTCCGTGCCTGAACCAACGATTTCAAACCGGCCTCGACCACTGTCCAGGGCGTCGAGCCCGCGGCAGCATCGTAGATCTCTTCCGTGAGCGCCAGCAGCTTCTCGTGCGACATCGCGGCTCTCCACCATCGTGTCGGTCGGTAACCAAGCGCCTGGAAGCGCCTGGAACACCGGCAGAACGCCACGCATTCTGGCCGTGGACATCATCAGTTTGCAGGATATCCGCTAACGCTGCCGAGATGCTCGCGAAGATGGGAAAAGAAGTGAGGCATACCCAATGCCTTGAGCCAGCCGCGGCCCGCCGAGCAATCCGAGAGCACTTGGCGGCGAGGCCTAGCACAATCGCGACACGACGCGTATCGAGAGTGCGACCGTGGCAGCAGGTTGACCGGATTGGGCGCAAAGCCGCCATGGCAGGATCTTGCCGAAAGCGGACCAGCCGCTTCCGAGCATCTCAGGCATAGAAGCGTTTGTTAACCAACGGTCGGGTGGGGCGGCTGCTCACGACCCCTTTGTAGACCTTTGGAGAAAGCTTTTATGATTAGCGATCCGGTAAGGCAGCTTCCGCAGCCACGTCGTCATACATCGGGAGCAAGTACATGAACTTCGAGACCTGGATCGCTGAGATTGAGGCTGTCGTAACCTTCGACGTGGATGCGGGGCTATGGCGGAAGTATTTCGACGCAGGGCTGACGCCACTTCAGGCCATCGAACAGAACCGCATCGATGAGGAAGTCTGACGCAGTCTTCTGGGCGGGCATTGCTAAGCTGTTAGGGTGATCCCCGAGTGGATCGAGACGCGCGAGGGCTTGCGCGTTCACGCCGCCGTCCGGGCGCACGTCTCCTCGCGCCAGACCCGCAAGGCCTTGTCGCGAGCGCGTCGATACTGCGCGGAGGTCATCAGGTTCCGCCGTGGGCGAAAGTGGCCGTAGATCACGGCGTGGGATGACAGGAAGCGCTGCGCCTGCCCGGCCGACTTGAACCGCTGCATCTGGCGTTCTCGGCGCCGGGTTGGCCGATGGGAGTTCTCGGCGCGGTTGTTGAGGTGGCGGCTGCTCCGATGCTGCACCTCAGGCAGGAGATCGCAGTGCGCCACGCCGTAGCTGCGCAGCCCATCAGTGACGATCTTCCGCGGCTTGTATTTCAGGCCGGCCAGCAGGCGCTTGAAGAACCGCCCGCCGGTACTGGCATTCCGGCGATCCTGCACCAGGATGCCGAGCACCACTCCGTTTTGGTCCACCGCGTGCAGAGGTGGTGCAGGACACCATTGATCCTCGGGTATACCTCACCAAGGTGCCAGATATCGCTCGGCTTCGGCTGGCGCCGGCGCAGCCGCTGGGCAAAGTCGATCCCAAACCTCAGGCCCCACTGCCGGATGCTCTCGTGCGTGACCGTGATCCCACGCTCGGCCAGGATCAACTCGACGTCCCGCAGGCTCAAGCTGAACACATGTTACGGCCAGATCGCGTGGCGGATAACTTCGGCCAGGAAGCGGTAGCCAGGGTAGGTGGCGGGGTTGACCAGCCCCCATTGAGTGATCCGGGTGGAATTTTAGTGGGCCATCGCAGCCACGCCTGCTCCTGAGCCGATCTGCGACCTGGCCAGTGGCACCGTCTCCGGGGCAGGCGGACGATAGCCGAGCGATGAGTGGGGCCGGATTTGGTTGTAGTGCTGGCGCCAGCCCTCGATGAGCACCTGCGCCTCCAGAAGCGTGTTGAACACCTCGCCGTTCAGCAGTTCGTCCCGCAGCTTGCCGTTGAAGGATTCGACATACCCGTTCTCCCAAGGGCTCGCCTTCTCGATGTAGGCGGTCCTGGCGCCCACGCTCTCAATCCAGCCCTTTACTGCCTCGGCCACGAACTCCGGCCCCTGGTCCGAGCGGATATGCGCTGGCGCGCCACGAGCGATGAACAGGTCGGCCAAGGTGTCGATGACGTCCGACGAGGAGAGCTTCCGCGCCACGCGGATCGCCAGCGCCTCGCGCGTGAACTCGTCCACCACGCAGAGCATCCGGAGCCTGCGGCCGTCCCGGGTCCGGTCCTCGACGAAGTCGTAGGCCCAGACATGGTTGGCCCGCTCCGGCCGCAGCCGAATCCAGGAGCCGTCCGCCAGCCACAGCCTGCCGCGCTTCGGCTGGCGCTGCGGCACCGTCAGCCCCTCGCGCCGCCAGATCCGCTCCACCCGCTTGCGGTTCACCGCCCAGCCAGCATCCCGCAGCAGCGCCGTGATCCGCCGGTAGCCCTACCGACCGTAGCGCTTCGCCAGCTCGACAATGTCCGCCGTCAGCGCCGCTTCGTCGTCCGGCGCACGCGCCGCCTTCCGCTGCGTCGACCTGTGCTGCCCCAGCACCGCACAGGCCTTTCGCTGCGACACGCCGAGCTCGCGCACGACATGCTCGACGCAGGCCCGCCGCCGCGCCGGGCTCACCACTTTCCCGATGGTGCGGGGCAATGCCCCGCACCCTCCAGGATGACCCTCTCAAGCGTCAGGTCCGACACCGCCTTCCGAAGCCGCGCGTTCTCCCGCTCCAACTCCTTCAGCCGCCGCACTTGGTCCAGCTTCAGGCCGCAAAACTCGGTCCGCCAGCGGTAGTACGTTCTCTAATTGAGGGCGGGTGCACGGTGATCCTGATCCTCCTCCCTGGTCCGGCGCAAGGTTCTCTACGAAGTCGCCAGCGCGCTTTCGGCGCGCGGCGCTTCATGATGGCGTCCAAGGCTTCGGCTTCGGCCTCCCAGCTTGTGGGCTACGCGGTCGCACCTTGGCGCGCCGCACGTAATACCTCGGGCTTGGCCGTCGCCTCCCGTCCGGACCGGGACGAGAGCTCGAAGATCTGTCAGCACCCGCCTGCTGCGAGTTTCCCTCCTTGCTTTTATGGCTGCTCTGCCATTCAGGCTGCGCGGAACTCGGTGCCGTCCACCCACATGCGATGGAGGATGACCCCGAGCTTGCGCGCCAGGGCAACGCTGGCCTTCTTGTGGCCGACCCTGGCCCGGAACCGCAGGCCCCACTCGCGCAACGCACCGCCCCCACCCGCACGGGTGATCAGGCTCGACGCCGCCTCGAACAGCAGCGTCCGCAGCATGCCATCGCCCCGCCGGGTGATGCGGCCCGTGTAGTCGACCTCGCCCGACTGGTAGCGCTTCGAGGTCAGCCCGACATAGGCGCCGACGGATCTGGAATGGGCGAACCGGGTGGGGTCGCCGATGGTGGCCAGGAAGGCATAGGCGGTGATCGCGCCGACGCCAGGTACACCCATCAGCCTGCGGCACAGGTCAGAGCCCCGAGCTTCGGTGAGCAGGGACCGGGCGAGGTCCTCGCGCAGGCGCAGCAACGGCTTCAGTGCCAGGGCGAGTGCTTCATTGGCCTCCAGCGCCAGTTCCACCCGGTCGGCCCAGCGCCGAGGACCCTTCGGCAGGCGCACGCCCATGCTCGTCAGCAGACCGCGGATGGTGTTGTCGAGGTCCATGCGCTGGCGTAGGACCAACTCGCGGGCCTTGAGCAATGCCCGCATGCCCTGCGCCGCCTCGCTCTTGACCCGTACCGCACGGTAGAAGCCGGTGCGTGCCAACTCGGCCAGCATCGCCGCGTCATTGGCATCGGTCTTGTTCGGCATCTGGCTGAGCACGGCGTGGGCCTGGCGGGCGTCGACGCAGACAGCCGGTAGGTCACGGGCGATCAGCTGCCGGTGCAGCCAGTTCGCCATCCGCCCCGTCTCGAGCACTACCCGGGTGGGTCGGCCGAAGCGGGCCAAGGCTGCGGCGATCGCGTCCGGGTCCGCCACGGTCTTGCCCTGGCCAAGGATCCGCCCCTCGGCGTTCCGGGCACAGCAGGCGGTCTCCTCCATGGAGACATCGAGGCCAACGACATAGCTCATCTCGCACTCCTCCGATTGCCTGGGTGGCGGCCCATTATCGGCCACCAACCCCGGAGTGCGCCCGCCCTCAGTTACGCCATGTCGGCTCCGTCACCCCGATCGCCCGGACCGCATCGGCCACCGTCTTGCCCTGGCCAACTAGAACCTTCACCTGCCGCAGCTTCGCCACGATCTCTTCCGGCGTGTGCGCCTTCTTCCGCGCCATCCCAGATACCCCTTCGCTGCCCCCGGACTACATTACCGGCAGACCGTCCTACCCGAAGGTCCGGATAACGCTGACCGAGGTGATGGGTTGGTCCGCCACGGGCGCTCGGCTCGAAAGTGGCGTGAGCCATCTCGGGCAGAACCTGATGGGCGTGGTGCCGGCCGACGACACGCGCTTCGCCTGCCGCCCGCTGGAGGCCATCGACCTTCTCGCGGCCTTCGGCCCCTCGCTCGGGCTCGAAACCAACGGGGCCGTCGAGATCGGCCGGCTCGCGCCACACCCCCCTGCTCGTCCTCGACACCGACTACGTCTTTCGCCGCAACTTCGACGCCGCCTGCCGCTTAGCCGGCATCCGGCCGAACATCGCCTTCGAGAGCCGGACGCCGCATAAGCTGCTGGCCATGGCTGAGAGTGGGCACGGCATTGCCATTGTCCTCTCGGTCCTGCGGACCGACCGGTACCGGCTGCAGGTTTCGGCAATCGCCTATCGGGGCGAGACGCTGCGGGAGCGGCCGGCGATTTACTGGGACAGGCGCCGACCGCTCCCGCGCTACGCCGAGGCGTTCTGCGACATGCTCGGCGCCAATATGCGGGAGGCGTTCCCCATCCCGCACCCGACCGGGTCCGCGACGCGCTGAGGCGGGAGGCGATGCCCGGGCACAGCCCCGCGCAGCGCATGCCCTGCGGCAAGCTTGTGGCCGGGACATAGACGCCCGCCGCTTGGCCGGGCGGGGCGCCCGCCACAATCGGTTTCGTCCAGGACCATCGGCCGGCATGGCTCTGGCCCGAAGAGCTGCACGCGGCCGCCAGCCATGGTGTAGGAGGACATGGGAGTCTCGGGCTTAGGCGACATCCAGATTTACGAGGTGGCGCCTCCGGCTGAAGTCACCGCCTGACGGGAGGAACGTTGGGAGGGGAGATGGGCCGGTTGGATCCGGAGGCT
>JAESFQ010000132.1_pt1 | contig 26528 bp, 31 predicted proteins | sample 9269431 | NCBI WGS metagenome assembly JAESFQ01 (sample SAMN14502588, study PRJNA617103) | algae metagenome | isolation source: Plectolyngbya sp. WJT66-NPBG17 and co-occurring heterotrophs from well... | place: USA: Mojave Desert, Joshua Tree National Park, California | collected 2006-08-06 | reverse complement strand
TATGTTTGTTCTTTTTTCGGACTCTTAGTACGCGACTTGGAGCGTTCGCGAGTAACAGCGTCTTTCAACGCCTTTAATCGTTCTTCAGTCACCCGAATCGCTTCGTCCATCTCCTGCGCCTGCATGTTCTGCGGTGCTAGAGGCTTTTGCGTGTCGTCTACCGGTTGAATTCGTGCCTCAGCGACCGAGCTATGCACTCGGTCCAGAGCAACTCTCTCTTCGAGCCAATTCCATAAATCCGACTCCTCATGACGCCAGATCTCCTCGTACGCAACCTGACGTTGAGCTGTTGACCATTGGTTCGGACCGGTTGTTGTGGATGTACCGCGGGAGAACCAAGTGTACACCAGGAGGGCTCCTAGAATGATGATGATGATCTGTGGGGTGAAGATGGATTCCAGGATATCGGCGAATGGGCCAAGGAGACCGCGCAAAGGCTCCAATAGCCCCCAGTTGCTTTGCTTTGCCTGACTAGTGGGAACAGGAGCGGTTGTAGGGATCGGCGCGTCATCCAGGAGATTGCCCTTGGAACGTTTCTTTCCTTTAACACCCTTGCCGGGTACTCGGGCAGGACCGGCTTTCGCCGCACTCACAGCGGTGCGAAGAGCGGCTGTAAGGGAGGTAGCGTACGACATTTGACCGTCATTTGCACCCTTTTCGATGGGACCTACACAGTGTCAATGCGAACTCTGTGCCAAAGCAGATACTACTCACCCTTCAACCAACTCTTTCCACTCCACTCCACCGTAAATGTCATGATCAGCCGTGTGCTGTTCCCTGGCCCCCACATCAAGCAATACCTCGTCTTTGTGAGAAATATACTGCCATTGGGTACATCCGGGGTTGCTGTGCTGCAAAGCACACTCACCACCTTGTCCAGATCGTACTGTTCAAGATTCATGGCAATATTGCACTTTGTCTGCCGCGGTCCAACAGGTGCGTTCAGCGGTTTGATGTAGGAATAGTTGAAGGTCTTCGCGTCTTCTCCCAAGCCCTTCTTGTCGTCCTCCATCTGTAAGTCCAAAGACTTCTGGTCTTCGACTAGCCATTTGCGCATAAACACGCCAGAAGCTGGACCGAACATCAAGCTGTAAACCTTGCCCAGAGGTGCTGGGATTGTCGTGTCAATAAGCAGTTTGTCGTAATGCTGATCGTTGTCACCACACTCGGTAGGTGCGTGTGCTGCCGGACCAGGGAAGTCTTGCCCAGCAGCGGAAATGCTGTTTGTGGCTGCTTTGGCGGCCTCAGCCGTCTCACCAGTACCACCAAACGCTTGTGCTACTGCGCCGCTCACCTTCCGGGTGGTCTCACCAGCCACAGAGCCAACTTCACTACCAGCGATACTACCCTCGCCAGGTTCGGTAAAGCTGCCGGTGCCTTCATCGTCATCTGCATCTTCGTCGTACACCTCATCATCTGAATCCTGGATAGAGCCGTCCTCACTGCCGACGGACTCTGCTTTCTCGGTCTTGTCACCAGTGCCACCGGAACCGTCTAAAGTTACACCGTTGAGGGATGACTTGAGGTTAGGATGCGAGATTTTCCATATGCCGATAATCAAATCGTAGGTAGAGTCTCGTGACAGAAATGACGCAAATACGTTGCGAGCGTGAAGTGTCTGTATGACAATGGCGTTTGGGAACAGGACAGCCGTAGACTTCTTCTCGACAGAAACGACCTCGTCGAAGCTGATGACCAGGTTTGTGACCCAGCCAAGAATGTTACTGGAGAAACAAAGATGTCCCTCGGATACATACAAACGTCCATGAAGTAGAATCTCTTTTTGGAGGGCTGCACTATAGTCCTCGATCAGATAGTCGTCCTCAGGGACGCTTTTGAACTGCGCGTGGAAATCTTTATTTCGCCTAGGAGGTGCAACTGCGAACCCGGTTCCATTCAGACGGTGACTGTGCAATGCCGCGCTTGGCGCCAAAGTACTTGTACTTGCACTTATGGTACCACCCATAGTATTGCCGGTAGTAGCGGAGCTGCCCCTATGCCTTCTCCGTTTGCCACCGCTTATACGACTGCGTATGCTGCCCTGCCGCTGGATGGAGGCCGGCGAGTCGGTTATCTCAGGCTGGCGTGGAGGGGAAGCTGCGCCGGTGCCTGATTGGCCAGAGACAGCAGTCAATGACCTTGGACGTTCACCGGCTATTGACGGAGGCTTCTCTCCTGCGTATGCAGCAGAGACGGCCTGGGCAGCAGCCCTATCCTCGACCTTGGCGGATGCTTCGTCCGCCTTCATGGTGACGTTGATTGCAGAAGACATGGGGCTAACTTCGTTGCTCTCGGCGATACCAAGCTGGGCTAGGCTCAAGTTTCCGGATCCGAGTGTTTCAATGGCAGGTCTGCGCTTCTCAGTGCCTTCGCCTGCGGTGGAGTCTGCGTTCTCGGGTCCAATAACTTCTTCGCCACCATTCGCGGTATCGTCGTTGTCGTGCTGCTGCTGCTGTTGACTGGGCTTGTTCTTTGTGTTTGCGTTGTTCGCGATGGTGTCACTCAAGTTATTCGCAGCGTTCTGCGCGGCAGAGAAGATGGAAGCGAAGAATCCACCAGGCCCGCCAGGAGAAGATGGAAGTACAGCAGTCCCTCCAGGGGTCTTTGCTTCCTCGAGGTGAGGGGTCAAAGGTGGTATTGACGAATGTGATAGCTTGCTCGGGGGATTTGTGGCAGATCGCACGCGTCTGTGTGATATCATGGTCCCCGAAGGGGAGACGACTACGTTGGGGTTTGAGTCTGTATTGTTGCGCTTGACAGTGTTCTTGGAGCTAGTTGAGTCAGTCGGAGAAGCAGCCTTCGCATCGGTTGGTGTGGGTGGTGTTATGAAGGTCGTGGGTGCATCCGATAGATTGGGGGGCGTCGCGGGCAGCGAGGTAATGATGCGCTTCGGGCCCAGAGATCTCAGGGATGGCGTAGATTTTGTCTCTTGTCCTGTGTGAATTTGTGGTGGTGAGGCTTGGATGGGATCATCCAACACCCTAGTCTCGCGCTTCTTGCCTCCGAACAGGGCTCCTAGCCCACCTCCGCTCGTACTAGGTCTTGTAACCTCAGGGCTAGCTCCGGGGTTGGGAGCAGGAGACGTAGACCTTCGATTGGGTGTGAAAGCTTCCTTGAGCTTGCCTACGGGAGACACGCCCCGCTTGTGTGCAGCGACGTCACTGGTGTTGGCGTTTTGGGCGGCGGGTTCCTCGGTGGAGGTTAGGGAGTTTACGGGAGTAACATGGGCGGAACTGGTAGAGTCGATTGTCTCGGAAGCGATCAGTGGCGACGACAGCGTCAAGAGACCGGCATGGGACTGATGTGGTGATATGCCGGGGCGTTTAAGTGGTGGTGGGCTGCAGCCGGTTAGACGGAAGGCGCAAGCCGAGCGGGTACGTATACGACAAAGGAATGCGAACGAGGGTGTAACAAATAGAAAAACAAGTGCAACAGCAAAGGCCAAGGGAGCGTATCTGATACGGATGCGATGATGTACGGGATGCGAGGTACGAGGTGCGAGTTGCGAGGTGCTAGTGGGGAAGCTGAGGCCAGAACGTATGCCTGTTCGCGGTGGAGTCCATGCAGAGTGGCGCCCATGCCACAAGGCAAACCATGAACTCCAACGGGCTCGTCGCAAATGAAATTGGTGCTGTGCCTGACACAGGGAGAGCAGAAGCGTGCAAAAGGAAACAATGTGCAACTTACGCTTCCGTGTCGGAGTCGTCAGTGAGCAGGCTGCTTGCGACGCTCTTTGCCAGGCCCAGCGAATCGTCGCTCTGGTACTGGTATGGATGACCCATGCTCGGACGTCGAATTGTAGGAACGGGAGGGACATTGTCGTTGGGGTCGATTTGCGAAACATCGTCCTGGCTAACAGAGCCTTTGCTCTTCTTGCGCCCCTTGAAGAGCTTCGACATGCGCTGGCGATGTGAGGCAGAAGCGTCGCTGCGGGCGTCCTCTGAGTTCTGGCGGCTCCTGAAGCGGTCCACGGCCCCATCGCTGGACTTGCGCAGGTCCTCGTTGCCGTCGCTGCTCGCAATTGAGACTGTCGACGAGTCCGGACCCTTTGACTGTGCCCGCGGTGCCGCCAACGTGTTGTCCTTGTCCTTCTGGCCGAACATGGAGCCAATGCTCCTCCGCCGCTCAGCGGCCATTGTGGGATATAGGGCGGGGCGTAGAGAGCAGAGCACTACGAGGAGGTCGAGAGTCTTGTTGTTGCCTTAGACCCGCATATCGATGTTGCGACGCTGTGAGGTGCGCTGTTTGCTAGGTAGGCCTGGGGCGTTCGATTACGTAGCCAGCATATATGGTTCGCGATGCGCTTGGAACGGAACGGGACTACGGCAGGATCGCAGATGCAATCGGCATCATGACAGACGAGGGGGCGTAGTAGGAGACTGGGAATAGCTTGCAGGCTATCTTGTAGAAGAGAAGAAACAAGTCGGCGCAGGCTGCACGGCTGAAACCAGGCGGGCGTGTTGCTCGTGTTCTGGGTCCAGCGTCTCCAGTAGCTGCGGGTCGTTAGCCTGGCCATCTACTCCGCAATGACATGGGTGCATGGTTCCTCATCCCTGTCAACGTGACTGGAGCCCTTCACGCGCACCTGCTACTGCCTCTACACACAACAACTCCATGAACATGTCCACCCCCAGTCTCCACTACCACCATGGAGTCGGCACATCTCATCCAGGCTCATGATCACGCCCGCACCGCCGCCACGGCGACCAGCACCAACAGCGTCGCAACCGCGGGGCAGGAGCATGACCTCGCCGCGACCGCCTTCCATAATGCCGCCCAAGACACCCACGATGCTGAGGTATGTACGCTGACGCGGGCTATCTTCCTCGTCTAACCTATTCTAGGCTCTCCGCATCCTCAGTCTCCTCGAAGACCACCACCGCAAGCTCGCCGGCCTGATCAAAGAAGCGCCGCGCAAGGAGAAGAAGAAGACGGATGCCACGAAGCAGTCTTCCGAGTCCTCTGCCGTCTTCCCTCCTCCAAATACGCTGTCATCGCGAACATCTTCATCGACCACGTCCTCCCCGACACCTCCGACATCTCGCCGTAGACTTCCCCAGTCCTCGATAGCCACCAATCTTGCCGAGAAGCGCGGTATACCCAGCGCCAAGAGAGCCGCCAGCGGCGCATCAGCAAACACAGCAAACGCCACAGCCGGCCGGAGTGAGCTGCCGTCCACGCCAGTACGGGATCTTCTGGCGCAGCAGTCGCGCAAAGCGGAATCGAGTGCCACCAGAGATGCGACCAAGCAGCCGAGGGGCGCCTCATCACCACCTGCGTCTCCACCCGCAGAGGACAACTTTAGTCGCTTCTACTCAGCTTTTGGGGGTGTCATATCCGCCATTAGTGCTCCTCTGGCCTTTACATCTCTGCCACTCAATCCGTCCGCACCAACGCCCGTATCTGAGACACCAAGAGAAGAGAAGTCGTCCAAGACCAAGTCCCGGACACAGTCTCCAGAAGCTTCACGGACCGTCAAATCCTCAGTACCCGACCTCGCTGCACTGATAAGCAAGCCTGCACTTCGCGCTCTAAGAGAGGATGGCGCGCCTGGGCCTAATGAAAGCTTCTATCTAGTACCAACATCAAGCGGAGCAGTCACATATGCCAGTATTCTTCGTGATCCGAATGCGCCCAATGCGCCACCAAACACACAGCTCAATGCCATTGACGAGGGCTCAGGCTCGCTAAGAGGGAGTTCACATGAAGAGTTCGTCGATGCGAGAGAGAACGTAGGTCCGCCGTCGCCCACCAAAGCCCGCCGTCCTCCTTCTCGCGGGAACTCAAGCACAGCTGTGACGCAGCAGCGCTCAATACCAGCCGGCAGAGGCTCGGGCCTCAAGACCATGGAAGAGCTAGCCCTGGAAAACGACACCTTGAAAACTGTCATCGACAAGCAAGCCAAGCGCATCCAGATGTGGGAACTCAACTCGCAAAACTCCTTCAACGCCCTCGCGCAATCCTTTCGTGCTCGAGGACCCGGACGTGGCTCCAGCGACCCCAACGCGCTTGCCCACGCCCTCGCTTCTCAAGGCATCAACAACCTTCCCGCTCTTCCATCCCCGCCTATACCAGGCCAAACGCAGCAACCCACATCTCCCGGCCAAGCTCCGACTTCAGCCCCTGATGTAGACGCTGCCAAACGCATCGCCGACCTCGAAGCCATGCTCGCCTCGCAAAACGCCAAAGTCGCCGATTTGATGACCAACAACGAAAAGCTGGCCAAGCAAAATGAGAGAAATACGCAGGTTCTAAGCAGATATAGAGAGCAGTGGGAGAAGCTAAAGGCTGGCGCGAGAAAGAAGGAACAAGAAAGACGGGAGCGGGTAGTTCCGGATGGCAAGGTGGGAGAGTGGACGAAAGAAGGTGAGGCTGGTGAAGCACAGGGAGAGGGCGAAGAGGACTTGGAAGAGGAGCCTGGGTTTGGAAAGGCTTGAATGGAGAAGAACGGGATGAAGAAGCCAAGACCCGAATATACCCCTTTGATGTTACAGCAAGTAGAAGTAGAAGATGGACGCAACAATGAATTGCCAATTCTTATTTGTTAGTCAACGATATTCTAATGGATGTAGCAGCACCTCAAATATGCAAGGTTTGCCATCCAGTTGTGACCAGAGAACCCTAACCTTTTAAGTCGTACATGAACCACCATCCATCGCCTTTGCACATGGGCGTGTTGCCCAGTCCAGGATAGTTGCTAGAAACTCGGCACACGAGACGTGACCCTTATGAACAAGACATGTTTCGATTCAGTTTACATTACTACTGAAATACCCAAGGCATAGTAAAATTCCGCCTTCCGGCCCACAACATTTCCTTTGTCGATTTATCCATCAGTTCCTATAACGCCACCATGTTCATCCCGCTATTATTCCCCAAGACACATCCAATGCATAACCATTGGACCTACACTTCAACCGCTCTAAGCAGCTGAAGCTATGGGCTTCTGAGTGATGGGCTGGTAAGAAGGCGCAACAGGTCCGCCAACCGTAATCTCCTGGTTATCCATACCTGCCGCGTGACCCTCAAAGTCTGGTGCATCGGGGTGGCAGCCAACGCGCTCCTTGCTCAACAAGTCGACGAGAAGAGGACTGGGCTTGTTGCTCTTCTCCGAGAAGCTGGACTGGTGGTTCTTGTACTGCTGGACATTCTCCATGTACTTATCGAAGAGATACGCCGAGTCAAGAGGACCTCCCTTGGCTTCAGGATGGAACTGGGCACTGAAGATGGGGCGCGAATTGTGGATCAGACCCTCGTTGGACTGGTCGTTGAGGTTGGTGAAGTACTCCCTCCACTCGCTGGACAGCGTGGTTGGGTCGACTGCGTATCCGTGGTTCTGTGAGGTGATATGGCACTTGCCGGTAGTGAGGTCGAGAGCTGGGATGTTGTGGGCACGGTTGCCGTACTTGAGCTTGATGGTCTTTGCGCCAGCAGCAAGAGCGATAAGCTGGTGACCCATACAGATGCCCATGACGGGGATCTGCGAGGTCTCAAACAGCTTGCGGAGGTTGTGGACCGTGGTTGTGCAGTGAGTTGGGTCACCGGGGCCGTTGGAGATGAAGACACCGTCAAAGTGGTGGGCGACCTTGTGGATGGGGTAGTCGAAGGGGAAGCAGGTGACGCTGGCGCCGCGAGAAACGAGACTGCGGAGGATGTTCTCCTTGACACCGCAGTCGATCAAAGCTACGTGCATGTCGCCCAGGGAAGAGCTGACGTGGAAGGGAGCTTTGGTCGATACACGACGCACAAGGTTGATGGCCTCAGGGTCGATGTATGCCTCGTCCTCATCGGCATCGTACTCTTCACCAATCGAGATGCGAGCAAGAGAAGAACCCTGCTCACGGAGGTATGTTACAACCTCGCGAGTGTCAACGCCGGAAATGGCGGGGACACCCTCTCGAGCACACCATTGCGCAAGTGATTCTACAGCAGTCCAGTGGCTGTGCTTCAGAGCATAGTCCTGTACAACAATGCCAGAGGCTTGGATATGTGGGGATTCGAAGTACCGGAGCAAGCCATGCTCGTCGCGGGCGTTGGAGGGAACACCGTAGTTGCCGATCAGCGGTTGTGTGAAGACGAGGATCTGGCCACGGTAGGAGGGGTCGGTCATGGACTCGGGGTAGCCCACGAGAGAGGTGGTGAAGACGGCTTCACCGGAGATGTTGGTCTTGGCTCCGAAGGACTTGCCTTCGAAAATAGGGCCGTTCTAGACATCGGTCAGTGACGTGCCGCGATCTGCAGTATGACTCTACGCACCTTGATGGTGAAAGTAGCAGGCTCGTTGGAGACAGCTGTAGCCCTGCGCATGCTAGGAGTGGGAATGGCTCGTTGCGTGTTTTCTTCCACAGTAGCGAGGCAGCGTGCCTGTACACGGTTCTTTGTCATTCGTCCCAGGAACCCTGCGGACCGCATGGTGGAAGGCTTGATCATTTGCGACCACATGATGAGCGGAGATGTGAGGTGAGGTAGTGATTCGTTTAATAGCAGGTTAGGTAAGCGTTCAGTTTACTGAGGCCTTCCACAGGTGGTCTGCGGATAGTGTCAGTCCGACGCTCACGACGCGTCTAGCTGTGGGCGGCAGCATACCTGAGATGTAATCCTGCAGTTCTCAATTAGCGAAAGTCATGATGAAAGAGAAAAAGAAGAAATTTAACAGCAAAATGCATCGATCGTCAAGCCTCCAAGAGGCAGAAAGGCCGGCGGTGAATTGACGGTGTGCGATGCATGTCTAGATAAGGGTCGGTCCATCAACCATGGCAATCGTGACATACCTGGGAAGTAAAGAGTGTCGGGGCAGCACTCATAAGCGCGGTAGTAGAGCCAGGCGAGGTCAGAAGAGGGAGCCTATCTGAGGCGAAGCTTGCAAGTACTAGTTTGAGACTGTTGAGTTTGCGTGAGGTGAAGACACAAGGTAATCGGGGAGGGGCTTTTCTGCAGCACCGGATGACGCTAAGGCGCAATGACACGCACGCGCGCCAATGACGGCCTTTACAATTTTGTATCGGTCACGATAACGATTGGCCTTGCGAATTTTCTTCAACACCAAACCCATATGCTATGGCAAGTGTCCGGGGAAGCTGCACGATAGATGCCGGCCCCGCTATCAGGTCCCGTGAGCCTACTCTGCCGCTGATGGCTATACCGCCATGTTTTCGAGTTTGACTGCCCGCGTGACGCAGGTCATGACGAGCGTCCTTCATCTCGTTCCACGCCTTTAGCCATGTCGGTCGCGCCCTGAGAGTGTCCTCCGAGGAAGGTTGACGTAGTATACGCGCGCGAATGACGAGTGACAGTCACAGTTTTGCTTTGTCCCGATATCGGCATTGTGACGATCCGAAGCTTCATGTATTTTGCCGAACATGTCTCCGCACATCAACAAAATCGACGTATCAAGAGCTTTGGACGCAGTACACCAATCGAATTCACCGAACATGATAATTCCCACACATCATCGATGACAGTAACAAAAAGTAATGACAGCGTTGACGCATTTCTTTACTGAGTATGCTGTCCATGTTTCTGCTTCACTTTATGACTACTGCGCATACACGTCTCCAACCCATCAGAAATCTATCTACAACAAACCACTAAATAGTAATCTTGCTCGTCAGTCTGATATCCCTGGAACTGGATCCCACGAAGATCTGGTACTCTCCAGTCGCAACAGTCCACTTTCGGCTTCTCTCGTCCCAGAAGCTCATATCCCTTCTCCTCAACTTGAAAGTAGCAGTACCGCTAGCGCCAGCCCCTAACTTGAGCTTCGCGAAGCCCCTCAGTTGTTTAGGAGGTGAGTTAGTTGATGCAGGGTAGCCGAGATACAATTGCGGCACTTCTGCACCTGCAACACCACCGGAGTTGCTGATCTTGGCCGTAACAGTAGCGACAGTTTGGAAGAGATCGACAGGGCCTCCGGGACCCATGGCACCGGTGGCGGGACCAGCGGTGGGTTTGCCTGAGACGCCGAGATCCGAGTAGGTGAAGTTGGTGTAAGAAAGACCGTAACCGAACTCATATCTGGGCGTGATGTTCTGCTTGTCAAAACGGCGGTAGTCGATGAAGAGGTCCCAGTTCCTGTCGTCACCACTGGCGATGGTGGTACCGTAGTCTGATTCCTTCTTTGCGATTGTGTAGGGAAGCTTTCCGCTTGGTGAAGCAACACCGTACAGGATGTCGACAAGGCCATTTCCAGATTCTTGGCCTGGTAGACCTGCCCATACAACGGCAACAACGTTGGGGTTCTCGATCCACTTGTCATATGTTTAGCATCTGTTTCAATGTATAAAGATTTTGGGGGGATTGTGGTGTGAATAGGGGGCGCTTTGGGAAGCTACGGATTTGTTTGAAAACCAAGAAAAAGTTGTACTCACCTGCTCCATAATAATGGGGCCGACGCTGTGGACTACTACGACGGTCTTCTTGTTGACAGCAGCAACTGCTTTCACCAACTCGTTTCCGTTGTGCCACGGGTCAAGGTTCTTCCTGTCACCCGCGTTTCCCTCGACAGTTATGTAGCCCTCGCCAGCGTCGCTGTTGATGCAGACCACAGCAATGTCCGCTTTTTGAGCTGCACTAGCACCCTGCTGTGCGTTGTCGTTGGGCGAGGAAGTGATGGTTGTGCCGTCCTTCTGAGCTTGTGTCTTCATGGCATCAAGAGGAGCAACCAGGTATGGGAACTCGACTGAACCAGATCCCCAACCCATAGCTAGCGTGCCCTCGTTGCATCCACGATCAACGCACGCATTGGCTCCCCGGAGCGCAACAATACTGTCGCTTCCAATAACAGCAATGCTCTTGGGCTTCTTGAAAGGCAACGCAGCGCCGGTGTTCTTCAGTAAGACAATGCCGTCGCGAGCCGTAGCACGTACATTTGTCTTATGGTTGCCGCTGATCTGGCGAGTGCCAATCTGCCAGGAGTTGAACGTCGCATTGGGGTAGCCCTTGTCTTGACCGATGAGGTACCAGGCGGCCAGTACGCGCTTAACCATATCATCGAGTCGAGATTGTTGTACTTGTCGGTTGTTGATGGCGGTCTTGAGCTGCGGGCCCCAGAAGATGTTGCCCCCACTGAAGTCGGTGCCCGGCATGGTCATGTCCAAGCCACTGTTTGCGCTACCAGTCGTTGTGTGTTGTGCTGGATGGGGTAAGCGTGTGCATGATAGTTAACTTGTGTACGAAAACGTACCATTCCAATCACTCATGATGTATCCACGATGACCAAGCTCGTTTTTCAAGAACTTGTTCATCACACCGTCGCTTTCGCAGGCCCAGGTTCCGTTGATCTTGTTGTAACTGCAGCAATTTAGCAACCACCCTGATTATACCTAGTGTTGCTTAAAGCTGTCATACCTGCACATGAACGCTGCAACCTTGCTGTGAACAGAATCCATAAAGGGCCACGCATAGAGCTCTCGAAGCACTCGGTCCGACACATCGGAGCTCATAGTCTCTCGGTTCAGCTCCTGTTCGTTGACAAGCCAATGCTTAGCTGTCGCCTGGACACCCGACTCTTGCATGCCCTCGATAGTCTGCGCCATCATGAGACCTTGGAGATAGGGATCGGAACCGAATCCTTCCCAGTTTCGACCACCGTTCGCAAACTTGCCAAGTGGTCCGGCTGAAGGTCCGAGCTGGACGTGTACGCCCAGCTCTTTCGCTTCAGCACCAAGGAAGGCACCGCGTTCGCGAATGAGAGCAAGATCCCATGTGCTGGCGGCATGAATCGCTGCACTGAATGCAGTTACGCCTTGGACGTAGCGAACGCCAAGTGGTCCATCTTGAACTTGTTAGCAAGATTCTTACTTGAGACGTACGCATGCAGCAAGCAGGCGTTGGAGAGTGCATTCAACATTGCGACGCTCCAACCACCGAAGCCGCTGAACACAGCAGGTTCAGAAGGGTCACGGCATGTCATGATTCCGATGCCACAAACTACGGGTCGGATCGAAAGTAGTGGAACAAGACTGCTTACCTTGCAGACAAAGCGACGGATATCCAATCGAAGTAGCCGGTTTGGTGTTGCCAACGCAGTTACCCTTCTGCCAACCTACACCCGTAACGATACCGATCTTTTCGTCCTGAGATAGCTTTGCGAGTGCGGCTGTCGCTTTGGCATACGCATCGTCCCAATTTCCCACTGCACGCTTTGAGGAATGCTGATCGGAAGGAATGGCTACATGCGTTAGTAGTGAGCTGGTAGTATATGTAACTTGTATTTACCTGAAGCTGGCGACAATGTAGCCGTAGCTAGTACCGAAAAAATGAAAGAACGCATCGTATTCAAGATCTCAATGCCCCAAGATCTATACTGAGAAGCGAATACAAGCAACCATCCGGGCGTCTGGCCCATTAAGTACCCACGGATAGTTCATGCTGCACAACGCACAAGCCCGAGGCAGTTCTTTTCTGTTAAAATTGGCACTTGGCCAGCATCTAGCATGCACCATGATTAACCCACAGCCCAAGAGACTTACAAGCCGCATGACGTGTGATATAAAGTGGGATCGCTGGATTTGATGAGGCGGTGGGAAGGAGTATATGGAAGCGGGCCGTTGACCCTGGGCTAACAGCCGGTCACTAGGGAAAGCAGCGAATCAAACTTCGGGAAGCTGCATCACAAGCGGACATGGTCCCGGAATACAATTACTGCGGCGTTAAATGTGCGCAGCGAACCATGTGGGGAACATGCGGCTCAGTCTTGTGATGGTAATGAACTGGACTAGTGTGATCGAATGATGGTCTCTGCTATTCGCTGACAGACCCTAGTAATACAAAGCGCTGCATCGGGCCTAGTATCTTGACAAATCTCTACTGCGGCAAGACTGAAATTCTTGCTTGCAAGTATAATTGCTCGTAAAGGTCTTGTTGAATATTTGCACATCGTTATGCGGACTTGCCCGTCGTTTCCTTCGGCCTGTGCTGGCACTTCAAAGCGGTAGCATGTACCTCATCGCACAACATGCTGTATGGTCAGTTCCTCTAATCAGAAGAGCAATAGTCCCATGCATGTCTCATGCACATAACTGACTACACTGTTGGCATTATGTCAAAGACAATCGCCTGCTGTAGCACCACGGTTGTTGTCACGAGACATACGCACTTGGTGCCAAGTCTACCTCTGGCCGAAGCTTGTGTCGGCTCTCGGTGTAGTTGGAAGACTTTGACAGACTCAGACAATCTCAGGTGTAGTCGGCGTATCTGCAGTCATCGTCCAGTCGTGAGCAGTATGCACAGAATGGCCTCTCTTCTGTACACTTTCGCCTTCGCTGCTTGCAGTTGAGGCAGCCATTCTTGGAGCGCTTCTTGTTGCTCAAAACCTCGTACTGACACGTCCATAGTCCTCTTCGGCACTGGTTGCACGTAGGTTTTGCCTCGTTGCACTTGATCTTCTTCTCACGACAGCGGATACAAGCTTTTCCTCCAACTGGCATCGGTGGGGGTGGGGGTTCGCTGATAGTTAGTTTTCCCCTCGATCTGGAAGGTGATACGGGTAAAGCGGCTTTCTCACTCTTCTTGGTGGATACCTTTTGTATTGTTGTGGAAGAGACTACAGCACCGTTCTTCTTGTTCCTCTTCTTCGTCGAAGACTTTGGGGCTTCTGGCGACGTTGACATGTCCAGGGCCGGGGTTGTGAAATCATTCTCCGCTTCCATCGTGTCTTTTTTGCTGCGCTTTCTTTTGCGCGGTTGCTTTTCTTCCGTAGCCGTACTTGAGGCAGCGACACCGTTGTCTGTGGCTAGAGTAGGTAAACTTTGCAAAGTTAGTTATGACTGGCAATCAGTCGTATGCACATCTGCCGATAGAACGTACCTGACATCATTCTCGCGGGTAGTGTGTATGGGGTTATGCTTGTACACGACATTTATGGCGTCTCTTTTGAGTGAGAACTTGATATGTATTGCGCCTCCACAGTCGTACGTTGGCAACGCAGCAGGCCCCTGTCTCTTGACTTCAGGCTCGTCATGGTCGCCATCATGTACCTTTTCTTTCTTCATGTTGCTTCTACGGTCCCTGTTCTGGAGGCTGTCTTGACAAATATACTTAAGGCGGGCACCGTCGCCACCTTCTTTGTTCTGCGCAGAGCGCTCGGAGTATTTGAACCCGTCAGTGGCTTGGATGGCTTGGATGATGGATCTGCGCTGCATAAGTAACTGTTGTGCATATTCTGCAGGTTCGGGTACCTTGCAATTGCTCGCTGCACCTTGAGCCTCTCTTTACCGTCGATGTCTCGACATAGGGCGTACTCGACAGCGATGCTCTGAAGATGGTCGGCTGGTTCTATGAGAGCGTCAAGATTGGGCTGCTGAGTCACGGGAATGGTGATGGTCGAGGCCGTCGCAAAGATGAATTCGGTAACAACGTCAGTCGGGATAAAGCTGGCTGCGCTCTTGTCCAGCTCATTGCGCAGAGCCCCTTCTAGTGACTATGGCATGACAGTTTAGCTACGTTCACACGGATTGCGAAGATGATATTACTTCAAGCGTAGGACAGCGGTAGTAGACGTCGGGATTAAGACCCTTGTGAAAACGAAGATCCAATTCATCTTCGAGATCATCCATGGCAGCACTGGCATGGATTGAGGCGCGACTGTTGAGTGGTTTATTTACGGCGCCGCTCTCGTGCGTGATGCAGCCGTGAGATGGGACGAATGGAGAACAGGGGAGAGTGAGCGCCCGAGCTTCCGGAGGGTGGGGTTGTTCCGTGCCGAGACTAGATGCTGATTGGGTCGGGTCCGGGTCGGCTAAGGTTGCCCTGCAGCGTCTAAGATTCGACTCAATCGGCAATGGGACAAGCTGCACAGAGCGTGCATATGCCATAAAGGAGCTCTCTCTCTCTCGTGGGCGAGTACATGTGGCTATGGCTCAATGCACAAGCTTTGGCTGCAGCCAGCGCATGTGCGTTCAAGAGGTGCTGCAGATCCTCGCCGCATTGTCGTCTGCTCGTGTGAATGATTCAAGGCCGGCGTGTTGTGCAAACGCGACACGGTCATGCTGTTAGACGACGATCAGCCACGTTGTTCATGTGTGCACGGATCGTTCCCAAATCTGGGGCTCTGAGCCTGTCAGGCAAGGTTATGGTTCTGGGCCATGGCATCCGCGTTGGAATCCGACCAAACTGTGTATTCACTGTCGTGCCTTGTTGCGTCTATCACGCCAATGTCAGCCTGTGTCGCTGGTGGGGTACCGGCGGCAGTCCAGCAACGGGCCTGCCACGCGTTGGATTCAATATACGGCCCTCAGGGTCTGGCCAGCAAACGCCGCAAAACAAGGCTTCAAATTGTGCACATGTACATAATATAAGCCGTTTCCGAGCTACGGGCGGGAGCCGATGCAAGGTTATGATAACAGCCCTAGGCCGCTTTCACTGATTGGCGTCTTCCAACTCAAGGGCCTCCGCTACCGTCGCTACATCGCAACCTCACTACAGCCCTCCCAAAACCACTCCACGCTCCCCTGTGACAATCGCATCCTCGCTGGCCGCTGCTGCGCCTTTGCTGTCATTGTCTTCGGTCGCGTGCCTCGTCGCTAGCACTGCCACAATCGTCGCTGCATTGTTCGCCCACAGAACCTGGACCAAGTCGTGTTTCACGCTCCAAACCCACGTAGCACCCGCCGCCGCCCTCTGCACGACGACTCATAGGTGAGCCTGACCGAGTCTGCCATTTCTGCTGGAGCCAACAATTGTGAGACTGATCTGTTTGCCAGGCCCTCCCCGCTCACTGGAACCCCTCGTTTGAGCCCATAGCTCCCATCTCCACACCACCACGACCCTGAGTCTGCGTAGCTCCATCTCCGCTCCATCTCTGCACGCCTCTCTCGATTTTTGGTCACCGACCTGCCTCTCGAAACAAAACATCGATATCCTCGAAACAAACACTAGTCTACCTTCACCATGGTCGTCGCAACAATCAAGTACGCGCACCCTGAAATGACTGTCTTGCGACAGCAATGCTCTACCTACTAACGCTTACTACCCTACAGGTGCGTCGTCGTCGGCGACGGTGCCGTCGGAAAGACATGTCTTCTCATCAGTTATACCACCAACAAATTCCCCTCGGAATACGTTCCTACGGTATTCGACAACTACGCCGTGACCGTCATGTGAGCTTCCCTTTGCTCCTCGTACATCTTGGAGTAGTGATATACCCTCGGTGGATATGCCGTCGCAACAGTGATTGGTGTAGCAGCTGCTGACTGCTACCAAGGATCGGTGACGAGCCATACACCCTCGGTCTCTTCGATACTGCCGGACAGGAAGATTACGACCGTCTCCGACCGCTGTCATACCCTCAAACCGACGTCTTCCTTGTCTGCTTCTCTGTGACATCACCCGCGTCTTTTGAGAACGTCCGCGAGAAATGGTTCCCCGAAGTACACCACCACTGCCCGGGCGTGCCCTGCCTTATCGTCGGCACACAAGTAGATCTTAGAGAGGACGCTGCAGTAAAAGACAAGCTCTCAAAACAGAGAATGGCACCTGTAAAGAAGGAAGATGGAGAACGAATGGCGCGGGAGCTTGGCGCAGTCAAGTACGTCGAGTGTTCGGCGCTGACCCAGTACAAGCTCAAGGATGTATTTGACGAGGTAAGCATATTCGTATTAAATGGCCTGGTGTGGATGCTAATGTTACTATAGGCAATTGTAGCAGCACTTGAGCCGCCAGCGGCGAAGAAAGAAGGCGGCGAGAGGAAGAAGGGCAAGAAGTGCTGCGTCCTTTGAAATGTGTAGGCGCCAACTGCGTATGATCGCATGCTAAGGAGCGTTGGTTTGCAGATATTCTTTGATTAGGCGTGAATCTTTTGGATACCTCTCGAACACTGGCGCCATTGTGGGTAGCGTTCTCTTTCAATCAACTATCAATCGGTTTATTTTCATTCTATTCATTTATTTTTTCCACTTCATTCTCAGTCACTCGCAGGTCACGCTCAAGATGCAACAAGCAGACACCTCCTGGCTCTTGTGGAGAGGTAGTGGTAAGTGCGGAAGCTGGATCTGTCGATTATGCGCTTTGTGTCGTTGTTGCATTGCGGCAGATGTTATGGCTTGCTCTGTCCTCTCTATTAGCCACTTGCAAGTCTACTTTCCCACGTGGTCTACCCCTCTTTTAAAATGAGGTGAACGTGGAGTGCGTTTGTAGCCGTTATTGTTGTTGTTGCCTGTGGCTATCGTCGTCGCGTCTTGCTCAACAACAGGATCTCTGTTAGAAACCAACCTCTACCTCAACACCTCCGCAACGCCCAAGCCTCCTCTGTTCTCTGGATCTGGACCTGGATTTGCGTGATTCTTGCAAGTTGCAAATTTCGAATACTGACGCTCTTGTGTCTAAATAGGAAATTCGAGCATTTCACGCTATCTGAGCTACTACCAACCCGGTTCGTCTCCTCTGAGTACTTTCACCTGCTCAACTTCTCACACTTGGGACAGATCACACCACTGGAACAAGGCCTTGCAATCATGTCGTACCGATTCACCGAAGAGAAGAGGCGCCCGCAGCCGATTACGTTCCCATTGCCGCCGCCTCCGCGGCCTCCTCCAGTCACTGACCAGCAGAGGCAGCAAGACTCCAGAAATGCGTCCGACTCGACCCAGCGAGGACAGCGCTCGGCCAATGCTACTCCGATGATCTCGCCCGTAGAGTCACGCCCTCCAGTTTCAGGTTCAGGCAGGAGTCGCACCGCCATGGCCACGTTCACCAATTTGATCGATCAGGCACGTGTCTCGTCTCCCCGCAAGTCAGAACACGGATCCTGGACAGGTAGCAACGTTGGATCAACAGCACGTTCGAGGCAGTCGGGCCGCAGTCAAGACGACGCTGTAACTGCACAGGCTCAGCTTGAAGCCCTCGATGAGGAGACTGCTAGAGGCAAGATGGAGTCTCGCGCTGAAAAGAACCTTTTCAAGATGACGGGTCAAATTCCGCCTACTCCAACGACTGGTGAGTATGCATCGATGCTTTTACGCCCTTGTACTAAACATTACAGATTCTGCGAACGAGGATGAGGTGTACATCAGGACAGAAGACTTGCGACCACAGTGCCGAGTTGCCGGTGGAGAGCAACAGCCCGAACGCGAGCAGCCACCCAAGAGCCCAAAGAAAAAGCTTTTTCAGAACCTCCGTAATACCTTCTCCAAGTCCTCTAGTGCCACGGTGCCACCAGCAATGCCAAACAAAGCGGCACAGATTTTCGGAACAGCAACACGTCAGGCTCGCATCATTCCAGTCCGCCCTATCAAGCCAGCGCGCCCCATCGATTCAACGCCCACAAGGACATCACGCTCCGATACGGTCAAGTCGCTGCCTGCGAAGATTGTTAATCCCGATGGCTACGCCCATCGCCATCACAGTGGATCGTCGCGTCGCCATCGCACGAGTGGCCGTGGCTCACCGGGTAGAGGTAGCCCGGAGAAGCAGTCGTTTGACCGAGAGAATACGACTCCGCTGTCTGACGTTAACGCATCGTTCAATTCAGTCAACCCGCCTCCACCGCCGGCAAAGGACACTCCTCCACCAGGTCAGAGGCCGGCCAGCCCACTCCGGAGGGCAGCCGCAGCGCGCAATGATCTTCGTGAGAAGTATTCTGACTTGAAAGGTACCGTTGGAGACGTTCGGTTCCCTGGGTTTGATCTGTCTCCGCTCCCTTCGTCGGATGTTGTGCCTGGATATGGTGAGGCGAGTCCCATAAAGTTCCGCCCGTATACCGCAGAGGACTATACCAAGCTCATAGAAGGTGAGCCCATGCGCTGGCCTCATCCATCCCGCGCCGATTCGCCAAGCAAGGCAGATGGCAAGTACCCTGCTCCTTTGGCAGGTGCGAACCTTGGCCCGCTGCAGCTGCCTCGTCCCGACCGCAAGCGTGAGGAGCGCCCGAACCCAACACTAGAGACCAACGCCTACCCGTACAGTCCTCTCCAGCCGCGCTTCTACTCCCCAACCCACCTCGCTGCTCGCGGTTTTGCTGAAGGCGAGACACCGTCTAAGAATGTAAGTTTGTTGTTGCTCTTTTTCTCTCACCTTCCTCGGTAGTGGGGCACTCACTTCGCTCTGTCGTCATCTTTCATTGAGCGTTTGCTCGCCTTCACCTCCATTGCCCCACCTTTTCTCCTATTATGCTGGGAACAAATGCTAACAATTCCCTCAGTCTGATACCGCCCGTCTTCTCTACTCAATCCCCGCAAGGTCGCTGTCGCTCCTTCATCTTCGTGAAGAATCAAACGACGGTTCAATCAAGATGATCTTCCAGGGAGACCGCCAGGATATCGATCCAGACTCGCCGACTGCGCGCGAGCTGAACGAGAACGAGCAAATCAATAAGACAGGCGATCGTGGCTCCGATGTTGGTATCACGACCCGCGTCATGCAAGAGCTGCGTATTGGAGAGCAGAATGAGACTTCTCCACAAAAGAACGGCAATCCTGGCCAATTCCACCCTGGCCAGTCCTCTTCAAGGCTTACCGATATGCTCAACGCTGTCGGCCCGGGCCGGAGCGAGTCTCATAGCGAGTTCCAGCCTTACTGCCCCAGCGCCGTTCCCAGTCCGCTTCACAAGGTCACTGGCACTCACTTCGCGGCGCGTTCGATTGCACCTTCCAGTGGATCGTACGGCGGTCTTCCCCAGCTGCTTCCGCCCAAGACTATCGACGACCACTTTTTCATGACCAATGAGCACCTCGATGTAGTGGGCAAAACCACCTGGGACCGTCTCGATGCCTTCAGCAAGGAGCAGAAGAGCACATCGGAGGCGAAACATGAGCAGATGTTGGCGCTAATCGACAAGCGCTTCAAGCAGCTATCATCTGCTGTGGACACTGTCAAAGAGACTACTTCTCGTGTGGAAGAGTGTCTGAACCGTGTAGATGGTGTGACAGACAACCAGCGCGACATGTACGCTACCTTGACTACTGTCAAGGATAGCATCAAAGAGACGATTCCAGATGCGCTCGAGGAGCACGACAAGAAGATGACCAGAATGGAGGCGGAAATGAAGGAAATGAAGCAAATGATCCAGGCTTTGCAGAAATCATTGGAGCAGAAGGCAACGGAAGCCAAAAGTGTTCGACAAATTACACCCGGCGGCCAGAGCAACACACCAAACACTGCTCAACCTCCGTTCCCCTCGTACGACCAACGCTCACAGCATCCTCTCCCAGGCTTCTATGGTAGTACTCCTGAGGTGGTTCGCGAGGCCCCATCTGTAATGCAGCATGGCATGTCGTCTCCCCCAGACGGCCACAACGACCCTCGTCTGGGCTATCAGAATGGCAATCAGTGGCCTGCGCGTCCTGGCTACCCTGGCCGCAACGGCAAGGAAGAGCGTCCACCATACCCTGCGAGCCCGTACCTCTACAACGGCGGTGGTCAGTACGGCAACGGCTATGGCGGCAGTGGTTACCCATCCTACGACTACTCTGGCAGTCCTCCTGACGCGCGCTTTGCATTCAACAACCAGGGTCAGGCGAAGTAATGTAGCCAACCGACGACGACATGTTTGGGATTTGGCTTTCTAATGCAACGGACATGAGTAGATGACTTGGAAGAGTTTGCTGCACTTGCGAGGAAATAGTAGCACGATTAGGTGATGGTATGTTTGGGAGCCCTCAGATGGAAACGTTCTGGGTTGTAGCGATTCGGAAGGTTTCGTGCTTGCGGTCCGGGGGCGGTGTACGATATTACAAGATACCTTCTTCACCTGGCGTTTGCTTCTCACTGCTTCTCACTGCTTTAGCTGGCTGATATCAGCTCTCATAGCTTTGCTGACATGCGCGGATAGGCTAGGAAACACGCCACGAATGATACCAATATTACAGACTCTCTTGTATACCACTGGGTGATGATTTGGTGAAGATGTCGACAAGCGCAGTGCATGGATTATGGCTGTACGGTACCGAAGGTAGGGAGAACAAGCGCGTGCATCTAGACCGAGCGATAGCTTGTGCTTCCAGGCGCCCTCCTCATAGGCCAAGATGGTTACCTCCTTTGCATGACCTGATGGCAGTTGCTGATGGCTGAAAGGAGACGGCCCTTCCCGACAAAGACGTAATCTGGATCGACACTTCAGCTAGCCATGGCCACCGAGTAATGCCTCCAAAGGTTATCCGGTCGGCCTGAGAACATATCGTAAGTTTGCGCTTTGCTCTTTCTAGTCGCAAGGCTGCTTGTGGCTTGCTGCTCTCGGGCTTGGGTAGGCAAGCGATGAAACAGACGCTGAGACGGGATGCGCTAATCATGGCGGAAAGGCGCACGTCCAAGTTTAGCATTACCCGCAGACGGCAGACGGACGACTACTGGACAGCCACACGATCGTGTCCCGCCGCCGCAGTGATACAACACCATGGAGGGCCCAGAGTCATCCTCTACGGCTCTCGCGTCCTCCAACCCTGCCTTTCCAAGGGCGACGGCCCGCGACGACACGGCAGAACAGACGCGTACCGCGCTAAACACTACCCTCCAGCCCCCCGCGCCCTCGAATGCGACGTCAACGCTGCCCGACTCGGACCTCTCCATTGGAACGGGAATCACGGATCCCTCGCTGCCCAGATATCACGTCCGCGCCCCCTCGACCGCCTTGAAGCTTGACACGGACCTCGCCATCGCCTCCAACCCAAACTCTTCACGATCCCTACACCCCGCCAACCTGGAGCCCCACGGGAGCGACGCGCTGCGGCAGTCGGCCACTGCGCCGATTGCGATACAGGACAGCGGCTATCTGAGGACGGCCTGGTCTACTGCTAGTCTTGGCTCGCTGTCGCCCTCCTCAGCGCTGTCGTCGCCCGCACTGGCTGCGCTGGGAGACATAACCCCGCTTCCATCTCCACTGGTAATGGGCGACTCGCCTGGGCCATGGCAGAGAGCCGACCATCGTCCTCGCTCGCGGGGCATATCGAGCGCCTCTCGCGATGATTCGTTTGCCATGTTCACCAAGGGTACCCTGTCTCCGTCGCCCTCGCTCAAGAAAAAAGGATACTCGGGGCTGAAAGCCGCCGCCATGGAGGCGGCTGCGGCAAACTCCCAGCAGAGGAGCGAGGCAGCTCGCGAACGCAACAGAAGCATTAGCGAGTATACTCCAGATTCAATCCACAACACCCGTCCTCGGCAGGTCTCGGTAGTAGAAGTGGACCCCAACTTGCAACATCGCATGAACCGCGAAACATACCTTGCGACGCAGAGAGGCCTTGTTCCCGCCAAAATGCCAGCCGGGCTTCCTACCCCACCGGCAAGCAACGCAAGCAACCGCAGTGTTACCGACACTGAGGAAGAAGACGTGACCGATGATGACAAGACTCAATACATAGTGGTGCGGTGTGGTCCCCAGAAGACGAAGAAGCTCTGGCGCCCTGTCCGGCAGCTCGGTCAGGGCACCTTCAGCAAAGTCTACCTGGCGACTTGCGAGAAGACCAAAGCCAAGGACCCTCTCAATGAAAACCTCTTGGATCCACGGAAATTGGTCGCCATCAAAGTCGTCGAGCACGGCCCGGCCGGGGGTGCCGACGAAGAGCGCGTAGAACTAAGCCTCAAGCGAGAGGTCGAGATGCTCCGATCCGTATCGCATCCGTCTCTCGTGCATCTCCAAGCCTTCGATCACGATGACGCCCAAGCCCTGATTGTCCTTACGTACTGTCCCGGTGGTGATCTGTTTGATGTAGCCAGTGACCATCGCGACAAGCTGACTGTCGATATCGTCCATCGTATATTTGCCGAGATGGTCAGCGCCGTGCGTTATTTACATACCCAACTCATCGTGCACCGCGACATCAAGCTAGAAAGTACTGCTTCCATTCTCCTTACCTTGCTGCGCCTCAAGTGGTACGTTTCTTTACTTCTACTCTGTACTAATGACATCCAGACGTTCTTCTCAACATCCCAGTGTCTACCGTGCCTCTACTCAAGAAGCCACAGAGCCATCCGTATGCCATAGCGACACTCACGGATCTCGGCCTTTCCCGACGCATCCCTGCTCCACCTGAGTCGCCTCTTCTGACAACACGATGCGGTAGTGAAGATTATGCAGCTCCCGAGATTCTACTCGGTCAGCCATATGACGGTCGTTCAACTGATGCCTGGGCGCTTGGTGTCCTTCTCTATGCTCTAATGGAGGGACGTTTACCCTTTGATCCCCCACCAGGCAAGGCCGCGTCTCGTAGCAGAGCCGCTCACCGCATCGCCCGATGCGATTGGTCTTGGGTCAAGTTTGGTGACGAAGACGGCGAGTGGGATGCTGAGAAGGGCAAGGAGTGGGCTGGCGCTCGCGAATGTGTTGAGGGTCTGCTGAAGAAGGTCTCACGTGGCCGTAAGGGCTTGGAAGACATTGAGAAGCTGGAATGGGTCCAGCAAGGCATTCAAGTCGAAGGTGGCTTGAAGATGAGGCCGGAAGACGATGTCGCTGAAAGCGCTGCGGCCCAGTCCCCATCGAGGTGATCGTTAATGAAGGGCTGACATGTACGGTCTGCTGAACTCGAATGATAGGTCGTCTCCGCTTCGAGACGCAACCAAGCGACTTTCCAACATCTCGTTCGATTCCCTCCAATCTTTCCAGGATTAACGAGCATCAAAGCTCTACATGAGAAGGGCCGATCATCAAATCTCACCGTCTGCATGCATGCGCAGCTCGCTCCGATATTACCCAGGTTTCTTACTTTTTTCCTTCTTTCCACGACTATTCACTCTCACGTTCGTTGTTCAATTGATATCCCATCCCTGGTTCGCTTCTTTATCTGGTTATACTTTGCTTCAAGGTCGTTCAATCGGCTGTCCCTTGTTCTGCGTGGCGCCTGCGTTTGTACGCTCTACTCAAGCGGGTTTCCTACTTTCTCTTCCCTTCTTCTATCACATGGCATTAGAAAAAACGGGTCGAACATTGACTCCCCATAGCTTTAGCAGGCATGCTTTCTTGTCTCTGTTTTGTTAGATGTTGGATCGAGCTGGCTTGGATAGAAATCAATATAGCAGTTCTTCGCCATTGCTGTGCTTGTGTGTCATGATATGTGTAATGTATTGGGGTAGTGGTGGTGGGTCAGATGGATAGTATCTTAGGATAGCTATGCCCGTGTTGGATCTCACATCAACGTCGTAATTTCCATGTCTTTGTTGACATGTTCCCGCTTGTATGTGGTATGTTGGAAAAGAGACGCAGCCATCCCCGACTCGTTGGAGGCAGCACAGCGCGCTCTCTGTCAGTGGTTAGGACGCTGATAGTGTTACTTACCGCAGGTCTCATGTACAGATGAAACAAAAAATATTGAAACGACCAGTGCAGTTTTCTGGTATCGTGCGATGCAGAAAAGAGGAACGCAACCTTATCGTCGTTCAGTGAGGGAGGAAATGGGATGGAGCACTAGTAACGGACTTTACAGCAGCTTGTTAACTCCGGTACCAACCGCTTTCGTTCCAAACCAAACCCGCGCCTGAACTCTCCAGCAGACATTCGCTGAAACCGTTCTTTATGCTACTTGAAGTTTGCCAGCGCCATTGTTGCGGAGGTAACAGAGTACAGCCAAGCCTCTACAACACTACCTTCCAAACAGCGCGTCGGATGCCAACACCACCAGTGAGCGCACCATGGAACCAAAGAATCCAAACAAGAATAAGAACAAAGCAACATGGCGTCCACTATCCGCCAACGACATCACCAGTCTCATTCGTATAGCCGACAAAATCCACCCCGATCTCCCAGAAAGCAAACAAGTCTTCGCAGAGCGCGTGAGTTTATTTCCGCAAGGCTGCCTGGGTCTATTCGACGAAGCAGGCGAGCTTACCGGATACATAATCTCTCATCCTATCCGATATCGCGAACCCCCGGCTCTGAATCAGCTTCTGGGTGGAATTGCGCCGGGTGCGGAGCAGTACTATGTTCATGATTTGGCTGTTCTGCCAGAGATCCGGGGATCTGGTTTCGCGCATGAGGGTCTTGATAGGGTCTTGGGAAGTGTGGCTAAGCGATATGCGACTACAGGTCTTGTTTCTGTGTACGGTACAGTAGGTTTCTGGGGACGGTATGGGTTCATGGTACCAGAGGTGATGGATGAGGTGTTGCGGAAGAAGGTTTTGGGGTATGGGGATGACGCTGTGTATCTCGAACGCGAGAATGAGGACTTTAGACACGCTTGAATGGACGAAGGAATGTGTGCGTTTCAGTGGGAAAGCATCTAGCTGTCTGTGAGGTTTATTATGAGAAATACCGTGGTGTATTGAGACAACAGACGTATATCCAAGTGTACCGCATCTTTCCCAACCCGGAGATGAGCCCTGCCGCAATAAAGACCAATATAGACCACAACCTCATGACGTCCAGACACTTTCCCAATGAGGTGAAAAAAAACTATATCACTATAACGGTCCTCCTTTCCAGTGACTCCAATCTTTCGATAACGTCCTTTTTCGACTCGAATTGCAAACACACAAACCCCACACGTCGATATTCCTCGGTCTCCTTGACCCGTGCCAAGAGAAGCCCCCAAAGTTCCACTCTACGGAAGTTGTCTACGAATATAGGTATAAAACAGGCAGATTCTGGGGTATCGTCTTTATCATCAAACCAGACCTCCTGATGAAGATTTCTGCCGTATGGAGGCAATGCGGGCATAGTCAGTGGCACTCCGTTGATGCCATTCCTGAAGCAACGAACAAATGCGGGTTTTGTCTGCGTTGCTAAGAACATGTCTACCGTCACGAAGATGCCAGTCAATTCGAGTTGCCCTCCGCGAACTTGACCCGTATCCGAAGGACCTTGACATTCGGTGTTTGCTTTACACTGCTGTTCGCTGACGAACCAGTAGCGGCGGTTGTCTGCCAGTGAGTGGAAGGCGGGAGCATTATCGACAGATGCCCAGGACCAACTTGGGGCCCGATAGTCCAACGACCTCTTTCCAGGGACCCGCGTGTACCAACATAGCGAACTGCGAAGATCCTCTTCCCACAATCCAGCAAGGTACCGATGCTGCATCTCCGGCCACTTTTCACGCAGCATGTGCCTCATGTCTTCAGCGAGACCAGAGATTGCGACCAGTTTATCCGAGGCAACTGTCAACTGACATTGTGTATAGAGATAGACTATGTTATACCATCCTCGAAATATTGCACTCCTATCGTCATCAGAGGTCGATCGTCCACGTGGAGCCTGCAGGATTATGACCGGCTTCCAAGGTGTTTTGCCCATGTCTGGGTCCCACAACACAGTCTTAGGATTGGATTCGCTTGCAGTCGTCTCATGGCACTCCCAAAAGACTTCGGAAGCACCAAAGTGAAGGACACGTGGAGATAGTAGGCGTTCTTGGACACACCATGCCCGTTCTATCAGCTTGTTATCGAGAATGAAGGAATATAATGTCGCCCCCCAGTCAAAATGCGCACAACTGTGTAGGTACAAAATAGGTTCTCCATCTGCTGACGGCTTCACTCGGACGATTGTACGAGCCATGGCTCTCGGTTCACGGTCTCGGAATAACCCAGCACGGTCGTTCGCGCCAGTCGAAGCAGCGATGGTAACGTATGCGTTGCGATATACGCATTGCATCATGGCCGCTTCCTTTTCCCAATCT
>JAESFQ010000131.1_pt1 | contig 26564 bp, 30 predicted proteins | sample 9269431 | NCBI WGS metagenome assembly JAESFQ01 (sample SAMN14502588, study PRJNA617103) | algae metagenome | isolation source: Plectolyngbya sp. WJT66-NPBG17 and co-occurring heterotrophs from well... | place: USA: Mojave Desert, Joshua Tree National Park, California | collected 2006-08-06 | reverse complement strand
GCTATGTCGCAGCCATCAAAGCAGGACAGGCGGGCATGAAGGTCAGCGAGAACGGACTCGGGGATTTCATACTTCGGAAAGCTGACACACAGCAATAGGTTACCTGCATCGAGAAGCGTGGCTCTCTCGGTGGAACCTGCTTGAACGTCGGCTGCATTCCCTCAAAATCGCTCCTCAACAACTCGCATCTTTACCACCAGATTCTCCACGACACAAAAGGCCGCGGTATTGAAGTTGGCGATGTCAAGCTCAACCTCCCTGCCATGATGAAGGCGAAGGATACGTCCGTTGCCGGCCTCACCAAGGGAATCGAGTTCCTTTTCAAGAAGAACAATGTTGAATACATCAAGGGCACTGGTGCGTTCCAGGATGAACATACTATCGCTGTCAACTTGGTCGAAGGTGGCGAGACCACCGTCCGCGGCAAAAACATCCTCATTGCCACTGGCTCTGAGGCGACACCCTTCCCTGGTCTGACCATCGATGAGCAGAAGGTCATCACAAGCACTGGCGCTATTGCGCTCCAGGAAGTGCCAAAGAAGATGACTGTCATTGGCGGTGGAATCATTGGACTTGAGATGGTAGGAACGTTTCTTCGACACAAGGCATTTCTAACTATCTACAGGCCTCTGTATGGTCACGTCTCGGTGCCGAGGTTACCGTTGTTGAGTTCTTGGGTCAAATCGGTGGCCCGGGTATGGATAACGAAATCGCCAAGCAGACACAGAAGATTCTCCAAAAGCAGGGCCTGAAGTTCAAGCTCAACACCAAGGTTACCGCGGGTGAGGTTCACGACGCTGGCGTCAAGGTCAGCGTTGAGGCAGCAAAGGGTGGAAAGGAGGAGAGCGTAAGTTTGATGCAGGCATTTGTGTCCCACCAGATTGCTAATAGTCCCAGCTCGACGCTGACGTCGTTCTTGTTGCCATCGGTCGCCGCCCGTACACATCTGGTCTTGGTCTGGACAACATCAACCTCGAGACCGATGACAGGGGCCGCTTGATCATCGACCAGGAGTACCGCACCAAGATTCCCCACATCCGTGCTATCGGAGATTGCACATTTGGACCTATGCTTGCCCACAAGGCCGAAGAGGAGGCTGTCGCTGCCATCGAATACATCCACAAAGGCCACGGTCACGTCAACTACGGCGCCATCCCTTCCGTCATGTACACCCACCCTGAGGTAGCCTGGGTTGGCCAGAGCGAACAGGAACTGAAGGAAGCTGGTATCAAGTACAAGAATGGAACCTTCCCCTTCTCCGCCAACTCAAGAGCCAAGACCAACGCCGACACTGATGGTATGGTCAAGTTCCTGGCAGATGCTCAAACTGACCGGATATTGGGTATCCACATCATTGGACCCAATGCCGGTGAGATGATCGCCGAGGGTACTCTTGCGCTTGAATACGGTGCCAGCTCAGAGGGTAAGCCGAAATACAGTATCTCTTCTTACAGCAAAAGCTAATGATATTCCAGATGTTGCCCGAACATGTCACGCTCATCCCACCCTCGCTGAGGCGTTCAAGGAGGCTGCTATGGCCACTTACGACAAGGCTGTTCACTACTAGATTCCCCTTTTTTGGTCCGGCTTTCCCTTTATGCATCAGCGACATGAAGTTCGAGCTCTCAAGCGCGCGAGCAGGGAGTTGTGAATAGGATTTTGTAGAATATATCTGATGCGTCATGCTCGCCAATTAAGTGTTCGGGAATGACATGCATGTGAAGTGGAGCCGACGAGGCTGAGACACCCCTGCTAGTGGCGTTTTGTCGCGTGCACGTAACGCGTAACCGCGATCTGAGATCTTGAAATCAATTACGCCTGCTCCGATTCCGCTTTCACCCAAACCAAACCCCCACCAGACATAATGAGCAACGACGATATTGAACAGCATTGTAATGTGCTACGGCAGAATCTAAAGGTCTGGGAAAAGAAGTTCGCTGCTGAGAACAATGGTCGAAAGGCAGGACGCGACGATATCAAGGCCAATGCCGAGATCTGTATGTATAGAACAGTTCCGGTACCACCACTGTCCTGCTAAACATGGGCAGCGCAAATGTACAAAGATTACAACAAGCTGCGAGTACGATTATCAAGCAAAGCAGCGCTGCAGACCCCCTCGAAGCGACCCCCAAGCCGAAAAGCGAGCCTCGATGTCGAACGTACACCAAAAGCTGCGCCCAAGCCGACTGTCTCCACGCCAATGAAAAGAAAAAGGGGGGAGGATGAGGATGCGTTAGAGAACGTCGACCAAGTAGCCGAGCTGCTCTCTCCACAAGGACCTTCCGTGATAGGACCTACGCCTCAGCGTGATGGCATAGTCCTAGGTCTCTTCGACATGCTTCCGTCAGGTACACCGAGCAAACCAAGGACTGTGCTAGGAGACGTAGGATTGAACGTACCGCAAACCCCGAGTAGAAGATGCCCAGATGCAGCAAGCGAGACATCGCTAGAGTCAAGAGCACGGGGAGAGCGGACACCACTGTCGGCTGGGAAGCGATTTCTGTTGAACCAATTTGTCACACCGAAGAAGAGGAGGTTAGACGAGCAGGGCACACCATCGTCTACAACGAGAGGCCTAGCTACACCTGCGTTCCTGAAGAGAGACAACGTGCTGGGTGCCATTGACGAGGAGGATGAGCCCATATCACGGCCAGCGCCTTGGATGCGCCGCGGACTAGGACGCAGTTTGAGTTCTATGATACAAGCGATGAGGAAAGATGAGGACGATAAACTTGACGAAGAGGCGGATATTATGCGCGAACTAGAAATGGAGGAAGAAGGCATCGCCGTACCCAAGAAGCCTAGGGCGCCACAGATCTTGATAGAAGATAGTCAGGCCGCGATGCCGCTAGGACCAGACCGAGGTCTTGAGTCTGGTGAAGGCAGTGAGGACGAGCCAGAACTCGGGCCTGACGGCAAGCCACGAAGAGTCTGGAAGAAGAAGGGTTTGAAGAGGCAGACACGGCGAGTAATAAGTAAGATGTGCTGTTTCTGTCCAACGAGCTACGTGACTGACAGTTTCTAGTGCGCCCGAATATCGTAAAGCCCAAACCAACGCCAGTACCACAGACACTTGACGAATCAGTGGCAGAACAGGCAGGAGTGCCCGAAACCCAAGTACTAGCAGATCTGGCAGACGAATTTGGTTTAGATTTGGATGCGGCCTCTGACTACGCGAGTGACGCCTCACATACTCCAAGGAGACGAAAAGTGCCAGCGAAGAAACTAGAGCAAACAAAGGAGAAGCCGGCCAAAGAAGGCGTACTGAAGACCGCTGCCCGCAAGATCAAGGCTACGGCAAATGCCAATTATCGGAGACTCAATATTAAGGGCAAAGCAGCGACTGGTGGAAAGGGGAAGTTTGGGAGGAGGAGATAGGGAGAAAGGTTCTGATTCGGTGATGTCACGTGTGGACACCAGTGAGGTATCGTTGGGACTATAGACCGGTCAAGGTATGGGCATGTCTATACGCTCCGGTATGGTACTCTGGGTAGAAGATTTTCACAGAAGTAATCTCTACTGTAACACAACGTAAAGCGTGGCGTGCTGACTACCCAATCGGACATGCAAGGCAGACTCTGAATACGTTCAAGATGGCATGTCAGCTGCAGTATCGCAAACAGAAGTAGACAAGTGCCAAAGCAGACCAGTTGCCAATAGTGATATTCCCACGCTGAGACAATGTGACTGCCTAGGTCACCTGCATGTATTGGTGCCGGTAGGCGTGGGATGTTGGGCTATATCTAGCAAATAATTCAAACAGTCCTTATGCCCTCACGAAGACAACGAGTTTGTTTGAGCACAAGTGAACGAAATGGCTTATATTCGCTATCGAACTTTTGAGGGCTATGACACGCCGTGGCGGTCCGTGAGCGTGAGCACGCTAAGCCCAGCCCCGACACCGACGGTCCCCCGACGTAAACCACGGAAGCTTCCACTCGCCGCAACAAACACGCCAACCACGCCACGACCCCAACCCGCTCAATCTCCTCGTTCACCCTCGATATCATCGAATACTACTATCAAAACCGAAGCACCGCACACCATGGCCGAGAAGGAACTCTCCAGTGTGCTCCAGCAGCTCCACCAGACGCTCAAGTCGCACAACTACCAGCAGTCGACATCATTACTAGGCAAAGCTAAGATCGCCCTCCTCAAACTCAACGCCCTCATCCCACAAGAGAAGTCGCCACGGAAACATCTCCAGCTTGCCCGTGAAACGCTCGAGCTAGGCGCCATCATCTCCATCCGCCTCAAAGACACCGAGTCCTTTACCCGCTACTTCCAGCAGCTGCAGCCCTTCTATTCCCTGCCAGAGTCTACACTACCCAAGGATGGCAGCCAGTCGAGCAAGGTCACGGGTCTCTATCTGCTGCTGCTGTTGAGCGAGGGCGACTACGCGGGGTTCCACACTCTACTCGAGACGCTCGAGGTGGCGGCTGCACAGGCAAGCGCGAAGCTTGAGGCTGATCAGTTCATTCAGTATCCGATAAGATTGGAGCAGGCGCTCATGGAAGGCAGCTACGATAAGGTGTGGGTTGAGACAAAGAGCGAGAGGGTGCCTGGCGAGGAGTTTGCGCTGTTCACAGAGGTACGTCACTGCAATGACGACACGAAACGCGGTGTCTTTGTACGTTGAGCTGGGTTGTCTGCTAACACATGTTCAGATTCTCATCGGAACGATCCGCAAGGAAATCGCTTCCTGCAGCGAGCGCGCATACCCCTCCATCCCCATCTCCGACGCCAAATCTCTCCTCTTCCTCGACTCGGAAGGCAGTGTCGTCAACTTTGCAAAGGAGTCCGGCTGGGTTGTGAAGGACGGACGGATATACTTCCCCCAGCAGGAGGACGAGTACATGAACAGGGACATTTTGGTCACGAGCGATCAGGTTATCGAGAACACGCTTGGGTATGCGAGGGAGTTGGAGACTATCGTTTAAGAAAGTGGCAAGGAGAGAGGATCAGAGCGGTGTACGATATAAGCATCAAGACACACGGAGTACGTAGGCTGGGGTGTTGGCAGCAGGCTATGCGCCCGGTCAAAGCCGTCTGAGGAAGAGCAATGTCAACGACAAAATAAGAATAATAATCATCACTACTATAGTTACCTGATAATGACTTTTCAGTGCGCTCATACTTTGGGGTAATGTATCCAGCTGATTGCTGCCGACATGCATCCCAAAGGCACAGGACATGAGTAAGCTGGTTTCGGCACTACTTATAATGACAACCTCTCCGCAAATCCCCTTTCCATGATGATGGCTAGTTGCTGAGTGGAACTCTTACAACCTCAAAATCGGGACACGTTGAATTGTTTTTTATCATTTCTCATTTCATATACTAGCGAAGCAACACAAGGGTATGTAGCGTCAAGATGTTTGAGACAAGTTCTCTATTCATAATCTGGTCTCTACCATATGCAATCTTGCTGCGTAATCAGAACTCTGTGCTTCGGTTTTCGAAAGAAAAGCATGCGTAGATAACTCATCGTCCGCTGCTGTGTCGGTCTATTACTCATGTTGCATAAACGTAAACGTTCATACCCCGTCGCACAAACGTGACGAAATGATTTTCGGGTATTTGGAATGTGTAGGGGCCAGTGATGGAACTGCTTTGCATAATATCATTTATCACTTGGTTCAACCCACTTTTTTCTCTCTCCCGCTCTCAACGGCTAGTATACTCCTAATCAAACACAACGCCCATGCGCCCCTGGGCTTTATGCGCATTCATCAACTCGATCATCTTGGGCACTTCCTCAAACTTGAAGGCAGTCATATGCGGCTTAATATTATGTTTCGCCGAGAACTCAATCGCCTCTCTCATGTTGTAGCAAGCTAGACAGTAATCAGTATGCTCACTCCGTCCAGGTGAAATGTTATGTAGACTTACTCCCATTACTGGACCCTTTAATCTGATACCGGTTCAACGCAATATCCAAGCCGTTAAACTCGAGCGGTTGTTGTGGAATGCCCACCACCATAATCATACCCTGGCCCGGCTTCACAATCGCGGGACAATCGTCGTAAGATTTCTTCGACGCTGTGAAATTGACGGCTGCGTGTACACCGCCTTGTGTTAGATCTACAATCTTCTTCTTGTAGTCTTTGTCTGTCAGAGAGTTGAAGGTGTAGTCTGCGCCGCAGGATTTAGCTTCTGCTATCGCGGCGTCTGTGATGTCGATGCCAATGACTTTGTGGCCCATGGCTTTGGCGTATTGAATGCCCATGTGCCCAAGGCCGCCGCATCCGATTACCGCGAGCCAGGAGCCGGGCGGTAGTTGGCAATCTGCGATGCCGTGGTAGGCTGTTACGCCTGCGCAGAAGAGAGGTGCTGACGTCTTGGGATCCACTGTCGTAGGAGAGTCAGTATGCCATCAGTTATGTTGGTTTGTGCTCTCAATTGGATTCGACTGACGGTTATCAGGTAGTATGATCACTTCTCTAGCATCTACGACCGCGTACTCGGCGAAATATCCGTCTGAACTGAACCCTTGGATCTTTGTCTCGCCTGTCGCGCACCACGCATTGTGCACATTCTTGCAAGCGTAGCACTCGAAACAGCAGTCAACTGCGCAGAGGAAGCCTACGGGATCTCCCTCTTTGAACTGTCTAGCTACCTCTCCCGAGCCGGTTGACACTACTCTGCCGGTTCCTTCATGGCCGATGGTAACGGGATTCTTGCCGAGGATTAGACCTTGGTCATTGGGCTCGAAGAGCATGACATCGGAGTGGCAGAGGGATGCGCAGCTGATTTTGACTAGGACCTCGTGTTCGCGCGGTGTCGGAATGGGCACTTCGTTGAGGTGAAGCTTGTTGTCTCGCGCATCGTACTGTTGCGCACACATGGTTTTCTTCTCTGGCATCGAGCCCATGATGGCTATGCAAATCAATGAGGATGCGTCAAGTGTGCTTTGGATGGGGTTATGTGTAATGGGCTGCAAATATCAGCTGTGCTCCAATACCGAAAGTGAAAGTGCAAAGGGAGAGAGGGCAACGTCGACAGGGACTACAGCAAGAAAAAAAATCCGACACGTCGTGTAGTGGGGACATGGAGATATGTTCATCTCCTGCAACGGTCGGGAATGGTCTACCGCTGCATGACAGTGGAGAGAGGGTGATCATTCCCGATGGTCCAAGAAAACGTAACCCCGCGCCGCGTTGTCACGATATGCTCATCAGACACAGCCGAAGGAGGATGTTGGAAGATAGATTGTTCATGTATTAGTAGTAATATGTCGCTCGAGCGTAACGGATAAAAGATCTAAACTGGGTATACAAAAAAGGGTATCTGCTGACGAAATCGTAGAGCGAAGCACAAGGCTTTTTGGTAACAAAGGAGACAACGAAACGGGTATCAAAGATTGCTTCCAGTGCATGCGGAAGGTGACAGCAGCCCCGCACCTTCCCTCGTCACCAGGGCTCGGCAGGCCGGATCTGGACTCCGAGCAGCCTCCGAATCATGCGTAGGCCGGGGTTATACATCGGCAATGCTTCCTTCCCGGCGCCAATCTGGTTATTGGTGTTGTATCTCTTTTTCCTCCGTAATGATGGGTATCTTGTGAAAATTGTTTGTGACGGGCAAACGGGTATCCAATTTTTTGAGGCGACGTCGCGAACAGGCGCTGCGGGAATCGTGTCGCAGCGATTGCATCTCTCTGCAAAGCCTCAATTGATGGTGCATCGACGGGTGTCATGTAGGCGATGGAGCAATCGATAGAGTGCATGTTTAACGCACCCAGGGTAGGAACCGAGCCCAGGCCGCCTTCTTCTTCTGCACGGGCGGCTTCTTCCCAAGATTGGCCATGTAGAGGGCGTAGCTTCTCTCCATCTTCTCAAAGGCCTCTGCCTTGGCCTTTTCGCAATGAAGCGGGTCGTGGTCCCAGTCGGGGTTGCTTTCTTGGGTGTGGTCGCCGTAGTAGCGAGGCGAAACCGATGGCCAACCAAAGTCTCGCACAAGGAGGTCTGTAGGTGGACAAGACATCTCAAGCTTTTCGTCAATGACTGAAAGGTTCGATACGCTGGAGGAGGAGGAAAGCGACATGTTGGTGTGGTGATGAGAGAGATGCACGGATTGCGACGCGTAGGTGGGCAGTTGATGACGGCGTCGAGTGAGTCTTACGCGGACGATGGGAAAAAGAGGCCGAGAAGAGAGCGAATATTGAATTATAGAGTGAGAAAAGTTATTATGAGGTGCTATGTCATGGCCCGCTGGCGATGGGTTGGGGTGCGTTGTCGAGAGGCGCGAAGTGGCAAAGGGCACAAAAGCCTGGAAAGCTGCGCTGCTCAGGTTGGAGATTGCCCAGTCAGTGCGCGTCAGGGGCGGTGATAGCTAGCGCCACACGTTTCTTCCAGGCGCTCGGCATCCTCCAACTAGTGATATTAGATCTCATTCCGGCTGTGGAACTATGCAAGCCATGACGTACTAGCTGCCGATCGTCCCTGTGGGTTAGATTAGCGCACATCTAGAACATGCATGTATGTTTCACTGTCTGGTTTGCATGGCTACATCTATCGCTACCGCTAACTATTTGTTTTGTGAGGCATTCTACTTGCGTCGCGTCGTCAATGTCTTGTCCAGGTTGAATGCTGCAGAAATCAATGCCAGATGGCTGAACGCCTGCGGCGTGTTGCCCAGCTGCTCGCCCGAACGCGCAATCTCTTCAGAGAAGATGTGCAGATGGTTTCCGAAATTCAGCATGTTTTCGAAGATGGTCACCGCCTGTAGCAGGTATTTCTCATCGTACGCGCCAGCCTGTCATTGTGAGTTAAAAGGCAAAACTTTGTGTTGGAACATAGAGCGCTTACCCTTGTCAAGGCCTCGACGAGCCAAAACGTGCACATGCTGAAAGCGCCTTCCTGCCCGCCTACGCCATCATCGCTCAGTGCGTGATTGTACCTGTACACTAAACCGGTACTCGTTAGGCCGCCTTTGTCAGGAGCCTTGAGAATACGGTCGAGAGTCTTTAGAAAGCGAGGATCAGTCGGAGAGATGAAGAAGACCAGAGGCGCAATCAGTACAGCCGAGTCCAGGATGTCATTCGACTCGTAGCTCTGGATAAAACACTCCAGGTCCGAGTTGTAACCCTTTTCCATGACTTCCTCGTAGATCTCATCACGGGTCCTCAACCACTCGGCCCGATGCGGACACGGGTAGCTCCTCTTGTCCGCTAAGCGTAATGCTCGATCGAGAGCTACCCACAGCATCATTTTGCTATACACAAAGTTCTGCTTCTTACCACGGACTTCCCAGATTGACATATCCGATTCCGTCCAGACGGTACATACGTAGTCTGCAATCTCACGGACTAGAAGCCACTGATCGTACGAGATGGGACGTGAGAATCGATTCACGAGGTAGATTCCATCCATCAGCTCTCCGTAGATATCCAGCTGTACGTGGGAAGCCGCGCCATTACCGATCCGCACCGGCTGACTGGCTCTATGCCCTTCCATGTGGGGTAGCTCGAGCTCTGGTATGTCTGTGCCGCCCCAGATGGTCATCATGATAGGCAGAGCTCCCTTTCGTGCTTTGGCCTCTTTGACGCGTTGGAAGATGTAGCTTATGTATGCCTCAGCCTCATGGCTGATCCCCATCCGAAGGAAGGTGTAAATGGTGAAAGACGCGTCGCGCACCCACGAGTAGCGGTAATCCCAGTTTCGCGATCCACCAAAGTCCTCTGGCAGAGAGAAAGTTGGCGCAGCAACGATTGCTCCACTGGGCTCGAAGGTCAGCATCTTGAGAATCAACAAACTCCTGGTAACCACCTCTTCCCATCGACCCATGTATTTGCTTTGCCCTATCCACCTAGCCCAGTACTTCTGAGTACTGGTTTGCAACTCTTCGACTTGCTCAGTCTTGATAACGTCTGGGTTGTGGTCTTCCGCATCGCGTAGGATGAATGATACGGCCTGGCCTTCATTTAGGGTGAAAGTAGCTGTGACGCCTACGCCCAGGTGTTGTGGCTTTGGTGACTTGTCGAAAACCACCCTTGGGCAAACAACGTCTGATTCATCCCCACAATCAATCGTCGCATTGAGCTCCAGGGATAAGTCTTTTGACCTGAAGACGACTCGTTGTACACCATGTTCCTGGCCAGTCTTTCCCATGTCGGCAATCTCGGTAGTATGCCTGTCTTGCGCATAGTTGAAAGCAGGGAATACCTCGACGCATACGTCAACTTTGCCTCGCATACATTCGACTCGCCTGACTAGCCATTTCTTCAAATCCGGACGTTCGGGTACTCTTCCTGTGTGGTCGCTCGCAAGTACGTTTGCATGATACTCAATGTCCCATTTCTTGTCATTTGGTCTTGGGAAAAAGTCCACGACATTCATGACGCCCTCTTCCTTCAGGTAGCGTGTTTGGAGAACATTGCTCGCAGGCAAATACTGTTGCTTTGTCGTGCAAGAGCCATGGCCAGCCGGGCTTATGGTGAAGTGACCACCCTTGTCTTTGTCCAGTATCCGGCAGAAAACAGACGGTGAGTCGAAGTAAGGCCAACACATGTAATCTACAGTGGACATGGATAGTCAGTACATGTCCGATCTACACTTGCTACATGTAGGTTACATACCGATTCCTCCGTCTATCGCAACCATGGCACAAGTTCTCATGTTTCCAATCAGCCCATAGTCTTCTATTGGCATGTATCCATTCGCCGAGCGCCTTGAGGTGGAGGCTTGAGAACCCGGTGCCATTGTCTCCATCTTTGAACTCTGCATATTCTGTTCCTGTTGGCTGTGTTTTCGATATAGTTCGGTACCGCTATTTCTATCTAAAGGTATAGGCGTGCGGGTGGAGGGTGTGTTGATGACATCCTGGAGAAGCCTCTTGCCGGGCGAGCCGGAATCCATTGTGCGATCGGTTGCTTTGGACACGCTGCGTGCACTAGGCCGGAAGAGTTGGATCGTTGTAAAGACTGCTGTAAGCGGAAGAATAGAAGCGGGCCGATCAAGTTGTATAGATCATCGTGATGCTGTGTATTGGGGTTGGTGTAGCCAATAGATGATCGTGTTGTGACGTCAGACACGCTCACCTCTCGACCTCGCAACTTCCAGCCTCACACGTGCCATCTACCTATCTACCTGAAGAGTAGTAAGCGCCTTGAGCTCAACCTACTGCCTAGTTTTCCTCCGTTCTGATCGTTGAGGCTGTACTTTAGTGTACGGGGTGATATCGACAGCCAGATGCCCAGGCAATTTATATCCGCTATCGCTCCACAGAGCCTTGCATGGCTTTCATTATGTCTTGAACCTCCGAAACTATGACGGCGCTTGCAGAGTATTGGCAAAGAGTATCGTACTGAGTTGACCTGCTTGCCAATCTCACTAGCAGCACTCACTCCAATACGATGGTCTGCCGAACCGACCCGCTGCAGCACTCATTGTTGACCAGAGCATGTTATATCGAAAATGTTTCTTGCTCGACACTGTTACTCTCTAATATATAATGCAGAGATTTTAAGTAGTTTGTAGCTATCTAGGTGCGACGTTGCGGTACCAGTGTTTGGCAACCAAAGTACAATACCCCGACGTGAGCCGACGGGAGAGCCCGTATTATTGGCCTATCTACCCGGATTTGCACCTTGCGAAATCCCAGCACATCAACTCCGCATTACAGCACAAGCAACATCCCGCCACTGCAAATCCCCGCACGGATATCATGGACCCAAGCCAACCCCCCATCGACGGCACCTGCCACTTCCTTCGTTTTCCAGCTGAACTGAGAAACACAATCTTCGAACACACGCTTTTGAATTCAAGAGGAGTATTGTGTCGCGAGGAGCCACTCAACGGCCCGGGAGTTTTCCGCTTCTACGCGGTCCCCGTCATCCAAACGAAACCTTCAAGCAGCATCAGCGAATATGCATGGTACGCAACGCAACTCGCAGATAGCCTCGAGGGAGCTTCGGAGATAAACCAGCTCAAGTACGTTTGCCGGCAGCTGAGGAACGAGACTAAGAATATACTCGTCTGCGGTAATAAGCTCGTATTCGGATACGGTCCACGCGATCTCGTCGACTTCCTCAAAACTCTTCCTGTACCCCTTTGTAGTCTTCTTCGGGAGATCACCGTATGGGAGCATCGTGATCTTCCTGTCGAAAACTTCTTCGGGGACAAGTCGTGGTCCATGGTCAATCGCATCTGCACGAAACATAACGCAATCACCATACGGATGATCTGGCCCTCACTTGTGGATGAGCGGAAATTTCTCAGATATGAGTATGTGACCATATCCCGGGTTCTCGCAATCGCGGTACGGGCACGTAAGGATACTGCCTTCATCGATAAGATCAGTGCTCATGGCAATTGGCGGACCATACTAATGCATACCGCCTTGTTCTATGGACGGCCAAGCTCCAAGATCGAGGAGGTCATACGACAAGATCCAAAATTATCAGACAGCATCAGAATCTTTCCTTCACACGAGCAATTCCAGGAGCACCATTTCAGGCCATTCTTGGTCATGCACAGGATACAAGGGCAGGAGTTGGAAAATTGCATCGCAGCAATGAAGGAGGTCTTCCATAGTGGCATCTAAAGAGAAGGACGGTCTATGTCAGATACATGGAACCGAGACGACCGAAATGAAGCGACGCATCGACGTGGTGTGTACTCCGAGCTCGCAAGCGGACAACGCAGCTATGCATTCTACACATGATTGACAATCTGCGGCCAGGCCAGCACTCAATACCTGTCTCTTCTATCTATGAAGCTCAACATTGTATACGTCTCGCTCGTTTCAATTTCCATGCTCATGATTTTCCAAAACATTGTATACGTCTGCCGACTCACCCGCCTTCACCTACATCGTCTTCACGAGAATTGCGCATATACGGCCGCCTCCCACCTCTATCCTCCTCCTTCAACCGCTTACCGATACTCAACCACCCATCTTCAGTATCCAAACATAACCCCAACCAAAATAATGTGCACATGCCACCAAACTCGCTACATTCTCTGCAGGGAAAACGGCTACGGCCGCGGCCCCAGTAATGATATACCCTGCGTCGATGAAGTATTTCACAAATGCAAACACGCCGAAGAGAGCGGACAAAGCTGTCTTGAGCCGATCATCAGATCCAGACATATCATGTACCAGTGTCCTGACCATGGGGGACCTTCGCACGAGAAGAGGGAGGAAATGATTCGGAAGAAGGGGCTGCAGGGTAGGGAGGTGCAGATTGTAGTGAAGAAGGGTGATCGGCCGAGTGCGTATAAGAATACGGTTTGTGTAGTTATGTGAAGGGTGAAGGACACTGGATGTAAGACTTTGTATGCGTTACTTGTTCGAGTTTCATCATATATGATTCATTTCTTTGTATCTTCGGGTTTCCAGATATGTACTGAGGCAGAGAGTGACCAAAGTGCGCAAAACATCGGTGATTATTTATATGGTCCATAACACACCAGCTGTTTCGGTTTGAGGCCACATCTTTTCATTAGACCAAAAGGCGACATCCGTATGTGGTAATGACTTCATGAACTTGTCTAGCAGATATTTTGTTTTGCATTGAACGTTGCTGAAATTTTGCGATAGTTACGAGTTTCAGGAAACAAAGATCGACATAGTGCTCTTCAAGCGACGCATTTGCTCCAGAGGATTCACACGGGGAGGAGATGCGCTCAAGCTTTACCCGATTTGGCTACATTTTGACAGCGAACGAAACTGACAGCCCGTTCTTCCGCTCATTGCTTGCCCTCATAATCCCTCTTCCACACCTCCCTAAAGCTCTCCTTATCCACAGCGAACTCCTCGAGGAAATCCCTTTCGAGATCGTGTGTTCGCCGACCCAGCAGCACCAGACTATGCAGTGGCTTTCCTAGATCTGCCTCACATAGTTGCGCTAGTGTCCCGGCAACGATCTTCTCATCCTCAGCACCAACCCGTGCGACACCTACAGCCAGACTCTCCTTTGTATAAGCACCCTCCTGCTTCACATCCTCTTCAATCTCCAGCATCTGCTGTGCACACTGTGCGACTGTCATGTACCGTGGTGGCTCATATATCTTGCGTCCGCGCGCCATGTTCTCTAGACTTTGTTCTTTGACCTTAATGTCGAGAAGAACGAGCGTGTGTAGGCCGATAGAGACGTTCTCCTTGATGCGGTCATAGAAGGAAGCAGGCTTCCAGTTGTCGAGGAAGAAGACCATGGAGACTGTTTGCCCGAAGTTGTAGAGTTGTAGGCCGGTCGTGCCAATAGAGGTCAGGATGCTAGCGTTGGGGATTGAGCGGGTAGGAATCGAGAATTCGCGGGCGCGGAGGACAAGGTCGGTGTGTGTGGTCGCTCTGTTGGACGATCAGATACGTGTTGTAGATAATACTCAGGAATCATACCCGAATGGATCTCCCACTACGAGGAACGCGACGTCGACTTTATCGGCATCTTTGAGGATATCGTCGCTCGACGATTCGACCATCTCGCGGTCAGCTATGATTACTTCTCGGCCATAGAAAGCTTCCTACTGCCGTGCTAATTAGCTTCCCAATGCTTCATGCACCATCGCATCTTGGACTCACAAGCACATCCTTCTCCACCAGCAGCACTGCCGTGTACGCCTCAAGGTAGACGCGTTCTGCCTTCTTCACAATCTCCAAACCCTTGACTGTGATGTCCTTCTCATCCGCCAAGCCGAGACCCACGAGATACAACATGATGGGCGATTGTGACGCGTAGTGTGAATGTCGTGGTGGGGTTGTCGCCAAATTCACAAAAAGTTGAGCGGGGCTGATTTGCATGGGGTAGGCCTGAGCGTGCCCGAGCCAACTCGATTGTCGCATCAGGCATCGTCTGAAATCACGCTAGTAGACCGCAAACCGCGCTCCAGCCCCGGACTTCATTCACAATAGTCGCATCACGCAACGCTTCTTGTCTTCAAACCTTTGTCTTTTGTAGCTGTAAGAAGTTGGCGACGCGCTTTGTATGATTTTAGGAGCTGTTAGAGTACGGAGTAAGGCACCATGTCGGACAAGGATAAGATGGCCAAGTATCGGACGGAGATTCAACAGGTTAGTCAACCGCATCTCCTTCACTGTTTTCTGGAACTCTCTTCATGACTTTCCTTTAACACTTCAGACTAGAAAGAGATGGGGTTTGGAAGTCTGAGTTGTACTGCATTGTCCACTATGATGATCTACCCAGCCATCCCTTTCTCGATTAAGCGACATCTTCTATTCGCGCATTCCAAAGATTCGATTCCATTATTTTCTCATGCCATTCAGAGATCTCGGCGATATGTTCTTCAAGTTTTCTTACTTTCGAGCACAAGCATGTGGATTCAAAGCTCGTTGTGTACATCTACAATCATGTCTCAGACGGAGAGCCAACGTGGCCCGTACTCTATTTCACCCATAGTCATCCCATCTCCCATAACATCTGGCAACGATACAAGCGAGCTGTCAACAAAGCTCATCCACAAGATACCCATGGCGCTTGTGCCACCCACACATTTCCTTGACTCACAGCCCTTTCCCCACCCATACTGCACGAGGCCACCACCATGGCCTCGCCAGTATCCTCCCCTGCACTTTCCTCGCCCCCAACGTCTCGGCCCCCATGACCCGAGAACCTGCTTTTATTCGACGTTGGCTTGAATCTAACGATTCCGCAGATGATGTTCGTCTCCGGCGAGACCGGCGAACCATCTCCCGAAACGACTACCTTGATTGAATCGATAGTGCAGGATCAAGTCCAGCACATGCTGCGAGAATGCACCGCTCTAGCTACGCGCCGTGGCAGCAAGTCTATATCCACAGACGACCTCTTCATGCTCATCCGCCACGACCGCGCGAAAATCTCCCGATTACGACACTTTCTGCAATGGAAAGACGTACGCCGCTCAGTCAAAGACTCAGATGACAAAGGTGGCGATGCGGGTGCAGATGTTGGAGCTGGAGACGCAGACATAGCTGCAGGCGTGGTAGGAGCAGGTGGACCCGGCGCTGCCCCCGTCGACGCCTCGAAAAAGGCCAAGCGTGCCAAAGTCGATTTAGTCTGGGACGTGCAGTCTTTCTTTACAGAGTTTCCGCCGCAAAAGGACGATGTTGAAGACGAAGAAGAAGAGGAAATGAACTATGCCACCCTCCAACGCTTGAAAAACGCAGACGAACGTACCAAGAACATGACGCGAGAGGAATACGTCCATTGGTCCGACTGCCGCCAAGCATCCTTCACCTACCGCAAAGGCAAGCGTTTCAAAGAATGGGCGGGCTTCGGCCTCATTACTGATTCCAAGCCCTCCGACGACATTATCGATATCCTTGGTTTCTTGACGTTCGAGATTGTGCAGACGCTTACAGAGGAAGCGCTCAAGGTCAAGGATGCAGAGGATCTGTACAAGAAGAACCATGGTGGCGAGCAGAACCGACTCAAGAGGAAGAGAGAGAGAGGTCTGTTCGATCCACCAGAAGAGGCGAGGGAACCGGTGCAGCCGAGTCATGTGCAAGAAGGCTACAGAAGACTGCAGAGGGGCAATAACAAGGCCAAGGCTATGCTCAACTTTACGAGGAACGTGCATAGAGCGGCACTGAAGTTGGTGAGTAATGCCGTGCAACGAGCGAGCATATGTGCTAATGAACCCAGATCTAAACACAAAATGATGCCACTAAGCTTGGACCCGCACTTGGTGTTTGTATATGGCCGGTTTGGTTACTTGATACACTGAACAAGTAAAAAGGGTGTATGGCGTCCGTGGCATGTTAATCGGGTAAATCGGGGGGTTTTGAGAAATATGCTGCTGTATCGTCGACCAACGAGAACCATCAGAGCGAGCATCACCACCGTTATCATAGACGAGAACAATGCATGAAAGCAGACCAACTCCAAGTTTGACTACTGGTTTCTAATTCCGATGCTCATATCCTTTTTGGTACACTCATAGCATCGGTGATCAGAGTGAGGGCAGCCTTGTCGGTCGAGTGTGCATGGAGAGAAGAGTCCTTCACAGACGTAACATGAAACATGACCGCATATGCCCAGATAAAAAGGAGATTGACGCCCTCCTTTAACCTTGAAAAGACCCACGCCAGGTGTTCATCATGATATCACGTGCTTACTCCGCATCGTCGCCCAGCTGAGCTTGACGCTTCTGCTGGACACGCTCCTGCCTCCTCTCCCTCGCTGCCTTGGTCTTCGCGCGCTTGGCGTCCATCTCTTCCTGGATAGCCCTCTCGCGGGCCTTCTCAGCCTTGGCCTTGTGGATCTAAAATGCATGTTAGTTGCCGAGAATTGAGCGGGGTTGATATAATCATGATGTCATGGCGAACGTACGTGTTCAACGAGAGCACGCTTGTGCTTGAAGGTGTTACCCTTGGACAGGAGGTAGAGCTCGTGGTAGAGGTGCTTGTCGATCTTTCCGGCGGCACGGTACTTGACGAGGAGACGGCGGAGGACACGGAGACGGCGCATCCAGACGATTTGGCTATAGACATGCGCGTCAGCAAACAGTCTCCATCATCCTTCACTCCCCACAATGAATCTCCGGCGAGTCCACTGTGGGAGTGATATCGTGATTGCGTACCTTGGCATACGAGCGTCCTTGGTACCCTTCCTCTTACCGAAACCACGGTGTCGGCCAATTCGTCGAGCGGCGGTCAGCTCCCGGGCGCGGGCACGCGAGTGCATGGTAACGGGCTTGCGGATGATGAGGCCATCCTGGACAAGCTTGCGGACGGTCTGACGGGAGTTGGCGTTGGCGATTTCGCTGGTCTCGTTGGGGTCGAGCCAGATCTTGCGCTTTCCGCAACCGACCACGGAGGCCGCGAGGCGCTTCTGAGTGCGGAGGTTGACCCTACGAAGCACTCGGGGTCAGTAACTTGATCAATTGTACGGTCATGGGCGATGGAAGGTGCTATCGTGGAAAGAGGGGTTCGCCACGTCTCGAGCGCCTCTTGAGCACAACTGCGAGTCGAGAAGGTTGTTGCGGATGCGGAAGCGCTCTTGGATGCTATGCTGGAGGGTATGCAATCGGTATTCCTTACATTTTGACGGGTTGGTTGTCCTGGTGGTTAGTATCGAGAGTCGCGGCAGCCTTTGACGTTGGAAAGCAGAATGAATTTCCCCCCAAGGTGCGCGTGATCGCTTAGAGCGCCAAGCCAGTCACGTGGGCCTCTAGTCGTTTTACGATGCCCACGGAACACCCAACTTCAATACACCACCCCAAACAAAGGTCACGGCTAATGCATCATGCAAACCACAGAAGACTCGCGTATCTGTTCATTGCACAATTACACGGCAGGACTGCAACACGTACATCTGCGAAATTTGACGCCAAGGCTCACGGAATCTAGGTCACCTGCGTGGCCACATTTCACTGTTGTGAGATGCGTTCATTAGGCACAACTATTCACGTGACTCATATAGAGAGCTTTAAAGGTTATCGCTGATCAATAGACTGACAAAGTTACAGCTCGTTGTCAGACATTTCTTGGTCAGGTCGAGAGGTCCATCACGCGACAACCCGCATGTAGCGATGTGAGCATCAACGATCGTTGACGCACCGAGGACGTCGATACCTAGGCCAGTGTTCCGTAAGGTGTGCTGCGAGGCGTGTCACCTGTCTCATCGTGACTCATATGCGATCATTCCAAGCTAATTCCTGCACCCGTGTTATTGCCGCGGAGGCTAGGTGGTGGCAATTGATACACCTAACCTGCAAGTTCACAAGCATGTCCTGCTACAAGTAAGCAAGGCAACGCAGCTGTGTAGAAATAGTGGTTCTGTGCATTGCGTATCTACTGTAACTTCAGGTCCTCCTCACTCAGCACACCATACAACTTCTCAATCTCCTGTCCAATGATGTTGAGGTTATGCGCGAGCTGCCCAGTCACTAACGCGTACGCGTACAGCAACTCGTAATCTTCATCATTAGCAATGACCTTCCCCAGTCCGCTCTGTCGGAACTCAAAGACCTTTGCTAGTAGTCGATCCCGCGTGTGTTCGATATTGGGCAAGACGTCGTTGAGCGGGTATGCTAACTTCATGGAGGATGCCATGACTGTGAGTCGTTAGCCGGTACTCGTGACAAAGGTTGATAGGTATTACTCACCCGAGAACAGATGACTGATGCGCCAACTCAGGTCGGTCCACTCTTTCTTGGTATACCTCAGAACCTCCTTTTCACCCTCGGAGGCTTTCAGGTCTTTTAGTATGACGACGTTCATGGCGTGGAAACTATCCAATATACGGCTAGTCGCACCCAGAATGACCTTGAAGCTCTTGTCCGGAAACGGGCCCCTAAGCTCGAACTCTGCAGCGGCTGATGCACGCAGCGTGTCCAGATGAGACAGATATCGACGAAGTTCAAGCTCCTCACGTTCGGACATGTACGTGTACGTCCGGCTCGCGTTCTCGTTGTACTCAAGTATGGTCTTCAGAGGACCACGTTTCCAAATCAAACCCATCTTAAGCCATAACAAAGATGTGCCCTTCTTGACTTTGCGACGTGCTGAGATGGGCCAAATCACCCTAGTCACCATAATTCCCCAGATACAACCAACCATCACGGCGACCACACGATGGAGGACAATCTCCCATATCTCGGGTGAAATACCACCCTCGTCATCATCATCTTCATCGTCCTTGACAGAGAGCGAGTATGCGTAAAGTGCAGAGAGGTTGTAAGTGAGCAGGATGAAACGACCCATAGGCCCTTTACCCTTCCCAACAATGATATAAAAGCAGAACAGAGATATAACCCACCCGAAGAACCCCAAGACAAAGGCATGGTCGTCGGCGGCAATCCATGCAGCAATTGCCAGTATAGCTCCGAGACAAGTACCAGCAAAACGTTGGAAACCCGTGGTGTTGGAGGCCCCGATGGTCATCGAACACACCAACATGTACGACAGCAAACCCCATTCGCCGCGCCAGTGACTGTAGAATCCTCGAGTTGAATGGATGAAGGACCACATGGCGTAGAGAACTGCGCCAATGCCAACCTTGACTGCGTATTTGAGGTCGTCCCTCCTAAAGACAGCCAATGACGTCCATATGCGGTATGATAGCGGTTGCTCGTTTTCTGACTTGTATGGATCCCCACGGGTCGACTTCCGGTAGATGGGGTTATGAATCTCGCGCGAGCCTCCTGGTGTGTTGGCCTCTATTTCACCAACAAGGCTGGCCTCCTCGGAGCTGTCTCCTGATTTATCCTTCTTGCGCCCCCGTTGCCAGAACTTTAGCCAGCTGTAGGTTCTTTGCCGCGGGTAGCGATTGACATTGGCTTTCAGCTCTTCAAGAATATCAAGGAACGACACCATGTCTTCAGCGAAATCCAGTAACGAGGAGCTGAAGTATCCACAGCTTGCGGCAACCTCTTCAAAGTCCGCTGCAACCGCTGCCGAGCTGGTCCTTGTTGGTATCTTATTCTTGTAAACAGCGGAAAGAGCTTCTCTGCGTGCGCCTGAGAACAAAGCCTTTGCATCAATTAAACTGTGGCGAAAGTGCTCGTTAATAGCCATGTTGTACTCGGGTCCAGGTCCAAAAGGTAGTTCAGAAAGCACCTCTCGTAGAGTGTATGCCAGAGATTTCTAGTGGTGTTAGCACGAGAAGCAGACTGCAACGTTCAGACGTACCATTGGTGGTCCTAAGGAAGCAATAAACACAGAGAACATGTCAGCAGGCGTAAGGTTCGACTGCAAAAGGCTCGCAACCTGGTCAGATTTCTTCTTGGTCGGAGTAGACTCGTCGTCAGAGGCAGCTGCTGAAGGAAATGCGGATGCTTCAGCAGAACTCTCGGGTAACTCGTCGATAGAGGCGAGGATGCTGGTCCGCCTCTCCGTATGGCTAAGACTGGGAGATAGTTGTGGTGGGCTTAGTGACATTCTAGGCTCTGAGAATATTGACGAGGTTACCGTCCCATTGATGGGTATTGATTGATGCGACGTAGACATTCCATTAGGTTCGGACTCGGATTGCGCCAACAGTGTAAACTGTGTCTCAGCAGCACTCCGCAGTCCACCACAGCTCTGCATCAGCTTCTCAAGACATTTGACCAGCCTGTCATTTATCCTGTACTCTTCCTCGGTGCCTAGTGCATAGTGTTCGAACTTGGCTTCTCCCAAGTTCTTTACAAGGGTTTTGAATGTTGACTGGCTCTTGTTGGAGGCTTCAAGATAGGATTCGCTTTTGAGGTCTGATTCAGCACCGGAAAGGAAGCTAAGTATGATGCCATTCAGCATCTCGGCCATAGCATCGGTGGACTGAATGAACGTGTCGCGGAATTCGGTGCGCGCCGACTTGGGCTGTACGAGAAGCGACACGAGTGCTGAGGCGGAACAGCCCATGATAATCATCTTCAAAACCTGCCAGACCTTGACGTAGGAGAAAGTGGCTGCCTGTACAGCCCCCTCCTTTGTCAGGATTGTAATGAGAGCGAGTGAAGTGAGAGAGCAAGCCACGTTGACCAGTGGATTGCCTAGCTTCTGTTTCGTCCACCCAACAAGCCCTAGACCACCTCCACAGAAAACAATGAGCACTATGACATGCCCGAGGACTAACAGTTCATGTTGGCCAAAGTATGCGGACACGGCCATGCTGGAGAAGGAGACGAAGGCGGCATACATAAAGGCGGCGAAGGCCAAGATGACGGCCTCTAGCATGCTACCAGCTGAGCGGGCTGGGTGGAAGTATACGGTAATAGTCGCGACTATGTGTTTTCCATCGTTCTTGCCCAGTAGTCCTGCAATCGCTGGTACGAATGTGGCCAACGACCCGAGAACATAGGCCAACGAGCATTTGAATATGCCAATCCCGGTAGGGCTCGTCGCATACGCATAGCCTTGTCGAAACTTGTTTCTAACCATCACCTTGGCCAATTCGACTCTTCCCATGTTCTGGTGCCTCTCAGCATCGTATTGGCCTGGCGCAAGTAGGAACTCGGAGGATTCGGTCGGTCGGTGTTGGGATCTCCGTAGAGTGAAGGCTTTCTTGACGCGTTCGCCAGTATTCGGCAGGACCATGGTCGCGCTGCGTAGCTTGGGTTGTTGTCAGCTCATAGACTGCATGGACTGACCAGAGACGCGACTTACACTGGGCCGCAAAAAGCGGCGCTCAGCCGGAGTTCGCGGAGTTTCACTAGTCATCGTGAAGGTGGTAGACTGTAGGTCCTGACCAGAGCCTAGGGCATAGCGAGCACCAGCAATGAGAGAAGATGCGCGGCGGAACCGCGCCGTGGTGATTGTTGGACGTGAACCCTGCAGATGCCCAGGTGCAGTGACGCAGGCGCTAACCGCCACAGCCACCCGCGTGGCACTTGGGCTTCGACCTCTGCCTACATTCTATAGTGTCCGCATACCTTGGGCATGCAGTCTGACAGCGTTGATCTTCGCGATTGTCAGTGTCGTAGTGTCATATGAGTGCTATGGAGAATGCGCATGACCAGGCTGAGGTGCAGTTGCCGAGGTGAAGACTAGCGGCACGTTCACACGAGTTGGTCATCAGTAGCAATACGGCGAACCTCGACTTTATCCACGTATCTCTCGAACATTCTCTACCTTACGCGACTGGCAAACCGGCCACCCGGCTCAGTATCCATGTACATACCAAAGTACCACCCTCCAAGAGCCCTACCTTCAAAGCCTTGCCTGTCTACACCGTCTGAGCCAACCATCGTACCATGAAGCCATCGAGAAATTCCAGACTTGCATCGACACTCGGATCTAGTAACGACTTTCCAGCAGTCATAGGCATTCGTTCAGGCGCGGGCTGTGATAGATAGTCCTTTGATCTCGTCCGGTGCGCAGCGCGGAATAGCTGCAACTCTCATCAGCATTTCAAGAATGAAAGCCTGGAGACGATAGACTTACCCTCAGTCGCTTCAAGATATCTTCGAAATTCTGCAACATATCCAAGATGCCCTTGTCCTCCTTTTCCGTCTCGCTAAGAGTTCTGTGGAAAGAATGTTTTCTCGGAGCATAGCATAGTTCCCTCTGCCTCCTTGGCAGGTTCCTTTCCATATCCCTCGGCGGAAGGTACTGCTCGATTCCCGAGAAGGCATCTAGCGCTTGGAAAAGAAGTACCTGGTTACCGCTGAGTCCGTCGAACGTATCTTACGTATTAGTTCTGCGTCGTGGTGGCTAATACCCTACGCTTGGAAGCCCTGTATCTTTGACAGTCAGACAGAATGTGCGATCATCTTATCATGTAAGTTGTCCATGTAAGTGCCCAGTACTAGTCGCATCTGTGAAGCAATACTTTCAACATGCGTATCACGCTACATTGTTACCACGTGCGAACATAATGACTGCCTGCGCTAAGTCGTTATAGAGAGGGACGCTGAAGACTTCAAGGTCGTGGAAGATGCGAAAGAAAGTTTCCTCGCTGGACGTTAGTTGCGATACTATTCTAGTGTTTATCTTGTGTCTATATTACCATTGCGGTCAAAGTTGCGCTCTGGATAGAAGGAGAGTCTTCCCCCCGGATCTGATGGGTGTTAGGTGCAGCCACACTCAGGAGTGCGCCGTCTTGTGTAGCGTGTTTTCGGGTGTGGACAGTAGGCTTCCAGAAGAACACAAGCAATTGAAAATCCACCAAGATGCCGTTGTACGTCAAGACAACGTGGTAGTGCTACATTCGTGGATATGTTGAATTTACTAAAAAGGGTGTTCGACATTAAACGACCTAAAGGCTACCTTCTTGCCTCTTCAACCGCTCGAATAACTGAACAAAAGTAGCCGGCTCCTGCGCTCCACCGACGGAGAATTGGTCGTTAATAACGAAGTTGGGAACGCCTGTAATCTGCTGTCGAACCGCCTGCTGTACTTCTTTATCGACTTCAGGGCCTCCCTTGCCTGCCTCCAGCCAGTCCTTGATCTCTTTCTCATCGAGTCCAGCCTTGACGCCTGCCTCGGTCAAGATCTCTTGGTTCGTAATATCCGTTTCGTTTTCAAAGTATGCTGCGAAGAGCTCTTCAATCACACGAGTCTGCATCTGCGGACCCTTGGTCTTCCCAAGCTGCACAAGTCGATGCGAATCGCGCGTGTTTCCAGTCTTGCCGCCGTATTTGAAATTAATTCCCTCATCTTTGCCTATTTGCGAGAGACGTTCTTGCATCATTGCTGTGCGCTCCTTGCCAAACTTTGACTCGTACAGTTGTTGCTTGTCGGCACTCTTGGGCGCATCAGGGTTTAGGTAGAAAGGGTACCAGTTGGTTGCGAAAGTATCGGTGGAGTCAGGGTGCTTCTCCTTGTAGGCTGCGATACCCTTTTCCAAGCGCTTTTTACCCACGTAGCACCATGCTGTAGCTTGGTCAGTGCCGGATACATAGGTGTGCGATGCTTTGCATATGGAGACTTACGGCATACGGTGTCGCTTACGATATCGACCTTGAAATTGGTCATTTTGCGTAGATTTGCTCTGAACGCCACGACGAAATTGTGCGAGGTGAGTGCCGCTGTCCAAACGATGTCATCGCTGCAGGGCTACTTGCTCTTTATACCGAGTTGGATGGCGATTGTTGCTGACAAATTAGGTGTGTGAGGTCGAAGTTGCGATGACCGGACAAACTCGCCGTTCCAGCAGCTTCCGAGGTTGTTTACGGTGAACCAGCGTGGCAGGAAAGAGCATTGGAATAAACAGAAGATAGATTATTGTCTCAGAGCAGCCTAGAGAGAGCAACTATTGAAGCACAGCTCAATAGCTAGTGCGCATATTCTAGGCGTAGTTTGGTTATGTAGTGTGCTTACAAACGAGCGTTCTGCGATAGAATCTGTTCGTTTTCTAGAAGTTCGACCAAGCGCGATCGTGTGTTTACGCGCGTCAGATCGCTCTTTCAAAGCTATTTTTGCATGCACGAACAGCAGTATTGTTAGCAATAGCAGTAGAGAAGGCTGCGATAGTAGCCTAACAGAAAGCTAGTAATTCCTAATCGGTTACTAAGGATACTCGTGGGTTTTCGATGAAGGGCAAAAGTGAGTAACACATCGCCTATGGTCTAACTCTTTGCGTGTCATAATAACATCTATTCTACGAGTTCTGATATGCCCTTTCGCTCCGAAGCTGGTAGCATATCTTATGTGCATTAATGGTAGAAGACCAACAACTTCCGCAGAAGACCACAATCCGACCTCAGGCGAGCCAAGTAATCTGGAGACAGGTGAAATCTTTCTTCTGAGTTTTGTCCAAGCCTAGCAATTTTCAATGGGCAACCGGCTCGTAATGCGATGGAAGCCATGAGTATTTTGAAGCTTGCCAGGCCTTGTTTTCAAAGGTGCAGTGTCATGGCAACGTTTTCGTCTGACCTTAGAGGTCTGGAGCCACACAAAAGAGCAGGCCAGCGATCTGTTAGAGGACATTAAGAGCATTATAAAGGTTGAGCTCATTGCCGTAGAGATAAAAGATCTGCTGCGCGAGCATGACTGTGAGTGAAACTATTAGGGTGAAAGGGTCGGTAACGACCCTACGTATTCATCTTACGTAGATTTCTCGCCTCTTATTGTTGGGTTTTGCTATTTCGCGTGCGGCTCCTTGATACTATGCTGCCATACAACCTCCAACGTACGCACCTACAGGCTCTCTTCCTCCGCGTGTTCGAGTGCGGCTGTAGGTACCTCAAACTTCTTGCGACCCCTTGCAAACCAATCCAACATTGCAATGACCAGAAATCCAATAAGTATCGGCGGCGCATAATTCATAGTCAAGCTTGTTACCGGTCTGGATGCCGGGAACGAGACAAAAATGATAACGTATGTCAAGTAGACAATGGCGCAAAGCTTGACCGGAATGCTCCATCTGCCTAGTTGGAAAGGTCCGTACTTCGGATGTCTACCGGCAAGCTGGCGAGCCGTGAGAAGCGTGATAGGAACGAGGTATGATACGTATAGCGCGATGGTAGGTAGGGAAATGAGGGAATTAAAGGCGGCTGCCGAACCAAGATTGATCAGCGACAGGAGGCAACAAATAAAGCCGACTAGGAACAGTGCAGGTATTGGTACTTGGAGCGTCGGATGGATCTATAGCTTTGTCAGTTAAGTTTATCGTTTTGAGCGTGGGTAAGACTCACGTAGGTGAAATGCTGGTGGAAAGGAAGGCCCTTGTCGGATGCGAATCGCCAGACCAATCGAGCTACGGAGGCAACAATGTTGAAGTTGCCTACCATTAGTTGGAGCCCCATTAATGTCGTCATTGCTGTTGCTGCTGCCTTGGACCCGGTGCTGTTGCAGTATGTCAGTGCCGAACCTGTATCGCCTCTGAGGTGGCGTCACTTACGCAGAATAGAACACTTCCGTAATCGGCAAGATTGAATTTGCGACGGCCTCTTCATCTCCAATGCAGAACATCAAGCAAATGCAAAAGGCAATCATCATAATTGCGTTCAAAGAAGTCGCCAAAATCATAGCTTTGGGTACCCGCTTACGAGGTTCTTTGGTCTCCTCAACTGTGGACTACATTAGCATTGGCATTGAAGCTTGAGATGAGTTGTGCAACTTACTCATGTGTAGAACACCATCAAAACTACTGATAGGGTATGCTACAGCAAGCAGACCAATAGAGAATGCGACACCAGGGTTGCTCCAGCCGGCATCTGTGTGCAAGGTCATGAAGACGTACTCGGGCGTACTGCGCT
>JAESFQ010000130.1_pt1 | contig 26586 bp, 29 predicted proteins | sample 9269431 | NCBI WGS metagenome assembly JAESFQ01 (sample SAMN14502588, study PRJNA617103) | algae metagenome | isolation source: Plectolyngbya sp. WJT66-NPBG17 and co-occurring heterotrophs from well... | place: USA: Mojave Desert, Joshua Tree National Park, California | collected 2006-08-06 | reverse complement strand
AGAATCTGCAGAGACCTGGTCTGCCTCGACTGAGACAACTCCTTCTTCGATCTTGGTAGATGTTGTGGAACGTGCAGCCGTGGGGGTGTTGGTTTGATATGTAGGCGGTGGCATGGATGTTGTGGCAACGCTTGGTAATGGTGCAGGGATGCAGTGCTGGTTTCGAACAACAGAGAGGTTCTGGTTTTTGCAGCAAGTAGTGCAAGGAATCGCGGCAACGGGAAGAAATTCTGGAGTATTGAGTTGGAGGGCGCGTTGACTGCATGAGCGACAGAGGACGGGGTTCATCCGAGACAGCTAAGCTTTGGAACTCGGTCGGTGTATCCACGCTGGAACAAATTCTTGATGTTGAAGACTTTGGCCCCTAGGCAACCGTCTTAGGTGCATGATGCCAGAGCACATCATCTGGATTCCCGATGTCGACTTCAACGCTAATCCGGATCCTCTGCAGAACGAACAAATCCAGTCAGCACACCTCCAATTCCTAATCCCAAACATGAAAGGGTAGGATAGGAGAGGAGGGGGCTTTAGACGTGCACATTAGCACGCCCAGTATGCGTAGTCCTTGCCTTGCGCGTCCTCCAGAACATGACACCCCCAACCACCGCCGAGATGAACCAGAGCAGCATATTAGTCAGCAGTACCCAAACCGCATTCTTCATGCGGATGATGCCCTTGTTACCCTCTGGATCCTCACCAATGAACATCTCCCCAAAGATTCCAAACGCAACAAGATAACACAGAAACACCACCGCGTCGACACCAAAGAAGAACCACGCCTTAGCCACGGGCAGCATGAACACAAGAGACGTAATGGCACCGAGTGCACCACACACAACGGCCCACACCCATTTCGAGTCGACGTATTTCCCATGCTTGCGCGCGTTGTCGAGGTCGACGGCGTACAGTCCGATGACGGTGAGGCCCATGACGAATTGGAAGAAGCGCAGGACGAGACGTAGGATGGTCGTTGGTGTGAGCGAGGCGCCGAGAGAGGTTCCTAGCGTGGCTTTCTCGCCCCGGAGAGTGCTATTCGAGAGGAATTTGAAGCCCATTGCTGCTAGGAAACTAAGCATTTGTGGTCAGCTGGGCTCGGTGTTGAGGTGTAGGTGTCTGTCTGTGTGAGAGCGGTAGACAGTGTCTTACCTTTTGTGGATGCGATGCGCGGGTGTATTTCTCTTTGTTCTTTGGATTTCGTAGGGAGTTTTGGTGCTTGGTAGTGTACGGAAGCGATGGGTGTGGTGGTCGTTATGGATAGAGCGGGGAGCGGAGAGCGGCAGATGAGAAACAACGTGAACCGTAGTAATTAACAACTCGTCTCTCGTGCTGTGACTGAAAACAACACCGCTGTAGCTGTTGCGCGCGCAAAACCTTGTTGGCACACAGGGTTCTTGTTTTCCGGGGTCTGGACAATGTCACTGCTTCCCCGACTTCCAAGCACTATGACGTCGGTATTGGTTCTTGGGTGGGATGTGGCTTCCAAGGTTTATTCAATTTGTGCACGTGGTTATGCTGTGTCGGTGCGGATTTGGAAGGATCGGCAAAGAGAGGGCGTAGTGCGCAAGGCTTTTTGAGAACAGTCGATAAAAGGGGTATATGCGCTATCAAGAAGAAATGGAATGAAATTACTGAAAGACTGGTCTGACTATCAAAGCCGGCTGTGATGGAGAAAGACGATGAGTAGAGCAAGCAATGCGCTATTCACCTGTTCATCGCACTTCTTTTAAATCTCATTGTCAAGTACTTCGTGGCATCAGACACGTTGACTCAGCCATGCGTTGGCGCCTGATCATGCTCACAGCGCGCGTTGTGAACGTGTGGTTGGAGATCTGATGACCCTGTAACACCGACGTCATTGGCGCTCGAGTAGCGTTGCATACACGCCAGGGGTGTGGCACAGAGTGATTGGCTGAGAACATCTCAGCATCTGAGCTTTGAAACGCACCTGTGAAGTGCGAGGTAACTTCGCTGTCGCAGAAAATGCTGTGTCAAGGGTGACATTAGCAGTAGAAGGATGCCTTGACAGGCCTGGCGCTTGGGACTTCAGTTTCTCAAAATCTCTCTGCAATGGCACGACGTCTGTGTGAAGAGTAGCATTGTTTTGTTCTGCAGGGGGTATTGGTCAACCATGAATTCAACCCTGCTCCCATTCAATCATTCGTCGTACCAAAAGACATGTCTATGTCTCAAGGACTGGAGTACTTGTAGCCATATTGCTCCTTGGCAGCCTTGATCTGCTCAGCAAGCTTCTTCTCGTTCTCCGCAAACTCCTTGTCTTCCTTCATCTTCTGCAAGTACGCGTTGTTTCCAAAGCCACTCTTACTCGGCACCTCTAAGCCTCGCTGGACTGCAGGTCTTGCCTCAATCCGCTCCAACCACCTCTTCAGGTTGGGGAAAGCATCAAGGTCGACGCCGGAGAAGCGCAACATATTGCACCATCCAAAGTTCGCGATGTCTGCGATGCTAAACTTGTTGCCCACAAGATAGTCGGTGTTGGCGAGGTGCGAGTCGAGAATGCCGACCAGACGCTCGGTTTCACCTGTGTAACGTTGCATGCCGTAGGGGATGCGCTCTTTGGCGAAACGGTTGAAGTGGTTGGCCTGGCCTTGCATCGGGCCCAGACCGCCGTGTTGCCAGGCCATCCATTGCTCTGCGCGCGAGACATCGAGTGGGTCGCTGAAGCTGTACTTGTGTTCGGGATCGTAGTGGCGCGTCAGGTACGTGAGAATCGCAAGACCCTCTTGGACAGCGAAGCCACCCTGGTCGTGGTCGACGATTACACTAGTTGTCGGTATACAAGGTCAGTAATGTCTCAGACATATCTCGTACGGTAACATTACTTACGGAATCCGTCCATTCGGACCAAGCTTGGTGAACCAAGGCTCTTTTTGTGTGTTCTTGCTGATGTTGATGCCTTGCCATGTGTAGTCTTTTCCATAGGCTTCCTTGAGCTCTTCGAGCATAATGCTAGCCTTCCATCCATTGGGTGTGCCCCAAGTGAGGAGCTCGATGCCCTTGTCCGCCTTCAATCCGTGGGGCTGGTCGTCGGCCATTTCGGGAAGGATGCGCAGCAACGACTGTGAGCTGTGAAAGTGCGATCGAAGAGGTTTGCGCGTTTGGGCAGTGAGGCGTGTATATTGTCGGAGCTGTGACGAAATGGAGGATCGTAGTAGTGACATGGAGGAGGCTAGCTCGAGTGCGTTATGGAGGGGTTATATGCAGCCAGACCCATGTGGAGAGCTACTTCTTCCCAAGTGGCATTGCTTAGGAATCCATGACGTTGTGGCCCACATCATGCTGACATTCGTTCATAGGTATGATTGATAAATGAGATATTTTCTCGATAGGTATTAACGGGTCTAAAGCGCAAAGTCCACAAGTTGTGATACGTGTTGACACTCGACATGCGTGCATTGTCAGCATCCTGATTCCCTGCGTGACTAAGCAGCTTTGCGACGCGAGGATACCCAAGAGCCCCTTGCTGCTCAGATTCACCGTCCACATCAACAGAGCTTGATTCACGTGGCTCTACCTCCTTGTGTATGAAGTCAGCACAATGCTATCTAGAGATCCTGCTTCATGGAATATCCATTGCACTTCTGCGTGATCATGCACTTCTTGATTCTGGTATACAAGCTTTATCTAATTCTCCTACTATACACCTCCCATCAGCTACCATATAATGCATACGCGAAGGAAAGCTAAAAAGCACACTGCTGCACCCTAGTGAAGGCTCAATTGATCTTGTATTCGCTTCCACCTCCACACCAACATCGCCCCTCACCCTCTTTCTCCACATGTATTACCACGTCCATACCCCGGTCCTTTAGGAATTGGTGTGAACGTTCACGGACATCCTCCACATCTGCCGCGCGGGAAGCCACGATGTGAATTACGCCGAGAATACGACGTTGTTTGGGTGCATGATCGTGGTTGTGGTCGTGGTCATGATGATCATGGGAGTGTGAATGAGAATGTCCATGATCGTGATCGTGATTGTGACTATGCGAATGAATGTGGCCGTGTTCGTGTTCGTGTGAATGATCATGCTCGTGATGATCATGTGGATGGTCATCGTGTTTGTGTGTGCCTCCACAATCGTGGTCTTCCTTCGCGTGTGCTTCTGCATGCGCAGCACCTTCGTCTTCAAGCCAAAACTTTGGTACCGCGTATCCGACAACGCCTCTGAGTGTACCCAGCTCTCCTAGCGTATTTCTGACGCCATACTCGACGTCGTTTGGCAGACTCAGCATAAGTCTTGCGCCACTTGACTTGACGAGCGGGATAGCTGATAAGAAGATCAGGATCGCAATGATGCAAGAGGCAATGGGATCCCAACCAGACCAGCCATAGTACTTTGTAAGAAGGGTGGAGATGATGACTGCAACAGAGCCCAGTGCGTCAGCGAGGATGTGCAGGAATATTCCCTGCATGTTCTCATTGTCGTGGGAGTGTCCATGTCCATGGTCATGACCTTCATGCCCATGGTCGTGTCCATGTCCATGATGCGCGTGACCGAAGGCTACAAGGCCTACAATGTTAACAATGAAACCAAGGACACTGACAATCAGAAGCTCATTGAGACGCTGGAGCTCGTGACCTTCCCAGAGGCGTTCGAAAGCATCGAAGATAATCTCTAAACTGACGAGTCTGGTTCTAGTCAGCATATCTGCGACGAGCTATATGTCAGAGGGACTTACAGAAGGAAGACACCATTTGCGAAACCAGACAGCGTATCAACTTTGCCATAGCCGTATGGAAAGCGAGCATTGGGGCGCCACTTGCTCATCACTGCTGCTGCAAGTCCCACAGCGAGACCAGCGCAGTCGAAGAGCATATGAATACTATCCGTGAGCAACCCTAATGATCCGCTAACGAAGCCGTAGAAGAACTGGACCATCATGAAGGAAAGATTAAGTCTATTGAAGTTAGTAAGGTCTTTTCAAAGTATGGGGTTGGTTAAGGAGAAGAGAGTGGACCTACACGCCAAAGTACGCAATGCGTCGCGAGTCCCGCTCAATCAGCACACTATGCACAATGGAGCCGGGAGTCGCACGCGCGATAAGGAACGCCGAGATCCTAGAGTGATTTCCATGAAGATGATGGTCATGATTATGTCCGTGGTCATGACCGTGCGAATGCTTGTGACCCGAGTGGCCATGATCGTGCGAATGTGACACAGGCGAACGGGTGTCGACAGCGACCGCCGCGACCAACATAGCACAAACCCAAGGGAATGCAATATTGAAATGACTAAAAGTCTGCTGTTCCAAGAGGCTCAGAGCGAAGATGAGAATGCCACTCAATCTCAATCCCACCTGTTTTTGATTCCGTAATGATGCTGGAAGTGATAGAAATACAAGAGCTGTCGTAGATGCAACCGATAAAGTTGAGAATCCCAAGGTATGGTTCGATAAAGAGGGAGTCGCGGAAGAAACAAGTGAAAACAGAATAGTTGTGACAGTGAGGGCAAGGCCTGACACAATAGTGAGTAGCTGGTTCTCGGTGCTATTCACTAATGGCGACGAAGGTTTTGGCAGCGATGCGCGAGATGACTTTTGACTCATGTATGAGTCCTGGCTCTTTGTTCCGGTCATTAACGACCAGCCTGCTGTGGGTAGAGGTGGAGGGACTAGGAGCAACGATACCAAGAGGGCCAAGTGGCCGATCAGGCTGCCTGTGATGTTGCCAGAGGTTACTATATCAGCAGTCATGGCCAAAAAGAGAGCCCCGCAGGTCACTTTCCTGGTCCTCAAGGTCCGCCGAAAATCGTCCCAAGGTGTGTGTTTCCCTGGTTTCTGGTCCAAGGCACCAATTCCCGCAGCCACTGCTATCAACACAACTAGTGCGGTCTTCGCTCCTCCTAGCTGTAAGGATGCGTAGAACGGCAGTAATACGCTGATAATATTGCTTGTCATGCGTCTCGGCGCATTGCTGATATTGAATATGCCCTTTTCTTCTTTCCGCCTGTCCAAAGGCTGTAAACTAGACTTGACTTTGGCTATGACACCAACCAGCAACAGTGTCGCAGATGAGAGAGCGAGCGCATGTAGTAACGTGACGCCGCTTGTTGCCGTGATGGATTCGAGTTCGGGTGTGCTTTCTGCTACAGCTTCTGATAGAGTCGAGGGTAACTTGGAGTGTTGTACGATGCCGCTGGGATATGCTAATGAGGCGAAAAGATACGGAAGAGGTATGAGGAGCGCGGTGAGGGCTTCTGGTAGTTCTAACCACGATCTAGACAGTGTGTTAGTTGTATTCCATTCGATCATCTGGGGAAGCGCTTACGAAGAAACGGGAGATGGAGGCGCGTGTGCTGGAGTCTCCTGAATGGGCGATACCGGCGAGAAGCCATACTTCTCAGCTGCAAGTGTTTTCCTCGCCGGTGAGCGACCCAGATCCGATTCCCCCCTCGGCCGTCCTTTTGGCCTCCCATTCAAGAAAGGCTTCAACGTGTATGTGGAATCGTTGGAGCCCGATCGCTCATGTCCATGCTGATGCTCATGATCCTGCGCAGGGCTGTTGTACTCGGCATACGGTGAGCGCACAGCGCCATGCAAATGCCCGTTGCCGTTCATGTCAGACCGTGTGTGTCGATGGCTGTGGTCTTTCGCCGGTGCCGCACCATTCATAGAGTTGTTCGAGTATGAAGAGGATTCAGGCGTGTATTGTGATGATGAGCGGCCATAGCTATGTGTGTGCGAGGTGGGCGCGATAGGCAGCGCATACGTCGACGCCATCTGCCAACGCCACGCTTGTTTGTCCGTCCGCTGTGGGATGCTCTTGACTCGGTGAAGGTAATTGGCGGCGGAGTGGGGCCCTCGGCTCTCAATGAAACGGTTTTCAATTGAACTGAGGTAGCGGCGTTGGGGAGAAGAAGCAATGTGAAATAGCAGCGTGTAAGGCGTGGATATGCTGCAATGAGGCTACGCAGCGTTTTGGCGTCTTGTGGTTTCGATAGCGGCGCGCGTTGCAGCACTATCAATAACTTTCAGGGGTCTTACAGATTGACATGACTGTCATTGAGCGCCTTCCCCTTTCGGTCATACCCCGGTTCCGATCTCCGCATCTCGTGGCCGACCCTTGGCGTTGACGCACGCGGCGGCGGCCACGGTTATCGGAGGAGCCTTGCAATTGGACAGCATGAACACAACACCAAAATGTTTGACGATTTTACCTCACCCGACAAGGACGGCAAACTTTTTTCTGTCATACTAGGTGTTGTTGTCACGTTGTCGACACTTTTCACTGCGCTGCTTTTGGCGCTGCCCAGTCAGTATGATCCGTACAAGGACAAGCCGCTTAGGTTTGTCGGTGAGGATGGAAAGGAGATCGAAGTGAAGACAAGAGATGGAAAACTGCCGTTGCAGTGGAAACAGGGACGTTCGGTGCAGGTTGTCGTACTGGGAGACATTGGACGATCGCCGCGCATGCAATATCACGCTCTCAGTATTGCCAAACACGGCGGCAAGGTATTCCTCGTCGGTTATCAAGGTGAGTAAAGTCCGTCTTGGGTTGCTGCAAGTGGCTAAACCCATAAAGAGTCTGAGATTCATCCGGACATCGTCTCAAATCCTCTGATCGAGATTATCCCACTCGCACCAGCACCAAGCTTCCTGCGCTCAAGCAGCAAACTTCTTTTTCCTGTCCTAGCACCACTCAAGGTCCTTTGGCAGATATGGTCCTTATACCGCGCGTTAGGCTATCGCTCCAAGCCTGCGAGATGGACACTCGTGCAAAATCCACCTTCTATACCAACGCTCGCCATCGCAAGCCTGGTGTGCTTCTTGCGACGCACTGAACTAGTCATTGACTGGCACAATTTCGGGTACACCATCCTGGCTATGAAACTTGGCGACAACCACCCGCTCGTGAAGGTTTCCGAGAAGTATGAGAAGGTCTTTGCGAAGGCTGCATCGCATCATATCACAGTGACTAACGCGATGGCCCGCGTGCTCAAAGCCGACTACGGCGTGACAGCAGAAGCACTCCACGACCGCCCTGCCTCCATCTTCCGACCAATCGAACCTCAAAAACGTGAGAAGTTTCTTGCACGACTACCAGAAACGGTAGAATTTGCTTCAGACCTTTCTTCAACGTCCAAGACACCCTGGAAACTCATCGTCAGCGCCACTTCCTGGACCGCTGACGAAGACTTTTCACTTCTCCTGTCTGCCCTGGTCAGTTATTCTGCCGAGTTTACATCTAAGCCCCATCTTCCGAGGATCCTTGCCATCATTACGGGAAAAGGGCCACAGAAAGAATATTATTTGTCCAAGATCAGGGAACTCAACCAGCAGAAGAAGCTGTTAAACGTCGTCATCAAAACTGCCTGGCTCACGCACTCTGACTATGCCCTACTCCTCGCATCCGCCAATCTAGGAGTTTCTTTACACACATCTTCTTCCGGCGTTGACCTGCCGATGAAAGTAGTCGACATGTTTGGCGCAGGCTTACCCGTTGTGGGGTGGGGAAAATTCGAGGCTTGGCCTGAGCTCGTCAAGCAAGGTGTAAATGGACTTGGCTTCCAAAGCTCTGAAGAGCTCGCCTTGCATCTAGCTACTTTCTTCGGCAAAGATACAAGATTAAGCGAGACATTGAAGGAGGGTGCGCTTAAGGAGAGCGAACATAGGTGGGATGAAGAGTGGGATGGAGTCGGCGGGAAGCTCTTCAAGCTCACATAACGGGTGGATGGTCACACGATTGTAACGGGAATATGATAGGACTCTACTGAATTAAGTTGAAAGCTGATAGACTGATTCGTATCCAGTATTTTAACTTCAGTACTCCGCGCTTATAAATACACAAACGGCCATAGGCTAACAAAAATGCTCATGCGAACTAGTTCAATCAAACATCACACTCGCGTAACCACCGCCATTGACCAAGTATCCACACCCCGAACAAACAGTAATCCGGCCTTTGGATCGTTGAAGTCATCATCGTGTTGATCGTCCAGTTCAGACCTTGCTGTAAAGTCGATATCCGCCTCGAATGTCTCGGTACTGCTTCCACTATTTTCCTTCTCTAGGGCGACGTTATGATCAACACCAGCCTTATCTGGATTAGTGCACCTCACCCCGCCCTCCCAGCTTTCAACCAGCTCTCTATCATGTTCATCAAGAACCGTAGCACCAAGTTCCTCTGCTAAGGATCGAGGCGACGGCATTGAATTGAGCCGAGCGCCTGAAGATGTCAAGCTTTCGACTGAGTTCTCCTCACGGCAAAGAATCTCATCGTGAAGTTGGATCACGATACGCTTGTACAGCGCGCGAGGGGTTTTCGTTTGACTTCCCGCTTTCTCATATTCATTCCACAATACAGCTTGTTGATCCCTTCGCCAGTACCAGCCCAGAGCTTGATTTCTCCTTCTCCGCATGCATGATATGGTACTCTATTCTCGTACTCTCTGATGAGGTTGTTCATGTCTTGGTCGCATAATCTCATCACTTGGCTCAGGTAAGCGGGCGCTAGGTCTCCGTACATGACCGAGTAGTACTGATATTGTCGCCGTACATCTCGGTGCAGGGTTGTGGTCAGGTCTTCGATGATCTTGAAAGACTGTAGCGGGCGGGTATGTAGTGACTGGACAGAGTTTAGGCGCATCTCTCCCATTTTGCTGAGTGGAGTGAAGGGACCGAGTTTAAATGTGGTGAGTGGCCGAGTGACCTGAGGCAACTTTGCCGGTTCTAAGGAAGCGTAATGATAGCTGAGCTATCTTTGTGGAACAATATACAAGTGTGAGTCTTTTTGGTAATGAACATTTTTGAACGAAATTTGATGGAAAACAAAGTGTGTAGAGGCCAGTTATATCAAGAGATCGGAGAGAAACCAAGTTTCGCTACCAACTGAATAGAACGATACAAAGTTCGGAAGTGCCAAGGTTTAGCTTCCTGGTCGGGCAATGTGGGTTGAGTTGAGAGGATCCGCAGCCATAGTTTGGATAACGATGTCACAGAGAAAATCAGAGCGTTACTGTGCGCGAAAGCCAATAATCGCAGCGCTGGCAAGTAATGCTTCTAGTTGCAGATGAAAACGTGGCCGATGAAGTGAACGGTGATGGTAAGGACGCCCACTTGTTCTCCGATAGACCGAAGTCATTAATGACCTAACTGTGTCTCGTGGTGTACACACTCCACTTTGTGAACTATTATGCGAGAACACCTAATGAAGATTCCAAGGTTCATCACATTCTTCCCTAACTACGTACCTACTACCTTACCCAAGACGTATTTTTTACCTGCAGGCTCGTATTGGTATGCCAACTAACTAAACGTGCATAAATTGGCGATTAATATCGAATTATGCGCCTGTGCTTGTGGAGACTAATCAATACGCTCTGATTCCCAGGGCAAACCTCATCAGCCCGGCCACAGGGATATTATAAAGGCAAAACGCATCTAGTTACTAAACTTGATCATAGGTATCTGTAAAGAATATTATGTAAACACAGATAAAAGAGAATTATAGGAAAATTCTGCGGAAATCGGATCATGGAGGAAGATGATACTGATGGACGTTATCGTGATGTTTCGTCTGTCTGCAAGGGTCGATCATTCCTATTCCGGCGTGCGCCCGCCCTGACCCTGCTCAGGCGTTTTATCCCCTACCGCTAATGCACGCCCGCCTTCAGCCACAAACGTCAATCCACGTTCCTTTCTTTGACTTTCAGGACAATCCCAAGCAACTTTCGTTCTGTCTTTACGTTTCTTCGCGCGTTGATTACACGCATCTCCTTGTTCAAGGGTTCATTCACATCTCGCGACTGCTGTGCGACGCTCGCGAACGGTCAATCTCGGTTTCTCAACGACTCACGCGACATGCTGTTCCGATAACTCAACCTCGACACGATCTGGAGTCGCCCCATCTGGAACTGTCTGCTAAAGTAAACAATGATGGATCGGCTCGAAGACCGATGGGAAGCTTTCGAGGCGAATCATCCTAGGATACGCACGGTTGCTGAGAAGGTGAAGCCATATATTCCGCCAATCAACTTCATCACGCTGCACTATGCGTACTTTATTGGCAGTACACTGATGGCCACGCTAGTATTTTGGGGCGCGTCAAACCCATCAAAAAGCATTGGATGGTGGGATAGCCTATTCATGTGTATGAGCGCTATGACCGGTTCGGGACTCAACACCGTGAACGTTAGTCAGCTTACTACGTTCCAGCAAGTTGAACTGGCGGTGTTGATGGTGATGGGTAGCCAAGTGCTAGTTAGCTACTTTACGGTCGTGTTCAGAAAACACATCTTTGAGAAGAGGTTCGAGGATATTGTGGAGGGCGAGAAGGAGAGGAGAAAGGCACGAAAGGGAGAGGTCGGGGCCATGGTCGGGATGACAGGAGCGATGTTTGGGCTTCCGATTATGGGGTCATTTGGGAAGGGAAATAAGCCGGAACAAGAGATCAAGGTCGTGTCGGCGGCGGCAAGACGGGTAGAGGATACCCCGCCTAGCACGTCGATTGTGGAAGATCAGGCGCAAACCGGGCTGTCACCCTCGTCGCCTAATGCAAGAGAAATAAGCCTGCCACAACATATCGGGTTTCTGGATCCTATACAAGAGCGCGTGGCCCACGAAAGACCAATGTCCGCAACGACGGGACACTCAATCTACAACGTGCAGAGCCAGCAGAGCATATCGAAGCGGCGTGGTTCAATAGCCAAGGAGTCTAAGCTAGATGATTCGTTCAACGTACATACTTTTGTCAAGGAGCAAAAGCGCAACATCGGCCGGAACGGACAGTTCTTCAACCTGTCATCCGACCAGCGAGAGTACCTAGGCGGTGTTGAGTATCGCGCGCTGAAGTTCCTCTCCATATTCGTACCCGCCTACTTCATACTCTGGCAGTTGTTCGGTGGGATTGCACTAGGGGCGTACATGTCCGTTTACGAAAAGGAGGCATGCGCAGTTAACGCGCAGAACCCTTGGTGGGCTGGAATCTTCCTCGCTATCTCTGCATACAACAATACCGGATTTACCCTACTGGACGCAGGCTTCATACCTTTCCAGTCCTCATACTACATCCTTGTCGTCGTAACGATACTGTCGCTCGCTGGACCTGCCGCCTTTCCTGTCTTCGTGCGCTTCCTCATCTGGAGCATGTCCACACTTCTTGATCTCTTCTCTAAAGACAAAGAGTACGGCGTATGGAAAGAAGGCTTTGACTTCATTCTCAAATTCCCGCGACGCGTATACACCAGCATGTTCCCTGCGCGGGACACTTGGCTATTCATCGCAACCTTCGGTTCCTTTGTAGTGATAGATTGGGTCCTGATTCTTGTTCTCAGCATTGGGAACCCGACTACGGAAGTCATACCTCTCGGTCAACGTATCTTCATTGCCCTCTTCGAAGGTTTTTCGATCCCGACTGGAGGTTACGCCATCGTCTCGCCTTCGGGGATGTACTTCGACGTCCAGGTTCTTTGGCTAGTTGTCTTTTACACTGCGGCGTACCCTCACATCATCACTATGCGCAAGACCAATGTGTACGAAGAACGTTCACTGGGAATATACGAGGGCGATGAAGCTGAGCTAGAGCAACTCCACTCAGCATCCAGTTCGCTCTTCGATGTTGACGCCGCGATGCCTGTTCTGCCCACGCCTGTATCAGAAACCGAAAAGACGCCTTTTGCACCCACCAAGTCTATCGGCAAATTTGGCCGCCGCAGCACTGCCTTTGTAGGCCGCCAACTTCAGCGTCGCATGACGTCCTTTCAGGGCGTGGGCGTTGCCAACATGCCGTCCACAACAGCGCCTGCTCCCCTAAAGCGAGCAGCAACCATGGATTTCAACCGCACAATGTCAATTCACTCCCTTGCCTCACACCCACCGACTCGTCCGCCATCTCTTATCAGTCAACAAGTCCGGGGTCAACTTTCACACGACGTATGGTGGATCGCCCTAGCCCTCTTTCTCATCACGATAATCGAGACACACCACTCCATTGAAGACCCGCGTACATACAGCGTATTTACAATGCTATTTGAAATTGTCAGCGGGTACACAACTGTTGGGATTAGTATCGGATTGCCGGATCAATCGTACAGTTTCAGTGGCGGAATGTATACGGGAAGTAAGATTGTCATGGTTTTGGTCATGTTGAGGGGGAGACATAGGGGATTGCCTGTTGCACTTGATCGAGCTGTCAGGCTGCCAGGAAAGAAATTGGCGGAGATGGAGCAAGAGGATGCAGAGATTAGAAGTATGTTCTCTCAGTAAGGCAAGTTTAGCGAACTAAACAATTTCCTTTGGGCCGCGGTCGGTTAGTAGTAAGTCTGGTTGATCACATTTGAAAAATTGTTGATACGTATTGAACGTGCATATTGAGACACTAGGTTTCATTGAATTCATCAAACCAACCCACTACCTAGAGCAACAACAAGACCCACCCAGTCAATTACATCCTTCATCATACCACGCACAACCCCCACACACTCATCCAGCCACAAGTTCCCACCTCATCGCCTCTCTACAAGAGCAGTCCAGCGACACCAAGCAGCCCACCCAATCCGACAGCTGCAGCAGCCATAGTGGGCGCAGGCGCAGCATTAGTCGTCTGTTGCGCATTACCAGTACCACTACCGGCAGCCGACGTCGCTGAAGCAGCGTTAGACGGCGCACCAGAAGAATTGCTACCCGAAGCAGCAGGCCGCGACATGGTCGTCGTCGGAGCGCCAGAGGCATTAGAAGCATTGGAAGCAACCGAAGTGCCAATAGCAGACGTACCGGAAGCAGAAGCCGGAGGGGCTGTAGAAGCGGCGGATGGGTTGTACGAAGTAGTGCTGAAGGAGCAGTCGCGGACGATGTCGTTTACATCTGTGGAAGGGGTGGGAATGTTAGTATGTGATGTGACTGGGGGATGGATGAATGGATAGAGTAAATGGGAGGAGGGGGAGGTGAGGTGAAAACATACCATTGTCCATTTCTCCGCCGTTCTGCATGATACAAGCTGCGCAGAGTGGGATGGCGGTGTTGGCGTTTTGACCGTTGCAGATACATTGGCGCTCTGCAGTGTCGTCGTCTACCATATCTGGTTAGTATCTGCTTTTTCCTACTTCCTTGGACTGCATCGTCTTGTTGGGGTAGACGTACTGGTGCTATTGTCACAGTCACGGGTCAGTGTGAGAACAGATGCGCAGATATCGCGGCACTGCATGGGCACATCGTCGTTGTCGACATCCTGTGCGAGGCCGATGGCGGAAAGGGCGAAGACGAGAGCGAGCTTCTGGAAATGCATTGTTGTAGTAGGTATGTAGGTAGGTAATTAGGCAGAGAGTTCTCAGGCGAGAGCTATGAAGTGTTGTATTGTTGAGTAATAGTAGTGAAGATGGCGGTTCGCGTTGATGATGTCCTTACATCGTGCGAAGTACCACGGAACTATATACCCCTCGAAACTGCTCGCGTGCCCAATTTCCCTTCCCAGACGACTATCCTTCCGCACTCATTCGAAAATTGCCTTACCTTGCGCAGGACTGACATCACATCGTGGGGATTACGTCTGACAGCAGACTCCGCCCTGCATCCCCCGCCTCCATCGGCCCGTTGTCGGTTGGCACGGGTGGGTACTGTCCATGGGGTAAGTGGGTTGGCACTGGAGATCAAGGTCTTGAATGAGGTGTCCGGCATCTGAAGTATGGAACGAGATAGAGTGCCAAGGCTCCGTCGCTGGCTTGGCGCTTGGGATATGAAGTTCACTGGATTGTTCATGGAAGACGATCATCGTGCGTCGCACGCAGCACTGCCTGCTGCGACGCGACAACTACCGCGGACAACACACACATGTCTACGCGTAGCCAAGTACTCAAGAGAAACTTGCAGAAGTCGATTAAGAAAGCAAGAGAAAGCACATGTTTTCAAAATCGGTCGCCCTTGGCCAGCGTCAACGTGGGAATGCGGACGAAATGCGTGTCGCAGATAAGTGACTAGTGCAATAGCATTAGCCACAGGGATGTGAACCGAGTCAGACCATGGCCAATCAAGGAATATCTCCCCGCTTGACTTACCCTTATCCTCTTGAAATCCAAGTTTTGATTTGATCATGCATGCATCCGAGCTATGCGGATGTTCCTGCCAAGCGTGAGCCAAGTCACCAATATGCATATTTTACTGCACCGCCATCGCTTGATTACGTGGTGGGTTGTCGCAAGTCGTGTGAGGCTGGTGACATGTGCGTGCGTTTGTTTCTATCTTTGTAGTAAACATGCATAGATCAGCGGTGAGTGTTTTGTCAAGGATGAAAGCAGGGTGTACACATGTTGAAGTGCCGAGATGTATAAACACGAGATGGTATCTTAATGCGCCGTTATGCCTTACGCCATGCCATGAGAATTGGGAAAAAAGGTCGAACTCCGATTCGTACCGTCAACTCAACGCACAATTTTTGTAGCCTAGTTCCCGTAGTTGTAGCTCTTCATCATCAATTGATTGTGCCCATCGCAGCCATCTGATACGTATGCTCATCCTCTCACGCTAAGCCTACAGAATAAATGCTGGGTGAACCTTCAGCGAATTAGCGGTCACAATGCGCAAGGACTATAATCTTTAAGACCCGTTGCCCGCAAGCTAGCTGGGGGTTTTGATGGAGAGAGAGTATGTAGGAAATAAGCCATATGAAGAATACGACGAAGAGAATAATAGGAAATGAACAACCCCAAACAAGTCATTGTTGTATATTTGTTCGTGTTATTTCTCAGGTAACTTGTTAACCTAGTACATGGCTGCTCCGAGGCATCTGCGACACTTCACCCCGCGGACACAAGCTCTCCGATTCCGATGCTCTCAGTACGCGAATCGAGAAAAGAAGTACCAGTATCGTAAGTTTCGTGTCATAGCCGGGCAATCTTGGTCTACCAATTACAGGCATAGGCCCGATGGACCGACCAGCCGTGACAATTGATCGCTCCATCATTCCAGCTCGCATCTCGTTCGCAGTCGACGACCTTGTTGCCATCACAAATGAGTTGACCAACGTCACCGCCGCCGTTAGTCTTCCAATTGCAGTTGTTGAAATCGTCCGTCAGACCGAGCTCCATCTACGCTTCAGTTAGCCGCGTACGTCTTTGTTACCGCCGAGTACCAATCTCGACTTAGGAGTGAGGAACACGACTTACCGCGGGTGGGTTTGGAGGGTTGCCGATGTCATTACGGCGGTAGTTGAATTCGCCGGACATGGAGGCGAGCGTGAAGGGCTTATAGCTGCTGTGGGAGCAGGGATTGACGCGTACACCGTAGGGGCCTTGGTACAAAGACCAGTAGTACTCCTTGAGTGAATAGCGCTCAAGGATGATCTGGACTGAATGGGTGGGCGTGGTCGCCTGCTAATAAAGGGTAAACAAAACAGTGCGGTCAAGAAGAACGGAAGGAAGACATACCAGGTCTTGTGCGTTGCCATTGTCCTGCAGTTCCACGCTCGAGATCTGGACAGGTGTTGCGGAGGTCGCGCCGAACAGAAGGCTTGCGGAAAGACCGGTGAGGAGAGTGAGCCACGCGAGCATGATGAGGGATGTGCGAATGTGATCTTCGTTCGAATACTAGGTATTGGGTTTGAGGGAGGAGTAGAAGTAGGAAATACGTCTACTGTAAGCTAGTTATATATTTATATGCCAAGATTTCCTCGTGGTACCAAGCGAACAGCTGACCGGTTTAGCGGGACAAGATCGTGGAGGTGAGGGACGTGCGAATGACGAAACTAGATCACGTACCTACGCGCTTTGAGATACATGAAGGTGAAGGCGAGATCAGTTTCGATGTCTTTCATTGTTCTACATAGACAGGTGCAGTTTTCTCCTGGCGATGTAAGGATCGAGACTTGCACTCATCTCTCAAGCTGCGCTTTATTCTTCTCCACTATTGCTGGACAATTGAGCGCCCGTTGTATCTTCAGAACTCGCAATACCAAGCCACAGCGTAGCGCGGATACGGGTTGCCGCAAGAGACTTGTTGTCCATAGCGGGGATCCCTCGAGCAGTCGATTATGTATTCGTCGCCGCAACGGAACTGACCAGCATCTCTACCAGTAGCGTCTAGATGCGGGTGGACGGAGTTAGTGTATGTATCACATGCATTTGGTACATGGGTACTTACGGTAGACGCAGTTGTTGCGGTTGCCATACTTGATCTTGACGTCGAACTACAAGCAAGTTAGCTCTTGAAGTACAATACCGATAAATCATTGTCAAGTCACCTCAGGGACAAACGGCGCGTAGTTTTGGGGGTACGGAGGGTTGACCATGTCTGGTATGTTTGTGTACCATCCAGGTTCGCCATGGTAGACCTTCTCGAAGCGAGTATCTCCACAAGGGTTTACGGCAACGCCGCTAGGTCCTTGGAAAATGTCCCAGACGTAATAGGAGTTCTTGCCTTCTTGAAGCTGAATTTGGAGGGAATAGGGATAAGGACCCTGGCCCTAAACGCGGTCAGTGTGAAGCTTGGTCAACAATCGTTAGGTCACTCACAGCATTGATGGTGCCCACCGGCTGCTCAACAGGTACAGCAAGAGCGAGGTTGAGACCGAAGAAGAGCCAAATGAGGTAGGCGAACCAGAAAGACATGATGTTGAGGACTTTGTAGGTGGTTTACTTCGTGAAGCTCGAGTTGTTGGGCCAGTGTAGGAGCTAGGTTTCTTATGAGTTGATGGCGAGGATGAGTGCAATGGCTAGGCAATCGCGGTGGATCATGCGGAGATCCCATATCGGTTAGTGGCAAAAGTAGCAAACGGCAGTCGCTATGGTGTGGTAAGAGAGCAAATCACGGGCCACACAACGTAGCCAGCATCCGATTTGTAAAGCGCTATCGTGTCTTGAAAATGTGTTCATTTCTCACCGGGCATGAATACGCTCGGTGGGTTGACTAGTCGAATGAGCCCGACCTAGACCATGCGGTATGTCGTCTTCCATTGAACACCTGTGTCTTTGATGTCACCCTAGGACTACCCGTGCCGACTGCTCAAAACTCGCAGTAATATGCGCGACGGAAAGCTCGACCATTCTCACACTTAATTGTTGCCTCATCATACCGCGGATCCTTCGCGCAATCGATGATGTAGTAGTCTCCGCATCGAAACTGACCAGCGTCGACACCAGTCCCTATGAAGTGGCAGTCCTCCCGATTGGAATATTTGATAGGAGCGTAGACCTGTACAAACACAAGTTAGCACTCGACGAAAGAGCAGACAAGTTCAAAAAAATGTCTGCTTACTTTAGAATCGGGAAACGGAGGATGATTGAGGGCGTCGTCAGTGTTCGAGAACGTCCGACCAACAAAGACTTGCTGAAAGAGGTTATTTTCATCATACTCCTGACAAGGGTCCACGGCGATTCCTTGAGGTCCTTGAAAGATGAACCATGAGTATTGGCGGACAGGAATGACGCTAAGGTGGAGCTGGAGGGAGTATGGATATTGAAGTGCCTTGATAATATGAGTGTCAGTAAGAATGTTATGCGATACGAAATGAGCAGATAAACTTACGGCTAAGGTATCGCGTTTTGTTACTGAGGCATTATTGCCGGAGGAGATCTCGACAGGGACTGCAAAGACATATCCTAGACAGGCGAATAGCCAAATACGCGGAGCCATGAGGCTGATCATGATGGAAGATGTTGTGGCCGAGCTTGTGTTCAGTGGAGAGAGATATGGGGGCAGGAAACAAAGATAGGATATTTGCCAGATATTCGGTGGTTGAATATCAGTAGCGAGTTGTTTGCAGTGATACCAAGGCCGTGGGCTGTGAAGCGTAGTGAAGGAGCGTTTGCGGGATTCAAAGGAATGATTCTGACTCAATAGCGGGTTGTGCACTGCTATCAATCAACACAAACTGTTTGTTCATTTAGTGATTTCTGGGCGCAGAATGAAACATTGAGCGGGAGACGTGCCTTGTTCGCGAAGCAAGGAGACTTTGCTCCGCGTTGTCCTGGCATGTTACAGAATGCTGCAGTACAGTGATCGTACCGCACGTACCGCGACTCTTGAGTCAGATAGTGAATGGTTACCTCATCAAAGTGCTGACTATTACAGGTTACGAAGATTTGGCACACGTACCGCAGTGTCGCATAGCTCGTTCATTCGTGATACGTCGTAAAACATACATAGACTAATCGAAAGACACAATACCTAGACCTCTCTCTTTCGCCGCCTTCACAACGCCATCCTTGATCTTCGCAAGAGCGCTTTCCCATGGCTCCCTCGAGAAGTTCTCGTCCTCGTCTGCCTCGTCACTAATAACATAATCAACCCATTTCACCATACTAACGGCCTTACTAATATCTTTCTCTTCCAGGATTACTTTCCTGAGATACTTGATTAGCGCAACAACGTCCTCACCATAGGGCCCTTCATTTGTGAACTCGCCAATCCATTCCTTCATAGCACCTCTCAAATCCGCCTGTCCCGAAAGCTTTTGAGTCGTGAAGGTCGGATTGGCAGGGCGAGGAACTTTTATCATTGGTAGTTCTGTGGGTGGCTGTGGCACTGGTGGCGGTTTCGCCTTCCGTGTTACTGCGAGACGGAAGGCGTTCATCTTCTCGGCTTTGTGCTGGGCAAGGACTTCTTTACGCACATCTTCGGGTAGCGCAGCGAGGAAGGCAGGGTCAAGATCGTCTTCCCTTGGTGGTCTATTGGTGGTAGGTGCTTCAAAAGCATCATCGCTTAGGCCGGCGGAATTCTCCCTACTCAAGCTCTCTCGTGCAGGGTTCTTGATGGAGAGGAAATTGGCTTGAGTGAGTGTTTTACCAGTGAGACTAATGGACTTTGCCTGAGCGGCGGCGGCGAGCATTGCAGATCTTGGAGGACGGCCTCTACCACGCTTGATTGGTACAATGGGTTTCTTGGCTGGAATGCCTATTATTCTGTTCTTGCGTGGCGATTGGGGAAGAATTGTTTGGTCCACACCCCTTAGGCGGCAAGATGGAGAAAAGGGCGTGGCGCTGGCGTCATATTGTGCAAGTACTTCGGCACGGACTTCTGCTGGAAGAGCAGCGAGAATATCAGGGTCAAGCTGAGACTGTGCGGGGAGTGCTGTCATGGTGAAAGGCATAGCTTTCGTGGGTGTGCTAGGATTACCACCCTTTTCTGCATGACGTGCAGGCGTGGGTGAACCTTGACGTGTTTGGCGGAGCAGCTTTGTTCGTATATCCTCTGGCAGCTCTGCCAGCACGTTGGGATCAACCTGCGTAGGCATAATAAATTGCGTGCCTAACGTGTTTAACGGGCGGCGAGAAGGGGTGGATGCGTTGAGTGTTTGGGCGCCAAATGGAACATGCTCGTCTCCTGACGATGTCTTGGGCTTGCGTGGGGTCTCTGGATCATCTTGAATGGGGTCCTCTTCTACCGCTTCTGGGGCTTGCACCACACGAGCTGGTTCGGCATTGCCAACTTTGAATTGCAGTCTTCGCTGTGAGCCTTCGAGACTTCCATCCGAAGCGTTCTTCATAGGCTCAAGTTTTGTCATCTGGATGCCGATACCTCGCAGCTCACCCGGGGTAAAACCAAAACCCCGCAATATAGCTAAAGCCTCCTTTGTGAGAACTTCTTTGGCATTAGTAGCGACACCGAGTAACAAGCTCTTATTGTGTGTGTCACATTTGCCGTGACCGAGGTGCTTGGGAGGGTCCAGAGGAGCGTTCGGTGAACGTCGCATAATCTTCACTGTGAACTGCTTGCCCTTGACCTTCTCTTTCAACAGTCTTTTCTGAAGCTCTCCGCATAAGCTTGCGATGAACTCATCAGCTTGCTCTTGGTTCTCGAACCGAACACCCCAGTTGACTTCAGCAGAGACAGACTTGCGGACGACTTGCTCCCCTATCTCTTGGCGGTCGATACCTCTTGCGTACTCGTAAAGCTTTTCTCCAGTCTTGGGCCCTAGTATCCGAACAAGTCTTTCTTTCGTAAGCTCGCGGATATCCTTGACAAACTTGACTCCTTGATCCTCAAGCTTGCCTCCAATTGACCAAGCAACGCCTGGAAGATCTTGCACCTGAAGTTGGCCGATAAAATCCAAGACCTCTTCGGGTTTAATCTGATATTGTCCAGCAGGTTTTGCTTTACGCAACGCTACTTTAGCTAGTAAGATGTTACTGCCGATGCCGACTGAGACGTTACAGCCAGTCCGTGATCTGACTTCATCCCGTAGATTGAGCGCTATTTCCTCGGCTTTCGCTTGCTCGCGATAATTGCTGCCTTCAGAAGGCTGCTTGCCGTCGCTGCCACCGACAGCAATACATAGGTTTGAAATGTCGATAAGCGCTTCGTCTATACTGACACTCTGTACCAATCCACCGGTAGCCAAGATGACGTCGTAAAAAGCGCGGCTGGTAGCTTCATACGCGGGAAAGTCGTATGGCAAGATCTTCAAATCCGGACATAGCTCTTGAGCTCGCTTCATCCACATGCCATTCTTGATACCGTATGTACGTGCCGGGTAGTTGCAGCTTGCGATTTCCGATCCACTTCCTTGGCCGTGGGCAACAACTGCCGGCTTGTCTTTATATTCCGGGTGTTTCTTTAGGCTGACAGCGGCGAAGAAACTGTCGAAGTCCACGTGTAGGATATACCGTCGAGCGCCGGGTGCGCACTTCTGCTTTACTTTCTGTGAGAAGCTCTTTTCGCTTGCCATAGCCTGCAGCTGAGATTTGAGATCGGCTTTCCAGGTTGATAGATGGTGCAGGCGTGATTCACGATAGTACTGTTCTAAGAAGTGCGGATCCACGACGGTAGATTTGCGAATCTTTGGATCTCGTAAAAGTATTGTGTTGTGCTCCTCGGCAGTCAGCTCCCAATTGTTTGGCTTAACAACGTCTGGCTCACGAAGCGGTCTTTTCATTTGGTCGTCGATACCATCTCTTGACTCCGCCTGTTGAGGCGGAGGAGGGCTTGGGTCGGCATAGAGGCTATCATGGACATCGTCTGGAATGTCTTCTACATATGCTGGAGCTACTGACGGGCTGGTTTTGGGAGATGTTAGTAGCTTCGCAGCCTTACTGGACTCCCCAAATCTAGGTTGGTCAGGCAAGCTCTCCGGTTGGCGAGAGGGTGGCAGATCCTCAATGTCGTCGTCTGGTGTGGGAAGCCGTCGCCCCTTGTTTGAAAAGCGCGTGTGCATGCTGCTATTTGGCGTTGGCGTACTAGATGGACCAGCCTGGCTACTCCTTAGTTGGCTCGTGTACCAGCTAGCATCTGTCTGGTCTCGATAACTCCTCGCCTTGACGTTGGCCGTGCTGGTCATGCCGCCCTTGTTGAAAGCCAGTACATTCTGCTTCTCACCCTCATCTACTACGCGATATTCGTTCCATGGTAGCAGCCTGCCCGCTTGTATACTGTCTACGACCCACGCGGGCTTTACGATTCGGTATCTCCGGAACTCGACAACCTTCTTTGGCGTTAGACTGCTGGCAATGATGTGTGTCACTGTAGTCTTCCCATCCAGATACTGCATGAAGCCGCCGCCATGCTGCACTATGAGGGTATGCAAGTCGTTGAGCGATGGCTGGGTGTAGCCGTTGACGTGTGCCACAATGCCTTTAAAAATTTGAGGCTTGTCGCCGGCCTGATTTCGTATGTCGGCGTCCAAGTTCTGGAGTTTAATCTTCTTTCGCCTGAAGTAGTCGGTAAAGCCCCCAAAGGCCGAACCGCCGTATTCTTCCCCATCCTCGCCATCAAACTGGTGGCTGGCGATGCGCTTCCGGACCGACTCGGAGTTCTTCTCTAGGCGCGAGCCCATGGTGACAGTGGTGTGGTGGATCAAGAGCGTTCATCGGGGCCGAGGTCATGATTGAGCGTCGCAAAAGTGTGTCGGCTGCCACATTTCGATAGTGGTGTTGGGTCTAAGGCGCGTGCCGTGGCGCGTTGGAAGACCGCGAATACGTCACGCTAGCCGCGCTAAGTGGATCGTTCTGCCGGCGGTGAAAGCACGCTAAGAGAAAGCTGCAGGACTTGGCGAACTTTTTCTACCTCTCCAAGTCGCTGCTCTTCAGTTTCTCGCTTTTCGCTATCATCCTGCTCTACCAGCTGTCCTCGAGCTGTGCAATCCTCTGAGCAACAAATATATTCGCCGACTTTATTCTCCCAATAATCTCACCAGCCTCCCCGGTATAGACCCGCGACCATATTCAAGATGTCGTCCGCCATTCCTGTAGGCGTCTACGGACGTCGCATCCCAGCTGGGGGCATTCCTATCTTGGCTGCTGTTGACCAGTCTGTCACTGTGAGTAGTTCCGATAGCCAGCGTGGCTCGTTCTCCCATGCAAAGTTTTCTTGCGCCCAAAATTTGCGGGAAAATTTTGTCGCATTCGCGATTTCACGACATTGTACTGATCATGGTTAGTTCCGCATCACCATGGCCGCTATCGACCCAGATGCCGAGCCTCAAATCGACGAAGAGCACAAGCATCCTCGCGCGACCCTGAAGCTCATCCGTGTGCCCATGGACTTTGACTCCGACGATGATGACGAGGACTACGAGGAGGGAGACATCGAGGCTATTGCTGCTCGTCTGCGCGCTGCTGGTGCGCTTCCTGAAGCTGACTCGGACATGTCCGACTCCGACGACAGCGAGAATGAGAAGAACGGTGGCCCTAGCGATCCTGCCCGGTCAAAGAAGGCCAAGCAGGCAGCCCTCAGCAAGAAGCTGCAAGAAGAGCTCGAGGCCGATGAGATGGATATCGACGGCATGACTAACGGCAAGGGAAAGGCCAAGGGTAAGGCCAAGGTCATCGATGATGACTTGAGCGACGAGGATGATGAAGACGACGAGGATGATGAAGATGAGCCCGAGGAGCTCGTTCTGTGCACTCTTGACCCCGAGAAGGTACGCTTGAAGATGTTGACTACAAGTAACATTTGACTAATACATGCACAGCACTACCAACAGCCTCTAGACATCACGGTCCGCCAAGGCGAGGAGGTCTACCTTTCCGTCAGCGGCACTCACGACATTTACGTTACCGGTAATTACCTCGCATTCCCGGAGGAGGATGAGGATGAAGACGACGAGGACGATGGTCTCGACGAGCTTGGCTACGACCTAGGTTCCGACGACGATGAGCTCGACGGTATGGAGGAGTCAGAGGATGATGAGCTCGATGGCATGAACGACCCCAGGATCACTGAGGTTGGCACTGACGACGAGGAGCCGCCGAAGCTCATTGATGCCAGCAAGAAGAGCAAGAAGCGCGCTGCTGAGTCAGAGGACGATGCCACTCTCGATGATTTGATCAGCAAGACCAATGGTGACGCCAAGCTTAGCAAGAAGCAAGCTAAGAAGCTGAAGAAGAACGACGGCCAGGCTGTTGCCAGCGCTGCTGAGCCTGAGAAGAAGGCTGAGAAGGTTGAGAAATCCGATACCCCAAGCAGCGACAAGAAAAAGGTTCAGTTCGCTAAGAACCTTGAGCAGGGCCCAACTGGCTCCCCCAAGGTCGATGCCAAGCCAGAGGCAAAGAAGGAAGCCGCCAAGGGACCTCGCAATGTCAGTGGTGTCATCGTTGATGACAAGAAGGAGGGCAAGGGCAAGGCTGCCAAGAAGGGTGACCGCGTCGAGATGCGCTACATCGGCAAGCTGCAGAACGGCAAGGTCTTTGACTGTAAGTTCTCATGTTTTTGAAAGCGTATTGCCTCGAACTGACAATCATGCAGCCAACAAGAAGGGCAAGCCATTCTCTTTCAAGCTCGGTGCCGGCCAAGTCATCAAGGGTTGGGATGTTGGTGTCGCTGGCATGACTGCTGGCGGCGAGCGTCGCCTCACTATCCCTGCCGCGATGGCTTACGGCAAGAAGGGCGCTCCCCCGGACATCCCTCCCAACTCTGACTTGATCTTCGATATCAAGTGCATCTCGGTCGGATAAACACATTTCTCTGTGACTGTCTACGCGCGGTAGGGCCCACTTGGCCCCGCCAGGGTCGGACTCCACTCTTGTGCAGGACTCCACTGGCTTGCGTGCGTTCGCGCCTCTTCCCGTTTTCATTTGTGTCTCTGTATCAACTGCATAGCGCGTCCGTCGTCTGAGATATCCGACTTGCATAATCTGGGGTTGTTTCATTAGAGATGTGCAAGGAGGAAGGATCTCTCAGTCATCTTCGCCAGTGTCTTTTCCCATATGGCGGGGTCATCTGTAAATGATATAGCGAGGCGATGTTGCCATAGAGCAAGATATCGCTGAGGAAGCTACTTTGAAAAGTTAAACGGTGTTCCGGTTGCGGTCTCTATGTAGTAATACATAATCTCAAGTTACTTCCATATGACCGATGCTCGCACATGTTCCCCGATCTCAACTGAAGTGCAACATGTCTACTGTTACAACATGAGCTTTTACTTCCAGACCTTCACGGACTCAGAAAAGAGCATCATGGTAACATCAGAACCGAGGCTTCCGTCATCCGAGATTGCGAAGATTCTAGTGCTAGTGGCGAACCAATCATACAGCCTTGTGCGTGCACGAGCCCCGCAGACCCCACAACGCTATAACCCAACTCCTCTTCCATCTTCGCCCAACTTCAACGTCCACCCAAGCCCTCTGTTACACCAACGACACCGCTCCGACCTCAACCAACAACCTTGCTTGCGCACTACCGCCTTCGATACCAACATCAAACCTATATCAGAACCGATTTAACTGTGGCAATACTGTAGCAATGGCGCTGTCGAAACGAAGCAGTAGTAGTATGAGTAGTAATAGTAGCATTCATTCGTACTCGTCCGCGAGCAATGTCCGCGCTAGCTGCTACTCAGTAAATGTCGCTACCGCCAGCATCCACGGCTTTCATTACTCCACTACCCCGTCTTCCGGGGCTGGGTGGTGTTCCTGAGGTCAGCTCGGTACGTCCATGCCTTCTCTTCAGATATCAAAATCCACACCTTCCCCTACAACAAAAATTTGACATGTACATATTAACTCCCTCGGGGAATGCATGCTAATTTTGTGTAGGGAATTCCATCACCCCCTTCAAGTCCCCCCCTCGCCGCTAAAAACGCGTCCGCCGTCCAAGGTGGAAAGGCGCGCAGAGGGGGGGCAGCATATACTATTACGGGAGAGTGTGAGAGACTCTTCTGCGAGACACTGCGATCTGTATTCCTGGGTGAGGGGAGCCAGTATCGCCAGAACTCGCTAGTGATGGGTATGCCTTATGACAACGCTACGACTGCAACCACCGCTATTATCAACGACTACGGTATTGATGCTCGTCGTTACTCGGACTCTTCGACCGAATCTGCCGCGCCTGAAATGGTGCGGTTCGAGAAGGAGAAGGGCGCGATAGCCGACTACATTGAGATGTGGGATTATATTGGTGGGATTAGGTTCCGAGGTTTCGTTGCCGAGAAGGAGGACGAGAGGGCCATGTTTATCTTCTTCGATGAGTCCGTCATTAAGGGAGATCTCAAGGCTGGGTAAGTCGCCGACGATGATTGCGTTCTTCTACATCACTTTACTGACATATTACAGTCTCATGGCCCTCCTCGAACTTTGCGAAGTCGACTACTTCTCCTGCGACCGTCTCGTCTTATGTATCGACCGCCACGCAGATCAAGTTGCTCTTAACAACGTGACCAAGGATCTGGGCTGGATCGGCTTCGGTCTTACAACGCTCGATGAGTTCA
>JAESFQ010000129.1_pt1 | contig 26660 bp, 29 predicted proteins | sample 9269431 | NCBI WGS metagenome assembly JAESFQ01 (sample SAMN14502588, study PRJNA617103) | algae metagenome | isolation source: Plectolyngbya sp. WJT66-NPBG17 and co-occurring heterotrophs from well... | place: USA: Mojave Desert, Joshua Tree National Park, California | collected 2006-08-06 | reverse complement strand
GGAGGTGCGTGCCGGGATGCTTCATCTCCGGCGTGCCCCAGCAGGGCCAAGGCAGGCCGTAGACCTCGCCCTCGACCGGCGTGCCGGGCTGCCCGCGCAGCGTCGTCACGTCGAAATACTGCTGGTTCTCCATGTGGTGGCGCAGCCGCTCCGGCGACTGGCCGGTGTAGCCGGTGCTCCAGGCGCCGCGGTTGATCTCGCGGAGGATGTCGGCGCCGTCGGGCTTGGTGCCCTTCACCGCGATATGCTTGAACAGCTGATCGGCGAAGCCGAGGCGCCGTGCCAGCAGGTACATCACCTCGTAGTCGTCCTTGCTCTCGAAGGACGGCTCGACAATCTTCTCGCCCCATTGCAGCGAGCGGTTGGAGGCCGTGCGGGAGCCGACCATCTCGAAGCTGATGCAGGCGGGCAGGAGGTAGGTGCCGTCCTTCCGGCCGCCAATCATCGAGAAGGTAGTCGGGTGCGGGTCTGCGACCACCAGCAGGTCCAGCGTCTCCAGCCCCTTCAGCATCTCGGGCATCCGGGTGACCGTATTGCCGCCATGCCCCATCACGATCATGGCCTTGACGGTCGAGGGCTGCTCCACCTGGTCGCGCGGCAGGACCACAGCGTCGAACCAGCGCGTGCTGGTGATGCCGGGCGTTTGCATCATCGCCTTACTGACGAAGCGGGACTGCATCCAGTCGTAGTCTACATCCCAGACGCGGCACCAATGGCGCCAGGCGCTCTCGTCCAGGCCGTAGTAGAAGGGCAGCGTGGTGCCGTCGAGGCCGCAATCGGTCGCGCCCTGCACATTGGTGTGGCCGCGGAAGATGTTCGCGCCCGTACCGGGTGCGCCGACATTGCCGGTAGCGAGGCAGAGGATGGAATAGGCCCGCACATTGGCCGTGCCGACCGTCTTCTGCGTCGCCCCCATGGCCCAGATCAGCGTGGCGGGTTTCTCGGTTGCGAACATCCGTGCCACCCGGCGGACCTGCTCCTCCTCCAGCCCGGCGACCCGCTGCACTTCCGCGGGCGGCCATTTGGCGACTTCGGCGCGGATCTCGTCCATGCCGTAGGCGCGCTGGCGGATGAACTCGCGGTCCTCCCAGCCATTCTTGAAGATGTGCCAGAGCATGCCCCAGATGACCGGGATATCCGTCCCCGGCCGGATGCGCACATACTCCGTCGCATGCGCCGCCGTGCGGGTGAAGCGCGGATCTATCACGATCAGGTTCGCTCGGTTGAGCTCCTTGCCCGTCAGGATGTGCTGCATGCTGACGGGATGCGCCTCCGCCGGATTGCCGCCCATGATGATCATGGTCTTGGCATTGCGGATGTCGTTGTAGCTGTTGGTCTGCGCGCCGTAGCCCCAGGTATTCGCCACGCCCGCGACGGTGGTGGAGTGGCAGATGCGCGCCTGGTGGTCGGTGTTGTTGGTCCCCCAGAAGGCACAGAGCTTGCGGAACAGGTAGGCCGCCTCGTTGGTGAACTTGGCCGAGCCCAGCCAGAACACCGCCTCCGGCGTGCTCCGCTCGCGGATCTCGAGCAGCTTCGCCCCGATCTCCTCGATCGCCTGGTCCCAGGACAAGCGCTGCCATTCCCCGTCCGCCAGCTTCATCGGGTATTTCAGCCGGCGATCGGTATGCACCAGCTCGCGTACCGACGCTCCCTTGGCACAATGGCTGCCGCGGTTGATCGGGCTGTCCCAGGCCGGTTCCTGGCCGAGCCAGACGTCGTCCTGCACCTCGGCGATGACGCTGCAGCCGACCGAGCAATGGGTGCAGACACTCTTCACCCGCTGCACCGGCTTCGCGTGATCGACGGGCCCGGCCTCGGCCGGACGCAACCGGCTCGCGCCAAGGGCGCCAAGCGCAGCCAAGCCGGCGCTGCCGAGTCCCGCGTCCCGCAGAAAGGTCCGTCGATCGACGCGCCCGTGCGGCAGCGCCTCACGGGCTGCAGCGAGGCGCCCGCCTGCAGGAGCAGTATGGCCGCGCTTGATGAGCATGGGCTGCGGCCCTCAGTACCGGTTGGTGCCATAGAAGGCCTGCACATCGGCGGCGTCGGCCTGGTAGCGCGGCTTGACCCGGTCGGCCGCGTCCTCCTTCGTGCCAGGGAGGGTGGCGCGCTCGGCGGTACCCGCCTGGGCCACGGTTCCGGCCGAAGCCAATCCGCCAGCGACTGCGAGCGTCCTCAGAAAGTTGCGGCGATGGTCGCTTCCTGGCCGGTCTGGCTCGTCTCGCCGCCTCGACATCGTCCATCTCCTCCTCTTCTGGACCGGACAATTGGTGGGATCGACCGGAGGCTTGTCCAAATCGCGGACCGATCCTGAGGACACGGATGGAAGTGTTCTTCCGAAACCGCACCTCGGATTGCGTCGATGAAGGCAGCTGGAGGAACCGGCCCGAACGCGGCCTGGGGCATCCGGCCGCGCCGGCTTGGCGCGCCAGGGCTGGATGTGCGGGGGCCCCGTACCGCCCTACAGGTCAGATGGCGGTGCAGGCTGGTCAGCCTCCAAGGCTCTTTCCCGGGCGGCTCCGCAGCGTGGAGCGCGATCGACGTGCTCAGGCCGCCAAGATCGGGACCACGGCGCAACCTCCTCGGGCGCATGCAGCCGGCCCGGGGCCGGCGAGAGTGCTCTGGACGGGAAGGAGGCGACGGCGAACTCCTCCGCTTCCTGCAGCGTCGTCCTCATCGTGGCCAGGGAAGCACCAGCAAAGGCCGGCAGCCTCGCGCATCGCTCAGTACCCAGCGTGGGACGCCGTGACCTTGCCGCGGAACACCCAATAGGCGTGCGCCTGGTAGGCGAGGACGATCGGCAACACCACGAGCAGCCCGACCGCGACGAACCGGAGGCTTTGCGGGTCAGACGCACCGTCCCAGATCGTCACCGACCGCGGCACGACATAGGGCCAGAGGCTGACGATGAGGCCGCCGAAGCCCAACAGGAACAGGAGGATCGCAAGCACAAACGGCATGGCGTCGCGCCCACCCTGAAGGCTGCGCCATAGCGCTGCCACGACCAAGGCCGTCACCACCGGCACCGGCACGAGCCAGGCGATATTCGGCCAGCCGAACCACCGCGCTGCCACGGCCGGGTCTGCGATCGCGGTCCAGGCGCTCACGACCGCCATCATGGCCGCGGTGAGAATCAGCGCAGCGTGGCCGATTTCCCGTGCAAAGAGCTGTGTGGGGCCTGTGGTCTTCCAGACCAGCCAGCCCGCTCCCAGCAGGGCGTAGCCGCCGACCAGGCCAATCCCACACAGGAAGCCCAGCACGCTCAGGAAGTCGAGCGGGCCTCCTGCGAACATGCCATCCCTCACCGGCACGCCGCCGACCAGGGCACCGAGAATCAGGCCCTGTGCGAAGGTCGCAAGCAGCGATCCGCCGGCGAAAACCACGTCCCAGATCCATCCGGAACGGTCCGCGTTCGCTCGGAAGGCAAAGGCCACGCCGCGCAGCACCAGGGCTATGAGCATCACAATGACGGGCAGGTAGCAGGCCGGCAGAAGGATGTAGTAGGCGGCCGGGAAGGCGGCGAAAAGGAGGGTCCCACCCATCACGAGCCAGGTCTCGTTCCCGTCCCACACAGGCTCGATGCTCTCCATCATCACGTCGCGGTCGGCGTCGCGCGGCGCGGCGAGGAACAGGATGCCGACGCCGAGGTCGAACCCGTCCGCCATCACGTAGACGGCGACGGCGAAGGCGGCGATCGCCGCGAACAGCAGTGGATCGTCCATCACCGTCACTCCGCTGCGCCAAGATCGATTGCCTGCCCTGCCCGGTACGCCACCGCATGCGCCGTGACGGCCTGCGCCGGGCCAGGACGCGCCTGGGCCCGTGCGGCATCGGCAGGGGTGGACTGCGGGCCGCGGCGCACGAGGCGGGCCGCGAACCAGAGAAACGTCAGCATCAGCGCCGCGTATAACAGAGCGAATAGCCCGAGCGTCAGGCTCACGGCGCTGGCGGCGACAGGCGCGACCGCATCCGCCGTCCGCAGCAACCCATAGACGACATAGGGTTGCCGGCCTGTCTCCGTGACCGTCCAGCCCGCAAGCACCGCGATGAAGCCGAGTGGTGCCACAAGCATGACGAACAGGTGGAAGCGCCAGGCGTCGAACAACCGCCCGCGCCACCGCAGCACCGCGCCGGCAACTGCCGTGCCGATCAGGATCAGGCCGATCCCAACCATGATGCGGAAGGCGAAGAACACGATGGGGACGTAGGGTCGCTCTTCCCTCGGCACGGATGTAAGCCCTATGACTTCCCCATCCCATGAGTGCGTCAGGTAGAGGCTCCCAAGGCGTGGGATCTCCACGGCCCAGCGATTGCTCTCGGTTTCCATGTCCGGCCAGGCGAATAACGTCGCCGGGACACCGCGGCCGGTATGCCAAAGGCCTTCCATCGCCGCGAGCTTCACGGGCTGGTACTCCCGCGTGTTCAGCCCGTGCTGGTCCCCGAGCACCGCCTGGGTGGGGGCGAGCAGCAGCGCCGCCCACATCGCCATCGAGAATGCCCGGCGCGCGGCCTGCGGGTAGTGCCCCTGCCGGAGGTGAAAGGCCGATACGCCGGCGATGACGAAAGCGCTCGTGAGAAAGCTGGCGCAGACCATGTGCAAGACGCGGTAGGGGTAGGATGGGCTGAAGATCACGGCAGCCCAGTCCACGACATGGAAGATGCCATCGGCATCGCGCGCCGCCCCGGCCGGCGTCTGCATCCATGAATTGGTGGCGAGGATCAGGCAGGCGCTGAGCAGCGTCCCGCCTGCAACCATGCAGCAGGCGAAGAGATGCCCCCCGCGGCTGACCCGCCCCTCGCCGAAGAGGACTATGCCGATGAAGCCGGCCTCGAGGAAGAAGGCGGTCAGCGCCTCGTACATGAAGAGCGGGCCGAGGACGTTGCTGGTGGTCCTGGCGAAGCCCGCCCAATTGGTGCCGACCTCGTAGCTCAGGACGACGCCGGTGACCACGCCCATGCCGAAGGCCATGGCGAAGAGGCGGGACCAGAACCGCATGAGATCGCGGTAGACGGGCTCGCCGGTCCGCCACCACCGGAAGCTGAGCCAGGCCACGAAGGAGGCGGTGCCGATGCTGATGGTCGGCCACAAGATGTGGTAGCCGATCGTCAGCGCGAATTGCACGCGCGAGAGGAGGACGACGTCCATCACCGCAACTCCGGCCGCGCCGGGGCGCCGTCCAAGGCGACCTGGCGGCGGCGGTCCGTGCCGGCGCCCCGTATGAGCAGCGCCTCTACCGTCACCCCGGAGAAACCCCAGCCGCCGGCCAGGCCGTGATCGTGACGGATCGCCTTCAGCTGAGTGGTCATGGCCGCTCCATTCGCAGGACGGGTGCGTCGTGGACGCGGCCATCCTCACCATCTCGACGGCGAAGGGTCTTTCGGAACGGGGTCGGGGATTGTCCAGATGCGCGCCTTGTGGCCCGCCTCGCGATGCAGGCGCGGTGCGAGGGCCGTCGGCGGCGCTCCCGCTATTCCAGTTCCTTTAGCATGGCTGTGGCGTGGAGCAGGTCCGCCGTTCCGAAGCCCTCGGTGAAGCGCCCATAGACCTGTGCGAGGAGGTGACGCGCCTCGTGGCCGCGGCCCTGGCGGCGCCACAGCTCCGCAAGGCTTGTGGAAGCGCGCAGCTCCCACGACACCGCACCCTGCTCGCGTGCGATGCTCAGCGCCTCCTGCAAGTCCACTTCACCCTCGGCGGAGAAGCCCGGACCCGGCCGCGCCGCACGCAGCTCGCCCCGAAGGCGCAGCAGCTCCGCCAGGTACCAGCGTTCGCCGGTCCGCCCGCAACGGGCGAGCATCCCCTCCAGGGCGGCCAGCGCGTTCTCCAGTCCGCCCCTCGCTGCGATGCCCTGAGCGAGCGCCGCCACGAAGGGTGTCAGGTATTGCACGAAGTCCACGCGTTGTAGCGTCTCCACCGCAGGCCGGAGGAGCCGTAGCCCGCCCTCGGAATCGCCGCGCCGGACCAGCAGCTCTCCTTCGAAGCAGTCGGCATAGGCACGCCAGACGTCGAGGGCGGGCTCTGTCGTGTAGCCGCGCAGGATCGCCAGGAAACGCTCGGCCGCGGCGAGGTCGCCCGCCAGCAGGGCGACGGGGCACGCCGCCTGCGCGAGCGCGTTGCATAGCGTCAGGCCATGGCCGCCGGCCAGCGCGTCCGCGATATTGCTTTCAACCTCCTGCATTGCCCGGTCCGCGAAGCCTTGCACCCAGAGGACACGAGCCAGCGTGATCCGCGCCGTCACCCGCTGGTCGAACTGGAAGCGCACGACATGCGAGCGGCGGGCTGGGGCGACGTAGCGCTCCAGCATCCGCTCGACATGTTCGCGTGCCCCAGACTGGTCGCCCAGGAAGTGAAGCGCCGCCGCGGTCATTCGCTCGCCGACGAGCCGGTCGGCCGGCTCCGGCGCGGCGGCGGCAAGCGCACAGAACCGGCGCGCGAGCGCCAGGGAGGCACGGAACTCCCCGTGGTTCTGCCGGTCCGCCCAAAGCGCCCAGACTGCACGCAGCTGGTAATCCGTGTCGCCGAGCCGCTCGGCGAGGCCAAGCGCAGTCCTCCACGCCTCCGCGCTGCCGTCCAGCCGCGCGGTTGCGTACATTTGCAGCCAACCGAGCGCGGCATGCAGGCGTGTCCGGCGGCGCTCGTCCCGGTCGGGGCCGGCTTCGAAGGCCGCCAGCGCCCGCTCGACGCGCCTCAGGCCCTCATCCATCAGGGAGAGCTGGCACCACAGCGGCACGGCCGCCGCCGTAAGCGCGACGCCGACGGCGGTGTCCCCGCCCGGTGAGAAGGCCCAGTCCAGCGCCGAGCGCAGGTTGCCGAGCTGCGGGGCGTAGGCGCCGACCCATTCGGCCGTCGGCCGCGTCTCCCACTCCGCCTCGGCGCGTTCGAACAGGCGTCGGACGTGCTCGGCGTGGCGGCGCGCCAGCGCCTCCGCCTCGCCGGCCTGTGCAAGCTTCTCCCAGGCGAAGGCGCGGGTCGTGTCGAGGAGGCCGTACATCGCCTCGGCATCGCCGCCCCTTACGACCACCAGCGACTTCTCGACCAGCGACGCCAGCAGCTCATCCACCTCGGGCCCTGCGATCTCGTCGCCCTGGGCTACCTCTGCCGCCGCGGCCAGGCCGAAGGCGCCGTTGAAGACCGACAGCCGGCGCAGCACCGTCCGCTCGGGTGGGGTGAGGAGCCCGTGGCTCCAATCGAGAGTCGCCCGCAGAGTGCGGTGCCGCGGGAGCGCCGTGCGGCGGCCGCGCGTCAGTACGCGGAAGCGGTCGTCGAGGAGGCCCGCCAGCTCGCGCGGGGAGAATGCGTCGGCGCGGCCTGCGGCGAGCTCGATGGCGAGCGCCATCCCGTCCAGGCTGCGACAGATCTCCGCCACAGCCGGCGCGTCTGCATCACGGAGGTCGAAGCCGCCAAGGGCCGCAGCCACGCGCTCGACAAAGAGCTGCACGGCCGGAAAGCGGAGGGCCTCCGCTGCCGTGAGCATGCCGGGCGGCGCTGCGGGCGGGATGCCGAGCGGTGGCAGGCGCCGGACCCATTCACCCGCCGCACGCAGCGGCTCGGTGCTCGTTGCCAGGACGCCCAGGCCCGGCCCGGCCGCGAGCAGCGCCTCGGCCAGGGTCGCCGTGGCCTCGATGACATGCTCGCAGCCGTCGAGCACGACCAGCAGCGCCTTGTCCCGCAGGAAGGACGCCAGTGCCAAGCCAGCATCGCCGCCGCGGCCCGCGATGCCGAGCGCGGAGGCGAGCGCGCCAGGGACCAGCGAGGGATCGTTGATCGGGGCGAGGTCGAGGAAGGCGATGCCGTCAGGGTAGGACGACGCCACCGCATCGGCGACGGCGAGGGCGACCGTCGTCTTGCCGATCCCACCGGGCCCGACCACCGTCACAAGGCGGCGGCGCCGCAGTTCCGTCGCAACGCCATTGACGTCGTCCCTACGACCGATCACTCGCGCCGGCCGGACGGGCAGATCGTGGGTCATTGCGCGCAGCCGCGGCCCGGCGGGCTCGGTGTCCGGCCACCGCCCGCGGGTGACCGGCGCCACCAGGCTGTAGCCGCGGCCGGGAATGTTGGTCACGAAGCGGCGGCCCGGCTGGCCATCGCCCAGCGCCTTGCGGAGTGCCGCGACCTGCGCGCGCAGGTTGGCCTCCTCAACGGCGATGCCGGGCCAGACGCGGGCGGTCAGCTCGTCCTTGCCGACGACCTCACCAGGACGTTCTGCCAATGCAACCAGGATGTCGAACGCACGGCCGCCGACCCGAAGCGGCCTGCCGCCCTCAAGCAGGCGCCGCCTGACCGGATACAGTTCGAATGGCCCGAACACGATCACCTGTTCCAGCAACCGCTCCGTCCCTCCAAAACGTCGTTTGGGGGCTTTACTGGATTTCTGAGACAAGTTTCGCAGTCATCTGCCGCCAGCAGCGCTTTGCCGCGAACGCAACATCGCGAGCAGTCCGAATGCTTGGGAACCAGAGGGCGACCTCTTGGGCTGCAGCGGGATTCGTCCGGTCGGAGAAGGCCGCCCCAGCCTGCTGCGCCACGCGGTCAGCAGGGTGCGAGGGGTTGGGAGGCGACACGGGCCCTATCGCCTCCGTCGGATAAGCACTTGCCCGGTGGGCTCACCAGGACCGTGGAGGTCTTTTATCCGCCGGTACCCACCCGGTATCGCATTGCAATGGACGGGTCGCGGCTAGCCGGTCAAGGCCTTGTGGGCGTCGAGGACGCGCGTGGAATAGACCAGAGCGGCGCCGGCGTTCACAGCGGCGGCCGTCCCGAGGGCCTCGGCGATCTCCTCCTGCGTCGCGCCGGCCTTCGCGGCGGCGGCGGTGTGGACGGCGATGCAGCCGTCGCAGCGTACGGTCACGGCCACGGCCAACGCGATCAGCTCGTTCACCTTCGCGCCGAGCAGCGCCGTCTTGCCGGCGGCTCCTCCAAGCGTCTGGTAGCCCTGGACGATGTCGGGGCTGATACGGCCGATCTCGCCGACCCCGGCGAGAACCTGGCCGTGGTAGGTCCGCCAATCCAGCATGGTCATCCTGGGCCTCATCTCTCGTCGTGGTTGGGGATTGCGTCGGCGCCGAGCACGAGGGCCGGCGCGGGACGAACGGGCGCAGCCGGGCGCGGCGAAGGCCAGGGCGCCATGGCCTCGAGGACGCCGTCACGCCTCACCACCGCGTGGAACAGGGCGGCGGCGAGGTGCAGCAGGATCGTGGCGAACAGCAGGTAGGCCAGCCAGACATGGGCCGCATGGAGCAGGGCGTGGAGCCTGGCATCGTGAGGCGCGATCGGCGGCAGGTGAACAGGGCCCCAGAGGACGATCGGGTAGCCGCCGGCCGAGAGCATCGCCCAGCCGATGACCGGCATCGCCAGCATCAGCCCGTACAGCAGGACATGCGAGGCGCCGGCGCCGAGCCGTTGCCAGGGTGGCAGGTCCTGGGGGAGCGGCGGCGCGCCGTGTCGCGCACGGACCCCAAGTCGCACTACGGCAAGTGCCAGAATGGCGATGCCAAGCGGCTTGTGGATCGAGACCAGCACCCAGTATCGCGGTGCGACCGTAGACACCATGCCGACGCCGATGAACAGCATCGCCAGCACAGCGGCGGCCATGCCCCAGTGCAGCGCGCGCTGCGCCGGCGTGAATCGCAGAACCCGCGGGCGGATCATGGCCGGGCTCCACCCTGCTGCCACGGATAATGGCGCGTCTCCGCGGTGCGCCGGTCGAAGGAATTCGCATAGGCCGAGGACCGGGCCGGGAGCAAAGGGTCGTCGGAGGGCAGGATGCCGGCCGGTAGCACCAGGGGGTCGTAGTTGTAGTCCCGGCACGGGCCAGCCGCCTCGGCCTCGGCCCGCTCCACGACCAGCGTCCCGACCTCGGCCTGCTCCCGGCCTTCGGGCCAGGCGCGGGTGGCGTCATCGGTCGGGTCTCCTGGCGTAGCGAGCGTGACGACGAGGCGCCAGCGCAACTCGCCCTCGCCCTCGCCCAGGCGCCGCACCAGGTCCGCTTCGAGAAAGTCGGGGCCGAGGCGGGCCAGGTCCGCCTGCGCCAAGGGCTCAGGTGGCAGGGTGGCGCGCATGGACCACCGCGCGGCGCGGCGGGTTCCATCGGCGGCGACGAGGAGGAAGGCGTTCAGGGCGTTGTAGTCCTGGTCGGCGTAGCTGCCGGTCCAGGGCGCGGTGCGGGCCCAGTTGAGGAAGGCCGAGGCCTCCGGATGCGTTGCGAGGAAATGCGGCAGCGCTGCGGGATCGGGCCGCCCGGTCAGCGGATCGAGATCCGTGGCCAGGGTCATGTCGTAGAAGGCGCGCGGGGTTGATACGGCGAAGACCGGCGAGCTGTTCATGCCGCTCCGCCACTCCTGGCCGTCCGGTGCCAGCACGCGGATGGCCATGCTGCGGACGCGGCCGGTGGCGTCCGGCGCGGCCGGGTTGCCGGTGGCGATGGCGAAGCGCCCGACCACCGGGTATCGGCCGGCCGCGAACATCGGCGCCGTGGAGAGGCGCTGGCCGGCACCGTTCGCCTCGAGGCGGCCGGTGAAGCAGATCCCCTTGGCATGGTTCCGCCGATGCCCGAGCGGGTCGCCGCCACGTTCGCTGAGGGCGTCCACCATGCGGTCGGGCGTGAGCCGCCCGGGACTCAGCCAGCCTGACGTATAGGCAAAGGCCAAGCCCGTGCCGCCCACCGCGGTGCCGATCACGACCGCCGCGGCAAGCAGGCGCGTCCCCATGCCCAGGCCTGCGAGGCTACGCATGGCGGGCCGCATCCACGGGCGCGATCGACCCTGCGGCGCCGCGATCCGCCCACGTCACCGAGCGCATCCGGCCGCTGCCTCGGATGCGTCCAGGCGGGCGGCCGGAGACCCCCAGCCAGCGAGCAGCGCCTCGCCAAAGCCCGACCCGGCCGTGCGGCATCGCTCGCGCTCCTGCATCCGCATCCTCCTCCCCTGACGGGTCTGACCACGGCCTGCGCAGCGTCATCGGCCGAGGCACAAGCTATGGGACGAACCCTGGGGCATGCGGATGCCTCCGTCTTTCGGAAGCGCACCAGCCTTGCGGCGCCGCGCGGAGGTCGGCCCGTGGGCCTGCAGGCTGTGGCTTGATCGCCTACCGGCTCCGGGGCATGCGGCAAATCCCCGAGGCAATTTGTGCATGCCGGGATACCGGACCAAGCTCCGGCGGGGCGGGGTGCGGGCGATGGACCTCTCGGGGAGGGGCAGAGACGTATACGTTTTCGAGGAGCTGGAGATCGACCTCGCGCGGCGTGAACTCCGCTCGCGTGGGGTTCCCATCCCCACGGGCGACCGCGTCTTCGGCATCCTGGAAGCGCTGGTCGAGGCCGCGGGCGAGACCGTCACCCGCGCCCGGCTAAAGGAACGCGGCTGGCCGGGCCTGTCTGTCGAGCCGAATACGCTCGACGTGCACCTGTCCGGGCTCCGCCGAGCCCTCGGCTCGCGTCGCGCCCTGCTGCAGACCGTCTCGGGCCAGGGATACCGCCTCCTCGGCCGTTGGAGGCTCCAGGCGGCAGGCCTTGCGGCCTCCGCTGGCAGCGCCGCCGCCGCGTCGCCGTCCACCAACCTGGCGCGGCGTGGCGACGGCCTAGTCGGCCGTTTGGAGGCGGTGCGACAGGTCCGTGAACTCGCTTCCACCTGCCGCATCGTCACGCTGACGGGGCCCGGCGGCATCGGGAAGACCAGCCTGACGGTGGAGGCCGTGCGCGGATTGGCCGCGGCGGCGCAGCGCGACTGCTGGTTCGTCGAGCTCGCCTCCTTGTCCGACCCTGGCCTCGTGCCCTCGTCGGCGGCGCGCGCGATGGGGCTGAAGGACCCTGGAGAGGGAGGACATTCGGCCGTCTCGGTGGCCCGCGCGATCGGACCGCGGCGGGCCTTGCTCGTGCTGGACAATTGCGAGCACGTCGTCGATGCGGCGGCCCGGTTGGCGGAGGCCGTCGCGGGCCTCTGTCCGCACGCGGCCGTCCTGGCGACCAGCCGTGAGGTGCTGCGGATCGCAGGCGAGCACGTGTTCCACGTGCCGCCGCTGCGGGTACCGGCGGAGGCTACGACCGCAGCGGATGCGCTGATCCGGTACGGCGCCGTGGAGCTGTTCCTGGCCAGGCTAGCCGGGCGCCGTCCCGGGATACTGCCTGGTGCCAGCGAACTCGCCGCCATCGCCGCGATCTGCCGCCGCCTGGACGGCATCCCACTCGCCATCGAGCTGGCAGCGGCGCAGGCGGCCGAGCTCGGGCCGCACGCGGTGCTCACCCAGCTTCCAGACCGCCTCGGCCTTACCGCGGGCGGTCGGCGGACCAGGCCGCGGCGCCACCAGACGCTGCGCGCCACGCTGGACTGGAGCCATGACCTCCTGCCCGACGCCGAGCGCCGATTGTTCCGGACGCTCGGGGTTTTCCGCGGCGGCTTCACCCTCGAGGCGGCGGCAGCCGTCGCGGGCGAGGCCCGGGCCGCGGCCGTGGCGGAGACGCTGGCGTCCCTGGTCGAAAGATCCCTGGTGATCCTCGAGGATGCCGGCGCCGCCCCCCGCTGGCGCCTTCTCGAGACGACGCGGGCCTATGCGCTCGAGACGCTCGCGGCGAGCGGCGACGCGGCCGCGGTCAAGCAGCGCCACGCGGCGTTCTTCCGCGCCTTCCTCTCACCGACCGCATCGGGGCAGCAGGGGCTGACCCGGAACCAGCGCATGGCCCTGTATGGACGGGAGCTCGACAATGTCCGGGCTGCGCTCGACTGGGCCAGCTCTCCCGGCGGCGACCGCGAGGCCGCCGTGGCAATCACCGCCGCCTATGTCCCCGTCTGGATCTACTTGTCGCTGACGACGGAGTGCGACAAGCGCGTCTCGCAGGCATTGGACGGCGGCGGCCCCGGCTCCGTTCCGGAGGCGCGCCTCAGGATGCAGCTGCTGATCGCGCTCGGCGTCGTACTCGTCTACGCGGCGGAGCGTCCGGAGCGGATCGAGGCCGCCCTCGCCCAGGCGCTCGAGCTCGCCCGTGGCCTGGAGGACGCGCAGGGCGAGTTGCTGTGCCTGTGGGCCCTGTGGAACTCATACAGCCATTCCGGCCGGCAGCGGGCGGCGCGGTCCTCCGCCGAACGCTTCGCACAGCTCGCCCACCGCCGGGGCAGCCCGGCCGATATCGGCGTCGGCGAACGGCTCCTCGGGACCACGCTGCACTACACCGGCGGCCAGGACGAAGCCCGGCGCCGCCTGGAACGGGTTCTCAGGCACCATGTCGCGCCGGCCGAGGAGCAGTACCCACGGTGGTTCTACCAGGTGCAGCACCTGTCCTGCCGAGTCATCCTAGCACGGGTACTCTGGCTCCAGGGCTTCCCGGATCGCGCTTCCGCCATGGCGGAGGCGAGCCTGAACGAGGCGGATGCCTCCGGACAGGAGTTGCTCGTGCAGTTCTCCTTGGCCATCGCCGTCTGCCCGATCGCGGTGGCGACTGGCGACCTCGCTCGAGCGGAGCGAGCGCTGACGCTGCTGGTCGAGCCGGGCGTGGGTGAGGGCCTGCTGTTCTCGCGGCTTCTGGGCTTGTGCCTCAAGGGCCAGCTGCTCGTCAGGCGGGGCGACTACGCGGCCGGTTCGGATGTATTGCGTGCCGCTCTGGAAGCCCGCAGGAAGGCCGGGTGGACGGCGTGCCACCCGGAGTTCCTGGGCACGCTCGCGGAAGGCCTGCTCGGCCTCGGCAGGCTTCGTGAAGCCGGCACCGTGATCGAGCAGGCGCTCAGATGGTCGGAGCGCAGCGGTGAGTTCTGGTACGCCGCCGAACTCCATCGGATGAAGGGTGAACTGGCGCTGCTGGGCGTGGAGCGCCTGAGAACGAGACGGGCAGAGAGGGCCTTCGCAAAGGCCCGTGATCTTGCCCGCCGGCAGGGCGCCTTGGCATGGGAGTTGCGCGCCTCCTTGAGCCTTGCTCGCCTTCGGGTCCTACAAGGCCGCCAGCGGGACGTGCGGCGCTTCCTGGCGCCGGTCTGCAGCCGGTACGCCGCGAGGACCGGTTTGACGGAACTCCGCGCCGCGCGGGCGATGCTCAAGGCCCAGCCGAAACGGAGTATGGCACTGCCGAGGAGCATGCATGCGAGGATGGTCCGACGCAGGCAGGCTCGTCCCGCCCAGCCGCGGGAATCAGGCGAAGTCGAAGCGCCACAGCGCGCCGGCCCGCCCCTCGCCTGACGTGAACACGATGCTGCGCCCGTCCGGCGACCAGGCCGGATGCACGTTATGGACGTCCACGGGTTGGCGGATCGCGCGGGCGTGGCCATCCAGGTCGGCAATGAGGATCCGGAAGCGCCGCTCCCCCTCCGGCCTCGCCGATACCGCGATCCGCCGCCCATCCGGGCTCCAGAACGGCTGCTGCCAGTCGCCACCGCCGGTCGTCACCTCCTGCGCGCCCGAGCCGTCCGCCCCCGCAAGCCAGATCCGGAAGGCGCCGGTACCGCCATCGGTCGAGAATGCGAGCCTCGTGCCATCCGGCGACCACCAGGGCTGACGGCTTTCGCCCAGCCGATCCGTAAGCTGGCGGGCATCCTGGCCGTCCGGACGCACGCTCCAGATGTTGAGCCGGTTGCCGCCCTTGCGGGAGAAGAAGGCAATCAGGCCGTGCTGCGACCAGCAGGGTCCGAAGCTCCAATGGGCCGCGTCTGAGATGCAGGTCACGGCGCCGCTCTCTGGGTGCAACACGTAAACCGCGTTCTCACCATTGCGGTCGGAGCTAAAGGAAAGGAGCCTGCCATCGGGACTGGGCGCCACACGCCCGTAATCATTGGCCAAACTCAGGTGAAGCCGGCGCGCCTCCGTGCCATCAGGCTGTATAGTCCAGATCTGCGAGCTGCCGGCACGCGTGGATGCGAACAGCAGGCTCTGCCCGTCGGGCATGTAGCTGGCTCGGTTGTCGCCCCTGCCGGGCTCGGTCAGGCGCTGGAGCGCTCCGGCCATAACGTCCACGGCGACGGCAGGCGGGAAGGCGCCGGCGCAAGCCGTGCGCAGGAACCGTCTGCGGTGCATGACGCCTCCCTTTCCGCCGGCAGGCGCGAGGGCCGCTGCCTGCGCAGGCCCTCCCATGATAGTCGCAGCACGGCTCGGGACGTCAGGCGACAGCGCCGCTGCAGTGGCGTAGCCCGGGGCGGCACCATGCCGCAACGGCATGGCTCTACCGCGTGCCCCACCCGGCCTCCCGGAAAGCTGAGGCGACACAGCGTCAAGCCATCACGCAGGCGCAACGACGTTCCTCACCTTCGTAAATTGCTCCACGAATTTCGGGTCGAGATTGAGCGTGGCCGCAACCATGGCCGGCGGCGTGCAGGCCAGCCACTGCGCCAGTGAGAACTCCTCATAGCGGTCCGCCCTGAAGATCTCCATGAACATCAGGTCTGAGGTTCCAGTGTTTTCCACATAGTGCCCAAGGTTCTTCTTGACGTAGCCGACGTCGCCGGCGCGAAAGTCTGTGGTCTGTGCGGCAGGTCCGACGTTGAACACCGTCATCCGGCCAGCGCCCTGCAGGTAGTACTGCCATTCGTCCGCGTTCGGATGCCAATGCATCTCGCGCATCCCGCCCGGCTTGACCGTGACGAGGGCGGCCGCAATGGTCTGCGACACCTTGAAGTTGCGGCTGTCCGCGATCTGTACCTTGCCGCCCGCGGTCTCTTTGGTTGGGGGCATGCTGGACAGCGCGAAGGTGAAGGGCAGGGGCGGCTCACCATTCGGTCCCCTGGCGGCGGCTTGGTCCGCGGCGAGCGGGCCGGGAACCTCGCCCTGGAAGATCCAGCGTTGGTGGAGCGGGATACGCCCGAACCCCTCGACGGGCAGGCCAAAATTCTTGGCCAGCACCTCGGGCGGCGTATGGGCCACCCAATCTGTCACGAGCAGCGTGTTGTATTCGGACTGCTCGCCACTGTCGAAGGCAAGCACGAACTCCGCCCCGTCCGGACCGAGCCCCTGCAGCGAATGCGGGAAGCCGGCGGGAAAGTACCAGAGGTCGCCCGCTTTCACGTCCTGCACGGATGACCGTCCTTCCAGATCCAGCACCGTCACGCGACAGGCGCCCCTGGTCATGACCGCCCACTCCGCTTGTTGGTGCCAGTGCATCTCTCTGATGCCGCCTGCCGCCAGGCGCATGTTGACGCCGGAGATGGTGGTGGAGATGTGGAAGTCGGACTGCGTGACTTGCCGCGCCCAGCCGCCATTCTGCTGCCGCCGCGGCGCGATGTTGAAGGAGTTCCAGACCATCGGCATCTCGCCCACATCCGTGGGCGGCGGGTCGATGAAGGAAGGGAAGTTCCCGGCCAGGTCCGGATTTTGCGGGCCAGGGTCGGTCTGGCTTTGCGGGTTGGAGTTGATCGCGCCCTGAGGCGGGAGGTCTGGATTGCCAAAGCGGCCTTCGGCCCGCGCGGACACGGTGGCCGCCGCTCCAACAGCCGCTCCGGCAGCCATGATCGTGCGCCTCGATACCTGTTCCATGGTTACTTCCTCGCTGCGCTAAATTGGCTCCCCATGTCCTCGCGCAACGCGGCGCATTTGGTCTTTCGGTCCGGGCGTCCTTTTGTCGCATCGGTCGAATCCACCGTCCGCGACAGGCTTAAGGCGGCTTCCCTGGGTCGACCGCACGGCCATGGTGCCCTGGCCGGTCCATCAGATCACCAAGACGGGGAGGCTGGTGGCGGCCTCGCACTGCATTCTCCGAACCGCATTGTGCCCCTCGTCCTGCCCGCGGCAGTCCCACGCACCCGATACCGGCACGGTCTGCCGAAGCCTAGCCTCACTGCCTGGTCGTAGGGTGTGGCCCTCAAGGAAACCGATAGGGCAGCTGCCCATGAGTTGGTCCGCCGGTCCGCCTCGTGCCGCCCTCAAGGCGCCTTGCCATTACCGATCTGTACCGCCGTCGCCTCGTGGGCGACCGCTGCCATTGCTTCCGTCATCTGGGTGAGCAAGGGCTCTGCGTCACTGCCGATGCCGTGGCGCGCTGCGAGCCAGCGCGGCTCGTCGTAAGCAAGCCAAATATCACCACCATCGTCCTGCCAGACCAACACCTTGAGCGGGAGATCGATGGCGATCGTTCGCACCTCCTGCATCAACGGCGTGCCAGCCCGCGGATTGCCGATGAGGACAACAACGGTCGGCGGGAGCGCGATGCCGGCCCCTGCAGCCGCGGCTGCGTGGTCAACCCGGGCGAATACCACCATGCGGCGGGCACTCGCCGCGGCGACCACCCGCTCCATCGTATCCGCCAGGCCGTGCGCACTCCGCAGCTTGATCAGCCCCTGCGGCGTCATGGGCCTAGCGGCGTGGCCGCAGCCTCGCCCTCCGCCGCGTCGGTCTGCCACCGGGTCTCGATCTCCGCCATCTTCCGCGCCAGCTCTCCGTGCGTTAGAACGCCTTTATCAAAGAGGATATTGGCGAAGGCAGCCATCCATCGCTCGTAGTAGATCAAGCCCGCCACCATTTCGGCGCCGAGCGCCTCGACGCCGCGACGCTTCTCCTCATTATTGGTGATCTGCTTGAAGTCGAGGACGTCGGCGAGCGCATGACAGCGCTTCTCCCAAGGCTCAAGCTCGAGCTCGTGCTCGACCCGCTGGATCGGTGCGGCAGGAAGGCCACCGATATCGTTGGGCAGACGTCGCAGCAGATCCTCCGGCTGGTTCATAATACGGCGCCTCCTTGGGACAAGTTGCTCCGCGGCTCGGCCACTGCGCATGCCCGGTAGCGCTTTAGCTTATAACAATCGGGCGGCAAGCTCAGCACCAGGCGGGGTAGCAGGAACAGAGCGTGCAAACGATTAGATTATGGATCCCGTCGGTGTTCTCGAGCACGATCAGACGCGTGTCGTCGTAGAAGCTGATGCCGAGTTCCTCGCAGGCGGCATGCCCGTCGGCGAGCAGGCGCACGTGGAAGGCTGGATCAGTTCAGGCGCGAGCAATCACGCTGGCACCAAGTGCTGGCGTTCGGGAGTCAAGCACTTCGATCTGACGGCGGAGCTCACCGGAACCGATCAACCCACGTTCGAGCAGCAGCTCTCGCACGGCGGTCTCCATGACCTCGAAATAGCCATGCCGACCCGTCTCATCGGTCGAGGCGTGATGTTGGCCGTGGTTATCCATCCTCATGTCCTTTCCAACCAATCTTCGAACATCTCAATCCGTAAGCTGTCATGAGCCGACCCGGCATAACTTGGCTAGAGCTTCGCCAGCGGGATCGCTATGCGATAGTAATAGCAACGCTTAACAGCATTTCGGCCGTAGGCCTCTTCTTCGTTATTGATCATTGTCGGTTCGACCGACACCTCGACCAAGGCAGTCTTGCCTGGAGGTGAAGCGGCACCCGGTAATGCCCAATCGTCGACCAAGTAGCCACGCGAACGCGATCGCCAGGGCTGAAGTCCGGGCGCCTCACCCAGCGCGAGCACAAGGCCGAATAGCGGCGCCGCATGGCTAGGCAGCGGGTTTTCACCCATCACAATACCCTACATAGCTCGGAACATTGTGCGCCACTCTTGAAACACAAATAGGCGCATTCCAGTAGCGGGCGGTTGGCAATGCTGATCTCCAACAACATAACCTAGCGCATGCCAAACGTCCCGAACTTGCGGCGGAGCGCGGTGTATTTCGTATTGGCGGATTGAGCGCGGATGACATCCAAGCGACGAGTGTGGACGTGATCAGCCCTCACGAGGCGGTCCGGGCTGGATTTGAGTGGATAGCCCGTCCGGCGATTTGCGCAGCGCCTCCTGAGCCGGAACCGCGCTTCCTGAGCTGCTACCTGGCCCTGCCTCACCATGGTCTCTGGGGCGGGCGGCCTGTAGCCGAGGGAGGAGTGTGGCCGCTCCTCGTTGTAGTGACGTCGCCATTGCTTGAGCAGCACCTGAGCTTCCCGAAGCGTATTGAACACCTCGCCGTTCAGCAGCTCGTCGCGCAGCTTGCCGTTGAGGACCCGACGTCGCCATTCTCCCACGGGCTGGCCTTCTCGATGTAGGCCGTCCTGGCGCCGGCGATACAGGCCTCCACCGTCTCGGCGACAAACTCCGGCCCCTGGTCCGAGCGGATATGTCCCGACGCGCCGCGGGCGATGAACAGGTCGGCTAAAGTGTCGATGACGTCCGCGGAGGAGAGCTTCCGTGCCACCCGGATCGCCAACGCCTCGCGGGTGAACTCGTCGACCACGCAGAGCATGCGGAACTTACGGCCGTCTCGGGTGCGATCCTCGACAAAGTCGTAGGCCCATGTCTGGACGGTCCGCGCCTTGCAAGCATGATCTGGGTGTTTGGCTTGGCGGCGCGCTTGCGGTCATGTCTTCGGCCTCCTGTTGCCCCCTCGCGGGGGCGAGCCTGGATGGGTTCCGCGGATTGGGTCCCATACAGACGTGCGCTCCCGAGGAGCGGTGGGCGTACCGGGCTGCTCCAATCCTGGTCGCGTCGACCGTCTTCGCCATCCTCCCTGATCACTCTCGCAAGTTCACCGCCCCCGCAGCCCGGCCGTTCAGGCCGGTGCCACGAAGCTCTTCCGGTAGGTCTCGCCGCGGACCATCACCGCCCAGGCGATCCTGGCCGTTTTGTTCGCCAATGCCATTGCGACTACATTCCAGGTCCGCCGCTCCAGCATCTGCGTCAGCCACGGCGTCCGATTGGCCGGTCGTGCCCGCATCCAGCGCAGGACAGCCTGCGAGCCCGTCACCAACAGTCGGCGCAGGTAGACGTCGCCTCGCTTGCTGATGGGGCCGAGCCGCTCTTTGCCGCCTGTCGAGTGCTGGCGGGGCACAAGGCCGATCCAGACCGCGAAGTGTCGGCCGGAGGTGAACTGCGCCGGGTCAGATGCGGTCGCGGCAATGGCAGACGCCGTGATCGGACCGATGCCCGGGATGGTAGCCAGCCGTCGGCTGATATCATTGGCGCGATGCCAGGCCAGGAGCTTGGCCCCCATCGCTGCCTCGCGCGCCTCGGCTTCGACCAGCTGCAGTCCGAGTTCGCGGATGACCTCCCGTGCCAAGTCGGGCAGCTCCGCCGTGACGGGATCGAGCGCACCCTCGACGAGACGCCGCAGCCCGGCGCGGCCTTACGGGCCGACAACGCCGAACTCGGCGAGATGGGCTCGGATGGCGTTGCCGAGGGAGCGGCGCTGCGCAATCACCAAACTACGGGCGCGATGCAGCATCAGTACCGCCTGCTGCTCGCGCGCCTTGACCGGCATAAACCGCACGGTGGGGCGCATCACCGCCTCGCAGATCGCTTCGGCGTCAGCGGCATCGTTCTTGCTTCGCTTTACATAGGCCTTGACGTAGCTTGGCGGAACGAGCCGGACCTGGTGACCCAACGCCTGCAGTTCGCGTGCCCAATGGTGTGCCGTCGCGCAGGCCTCGATGCCGACAAGGCAGGAGGGCAGCGCCCGGAACACCTCCAGCACCTGCCCGCGCCGGACCCGCTGTTTCAGCACGGGCTTGCCGGTCGCATCCGCCCCATGGACCTGAAACACGTGCTTGGCGACGTCGAGACCGATCGTCGCTACCTGCATGGCCGCCTCTCCTCAGCTTCGATGCACTGCCAGCCAGCTTGCCACAGCCAGTGCGAGGAAGCGGGGACCGTCCATCCCATCAGACGTGCCGAGGCCCCTTCGGCCGCAGCCGCACGCAGGAGCCGTCGTTCAGCCACAGCCTGCCCCTCTTGGGCTGCCGCTGCGGCACCTTCAGCCCCTCGCGTCGCCAGATCCGCTCGACCCGCTTGCGGTTCACTGCCCAGCCCGCATCCCGCAGCAGCGCCGTGATCTCCCGATACCCGTAGCGCCCATAGCGCTTGGCCAACTCGACGATGTCGGCCGTCAGCGCGGCCTCATCCGCCGCCCGCGGCGCTTTTCGCTGCGTCGATCTGTGCTGCCCCAGCACCGCGCAGGCCTTGCGCTTCGATACGCCGAGTTCGCGCACCACATGCTCAACGAAGGCCCGCCGCCGCGCGGGGCTCACCACTTTCCCGCAGCGGCTTCCTTCAGGATGACCTTCTCGAGCGTCAGGTCCGACACCGCCTCCCGAAGCCGCGCGTTCTCCCGCTCCAACTCCTTCAGTCGCCGCACTTGGTCGAGCTTCAGGCCGCCAAACTCAGTCCGCCAGCGGTAATACATTCTCTAACTGAGGGCGGGCGCAGGGTGATCCTGATCCTCCTCCCTGGTCCGGCGCAAGGTTCTCTACGAAGTCGCCAGCGCGCTTTCGGCGCGCGGCGCTTCATGATGGCGTCCAAGGCTTAGGCTTCGGCCTCCCAGCTTGTGGGCTACGCGGTCGCACCTTGGCGCGCCGCACGTAATACCTCGGGCTCGGCCGTCGCCTCCCGTCCGGACCGGGACGAGAGCTCGAAAATCTATCTGCACCCGCCTGTTGGATTTCCTCCTTGCCTCTATGGTTGCTCTGCCGGTCAGGCTGCGCGGAACTCGGTGCCATCCACCCACATGCGATGGAGGATGACCCCGAGCTTGCGCGCCAGGGCAACGCTGGCCTTCTTGTGGCCGACCCTGGCCCGCAACCGCAGGCCCCACTCGCGCAACGCACCGCCCCCACCCGCACGGGTGATCAGGCTCGACGCCGCCTCGAACAGCAGCGTCCGCAGCATGCCATCGCCCCGTCGGGTGATGCGGCCCGTGTAGTCCACCTCGCCCGACTGATAGCGCTTCGAGGTCAGCCCGACATAGGCGCCGACGGATCTGGAATGGGCGAACCGGGTGGGGTCGTCGATGGTGGCCAGGAAGGCATAAGCGGTGATCGCGCCGACGCCAGGCACGCCCATCAGCCTGCGGCACAGGTCAGAGCCTCGAGCTTCGGTGAGCAACCGACGGGTGAGCTCCGCCAGGGACCGGGCGAGGTCCTCGCGCAGGCGCAGCAACGGCTTCAGTGCCAGGGCGAGTGCTTCATTGGCCTCCAGCGCCAGCTCTACCCGGTCGGCCCAGCGCCGAGGACCCTTCGGCAGGCGCACGCCCATGCTCGTCAGCAGACCGCGGATGGTGTTGTCGAGGTCCATACGCTGGCGCAGGACCAGCTCGCGGGCCTTGAGCAATGCCCGCATGCCCTGCGCCGCCTCGCTCTTGACCCGTACCGCACGGTAGAAGCCGGTGCGTGCCAACTCGGCCAGCATCGCCGCGTCATTGGCATCGGTCTTGTTCGGCATCTGGCTGAGCACGGCGTGGGCCTGGCGGGCGTCGACGCAGACAGCCGGTAGGTCACGGGCGATCAGCTGCCGGTGCAGCCAGTTCGCCATCCGCCCCGTCTCGAGCACTACCCGGGTGGGTCGGCCGAAGCGGGCCAAGGCTGCGGCGATCGCGTCCGGGTCCGCCACGGTCTTGCCCTGGCCAAGGATCCGCCCCTCGGCGTTCCGGGCACAGCAGGCGGTCTCCTCCATGGAGACATCGAGGCCAACGACATAGCTCATCTCGCACTCCTCCGATTGCCTGGGTGGCGGCCCATTATCGGCCACCAACCCCGGAGTGCGCCCGCCCTCAGTTACGCCATGTCGGCTCCGTCACCCCGATCGCCCGCACCGCCTCCGCCACCCACTTGCCCTGCACCACCAGCACCTCCGCCTGGCACAGCTTCGCCACGATCTCCTCGGGCGTGTGGGGCTTGCCCCGTGCCATTCCTGCCTCCAAAGCAGCCGCCAGACTACTCTGCCAGCGGACCACTCCTACGGGGTTAGGTCACTGGCGCGGTGCTGAACAAGATGGACCGGGTCGACGCTGCCGGGCGCGCTGCCCTGGTCGAGAAGCATCCGGATGCGATTGCCCTCTTGGCTCACTCGAACGGGGATGTCAGCGCGCTGCACGACACCATCATCGGCTTTTTCGAGGCCCCCGTGGTGGAGGAAGTGGTGGTGTTGCCCTAACCGAAGCAGGGTCTCATCGGCCGGTGCACGAGAGCGTGCGGGTCCTGTCGGAGGCGTATGACGAGAATGGCCGGGTGCTGAATGTCCGCGGCCTGCCCGGCGTCATCGCGCGTCTGCGGCGAAGCCTGGCTGCTGGCTGAGCTCTGGTGCGCACCGGGAAAGCCCGACTTTACTTAACGGCTGCTTATGGTCTGAGCGCCTCGGTGGTATCCGTGCGCGGACCGGGCGATGGCGCGCCACAATTGCGTTCGCCTGAAGAGTAAAGCCAGATGCCTGCAGGTGCTTCCAAGCTTCACTAGGCGTGCGCGGAAATGAGTTGATAGCGAGGCGCGAGGGATGGCTTCAGATTGCCGGTTGCGACCGCTCCCGTCGAAGATAACCGCGCCGCTCGGCACCCGCCGGGCCAGAGCGCGATGGCGCCTTGCATACCCGACTGTTGGCGCCTTTGTCGTTCCACCGTAAGCGGGGCTCTACGGCTCTTTTTGTCTGAGGTGAGGTAGGTTGTGAGGTAGGCCATCGCGGAGGGCAGGCGATGGCGCAGACGAGGGCTCGCACCGGTGCGGGCACTGGGGCGGACACTGTGGCGATGGAGCGGGTGGAGATCGTCACTCGTGGCGAGCGACGTCGCAGCTACACGCTGGAGGACAAGGCGCGGTTGCTGGCGGAGACGGTGGAGCCGGGGGTGCGGGTGCTGGAGGTGGCGCAGCGGCATGGCATCTCGCCGAGCCTGCTGCATCGCTGGCGGCGCGAGGCGGAAGGTCGTCCGCTCCGCAAGATAGCGCGGCCCGTACCGAGGCTCGTGCCGCTGTTGGTGGAGGCGCCAGGGGCGGCGTCGCCGATGTGCACGACGGCTGCGACGAACGGCGCGGCGGGGGCGACGATCGAGGTAGTGCTGCGCAACGGCCGGGTGTTGCGGGTCGGCGCGGCATCGGACGTGGCGGCTGTCGCCCGGCTCGCCGGGGTGCTCGAGGCGTGATTGCGCTGCCTCCAGGCGCACGCATCCTGCTGGCGACGCAGCCCGTCGACTTTCGCAAAGGGGCGCATGGCCTTGCGGCGCTGGCAGCTGAAGGTCTGGGCGAGGATCCGTTTTCGGGGGTGGTGACCGTATTCCGCTCGAAGCGCGCGGACCGGGTCAAGATCCTGCTCTGGGACACGTCGGGCCTGGTGCTGATCTGGAAGCAGATGGAAGGCAGCGCGTTCCGCTGGCCGCCGATCGTGGACGGGGTGATGCGGCTGACCCCGCCCGAGTTCGCGGCGCTGTTTGCCGGACTGGATTGGACGCGCATGGAAACACCAAAACGGATTCCCAGGCCCACAGCGGTTGCCTAGACTCGGGCCATGAGCGCTGCCGGTGCCGACGCGGAGACTTTGCCTGACGATCCGGCGGCGCTGCGCGCCCTGCTCGCCGAGGCGCTATCCCGGTGCGCGATGCTGGAGGCGGAGCGGGCCACGCTCGAGGCGCAGAATGAGCGGCTCCGGCACCTGCTGCTGAAGCTGAAGCGGATGCAGTTCGGGCGGAAGTCGGAGCGGCTGCCGCAGGAGCAGCTCGAGCTCGGGCTGGCCGACCTCGAGACTGCCATCGCGGCGGCCGAGGCAGGCGCTGAAAAGCGCGACCCGGAGGCGCGTCGGGAGCGAGCGGCAAAGCGCCGGGCCAGCCGCGGGGCGCTGCCGGCCCACCTGCCGCGCCTCGAGGTGGTGGTTGCGCCGGAGAGTGCGGCCTGCGCCTGCTGCGGCGGCGCGATGGTGGAGATCGGTGCCGACACCTCGGAGCGGCTTGACGTGATCCCGGCCCAGTTCCGGGTGCTCGTGACGCGGCGCCCGAAGCTGGCCTGCCGCGCCTGTGCGGGCGTCGTGGTGCAGGCGCCGGCGCCGCCGCGGCTGATCGAGGGCGGGCTGCCGACCGAGGCCACCGTGGCCCACGTCCTGGTCTCCCGCTACGCCGACCACCTGCCCCTGTATCGCCAGGCCCAGATCCTGGCCCGGCAGGGAGTGGAGGTGGACCGCTCCACCCTGGCGTTCTGGGCGGGCTACGGGGCGGCCGAGATCACGCCGGTGGTCCAGCGCCTGAAGGCGACCGTACTCGCCTCGGCACGGATCTTTGCCGACGAGACCACCGTGCCCATCCTCGACCCAGGCCGCGGCCGGACCAAGACCGGCTGGTTCTGGACGGTGGCGCGTGATGACCGGCCTTGGGGCGGTACCGACCCACCCGCCATGGTCTACACCTACGCCCCAAGCCGCGCCCACGAGCATGCCCGCACCCTGCTGGGCGGCTACCGTGGCATCCCGCAATGTGACGGCTATGGCGCCTACAAGACCCTGGCCAAACCCGACGCGGGACCAGCTGCGATCGCCTACTGCCGAGTAGGTGGGGACGTTGCCGCCCCCACCCCTCACAGACCCGGACGTGCAGATTTCCCGCATCCGGTTCCTCATGGGAGAGCTTCGCTCGGGACGGTGTACTGCCGCATGATCCTGGTTGGAGGCAGGGGGTGGCGGCGCAGCAGTTCGCGCAGGCGGTCCCAGCGGAAGTTTCCGTGTCGCCCTCTGCGCGATAGCCACTTCTTCCAGATCCGCTCGACCTGATGGAGGTACCATCGGAGCCGACGCCCGTTGCCGGTGATGCCGTAGTAGCCGTAGTGGCCGCGCAGCATCGCCGACAGGTGGGCATGTTGGTGGCGTATGGTCTGATGCCGGTTACGCTGGCACCACTCATTCACCGCCGACAGGGCACGGGTGAACCGGCCCTTTGCCGTCACCTGCCGCACCACGTTCTTCGCCTGCCTGGACCGTCCCCAAACATGGGTAAAGCCCAGGAAGTCGAAGTTGGTGCCGCTTGTCGCCGGGTGACGTTGACCGCCCGGACGACGAAACCGGAAGTCGATGAACCGCGACTTCTCCGGGTGGAGGGTAAGTCCAAACCGGTTCAGCCGCTGCCCCAGCGCGCGAAAGACCCGCCGGGCATCGAGGTGGTCCTCGAATGCCAGGACGAGGTCGTCCGCGTACCGGACCAGGATGTACCTGCCCTTCAGGCGTGGTGCGACCACCGCTGCTACCCACTCGTCCAGCACATGATGCAGGTAGATGTTGGCAAGCAGCGGCGAGATCACCCCGCCCTGTGGCGTTCCCTCAGTCATGCGGATCAGGGAGCCGTTCTCCAGCACCCCAGCCTTCAGCCATTTGTCGATCATGCGTCTGACGACACCGTCGACGACTCGTTGGTCAAGGAAGCTCCGCAGCTGCTCGTGCGGGATGGTGTCGAAGTACCGCTTGATGTCGATATCCAACACCCACCGCAGGCCCTGCGTCATGAACGCCGTGCGTAAGTCGTGCAGAGCGTCATGCGCGGACCGGCCAGGGCGAAAGCCGTACGAGCAGGGCAGGAAGTCCTGTTCGTAGATGGCTTCCAGCAGCATGACGATCGCTCGCTGCGCAACCTTATCCTCGAAGGTCGGAATGCCGAGCGGCCGTTGCGATCCATCCGGCTTCGGAATGTAGCTGCGGCGCACCGGCGGAGCCTGGTAGCGACCCGACTTGATGCGGTCGAGGAGGTCGAGAAGGTTCGCCTCCAGGTTTTCCGCATAGTCGGCCGCGCCAATCCCGTCGATGCCCGCCGCGCCATCCTTGCGGGTGGTTCGGTAGGCCTCCAGCATCCATTCCAGATCGAGGACATGGTGCAGCGAGGCGAACGCGCGATCGCGGTGCGTCCTCTGGCTGTGTCCATGAATTCTGGCCCAGCAGTGCTGATGAATTTTGGCCCACCTGCCGCTTCTGACCACCCTGGCCGGGCTGCGATCCGGCCAGGGCGGTCAGCGTCGCTGTTCCGGTGTCCTCCTC
>JAESFQ010000128.1_pt1 | contig 26755 bp, 22 predicted proteins | sample 9269431 | NCBI WGS metagenome assembly JAESFQ01 (sample SAMN14502588, study PRJNA617103) | algae metagenome | isolation source: Plectolyngbya sp. WJT66-NPBG17 and co-occurring heterotrophs from well... | place: USA: Mojave Desert, Joshua Tree National Park, California | collected 2006-08-06 | reverse complement strand
GAGCCGAAAACTTTTAATATGTTATCGAGCTTCGTTTTCAAAGTGATCGGGAGCGGGAATACGGCGGTGAAGGGTATCACATGCCATTTGCAATCTAACATCTCTACTAATGATACTCCCCATTCCGCGATCAAATGCTAGACTTTTGTTTGCTGCTCAATCCCAAACGCCATGAAAATGCACATACAACGCCCATCATCCATCCAAGGATTCACGCTACAACATCTACCAGCCTCTTCTCTTTCCCCTCTCCTCAGCACTCCTCTCTTTGCGGTTTACCCGCTTAACATCATGTCTCCTTCTCTTCTCCTTGCCAACCTTCTCCGGGTCCAACACAGCATCCACCTTCCTCTTTCTCCTCCTTTCTTCGCGCCTCTCGCGAATGCCTCTTTGTACCTCGGCCATGACGTTGAGGTATTCTTGCGTGCCAAGGCGCTTCTGCAATGTGTTCATGACTTCACGTGCCTTGTCGGCGAGGGCTTTGTGAGGGTCGTTAGGTGCGTTGTTAGAGACGAGGGCGGCAGAGGATTTAGGGAAGGTCGCTCCGGCGTCGGTGAGGGTAGAGAGGGTAGTAAGAAGGTGTGGAAGGGATGTCGATAGAGGCTCGAGAGGAAACTTGGCGGCGATGGTATCGAAGAGGTTCATGATGGCTGTCTTGGCGTTCATGGTGCTCTTATCTTTGCGCACGATGCCCGAGAGGCGGATCATCAGGCGGTGGATCGCTGTTGGCGGGACATCTTCAGTCCCTTCGGGTTTCTCTATCTCGGGCGGAGGCGAGAAGCCGCCAAAGTCTTCTTCGTCTGCCCTGGCTGCTGTGTCGCCGTTCCTTCGAGCCATAGTTTCTCCAACTTCTTCGTCGTCGTCAGTCTTCTGCCAATGCCACTGGGCGCCATTAACAGCAAGGCATCGCGCCAGGAAGGCAATGTTCTTTACGCTTTGCATGCAGAGCTGTTCCGAAACCTCTGGGTTGAGTAAATTTCTTAGGAATGCATTGCAGAGCTGTGTCATGCTCTGCTCCGCTAGTTGCAAACCACCCGATCCCTCTAGAGGTAAGGCCTCGAGACCAGTGTCCTTGTTCGATACTCCCAGGTGTGCGAAGTATGTTCCTAAAAGCTCTGCAGCCTTGAGCTTGACCCATAAGTGGGGGTAGGTTGCACTGGCTTGCACTGCGGTCCAAAGACTGTCCTTGTTCGACGCAAACATGGTGTCAGTGTACTTCTTGCAGACCTTGGAGAGCAAGGTGAGAGAGTAGTACAGCAACTCCCAGTCGTCTTCGTCGCGTCGTGTCAAGCACTCATCGACTGTCGAGTCTAATCGGTCAAGGACGTATGTTAGCTCTTTCGGCTCATCATCGTTCTCCATTGCTTCGAAGTAGAACCCGAAACACTGGATGCCAAGACGCTTCAGACCAACATTGTCGTCCTGTTCCAACCAGCTCTTGAGGTCAGTCGCAAAACTTTGTAGTCGCTGGTCACTGGCGTGTTGAAATAGCCTCTTGATAAGTAAGCTAGCCATTTCTCGGCATTTGCTGGAGTCGTCGTTCGCCACAGTATTGATAAGTGGAAGGAACATGATACCATGGTACTCGTACTGTGCCTTCTCCGGAAATCGAGGCAGTGCCTTTCCAATGATGAGGTCGAGTGCCTCCATGACTGACTGCCGGCCTTCCATGTGTTCGTATCGGAGGTTCTTTAGGAGGAATTCGATCTGCTTCTTGAAACGCTTCTCACTCTGTGTGTATGTTGTCAAGAATTGGAAGTAGTGTGTGCGAGCGATGTCGCGTGCGGATTTTGTCTGGTTGGTGATCATCATCTCGGCCACCTTGTCCATGGCTTCATACATTTCAGGAACATCGATGTGACGGTTCATAACGGCTTTGAGGAAGCCAAAAATGACACCTGAGCGATCTGGCTCGTCCAAGTCGGGCATCATGCGCTTGAGAAGATGCCCAACATCACGTTCCTTGATCTGTACGTTCGGCCGTTCGCGTAGGACGGCGGAAACTAGCTTCAAAGAAGCCTGCGCAAGCTCCGTGTTAGACGACAGTGCGCCCTTAATAGCGCGCATCGCTTCGTCGATGTACACAGGGCAGTTGGTGTCTAGCTCGGCCATGGGTACTTTGATGATGGTCGTGAGAAGACGAACAGCCGAAACCTGCACTTCTTCTTGACCTTGTACCATGGCGTCGCCAATGATTGGGAGGAACCCAGCCAGATTCTGGGGAGTTTGAAGGTCTTCGTGCTTTTGGAGTACAGTTCGAAGAATATCCATGCCAAAGCGGATCATTTTGTACAAGTACGAGGAAGTGCTGAGCCTTGCGCCTGACTTTGCTGCTCCCCGATTGTTGACCAGATACCTTTTGTTCTTGGGATCGATCTTGGCCTTCCTTTCGGTAGACGTATTTGCGGCGTAGACTTCCTGGATGAGTTCATAGCAGAAAACTAAGATGTCCCTGTTATTGACCGTTGGATTTTGGAGAATGCCGAGACCGATACGACGCAAAAGCTCGTCGATCTTTTGAACCATCCTGGCGTTGAGCTTCTCGATCAGAAGCGACCTAATCGGAAGCACAAGCTTGATGATATGTGCAGGCGTAGCTGATCGTGCTACAATGTCCATCGAATCAAACGATTTGCTGCTCTTGACCTCCTTCATCTTGGAAATGTATTCTTCCGCATCTTTTTCCTGGCCTGCAGCGCCGAAAGTATCGTCCATGATCTAATTACCGCGTTAGTTAGCTTCCTCGGGTGCGCATCGTTTCTCTAAGTACTTACAACATCGACTAAATCCACTAAACAGTAATCAAGATCACCTGGCTTCGTTTGGTCGGCGAGCTTGACTAGGATGGTATGCAAAGTGAACGACAAGACGTGGAGCTGGTAGCCGCGTTGGAGCGCAGTGCGCAAAGCCTTCAAGATGAACCCCAAGTAGCCAGGGCCCATTAGTGTAGCGATATCGCTAAGTGTGTTTCTCGACATGTCGCGAGCTTCTTGTGCGCGACTCTTCAGGATGTAAGAGATGTCCAAAAGAACTCCTGGTAAGCGTGTCTCAATTTCGAGCGGAGGGAGCACCAAAAGGATCTTTGCAATTGCGACTGCAATCGGCACTCGCAGACTGACAGTAGCCTCATCCTTCTTATGTAGAAAGTTTGTCAAATCGGGCAGGAAGTTGTTGATGAGATCGCTACTGAGCTTTTCTTGCTGAGGAAGAGTCTTGGCCAGGGTGGACAAAGGTTCGTCAACCTCCATGGCGTCCGACGGTTCCTCGGCCTCGGACTCAACTTGGGAAGATGGCTTACCGATGTAGCCCTTGGAACGTCCTGCTCGATTCAAGCCGTCCATAAGACCGGCGATCAATCGAATGATCGGCTTTTGCAGATCTTCCTTGCTTGTCAGGTAGCCAATATATCGTTTGAGAAGGGATCGGAATTGTGGCCACTCCAGACCTTCGGTCAAAGAGGTCAGTGTCTTGATAGTCTCTCCGAGGAGACTGTCTGCAGCTTCATCATCGCCCTTATTAAAGACGAAGTGCTCAAGGAGCGGTATGAGAATATGATAGATGTTGTTGCCTCGCAAATGGGATGCGTTCGCGGCTAACCGGCGCAAGGCTCTCAGTCTTCGATGGGCCTGGATATGGAGAATGTTGCCAAAAAATGAAGCTTCGTCATCTTCTGAAAGGAGCACATGAAGATCGGCTACGGGAGCCCAGTCTGAATGTGTCTTGACTAGATGTTCAAGAACGGCCAGGTATTCAACTCGCACAAGCTCCGAATTCTCCCGCATACCAGCATTGATACCAGGTAGAACTGCAGTCGAGACAAACTCTCTGAACTGTTCACTAGATGACACCTCGCCAAACCGACGCAGAGATAGTGAAGCATTGACCCGAATACTGAGCTCGTCGTTATCCTTGATCAGGTACAACATGTTGTAGACCAGAGGTTTCCATTGTGTGAGCGTGTATGACCTATAATGTTGTTCGTTGATGTCATTGAACGCTTGTGAACGGCGTTCAAAATCCGGCTCGTCGAGACGTCCAGTGGCGAAGGAGTTGAGGTCGTGGCACAGTTTCGCAATGACCGTGAGATCGCCGTTGGTATCAGAAAGATCTTGGAGGACGTCGCAAAGCAAATTTCGGGCTGTTCGGTCTTGAACGAAACTAAACATAGGGCAGATAGCATCGTAGGTCGTGCCGAAGAGCTCAATCAAACTCTGGCTGTCACAGCGCTGGACAAACTCATGGAGAATCTTGAGTAAGCCTAGCTTGGTACGCGGATTTACACGCTTTGAAGGCTGACGAAGCAAGAAAGTTGCAATCTCAATCATGCTACGAGATTCCGTGGCACCAACCACATGAGGGGCCAAATCTGCGACCGTTTGCACCCCAGCTTCGAGCAGCTCTTTACTCGGGCTTTGGCGAAGTAGTTGACCCACGCGATGAAGTATCGCAGTTGAGTATGGCTGGATGATATCCGTATGAATTCGATTCCTAAGAAGTTTCGAATCTGTTGTTGGCACCTCATCTTCGTCGGTGACGAGAGATATGACGTTTCGAACGATATCGTTTAAGACAAAACACTTGACCTCGTCTTTGGCCGATGGTACCTCGAGGCAGTCGATGACCTTATGCAAGATATCAGGGTTGAACTCGATCAAGAAAGGAGCTGTGTGGCTCGATTTAGACCATGCCGCGAACAATCGTAGAATTCCAGAGACAGACTGGGCCGTCTCGATGGGCAACTGCTCGAGTCTGGGTTCGACCATCTCCTTTACGAGAACACCCACGTATGGCCGCCATTCAAAGTCTGGACAATTCTCAAACAGTCTGCCAAGAATCTGCAGAGCACGTTGCCGGATAGTTTTTAGCAGGGATGTATTTGTCGCTCGACCTTCATTGTCTTCGTGGTCACTCGCTCTTGAGAGTTCTCGTGATGCTTTGATGGCGGAGTACAGGATAGGATCCACGACGGTTCCGGCGAATGGGGCGAATGTAGTGGCAAACGTGCTAAGCAAGTCGTCGAGTAGATTCAGCATTCCGACCTGCTTGCGTGCGTCTACCAGATCTGTTTTCAGCAGCTCCTCGTCGACCGCGGAGTCTCTCAAGATTGATATGTGACCCAGAGGCCCGAATGCGATCTGCAAGAATTGATGTATGGCGTCATCTCCGAATCTGTTCTTCAGGCCGACGAAAACGGCTTTCCTCTTTGACTCAAGCCCTCGCTTGCCAGCTATGACCTTGCCATATAAGAGTCGCAGCACAATCGGAAGTACGTGATCAACATCGGTATCCTGGAGCTTTCCTTCGCTAAGGAAGATTGGTAACTCGTCCCGAAATCGCTCGTCGTCAAGTAGATTGAGCAGTTGTTCCTGGTATGCCACGATCGCGGGATCCTTCCACGTGAGAAGCGCCTTCAGCGCAGCTTTTTGGATCTCGATGTCTCCATTTCCTAACAAAGCAAGTAGGGCTTCGCGGACGTCATCAGTTCGATACAGAACCTTCGGATTGTTAAACTTGGCGAAAATCGAAAGCATAGCTTTCTGATCTTTCCTTGCCCAGCGATCCTGTGTAGCGGAATCCGGTTCTTCTTCCGGAATTGGCGTATCTTCAGGTTCCGGCGCTGCTTGATTGAGTGCCCAGTTCAACAGTACAGGAACTAGAAGGCGCGACCGCTTCTCCGCGATGTGTGGCAGAAAGCTCAATACCCTGAGAGCTTGCGTCCTACTAAATGGGTTGTGGAAAGGCACTTCCTTGTGGTTTTCCTTGAACAATATCTCTAGCTGCTCTTCAACATTGTTAGCCTGCGATTGTATGTCGGCTACATGATCTTGTAGTTGTATAAGGTTGGTACACTCGAAGTCTGTCGCGTAGGGCCGCTGTGAAGGAGCTGATTGAGGTTCGCCAGTCGCGTCTTGGTTAGCATCGGAAGCAGTCAACCATTCGAAAACCATCTGAGTGACGAAGCCCTCTCCCTCTTTTGTGCCGCATATGGCCTTCAAAGCTGTACAACTATCATCCCAGACCGAAGCTAGTCTGACGTGTAGCAATCCTAGACAGAATGCGGGTATGGCCTCGCCTACCAACGGATCGGAGCATACCCCTGGGTACAACTTTGCGATTTGTCCTATGCGCATCGCAATGGACCTCTGAGTCTCGAGATTCAGTGGTGTCTGCTCGACCAGCATCGCTATATGCAGGATGTTCTGAAGCTCTTCGCTCTGCCCTGCGATGATCTGCAAAATGTATATGGCTGTAAGTCTCAGATCATGCGACGGGGAGCCCAAGCAGCGCATAAGAGTTCGCTTGAGCAACTCCATATGTGACCCAGTGATGTCGAGTTCCCTCTTTTCTCGCTGTAGTAAGCCTAGCAGCGCGTGCCAGAAAGCTACAGAATGGCCATATACAGTGGATGCTTGGCACAATGCGGGCCACAAACTTGCTGTCAGGCCGCCACTGTCGCTTTTGCCGATGAGGAACTGGAAGCCATTCCCAGTAGCAAAGATATCTACAATCCGTCGGGGCTTTGCGCTGTCGGTTTCGACAGCGTTCTTGAGTAGCTCTACAAGGTCGTTCCATATTCCGCGCGTCTTGTCATTTTCTACGCGTAGCGTTTCTACGGCACCCAACAAAGCATTGCAGTAGAAGGTGTCGTAATCTGAATCGGCGTTGCCACGTGCAGACTCGACGAGCTTGTCGAATGGCTCATGTAAGGTCGCTTGCCAGCGATCAGAAGGCTGTAGAGCGCCAGTCGCTAGCGCACCGTTGTAGTACAGTCGAGGAAGAATAGCACAGAATTGAGATCCGTGCTCATGTGCCTTCTGTGCGACGAACCTACAAAACATCAGTAAGTCACAATATTAGGGTCATGTATTCTCCTACTTCTTGAAATATGGGAGCAACAATGTCCTGAATCTCTCCACGCCCAAGTCTGCAAACAGGTTGCAGAAAGGTAGGAAATAGGGTTGCCAGGGGCCACGGCTGAGCTCTTCAAGCAGTTTTTCGTGGGGGATTGCTGCATCGAGAGCGCAATATTGGAACACAACAGAGATGGCAGACAAAAGCTCCCATGCATTAACTGGATCGAGAACCGGTGATGCCTTGGTCGAATCCAGCAACTGACTGACTAAGCTCAGTACGGGCTGCCAATCGTCGATGCGATCACCTTGTCGCACGCCACAGGCGACTAGCAGCATACGAGACGAAATGCCCGTGTAACGCGTATCTGAAGATGTCTTATCCATTCGTGCGAGAATCACCTGGAGAAGGGGTCCAAAGTTTTCGGCGTCCGTATGGTGAATGGCAGCGGTAATAACGCCGACCAGTACAGGCTCCAGAGGGGGTGTTTGGAGTTGGACGTGCTCTTCATTGTATGCTTCTGCTAGAAGTTCTTGCAATATCGCCGTTGCGCTCGAGTGGAATCCGCGCTGTACGCCTTTGAGCGAGTCGGACAGAAGATACATGAGACCCTGTTGGAAAGCGTAGTCTTTGCCCGACTCCTGCTGGTCCTTCAACTGGTCCGAAATGTGCTTAACGATCGTCCTTAGGGGCATCTTGTCTCTGTGATAGCCAGCGCCAGCTTTGCGGACGAGGAAGCTAAGCGATTCGGCGGCGAAACGGGATACGAAGGCTTTCTGGCGCTCCTTGCCCAGCAGAGGCGACATGAGGTCGAAGACTGGACGTAGGTTTGGCACCAACAGTCGCGAGAGGTACTTGAAGAGCCATGCAAGACAGCCAAAAGCCCACTCTATAACCTCAACATCGGCATGTGTAGCTGCCAGATGCGACACCGTCTTGACTGCCTTTTCAAAGTGCTTCTCGAACCTCTCGCCGAGGTCGTGTGCCAAATGCGCCGTAAGACTCAACAGCGGCTCTTGGCTGAACTTCTCGCCTTTCTCTATATATTCCACGAGCAGTTCGAATATGCGATCGCTGTGGTGGAGCACCTGTGGCAGGCTGTCGCATAGCGGCGCAACTTTGCGGGCGAAGGTAGTGAAGCCTTCGGACATGTTGAGCTCTCTCCACTCCATGAAAGAGTCGCGGAAGTAGGAAAAAGTGGATTCGAGTTCGGCATCGTCGAGAATGGTGCTGCGACCGCGGCGAATGGGTTCGATCTTGAGCTGGGCAATGCGCTGGGTGAAGCCTTTGAAGACATGGTTGCGCGTCGATTCGGTGCCGCCTTTGACTCGTTTCTGGGGGCGCGCGGATTTTGAAATGCTGGATTTGGGCTTTGCAGCCGGTTTCGTGGTAGGGCCTCGTGACATGGCGGCCATGGTGTGAAGTGGTGTAGTGTGGTGTTGAGGGCTGCGGTGGCTGTATCTCGATGATGCTCCACTAGAATTTCCATGCGCTAACAAAAAAGCTGGACCCTGGCACCACCGAGGCCTCCGACGCGCCAATCAACCATACTCAACATCGCGCGTCTGCAGCTTCACACCAGACCAGACAAATCGGAATATCAGCAGCAGACGACAGCAACTGTTCCAAACAGCGCGCCTGTATCAAGCTTAGAGATCGTGAAGCTACTCCGCCAATCGTTCTCAACACCACCTCCAACATCAGCTGATTCACCATCCGCGCCATCCAACATGGCCTCGAAAATGTAAGTGAGATGCATTGTCATCGTGATCGGTTATTCTGACGCGTACAGAGTGGTCGTTGGCGGCGTTAACGGCCAATTCAAGACCGTCTTCCAGAAGCTAGGCGCTTTACACGCGAAGAACAACTTCGCTCTCGCCATTGTTGCAGGCGATTTATTTGCTGCTCCATCCCAAGATGAAAGCACGGATGCAGCCGATGTGCAGGCGCTCGTCGATGGTAACATCGACGTCCCATTGCCGATGTACTTTGCGCTTGGCAGCCACCCTCTCCCGCCCGCAGTTATTCAGAAATTGGAATCATCAGGTGACGAGCTGTGCCACAACCTCTTCTTCCTTGGCAAGCGGACGACTATGAAAACATCAGAAGGGATTCGCATTGTTGCGCTAGGCGGACTGCTTGACCCGAACATCGTCGCCGGCCAGTCTAAGGACAAGTACCCGCCCTTCTACAGCGAGACGGATGCGAAAATATTGCGAGGAGCAACCACAGCGGATATTCTCATCACCAACGAGTGGCCAGAGGGCATCCGAAAGCGGTCCAAGGTCGAGTTCAATCCTGAGGTACAGCCGACTGCGCAACAGTGCATCGCCGACCTGGATGTGGTACTAAAGCCCAAATATCACTTCTCTACTTCGGGCAACAACTTCTTTGAGCGGGAACCATTCTTCCATGCCCCTAGCGACGAGACTGACAATCTGTACCCGGTAACTCGTTTCATTAGTCTTGCCTCCTTTGGCAATCCAAACAAGCAGAAATGGATATACGCCTTTTCTCTTGAGCCGTCGGCAAGCCATCCAGTTTCACCGCCAGCTGGCTCCACTGCTTGTCCTATAACGCTATCAGAAAAGAAGCGTATCGCACCGGAGCATCGCGAACAGCATCTCGTCTACGATGACGGAAACCGCGGCCGAAGAGGCAACAAGCGACGCAAAGGCGAGCCCCGAGGGCCGATAACAGCATCAGAGTGTTTCTTCTGTCTAGCAAACGAAAATATTGCGACGCATTTGGTGACTTCAATCGGCGAAAACTCCTACTTGACCACAGCGAAAGGTCCGTTGCCAACGTCGCATACATATCCCAAACTCGGCTTCCCAAGCCATATGCTGATCATACCGTTCACACATCAACCCACGCTTGGCTCCATGGAAGAAGAGGAACGTCACGCGACCTACGCAGAGATGCAACGTTACCGACGCGCAATGAACAGCATGCTCAAGTCCGTTGCGGATACGGAATATGGCTCCGTCACTTGGGAAGCCAGCAAATCCAGCTTACCACATACGCATTGGCAATATCTCCCAGTAAGCGCAGACCTTATTGGTAAGGGGCTCGTCGAAGCTGCTTTCAGGGCGCTGGCAGAGAATCTACACTGGCCGAAGTTTGAGAAAGAAGACGTCGGAGATGGATTCGAAGAAACGAGCGACTTCTTCAGAGTCTTGGTGTGGAACCCGAAAGATGACCCTGACAAGCAGACAAGTTACGTCATGCGCTTTGACGAGAAAATTCGCTTCCATAACCAGTTCGGACGTGAGGTATTAGCAAAACTCTTGAGGCTTGACAACCGCGTTGACTGGAGGAATTGCGGGCAAACACAGGCCCAAGAGGAGCAGGACGTGGAGAAGTTCAAAGAAGCGTTCAAGGATTTTGATTTCGCTGCTTGATGCCCATCATTACTGACTTGCACGCACAAGTCTCGACTGATTTGACGATGGCCGATATAGACACCGAGGTATCTCTGTGCATCTATAGTAGCAATGCGGTTCCTAACTAATCTCCATTTCGTAATCGACTCATCAGCCAAGTCTCTAAGCCCCGACGTCGCTGCCAACATACTCGAAACGGCAGTTTTCTGAGGAAAGTGTGCAACACAGCACTAAAGGGTTGGCATTCCAAGCTCCGGTCTCGCCAGGCTTATTCCCGAGCCGCCGAGGATGTCTCGTGTTTGTTGGCGCTTGTCGCGAATTCTTCATCACGTCGAAAAGATTTCGCTTCCCAGCATCAACTTTGAATTTAAACCTTGTATATATCAGGGTTTGCGCCATCCGGACAACACTTCACCATTTGTGGCTTGGCATTTCCTGTTGAGGCTAACAACTTTCTTCTTCCAGCCAAGACCGACGCTTGGCCTCACGTGTCGCATGAAGCGGGGCAACTACCAATCAATTTCCATCTAAGCCACTCTCTCCCACCAAATCGTCTCGGGTAGTTTCGCGTGTTCTTCCTCACGTTTACTATTCCTTATCGTCCATTCGCTCTACTTGACTACCAGAACAGGATAACGCGCCGAGCCGCAGGAAGCGCCGGTACACTGTCGGAGGTTCCATTTCGAGCACCAATCAAGATGATGATCTACACCCACACCACTTCACCCCGCGCCCTATCACACGTTGCGATAAGAGCACCTGCGATCAGCCGCAACTTTGTCTGCTACAGTAGTAATTTTCCTCCTGCCAGTCAGGTCTGCGCTGCCATGCAGGTAGGCCGGCCCCGTTCTCCTTGAAAGGAAGGCAAACCACTCGTTGTATACGGTGGACATCAAAACACGGCCGATCAGGTACACATCTCCAATGGGTAGAAGATGTGCACTGTGTCGGTGACTTGGCTGTCATCGTCACCTGCCTCTTTCGGGGTCGTGAGAGTGGTAGCGCATTCACATAGTAGTCTTGGTCGTGCGAAGACCGGGTATGCGGTACAGAAGCAAGGGCAAAGGGGTGTCAGATGCCCGTGGTGCGTATCATTGGGCTCGACGATGTCTAGAGTAAAAGGCGCCGATGACGGGCCTGAAGAGAAAGAGTATATAAGCGCCTGGGAAGTCGCGTCATAACGAGAGGGCAAGTCAGAGACCACAAAGCCACTGTACTTCACACACAACATCAGCCGCTACTCTTCCACCACATCAACATGAAGGCTTCCATCTTCGTCGCTGTGGCCTCGGCCGCCCTCGTCTCGGCCGCCCCAACACCAGCAGTCCTCGACGCCCGCGCTCCCCCCAACATCCCCAGCAAATCAGCCGCTACCACACAGCTCGCTGGTCTTACCGTCGCCGCCCAAGGCCCGCAGACCGGTTACTCTCGTGACCTATTCCCTCACTGGATCACCATATCTGGAGCCTGCAACACACGTGAGACAGTCCTCAAGCGTGACGGTACCGGTGTCGTTACCGACAGTGCATGTGCATCAACCTCTGGGACCTGGTACAGCCCGTTCGATGGCGCTACATGGACCGCAGCCAGTGATGTCGATATTGACCACCATGTGCCCTTGAGCAACGCCTGGAAGGTACGTTTTTTCTCCCATATCCTTCCCTCTTTCCCTCGAATTCTATACTAACTGCTTCATAGTCTGGCGCTGCTTCATGGACTACTGCCCGCCGTCAAGCCTTCGCCAACGACCTCACAAACCCCCAGCTTATCGCAGTGACGGACGATGTCAACCAATCGAAGGGCGACAAGGGACCTGAGGAGTGGAAGCCACCGCTAACCAGCTACTACTGCACTTACAGCAAGATGTGGATCAAGGTCAAGAGCGTGTATGCGCTGACGATTACGAGCGCAGAGAAGAGTGCGCTGACTAGTATGTTGGCTACCTGCTCATCGTAAGGAAGAGGAGGGGTTCACTTTACCTATATACAAATTTATCTGTACATGTTGATTACATTCGATGGTATCCTGCTGCTCATGATATTTGCAAACGATAACTGTCGTGACGTATCCCGTGTAGACTTAGGAGTCCGTGAGCGAACCAGTCTTGTTTCGTCGTGATGGTAGAGGCTGCAGTAGGCCTTTTCAAAGTGAACAAGAGGTTTGCTGTGTGTGTAATACTTTGGAAGGTTTGCCGGCTGATAGTACGTAGAATTCCAAGCGGATAAGTGGGAGGAAGATTGGGTCCCAATGAGTACTAGTGGCTTGGCATATATGTATGGTGAACTCCGGTCTTGATGTAAATTGAACCACACATACTCGTTGACACCAGATTGCGATTGCAGTACGTTTCATCAATCATTCCAGCTTTACGTGCTTGCAGATGTACATTTACTTGATTTTCTGCACATCATTCACAGGACTTCAAGAGGGTGTGTTGAGATGATTCATTGGTCGTCTCTCCTGGCCACCTTTCGGTGTGCAAGGCTTGTATTACTCCAGCGACTACAATCTTTCTGAGCACGAAACAACAGCGAGGGCTGTATACCACGTTTCTCCCCGAAGACTCAATAACTTCGCCATAGCAGATGCATATCCATCTACGAGTCGTCGCTGATATCGACGACAGTCTTTGTCCACTTGCGGGCCGGAACCTTGCGCTTGAACAGAATGTCAATCTCACGGTAGGAGCGGCCCTTCATCTCAGGTAGGTAGAAGAATGCCACGACGAAACAGAAGAAACCAGTACCGGCCCAAACGTAACCGCACTTGCCGCCGAGGTTGGCCTCCTACATTTCGTTAGCAATATATTCATGGCATAGTTCGGAGGGAGGGATAGACTTACATCAGGGTTAAGCATGTAACTGGCGAGGAAGATGCAAGGAATGTTGACAACGTAGTAAGCACCACGTCCGATACCGGTGGTAAGAGGCCTGAGACGGATCGAAGATGTCTCTCCGATGATGACCCACGAAGCGGGCGCAGGTCCCAGAGTGAAAAGAACGGAGACGATCAGACCCAGGGAAGCCTGTGCAAGAGAGGCGGCGTTTGAAACGCCGACGGAGGCTGCGATACCAAGGGCGACCAGGAATCCGACGTTGATGAGCGATCCCCATACGTAGATGGTTCGTCGGCCGAGGTATGTGGTCAAAATCCAGGAGAGCATAACGAAGATCATCTGGAGGGCAGATGTGATGAGACCGAGAGCGAACGCAGTGTTGACGGAGATACCAGCTTGTCGGAAGAAGTAGACGGCTTGGTTGGCGATAAGGTTACCAGTCAAGTTCTGGGCTGCGTACACACCACAGACAATAAGAGTTCGGTAGCGGTCGGTGCCCTTGAACAGTTCCAACAGACTAGGCTCCTTGATGGACTTCTCGAGATCAATGGTACGGCGCATCATAGCGACAGCCTCGCTAAGGTTCAGCTGGCCCTTGCGTCCGAGACGACCGATAGATTTCTGGGCTTCTTCGAGACGTCCCTTGCGCACAAGCCACCAGGGAGACTCCGGGGCCAAGTAGATGAGGATCGCGAGAGGGGTCGGGAACATCCATTGAAGCGCAATGGGAATTCTGGCGTCTCGTTAGCAAAATCAAGCGTGAACGTGGAGAAAGAGTACGTACCTGTACGCGCTCGCGTCGGGCTTGGGGTTGTAGTAGTACGCAACACCATTGACAATGATAGCACCAATAGCCCAGAACATTTGCAACATCTGGGTAGCGGGAGCTCGCAGCTGGATTGGTGTAATCTCACTGCAGTACGCCGGTGCATTGGCAATGAAGATACCCCACGGGACTCCCTCAAGAAGTTGCGAGACGAACATGATCGGGAGCGAGTTGGCGAAGTAGAAGACGAAGATGAAGGCGTTCAAAAGCATGAGACCCAAAATGGTCGCCCAGCGGTATCCGATACGGCTGGTAAGGGGACCAGCCAGGCACACACCGATAATAGCACCGACAGGACCTCCCATCTGAAGCGCTGATTGCCAACTAGCCGCGATAATCCTTCCGTGTGGTCGATCCGGGTCAGGGTGTGTGAGCGGGATACCGTATTCCTTTTCGAACGCAGGCAGGGCGATGAAGTTACCCATCAAAAAGACACAGTAGGCCTCCATGATCTAAACACGCTGTTAGCTGCAATTACTTGAGAATAATGAATCGAGGAGCCTTACAATAGTGCAAGACATGATGAATGCCCAGAGAGCAGCCATAGGGTACGCCCTAACAGCCTGTAGCACACCCATGTCGTGCTCCGCCGTCTCAGCGTCCATGGCAGCCGTCTTGAACAGAGCGGCCTGCGCCTTCTCATCGAGAGCAGCAGAGTCATCTACGTGCGAGATGGCCTTCTCGACGTGGACGTCGCCGCCATATTCCTTGGGAGCGTCACCCATAGTTGCAAACGTTGGCCGGGGTGTGACAAGACAAGTGTGGGGTATACAAGGAGAAAGAACAATGGCAGGGCAAAGCAACGAAGAGCAAGACGAGCAAACCGGGGAAACGTCTCCACCTTATAAACAGCACGGTGACATTGACGCGGGGCCTAGGATGCGACCTGGTGTAACGGCATTTAGGCATGTTACCATCTGGAGTACAGTCGCGCTTGAACCACCCCAACCCATCCAATTCCCCCAAAGATACAAAAAGGTGCGTGCCCAAGCGGTGGGTCCCCTGTCAGCGGGCATGTGCACACACACATGGAAGGAATGCGGCGAGTGCGAAATTCCATCAATCACAGCACCTAGCTATCAAGACGGTTCCCTGCGCCGACTCGCAAAGGCCCAAGCTGTCAACCGCCCTCATCTTCAAACTTGGTGCTACGCAGCGCACACTCGACCCTAGCAGCGGACCGCTCACCAGAAGTAACCGTAGCGGCGCGCGTTGGTTCGCAGGTGGCTGTTTCTTGTTCGCTCTAGACTCGTATTCCGCTGTGTATAAGCCTATCAGCTACGAGCGCCCCAAAGCTTTTGTTCCGGTGCTAAAATACACGCGCTATATCCCCGCACCGCTACAGGCACGTTAGCTGGAGTAGACCCGTTCATTTATCCGAGGCTCCGGATGCATGTGTTGCTACTCCGGATTTTCTGCTCTCACTCCACCGGTTTACTCCACGCTGGGGGACGGAGAGCGAGGGTCCTGGGTAACACGGCAGTTTGTTTCCTCTCCCACGTTCTGGTTGATAGGGCCCGTTTCACCACCGACATGTGGCTCGCTACCAGAAATCCTTGATGAGACCATCTGCATGCTGCTAGCCTTTTGTTGCATCAAACATTTGTTATTCATTCCCGACATGCTTCCTCTTGCCCCATGGGGGAGGCTATGATCTCGGTAGTGAAAGAATTCGCGGTAGCGATACCCCGAGCATCACGCCTCGATTCCAAGACTTAACCCCAAAGACGTATCATTACCGGTGCCAGCGGGCGGATTGCAAAGAAGAGCCTGGCGTCTTCCGCTGCCCGTTAGCCGTGGCGTGTTGGTTTGATGACTCTTGGAAACGTCCGCTGACGCGGAGCCGCCGCCTCGCAACGCCTTAGCGCACATCGCCGCAAATGTCTGACACGTGCAAGCCAGTAGGTGTAGTGGATACGATGGTTGCTCCGATGACTGATCCTGGGCCCTTGCACACGTTTGAATGCACTATCTGATTTACTGTAACCGCGTAATACGGGCTGGCAGATGCGGGGATTTTGCTTGAGACTCTGTTTGATTTGCCGTGGTTTGCTAGGAGGAGACCTGGAGCCTGGGATTTGGGATTCAACAGGTGCGGTGGACATCTCCGCCGCAGCGGCACGGTCTCTTGGGTTGCTGCGTTGCCTCCACATTCCGGCCTGGCAGACGGCAACGGTTGCATTGAAAGCTTGCGCGTCTGCTCTACGACGTGCTTGCCATCTTTCCCGTGTCTGCTTTGCTTGCCATATTTCGGGTTCACTCGCTGTCCACTGCACAGCATGATGCGATCATTAGGTAGGCCTAGGGCGCGTTACCTAGTACCTCTTCACTCTGCCCTTGTACCGCAAGACACGACGACACACGTTCCCAAGGCATGCCTGGCACTTGAATACCTACAGGCCTGAGTGCAAAGAATTGTTGGAGGCTTTGGGGTTGGAGCTCCACGGTTGGAAGGGTCTCTGCGTGCACCACTCCGTAGGAGGAGTAACCCAAGCGACAAATCTGCGACTCCAATACTTCATAGCGGCTCTAGCAACACCGCAAGCGACGATCTATAACGAAACGTGGGCAATATCGCACGGACACGGGGTCCTGTTGGTAAAACGACGATTGAGTAAGCTTTTGGAGATGCGGGTGCGGCGCATGCAAGACGGACCTGAGTGCTCGCCTCTTACGACTCAGCAACTGGTAGGTTTGAAGGTTTTGAGTTGCCAACATAGAACAATTTGCGCACACTGCATATACACTCCAAGAAGTACTGATTTAGACATTATTCTTACAGTCAGCTTCGTTGAGCTTGACACAGCTAACCATACTCAGGATAATCCTCACAACGCGACCGCTGACGACGTCGTCTCGATATGCTGAATTCATATGTGCGTAGCGCAGATGGCTACAGTCGCCCATCAACCTGCTCCTACACCTGGTACCTGCCTTGACCCGGCCCCGAACCTCGCTGCTGACTCATGTCAAAATTCTCAAACGCTGTCGGATCCCACTCCCACTGATCGAACGTCGCCTCGTAAGGATTTCCATAGAACAGATTCAGTGGTTGATTCGAGTCCATTAGCCCCGTATTGGAATCATTCAGATATTCATTCCCAGAGACGCTGTTAGGATAGAAGTTGCTGGTGTTAGAATGTGAAAAGAAATTGTTGCTGTTATATGGGTCAGCACTTGACCATGCAACATCTGATTGCTGCAGGGTAAGAGGCTGGCCGTACGACTGATACTGCTGTTGTGGGTCAATAGTCATGTTTTGTCCATCGTACTGTTGTTGTTGGCTGGTCGGCTGTGGCCGGGGTAGTTGGTGATGGGCCGCTTCTTGCTTGCTCTGCTTGTTCAAGACCTTGGCCACGACGTTGTATGCACTCTCGCTAACCGCGTCAACGGACTTCATCGAGCTCAGCCATCCTATAAGCTTCTCGACGCAGGATGTAACATATGACTTCTTAACTGTCAAATGAATACCGTCCAACGACAGCTCGAGGAGTAGGACCGTGAGACCTTGCATAACTAGACAGTCATCAGCCATGTTTCTTGCTATATAGTCCAAAACTCACTTGTATGAACGGCACACCACCACGGCCCTTTATTGTAGAGCCATGCAGGGCTTGGAGGTTCCGGTAATATGGACGTGATGTTTAGAGCTGCGCCTATACAGGCTTCGGCGGTCTTCTGGTTAAAACGAATTGACTCTTCGCTTTGTCCTTTTATGCGCAGGTCTAACCGGCATAAACAGGGCCGAGTGATGCAGATCTTGGCGTTGTGGTAGGATAGATAGAGCAATAGCTGCTCACGACTTAGTTCGTGCTCCGCCGTAGCAGCGGTTGCGGAAGATAGGCCCCGAGACAGTGAGTGTAGAGCCCAGGTTTCTAGCTCGTCAGATAATGAAGCGATCTCTCGCTGAGCAGTCTTCCAGGATCTAGTAGACTTTTGTGCAGAGTACAAAGTAGACAGAATCTTCTCCATGAGGATGTCGAGCCTCACATAGGCTACATTGAATGGATCTATACTCGCATTGACTGTGGGTTCGCCGATGGAAGATTCGGATCTCCGGCTAACCGCAGATGATGTAGTAGTCCCAGGTGACGGAGTCTCCATCTCAGTCCCTTTTGCGCCCGGTGGCGGTACTGTGCAGTCTGCGGCGCGTACAGTACGAGGTCGCCCAGTTATGGAAGTAAGGACACATTCGATGGAATAAAGCGACCACCAAATCTGGGCTAGAGTCTTTTTTCTCTGGGCAGAGATGGAGGGATCTTCGAGTCTAAGATGCAGACCCGCAGCTTGCGCATGACGAAGAGCGATGCCAATCATATACCAAGCCCTGCAAATCCACCGTTAGTACAAGTGCATACTCTGTGGCTCACATGGTTTCGATGCTCAACTCAAACTGACATACCTGCTGACATGTCCGATGGTCAGATAGTAGAAGGAAAGAAGCCCAAACGCCTGGACGAATCTTAGTGCCGTTCGACTTAGTGTCAAGCAAGCGTACCTGTATCAACGCCTGATCGGGCTGCGCGACTAGCGTATTGATGTTGTCAAGTTGCAATAGATGCACTGCTCTCCACATATAGATCAGATGGTCGTGGTCATCGGCGCGCCATTCGGCGCCAATGAGATGTGAGTAGCGTGCACCAATAGCAAAAACGAGATTCATGACGGCCTTCCACTTTGGAAATACAAACAAGGTAGGGCTGCCCTGGTCTCTGCTAAAGTAGACTCGTAGTTGAGCTTCGAACTCGTCGTCTAGGATGAGAAATGGACTGTGAACGACTGCTTTATAGTACGCGAACAGACGGTCGGCAACATCAGCAGAGGGGATGATGTGTGGATCACCAACATCAATGTTGATGTTGGACTTGTCAAGGTAGAAGTAGTAGCCGGCGAACTGGTCTTGGTCTGGTGGTTGGCGACCGTGGCTGTGTCGTTGCCGTGCGTGCAGCGCTTGGGCACGCTGATTGAAGGCCTCTCCCGTAGCGCCAGGTGGTCCATATGGCATATCAGGAGGTTCACCTTCTGGTTGTTCGATCTTGGTTTCAAGCGCTCGCAGCCATTGGATTTGAGAGTTGCGACCCATGTAGCCCGTGTTCTCTGCCTCATCAGTGTTCAAAATGTCTTCTTGGACGAAATCCAGATCCTCGTTGGAGCCGACAGACGCCGAGACATGAGCTTCTCCTCCGTCTGCAGAGGTGACGCTTTGAGCATCGTCGGTGACGTGGGATGCTGAGGCTTTTCTTGCTCGCTTTCCATGCGACTGCACATGAGTAGGTGCAGGAGGGGGCGTGCCTTCGTCGAAAGATGCTAACGTAGCATGCACTTTCTTCTTACTCTCGTCGTCGAGCTCGCTGCTAAGGTCGATCAGAAGTTCGGTCAAGGTCTGCGATTTGCGCTGGGCCCTGCTACAAGTCAGACGAGAACGCAAGGCTCAACGATCATGAGATCGACAGACTCTCTGAGACGATCCCTGCGCTCTTGGTCATAGTGACATTCATGGTCCTGCCTTGTGCAGTTGTCGCAGCGGGGGCGTTCGCCAGAGCATCTGATCTCTAGGTGGTGTTAGCAACCGAAGCTGGGCGATGGGAACATGCGTTGGGGCCCACTTCGTCTGCGACATTGGGTGCACTATGCGGACGTCAGTGCCGGCCCAAGAGTCTTGGGTCCTAGAGCCCTCACGGCCTTGCTCACTACCTGGCTGCGGACTCGGGGGGTTCGAGTGGCAGCCGGTCTCTGATAGCTTTGGCCAGAGATTCTTGGTATGGCCACCTTCGCCTCTCTGGAGCTGAAGCCCTCAGGCAGATAGCGGCCGTTGTCCATTCACTCTGCGGGCGGCCAAGATTGATGTTTCTTTGATTATTGATTGTGGGCCTGGTGATGCTGGGGTAAAGGTGAAGAGCACGTGCGCAGACGCAGACGCTCGCGGATCTTGGGAGGACGTCGCAGCGTGTGTGTCGAGTTGGTTCGCAAATTGATGCGTCGTGATGATGGAATGGGCGAGGTTTCGACGGCAAGACGTCTACGCGGCGACATGTAGGGGGGCATAGTCTGGTCGTTGTTCGAGACGAGGAAGGCGCTGATTAGGCGAAGGTATTTTGTGCCGTGGCCAATTGGCAGGCACGGCATCGACGTCATGCGGTGTACAAAGACGCTCATCTGCAAAACAACCATAGCCTACGCTGAAGGTATACAGTGTGTTCTACTTTAGAGTCTTCCAAGGTAGAACACCGCGTATGCATCTAGGGCAGGGTACACCTTTTGGAAAACGAGCCCCTTCGTACAAGTGATGGTAGCTATAGGCGAGGACAGGAACAGCCGCATTGGACCGCGCACACTGTCTGCAACAGCAGATTGCACCGCGTGCAGCCACCAGAGCCTGCCAGGCCCATGACCGATCCATAGTACCATAGATAGACACCCCTCCCGAGGGCCGACTTGGCCAGTCTGCGGCCTCTTTCCGGCAGCCGTTCTGCCGTGACCCTGCAACATATTGTGGGCGCAGGAGCATGCGAAACTTGTCGCGGCCGCATTACCGTGTTATATACACGGGTAGATCAAGTGGAAGCCTACCTTCGTGCTGAGTCCCCTAACGTCAACTGTCTTTCTTCATGTTACTGTAAGTTACAGAGTAAAGAAGCCCAGGACCTACTTGTACCTGTTTAGTTTCTTGCGTGTATCGAGTGGCTTCACAAAGGCGAGAGCCGTGCTAATCATGCACAAGCTAACGACCCTATCGCTCAGAGTGACAGAAGCAGCATATGCTATGCAGCCTCTGACGTTGCCGAAGGAATGCAAGATACAAAAGCGTCTAGGAAATACGTAGAGTATTGCGCTCTCTGTATAGAATCATGGCCAGCTACCTCCACCAGCCAGATTCACTTGACTAACAGCATAGACAAGACAGGGTGGACAACCCGGTCTTGTGCCTCAGAGCTTGCAGATAGATTAGACGTGTTTGTTGAGACGGCACAATGCAATACCGAGAAGGAACGCCCTTCCAGAACCACTGCCGCCTAGGGCATGCTATCACAGCAACCGTACGAGCGTAGCGCCATCCCCTATCCTATGACATGACGTTGAGGTAGGCTCTAATCGGGTCCTAGGGCTTCTAGTTTCCACCTCATGGAGCCGTTGCTCTCCCGGATATCATCCGAGAATGCGCTCCCCGACTATCGAGATGCATCTCGCTTCCTTTGGCGAGATCTGAGTCGAATACCTTCTTGCGACACACGTGGTATTGTTCCTGGATGCATCGGCCCATAACTGCTTCTCTAGCCTCTTGACTCACGCTCAGAAACCAAACAGCATGAACCTCCTACCAATGCCGAACAGTTCACTGCTACCGCACCTGGCACCATCCTTGCGCGGCGCTGCACTCGCCAGCCCTCACATTCTACGGTGCAGTCGGATGAAAACACCGAGCCAATAGCAAGCGCAAGCTCGCAAGCGGACAGCCGTCGTTGGGCTGCGGGAAGACTCTTTTGCGGTCTAGCACTATCTTGTATATTCGAATCGAGAATGGCGAGCTGTTAACCCAAAGCATGAGGTAGGCTATTAGAATGTGATGGCAGCGGCAAGTGCCGATCGACATGTCGCCACTGAATCTGGAAGGGGCTTAGAACGCAGGCGAAACGCCACACAGACTCCGAAATCTCCGACTGGTTTGCGAGTGGTCCTCTTGCACAAGTTGCATTCAGAAATGCTGCGAGTGCAGTCAAGTATGTGATAACAGTTTCGTTTGTGATTTATTTCATGTTTCGGCCTCGCAGAGCATACCACCCCTCCTCATAGGCTCTTTTTCTTCGTCATCGCCATCTTCTTCTCGCGCTTATCAGCGATCCTCTGGAATATGCTGCCGTCGTACACGGCGCGGATGTCCTCCTTGGCGTTGTCAGCATTAGGAATGAAACTGCAAATATTCCGAAATGTCGCATACCTTCATCATCCGACCGTCTTCGGGCCAAAGTGTCAGATACGTTGCAGTCCCTACAAGAGATTAGCATTTCCTCTCCGTCATCCCTGTCGAGAGTGGCCAAGCTTACACTCAAAGATAAAGCCACACATTCCGATAGGATCGTTAATATTCCTCTGCCCCTTCAACACATTCACCAAGTCTCCAACAGTCAGATAATCCCGTCCTTCGGCATACTTTGTGAAGATCTCCTCGAACTTAGAGGGGATGAACCGTCCCTCAGTGTCGTACGTCCCCGTATCACTACCGTGTCGCGCTCTATGAACGTTGTTCAGGAAAAGACGGAAGTAGGGATCCGGAAGCCATCCTGAGCACGTGGGATACGAGAAGTTGATGTGGATGACCAAGACGGCAAAAGCGGAGAAGAAGAGTCCACAACCTAGGCGGTAAAAGCCGACGAAAGTGTCTTGTGGCCAGAGAATACCATCATGGTCTCGGTCGAAGAAGTCGCAATGTTGTTGCAGCACTGTTTGATGCGCGTGCTTCTTCGCCCAGTCGTCTTGCGTGCTGCCTTCAGGTGTTTCTTCCGACGGGGCAAGGTTTGCGCGCGCAACCGCTATTGGAAATTAGCAAAAGCTGCGTAGTACTAGTGGCACGACCTGTGTGTGCGTACCTGCGTGTGGAAGACTAGAGTTCTTTCCATTGATGTACGGTTTCCTCTCTTCGGTAATGGGTACATTGTGGATGGAGTAGGCAGGTACCCCGTTGTCTTCCCCACGTTCCACATGTCCATCCATCTTTGCGATCATAACGGCAACTGTCTGTGTAGTAAACTAGGGAAACGCACAAGAGACAAAAGACGATAAGATTGAAAGAAAGGCTTTAGCTATTCGCCTTTTCGCAGTCGCGAGCACTGAGCCGCATGTTCCCATTGGATCAAGGGCTCACCATGACGTCAATGACTCTGAAGTGGTCTTGGTGTGACAGCGCAACTTTCTCAAAGGAGATTCGCAGGATTGTTTGCCATGTAAAAGCTTGTCGGATTTTCCATGTTGTCGGTGTGATGACAATGGTGCATGCGTCCGCTGGCATGTCGCACGTTGTTTCGCGGCTGTTATCTTTCAGATGCAGCTCCGCGGCCAATCACCGAAATGCGACCTTGTACCGAGTCGTGTTGTGGCGGCTTGATCTTCAGGTACGCGTTGGAATTAGATCAACCGCTGCATAACACCGTGCATCTTTACCTCTACTGCTACGTGATGTATATACCGTATTCGTACACTAATATAATAACTGTGCACAAGTATAAGGCTCAGCTGTTACACCGTGAGCGCGCTACATCCAATCTGCTCCTCTGAATGTCATGCGTTCACCAGGGATCACATTATGCCCATGTCAAGCTCGAGCGGAAAGTCTCAGGATGCCTTGAGCTATTCGGATATCATGACATGGGGAGCCTATGATCACAAAATAGCGATCGCATATGCAGCTGCAACACACCTTGTTGTGGTGAGGCTGGATTGGCAGTGTTGATCAACCCAGCGAATCCGATTCGGCTAGCGCGATCTCGCTGATGAATGACGCGTATGCACGGGATCGCGGGAACACGCGCTTTCCATGTCGCGTCCGCATCGTATTCATCCAGGCCTCAGTTCACGATGCAACTCCACTAGTACCATACCGGACTACATTTCGACCCTCCTGAACCCAGTCTTTGATGTCTGATATGAGCCGTCATTCGGCATGTCGTCACCATCGCCAGAATTCCATTCGTCGCAGTTCTCCATCACCTCCCCACGCCGCATCCCCAAGTCGAAATTCACATATAAACAGCTACACCAGCTCAAGACCTACAGCCCGCAAACACCTCTCCGTGTAATCGCGCACGTCGACCTCGATGCCTTTTACGCGCAATGCGAAACCGTCCGTCTCGGCATCGATCCAAACAAACCTCTTGCTGTCCAACAATGGCAGGGCCTCATAGCGATCAACTACCCCGCGCGCGCATTCGGACTTAGCCGGCACGTCACGTCGACAGAGGCGTTGAAACAATGTCCAGATCTCATACTACAACATGTCGCGACGTGGAAGGAGGGCGATGAGACATGGGCATATCATGAGAACAGCTTCAAAGATATGGCGACGCATAAAGTCAGCTTAGACCCATATCGCATGGAGAGCCGCAAGATTCTGAAATGCATCAAGGAGATCTTGCCGGAGAAAGAACAACGCGTAGAGAAAGCGAGTATTGATGAGGTTTTTATGGATTTGAGCGCCCAGGTGCATACTATACTGTTGGAGAGATACCCCGAACTGAGAGGACCCGCGCCGTACGATGATCCGACGGAGCGACTGCCAAAGGTGCCTACAACTGTGTTGGACTGGGCGGCAGATGCGCTCGTCGAGACAGGCGAGGAAGACGGGGAAGATAGGGATCCGGATTGGGACGACGTGTGTATGGTCATCGCATCTGAGATTGTACGAGATGTAAGAAGACATATCAAGGATACGTTGGGCTATACCTGCTCTGGGGGCGTAGCGAGGAACAAGATGTTGTCAAAACTAGGATCAGGATACAAGAAGCCGAATCAACAAACCGTCATACGGAATCGCGCCGTCAAGCACTTTCTTTCCGACATGAAGTTTACCAAGATTCGAATGCTGGGAGGCAAACTAGGAGACGAGGTGGTGGCCATGTTTGGTACGGATAGAGTGAAAGATCTCGTGGAGCAGCCATTGGACCAGCTGAAGAAACTAGGCGACGATACAGCCAGTTGGATATACTCCATCATCAGAGGCGAAGACAATAGCGAGGTCAATCCGCGAACGCAAATCAAGAGCATGCTTTCGGCAAAATCCTTCAGACCAGCTATCAACTCATTCGAGCAAGGAGTGCGGTGGCTACGCATCTTCGTGGCAGACATATTCTCGCGATGCGTGGAAGAGGGTGTGCTGGAGAATAAGAGAAGACCCAAGAGCATCAACTTGCACCATCGCCAAGGTTCACAAACGCGAAGTCGACAAGCGCCGATACCCCAGGGCAAACCACTTTCAGAAACCATACTCTTCGATCTCGCTAAGAATCTCCTAGCCCAAGTCGTCGTCGATGGGAGAGCATGGCCCTGCTCTAATCTTTCCCTGAGCGTTGGAGGTTTCGAGGACGGTATCACAAACAATAAAGGTATTGGTGGCTTCCTCGTTCGAGGCGAGGAAGCAAGGGCTATGATGTCGAGCGGCAGAGCTATGACAGGTGGAGGCGAGCCACCCGCAAAGCGGAGAAGGACAAAGGGCAATATCGCTAATTTCTTCGGCCCGAGGGATGAGAAGAAGACGGACTTTGATGCAGCAAGAGCTGTGCTGTGGAAAGCACACAGCGAATCTACAAAAGATGAGAGCGGGGATGAGGCAGAAGAAATGGGAGAAGACCACGATCCTTTCCCAGCACAACCAGACGACGAAGTAGAGCGACCATCGACACCACTGTTAGACCGCCAAAGTCCTGGTATGGATTTCTATCCACCAGACACACCTCCTTCAGCCCAACCGCAACTCGCCTCTCGCTCTCCGCCACCACAACATGACGATCCAGTAACACCCATCCCTCGCGCCAACCCCGCAGCACCACAAAGACCGCTAGATACTTATTTCTGCTCCCGTTGTAACCTCCACCTCCCGCCAGCGGAGAAGGCTGAACACGAAGACTACCACTTTGCCCTCGATCTGTCAAAGGAGATGCGGCAGGAAGAAAGGAATCCTACACCGGCTCCTACAAGAAAAGGTGCCGGTGGATTGAAACCTTCCAGGGGGCGGGGACGGCCACCGGGAGGTGGAAGGGGAGAAGGGGTGGAGAAGGGGCAGGCAAAGCTGGCTTTTAGTAGAGGAAGTTGATGAATGTGAATATACTATGACTAATTGATGTTTGAATGAATAAGCATGGTTAGGACATGATTGCTTTGTGCTTAGACTCCATATGCATTGATTATACGCGTGTACTCGTTCACTAAGCTTCTGCAATGATACACAACGGCCAAAATGAAGCACACGTTCTAATCCTTCTAGTCCTTCCATCAAACAACCTCAAAGTCCAGTTTCACCCAAGGTAACTCCTCACTCCCCTCTGGCATCCTATACGTGAAGTTCCAAAACTCAAAATCACTAGTATCACGTTAGCACACACTCTCCTACACTCTTATCCTCAATTCGTCCAAACTCCGCAGCCTAATGAAAAGAAAGAAGAAATAAACAGAAACTTACTTGATAACCTCGCCCGCGCCACCAAACAACCCATTAAACGTGACCTCAACCTCCAAGTCCACAGACCCCGTAACCTGCACGTCAACACCCTCTACATCCGCCCAACCCCTTACATCCCTCTTCCCATCCCACCCATTCGTCCCAACCAAGAAGGAAAACGCACTCGACGCATTCCCCATGGGATACTCGAGTTTCAAACTGCCTTCCTGCACGACAACATCCAGCGCCATGGTCTGGGCATACAGACTCATCCAGCCCACGCTTCCATCCTGCCTCTTCCACTGCACAACCGCGGGGTTGAACGAGTTTTTGTTGATGGAAGGGCCGCCGATGACGTTTTCCGAGAAGGATTCTGCGCCAATGGTTAGGTTGGGGCTGAGGTGGGCGGTGATGTTGCGGAGGTAGGTGTCGTAGGGTGGGGAGAAGGCCGAGGTGCGGACGGTGTGGGTACCGGGGAAGGATAGGAGAGAGGATAGCGTAGTGTTGGGGACGAGGGTGTTGTGGTAGGGTGCTAGGATGGCGACGAGGGGGCTGATTGCGAAGTCGTTCTTGTGGCCCATTGCGTATGGCTGTTTTCGGTCAGTCATTTTTCCTTCTCGCTTCTTTGCAGAATGCAGGTACGATATGAACGCAAGGGGAAAGGAATAGACTCCCGTTCATACCTTGTTGTTAACAGGCGCCATTTCCTT
>JAESFQ010000127.1_pt1 | contig 26851 bp, 35 predicted proteins | sample 9269431 | NCBI WGS metagenome assembly JAESFQ01 (sample SAMN14502588, study PRJNA617103) | algae metagenome | isolation source: Plectolyngbya sp. WJT66-NPBG17 and co-occurring heterotrophs from well... | place: USA: Mojave Desert, Joshua Tree National Park, California | collected 2006-08-06 | reverse complement strand
CCAGCCCATAACCTTAGTTAACAGATATAGTCCCCAGCCCTCGGCACCCTGCGTGATATGCAGTAGATTCCACCTCCCCAGTTCCTTCATATGTGGATCGGCCGGCCACCCATTGACAGGCACTTTATACACTCGCTCTTCCACGTCTACGAACCCGGCGTTGCGAATGTACGTGGACAAGTTCCAGACCTCGTAGAAGGATTTGCCGAAGCGCACTGATGCTTCGTGGAAGAGATCGCTCCATTGGGACATGACGTGGTCTTTGGTTAGTGTGCCGTCATCGGATTTGAACTGGATGCTCATTTCTAGATCATGGAGGTAGCCGCCTGGTTCGAGGTTGTTGAAGACTTGTGTGTAGAGCGCGGGCCAGTCGCCAATGGAACCGTATAGACCGCGGATATTGATGAAGTCAAAGGGCTGCGAATACGTCCATGGTAGGGTCACGTCGTCGATTTCGAATTTGCAATTTGGAGGTATGAATTGGGGTTGGATGGGAGAGAGATCTACGCCAATGATCTCGGCGCCAGGGTATTCTGGCTAGGATGTTAGTCAAGAGAGGTGTGTTGCCGGAGTGATTTGTAGCCAAGGATTAGAGAGAAGGAGACCTACCATCGGCCATGTCCATACACCAAATTCCCGTTCCGCAGCCGAGATCCAATATTCTCTTTGGCTCCTTGATAGGTGCCAGATGCAATTTCTGGTTGAGTAGAATAAGGAACATGTGGTGTGCAATGTCGAGCTGATCGTTCTGAACTTCGTCATTTGGTCCCCAGTACTCGTTTTCGCCCTCGCGGTATTTGTGGTAACGGCGTCCGTTCTCGAAGCGACCCCTATGGATGGACGATGCGATGGATGTTGTGTCACTAATAGCGTCATCGTCGCCTAGAGCCGAGTCTGTGTCGTCTGTGCTGTCCTGCTGATATTAGAATGTTCTTGGAATTGTTCTACATAGCAAGCAATACTTTGTCGTGGACAGTACCCAAACAGTTCAGCAGATAGTAAGAAATGTTTTGATATACTCACAACTAAAACAAGCGGGTTGACAAGTTCAGCCGTTGATGCGGGGCCTTTAACGGTTTCCGAAGGAAGTTCTGTTGGAGCAACAGGTGCTTCTGCTGGACTTGTGGAGGCAGTTGCAGCACTTTGAGGCGCGACGTCCGCGGAGCCAAGTCCAGATGCGGGATTATCAGTTGCTGACTCGCCCACGATGGCCTTCTCTTCTCCTTTTCTACTATCTGCCATCCTAGAGGTTGTATTCAACTCGGTGAATTGGACAGCAACACCGACGACAAAGTGCGTAGAGAGAGTACTGTATCGCGCAAGTGGTCTTCCAGCCACTTGGGCGGCTGTCAAGGTCAGGGTTGATAGCCGCGACTGTGCCTCTATCGTACAGCAACGGCCCGTAGCAAACTGGGGCAGTCCGATAAGCGAATATATGTAAATTGCTATGACGTCTCTTGATGGGCTCGAACAGAATTGGGGAATAACAAAGTGTAGACAAGTTCAAGATGCCGATTCACAAAAGGGAGCAACGGTTAAGAACGGTAGGTGCCGCTAAAGAGGCCCTGCCCAGGCGGCAACATGGGCAAAGTGCCGCCTCCACAGGGCTAGAACAAAATGGCGCTGACGTCCGAAGTGCTTCGACCGCACCAAGGTGCATATGTACAAGGACGGAAAACGTGGTTGTGGACCAAGACTGCGGGACCTTCCTGCACCCTCGACACTCAACACCCCGGGCTGCAATCCGGTTTTCGACTGGAGTCTTGTCCGCCGGATAATACGCGGTAGTGCGTTGCGGGGCCAATGGACATTACACTGCGACAACTACCACGATGGAAGACTGCTTCGTGTAGGACGAGAGTCGTCGCTGCGGCACTGCGGTATCCTGCCAGTTCGGCTTGTGCAAACCTCAGTCCTCCGCACCCAGCAGGGGAACCTGGGTAAACCAACGACACGACGCTAGCGCAAGCAACTTTGATATGCCACGGCGCTTGCGAACTGCTCGCATTCCCACTACTCTCTATAAGGAATGAGTATGGGTTCCAGATGTCGCCATGGCTTCCGCCAAAGGTTGCTTGTTGGTGGTGAGGGATTGACAACTCACGGCTCCTGCCACCATGCCGCTGCGAGCTCCGCGTCTTCTCCAATACCCGGTGCATTGTCGACTAGCCTGACCGATCAAAGCGAGCGACGGTTGAAGATTGTTCCATGTAAGCTTGCAGCGGCGCGCTCTCCGTTAGTGTTATAGCGCAAACGCCTTCAGGAAGCCAGACCCCACTGATGGGAACAACTCCCATGTGGCGACTTGTCTATCCTCTCCAGCTTTGATTCTTTGCCCTCTGACTCCACTCCAGGCCAACCATGGAGACTATTCCACCCACGTCATTGCTCGACAATGTCTCACGGCGCTTGTACGCCCTCGCACTCGTTGCTGTGGCCTTCTTTGCTATCGGCCGCTTCCGACAGTACTTGCGCTTGAGACATTTCGCCGGGCCCAGGACGACGGGATTCTCCTGGCTATGGCATTCCAGAGCTGTCATCAGTGGCCAATCTCCCAAGTATTACGGCGAGGTCTGCGAGAAGTACGGTACGCATCAGCAAGGAAGGATTGCTCCATGACGGGACGGCCTGATACTGATGCTGCTCATATAGGGCCGATTGCCAGGATCGCACCAAACCACCTTATAACATCGGACCCAGAATTTTGGGCACGGATCAATGCAGTGCGCTCACCGTATAGGAGATCGTCCTGGTACTATCATTGTGCTCGATCTGAAGTGGGAAAAGACAATGTCTTTACAGATTGTGACAACGATAGCCACGACGCAAGACGGAAGAAGATGACAGCCGGCGTAAGTGCATAAACAACCTAAGTAATCAAGTTGCGCATCTCTCGCGAATACAGCATCGGCTGCGCGAATCAATTATGGATCAATTAACGTATTGCAGTACTCTGGTAAAGAGAACCCGACACTGGAGCCCTCCATTGACCTTCATGTCAAAGAACTCGTAAACTTGGTGCGCAAGTACGCGACCTCCACAGCAGCAACGAAGCCATCGAAACCCATGGATCTAGCCGAGAAGATTCCCTTCTTTACATTGGATGTCATCAGTCAGGTTGGCTTGGGACAAGCATTTGGTGATTTGAAAGCCGACAAAGATCTCAATAACTACCTAAAATCAAGTGAAGTCGGTCTCAGGGTTGGAAATACGGCATTTGCAATGGGCATAGCCTGGCTCAGAGACACACCTATCATCGGTCCTGCCATTAGTCCGTCAGAGAAGGATGAGAGTGGATTTGGGAACATGATGGCTCAAACACGGAAAATAGTTGAAGCCAGAAGGATGAAATCAACTGAAGACAAGTCCGATATGTTTGCATCATTTGTCCGCCATGGCATCTCTGGAAGCGATCTCTGTAGGTGATACAAGGCTTGTGGTTTGCGGTATTGAGCGTCTACTGACCAGTCACGCTTAGTCCAAGAAGTGTTCGAGCAGATTATCGCTGGCTCTGACACTACCTCTGCTGCTATACGAGCTATTCTATTTTATGTTATAAGCAACCCACGCGTATATGCAAAGTTACAGTCTGAGATTGATGAGGCAGTCCAGGGCGGCACGGCTCCCGCCTCTCCCGGTATCATCTCAGATGCAGCAGTGCGCCGACTGCCATATCTGGGTGCTGTTGTCCGTGAAGGAATGCGAGTAAGTCTGATCCTTTATGGAATCAAGGCGAATCATTGAAGAAGATGCGCTAACAATACACTCTTTAGATGCTCCCACCAGTCGCCAACATCTTCTCCAAAGTTACCCCAGATGAGGGAGACGTTGTAACCATTGACAACAAGGAATATTACATCCCCGGTGGTACCTTGATTGGCTACTCAGCCATGAACATGCACCGCAACAACCGCACTGTCTACGGCGAGGACTGTGGTACCTTCCGTCCCGAACGCTGGCTCATCGACACGAACGATGTGGATGCAAAGGACCATCTGACCAGAATGACAAAGACAAACGATCTGATATTTGGGTACGGTCGATGGGTTTGCTTGGGACGCAGTGTCGCATTAATCGAGATACACAAGTGTATCTTTGAGCTGTTCAGACACTTTGATCTGTCGTTCACTAATCCACTGGAACCGTGGAAGGTAATCAACTCGCTTGGGTTGTGGGAAATTAAGGACATGTGGGTGGACGTCACCATGAGAGAGTAACGCTACTTTGGTCGACGTTGAAGTATGCGAGGTGTATTATGCCTGGTGCTTTCGTCGCATGTTTTGTCTAATGTACTTGAAATGATAGTAAATTGATGTTCTGATCAGTTTTGCTTTGCTTCGTTGTGAAGGCAACCTTGATGCTCAGGTTCCGAGGAGCCAATCGGCTGATGCGCAATGAGCGACATACCAGTGATGGATATGTCTGAGCCTTGGTACTCCTCACCCAAATATGGCTGCATTGACCAAAGACCCGTAACTCATCTTCTGGAGAAAGTCGCCATGTGCGCAGACCTGATGGATACCCCCAATAGCGCCGAACGCCCGTGGCTGAAGTGATCCGGAACATAACCAAAGCGCTCCATATCAAACCAACCATGGCAGCCACCTTGAGCCGCCGTCACAACTTTGACCAAGTTCCCACCTATACTCACGGTAACGAAGCCGCGACCTCACAGCCGTCTTACAATGCCTATGCCGCGTCACATCATTATGCTGCCATGCGACACAGCAACATGGCAGCTTACTGCGAGCCTCGCACGACCGACGCGCAACATGCAGCCAATATGAACGACAACGGGCAGCAGCGCGAGGACAGCTACTCCCCAGACACGCCCGCTAAGCGTGAGAGCTTCCAGCCTCCTTTAGCCGGCCAGCATCACGAGTACAGGGTGAATAGCCCTACCTCAGACGCACCATACATCGACATCCAGCACAACTCGGCACAACCGCCCCTCAGCAACAGTGCGGCCGACCGTCACTTCGCTATGCTCCCACCTTCCAACTCAGTACACGCTTCATGGCAAGCACTGCACGATTATGCGCAGTCGCACGCCTCGGAAAATGGGTACGCGTTATCCATCAACACGACAGCCAAGAACCGGTCGCGCATCAAGCTCGCCTGTGTCTGCTACGGACAGCCAAAGAATACCCACAAGCTTACAGCCGAGACGCGGGTCAGAAAGAACAGGGTCAGCTACAAGACAGGGTGCAGGATGTGGATTGAAGGCAGGAAGCAGGATGACGGAACATGGCTATTGCGGGTGGGAGAACCACAACACAACCATCCCGGGCGTGAGAGTGCGGGATGGGCTGTACAGCGGAAGAGGACGTGGGGTGTTGTTGGTGGGCGCATTGGGGTCGGCGGCGTCACGGCGAAGGAAGAACTTGCCAAGTTAAGCCTCTCGGACAGTAAAGATGCCCCGGAAGACGTGGACGCAGAAGCCGATGGCGACGAAGACATAGACAGCGCATACACACAAACACCGAAGAAGTCACAGCACAGCCTCGAACGCGGAGGTCTCGTCTGGAAGATTGTAGAACAGGAGATGCTACGCAAGGGCGAACCCAACCAGGGCCGTGACCGCGGCGTAGGAAGAACAGTAGAGGTGCTACAAGCAAGACTACCCGGTATACACATCTTCAAGCGCGACGTATACAATATCCGGGCGCAGATAAAGCGAGCGAGAAAAGCAGCAGGCCAACAAGTCGGCGACGGCCTCAACAGCTCGGACGACGAAGCCGAAACCCACGACACGACACCAGCCCGTGAAACCGGCACAAAGGAACTCAGCCAGCAACACGCACCGCAACCACCAATCACATACGCACTCCCTGCTACCCGCACCTCCAAACCCTCGGTGCCCTTGCCGCTTGCCCGAAGAGAATCACGCATTGATCCTTCACTCGAGAGCCGCGCTCCACTACCAGCACCAGCACTACCACTCCCGCCGGCACTGCCAGCGCCACCAGCTCCACCACCATGCCCAGCTCCTCCCGAGGTCGTTGAGATGGAAGTCGATCAGCTGAGGCGGGAAAACGCGGAATTGAGACGCCTGTTGACGGAGAGGACAAAGGAGGTCAAGGAGAAGAGTATTGAAATGGCGGGGTTGAAGAGCCAGGTTGAGCTGTTGAGCAATATGATGATGACGAGTGGGAGGGGGCTGATGGGTGGGTAGGGAGTATGTTTGTTGATTGTTCGGGGTGGTGTGTGTTGTGATGGGATGTGATGAGATGGGATGAGATAATATATACCCAATGATAGTTGCACGAAAGGGATGAAAGAGTGTACAAACTCTACTTGTCATCGCATGTAATCACGAAGAGGAAATTCAACAAGGTTCACATATATCATATAAACAACGACGTACCAAAATAGGCTACCAAAAAAAGTACAAGAGGTATCTCAGAAAAGTATCCTTGAAAACAAGCCTTCCTTTAAAAAAAACCCCCTTGCGAACTCGCAGCATCAACGTCACGGTGGTATTATCCAACACCAAAAACTCCATCGTAAGCTCGTTTGCCAACTCATTATCCATCATCGCTCATGTCAACGCCCAACGTACTTTACTCAGGCGTCCTCAACCATATCCTCATCCTCGCCCTCGGCGAGCATATCCTGTTCCTCACAGCTACGCTCCACTTCATCAGCGATGAACTGCTCGTACTCTTCTAAACTCTTCTGTACATGGAGTTTGAAGCGTACGATATCGTCGAGCATGCGCTCGATTTCCGTGTGGAGTTCTTCGCGGAGGGCATTTGCGCGAAGTTGAAGTTGTTCGTACCTGTTGGATATGGTTAGCTTTGTTGAAATGCATCAAACGACAATGTATCGGTATGAAGGACTTACTCAATGTTGACGGCCATTTCTCTTTGCACCATCAGCTGGACGCTTTCTCCTAGTCCGCTACGCATACGGCCTAGTTCTTTTTCCATTCGCTCAATCTGCGCGTCAGATTGACTCTTTTGTGTGTTTGTGATTTCGCGTAGCTTTTCTAACTCCTCCTCTGCCTGTGCCACGCGGTGGCCTAGAGCTTCAACTTCTGCTTGCTTGTCATCCATGGCTTCTTTGATCTTGTCGAGCAGATCATGGTTGTTCATGTCGGCTTCTAGCGCTTGGTTGCGTCGTTCGGCAATCTCCTTACGGAGTGCGATGATGTTGGCCTTGACTGTACCGCGGAGATCCAGGTTAAGGAGATGTGCCGGTGAGTACCCTGTGCCTGCATCGTGGAGTAGACGGTCTGAGGGGTCTTGTGAAGAGCCACCCATTTGTGACCCTGAAAAGTTCGGGCCATCGGTAATAGTAAGAACCAGTTCATAGTCTTGCCCTTTGGCGTTGACAGCTGTAGAAGGGATGACGCCGATCTGGTAGCCCAGGTTGTTGTATCGTTCAATGGTTTGTTCGAGCTCATCCAATTTTCGGGATGCAGCAATTTCCTTCTCCGCAACCCGCTTCTTGGATTCCTCTAACCGGACAGTTGTTGCTTGAAGAGAAGTGTCAAGGCGGTCTCTCTCATTTGCCATACGGTCGATGTCCTCAATAGTCATGCCTCGACCGTCAATGATGGCTTGTAGCTCTTGCTGCTCCTTCTCCGAGGCCTCAAGCTCAGCCTCGATCTCTTCAATCGACTTCTCCAAGAATGAACAGCGGTCAGTGTACTTCTTCACCTTGGCGTCCATGGAGTTGTTGTAGTTCTCAAACTTGATGCGGTCTTCTTCTAGTATGCGGATCTGCTCCTCGAGCTTTTGGATCCGGGGGCCAGACTTTCCTAGCTCCTCAATTTGGTCTTGAAGGTACTTGTGCTCGGCCTCTAGAAGGCTGACTTGCTCGTGGTGCTGTGCATTTGCTGCGTCGAACTTGGCGGCCATGGTCCTGATGTGAGGCTCCATGTGCTTCTTCTGCGCTTCTTCATCGTCATCATCGTCTTCTGCGGATAGCCAAGTGCTGTAAGCGTCCGACAAAAAGTCAAAGATGATGCGGTCTCCAGAAACGTCAAAACCAGCCTCAAAGCAAGCGTCGTCGTACGTGCCAGCTTCGTAAGCCTGCATCAGACGCGCCAACTGCATCATCCAGTGCAAGAGACCCAAGAAGGTGTACCAATTGTTTCCACCAACTGCTGCAATCTGCGATTTCATGATGGACTTTTCGAAGGGGTAACGCATCTGCTTCAGTAGTATTGGCACCTCCTGGTCGATGGATTTCTGGAAGCGGTAGCTCGGGTCGATTCGGTTGTAGAGCCATTGGAACATGCAGTTGAAATCCTTTTGCGTTGGGGAGGTCATGGCTTTCGCTGAGAGGACATGTTTGGACTCCATCTCGAAGTTGTTTTGCGTCAAGAATTCGAGCAGCTCCTGCGCCATGTGTTGACGGGTGCTTGCATCTTTGAGTCGCCGTGGGTCCGTTGGAGGGACCGATGGCATGGGCGCCTGTTGGAAGAAAGACTGCTTTACGCCAGATTGTCCGGTCACATGAGAGGCGCGCGATTTGAACACACTGCTCCTCCGCTGTGCGCTCTGTTCGAAGTTCGATCCTGAAGGGGGTGCAGGTGTTTGGAACATGGAGGCGCCGGGTGCAAAACTCTTGCGCCCACTGCTTGCTCCAAAGTTGCTTGTCGAGTTGCGATGCACCGACTGGAAGCCTTCAGCGAGGTTTGTACCCGAGGATGAGCGTGGGAAGAGCGGCTGGCTCGGGCGGCCGGGCGCGAGGGACATTCTACTTCCGCTTTTCGATCGCGCGTGGTTTGGTGGGAATTGAGGTTGTTGCATGTTGATAGAGCTTGAGCGCTTCATGGCTGAAGCAGGCATCGGAATCGCGGTCGAATTATTGTTTACTGGGCCTAGAGTCTGCGCGTGTCATGAGAAGATGCGACAAGAGGGGGTTCGCAATATGGACTCACCTGACGGCGCACCGAGAACATACCCGGGTCGGCCATGATGCGTTATGCTGTGGCGACTTTGCTGCAATTATTGTGCTGTTGGCTACTTCGCGGTTCAGTACGGCTGTTGACCGAGTGGGATAGGGCTGGTGTTGATGCACCACACCCGCACATGCAATGTTTGTTGTGATCAGGGTTTGGCGCTAACCCACCATAGCAACGCGCGTGGTCCGCGCGACCCGTGGACGTGGGGTACCCATCTTCTTGTTTACTTCTGATTACTTTCAAGATGAGGCGAAGAGACATGGTTGATAATAAGAATGTATATTTATAGTGAGCGGCAGCAGAAAATGCCACGGTCAAGTATGCACTGGTGAAGAGAACGCTAGCAGGTAGTGATATGTAAAGCCGGAGTAAGTGAAGGCTGCCAAAGTCATCGTCCTCCCCAGTCGTCACAAGATCTCTTCTCGGACGCACTCCATACGTGCCACTTCATCGCTATACTGTATCGACTGGGGTATCGTTGTGCACATGCAAGCCAAAACAATAAATAATGCCACAAATTTTCAAAACTCCAACCTGTGGCCCGTGAAAGGGATAAACGACAAGGACATTAAAACACGAAACCCGTTAGAAATGCATCATGAACATGCCCCCGTTGCACATGAGGTATATGCGTCTACCACTTGGTCGACTTTGGCGCGTCGGTCTTTCCTATGTTCTTGAACATGTCGTCAGCGCCGAGACTGAGCGTGTCTTCGTTGACACCGAACGAGCTCAGCCCTGGCAGCGCTGGAGGCGGCGGGCCCTTGGGCTTCGGGGGTTGCGCAGCCGGTACGGCGGATTGCGAGACGGTGCGACCATTCGAGTAGTTTGTCGCGTCCACGTGTCCTTCTGGCACAGATCCAACAGCAAATGTCTTTCTCTTGCCAAACCAACTGCCGCTCTTCCTCCTGCTGAGACTAGGTGCCTGACTGTTTATTGTAGCCGGCGAGCCTGGCCTGTCCGACTTCAAGCTGTCACTGGACGACAGCGTTCGGAGGCCGAGGAACTTTCGAACAGAGGCAGGCCGCTTGGTCGAGGGACTCGTGGGTGACATGGTGCTGGCCGCATCGCTGGTACGGCTCTGGTGAAGGTGTGCGTCGGCCGTCGAGTCCTCGGACGCTTTGCCCGGAGGCGGCGACTCTGTTTGTGGCGGGGAACCAGGCGACTTTGGAGTAGGATGCGACGACAGCGGACCTTTGCCAGGCGTGGGCGGGCGAGGTGACTCGGGCGGGCTGTCGAGCGGTGCAGGTATCGAGGTGCCCTCGGTAAGAGAGAAGTTGATGGGCGCAAGCGTCAGTGGCTTGAAGGAGAACTTGTTGGACCCCATTGCGGTGTGGTGATGAGAGACGCGTATGGGAGATTGGGGTGGGTGATCAACAAAGGCGGGCTGAGCGGGTGCGGAGGCAATTGAGGGCTGGGAGCAAGGCGGCAGCAGATGAGAGAGTCTCGCAGAAGCCGCAGGCGGGTGGAAGCTCAGGAGGTGCTTTCGTGAAGCGGAGTACGGCCCAGGGATTACACGACGGTTAGCAGGGATCAGCGCCTTGCACGACGCAAGAGACGCAGCGGATGGGGCGCCTCAGCCTCGAGAAGCCCCAGAAGCACCCAAGACCGTTTTCTACCCGGCGAAAAGAAAGAATGCGATGCAAACAAAACACACGCGCGTCAAAGCAAAAAGCAAATTGTCGTGCAGCTCTGCATGAATGCCTGCCCGTACCGCGTCACCAACGAGGCTCTAGCGCGACAGTCGTACCAGACAATGCTGTGGGTCAGCCACCACCGAGCCAGGGTCACGGCATGATGCAGCAGAGCCGTTCCGAGCGCGCACCGTCAATGTCGCCATCTGCCTCCGCATACCTATTTCATTGAGACCCTTTGCTGATCTTCAACGGCTATCTACGCCGACAAGTATCAAACACATACTGTAGCCACATGTCCCACGCTGAACTCTGTCCGCCACACGACAACCCCTATTACCGTAGCTTCAGACAGGACTTCGTGTCATTGCTGTGCACAGCCTGATCGTGGACACGCTCATCTCGTCTTTCGCTGGTGCACTTCGTCCAGCTCGGTAATTTCGTCGAGCAGTTGGCACGTCTCTTGCGGGTTCGCAATCCACGCCGTCGTACATGCCAAGCGCGCCTTGAAGTCGTTGGCGCCGGCACTCAAAAACTGGTCGCCCACGTGCAGTGTCTTACTGCCTTCAATCCCTCCAAAGATTCGCTGACAGGCTAGAACACCCCATGACTTGTCTCCGATGTCGACAAACACGTCGTTACCACCGTTGAACGCGCAGAACGGGAGACGCTGGCCGACCTCGGATATTTCCTGGGAACGTCAGCATCGCGACCATTGTGCATCTCCTCAAGACCTACGAGTATCTTCTGCACAATCAAGACGGTCTCTTCCAGTGTCTCTCGGCAGAACTTGTACCCGTCCTTTGGCACAATGCCTACTGCTCTCTCTTTCCGGACGACATTTGCCTCCATACGGAAGTTTCTAACCGTGTCCCTCAGGGAAAGCTCTGCCACGTCAAGCAGATCCTTGATGTCCGACTCGTGCCATGAGAGCATCTCTTTAAGTTGCCATTCTTCTCGGGGGATCAGGCGCAGCAAAACTGGGCTAGTCTCGTCAAACTTGAAGCAGAAGTTGCTTTCACCGCCCATGATGATCAGGTTCTGTCGAGCTTCCAGGGGCAGGTCAGAAGCCTGGATAGCGTCCAGAAGCCCGCACAGTCTACCGTAATATGGTTTTGCCTCGGTGTATCCTGCGGCTGTAACAATACCAATCTTTGATCCACGGCGCATGAGCTGCAGTATCTTTGGAATGATCGGATTGTCTTTTGTTAGGTCTTTCCCATCATCATACAACGTGACATCTCCGTCAAAGGTCACGAGTTCGAGTGGGCCGTTCCGGATGAGGCTCATCACTTGAGCTGTGTTGAGAACTAGACGTATGTCATTGAAAGACGGGGGGACGAAGCGTCGATGGCTGATGAAGCGCCGTTGATCTTGCCAGATGAAAGCATCGTGCAGTGCTAGGGATGTAAAGAAGTTTGCTACCGTGGGAACGAGAAGCTTCAACTTTGACCTGTCAGGTTTGCCATCTTTCTGGTGTTGGACTGCAGAGTATCAGCCTCAATGTTTCATTACGCATTCTGAGAGCCTGCAGTAGCTTCACCACTTACTGTGATCGTTGATAATCTCCTCCACGTCGCGTAAGATCTCCGCATACCGCCTCTGGGCGATGGTGGCTTGGTGCTCGACCGACTCATCATTGGGCTCGAATACCGCTGTGGGATGGGAGTGTAAGACAAATGGCACAGCCAGAAGACCCTGGAGTAGCATCAGCAGAGGCTTGGCATTTTCTCGCGGGCAGAAAGAGCATTACCTTGATCCACTCTATCTGTATCGTGCATTATTAGCTCGACATTCTGATGGCCTATCACAGGATACGTACGAGCTGATCTCTCCTGTGAGTCTTTCGAGATATGTCAGTTTCTTGAAGACGGAATCAATTCACTCCAACCTATACACACCTTGAGGGCATCTGCCAGATGGGAGGCCATCGAGTTAGCGTACTTGTCTTTATACCGACTCTCTGGGGTCGATGCATTGCTATGGACTTACATTCTACGCGGTATCGTGTAGTCATCTTGCAAGTAGCTTGCTGGGTGAAAGAGGAATGGAGAAGAGTGAAGGACACAGTGAGCTGTGAGTTGTCACTGTAACTCGAGCTGTATGTCCAAGCTTATCGGAGACCGCCGTTAGTGGCTGGAGAGGGAAGGGGCCAGTGCACATGTGACACTGTGACACTGTGACAATGTGACATGCACGCGCGACGGCACACTAACACCGACAAGTTCCTCGTTTGCCCTCTACGAGCTGACAACTAGTTTGCTTTTGGCTGGCGATTGCGTGTGCAACGTGCGAGATTCGTGGGTTGCATGCGGGTGAAGCTGCAATCGATAAGCGGGGATCTACAGCGGCCGCTACTGAGAGCTACGGCTTTTATGCAAGGGCCCACCGCGTCCGACAAACCACAAGAACCCAGCTTCAACCAAGCTGCTGCGCTGCGTTTGGGCTCGCAATCAACATGGACTCGTTGAACAACGTGGCTTTGCGCCCATGGCCCGCGCCGAAGAAAGAGGAGCTGACCCAGGATGATTTGTTGTTCAAGATCGAGCAGCTGGCAAGTGAACGGGGACATCTGCGCAACATTACGGAACAGTCGCTACAGGCAGACATCGACGCAGGCAAACATGCACCCGACGACTCTGTGGGAGGCGCCAAGGACGAGAAGAAGGAGCAGGAGGTGCCATCACGGCAGGAACAGCTAGAGAAGGTATTCAAAGCAGGGCAGGAGATGTATAGTCATCTGGAGTAAGTCTGAACGCGAACGCGCACTGTAGGCATACAGTCACTGACCAAAATATAGATGGGCTAAATTTGCTGCTACCAATGCACTCGACCTCGTCTCGCTCGTACTCTCCCAAGACCCCAACAAGCGCGCGCTGAACTTCTTCAGCCCGACATTCCGAGAGCAAGGCCTGAACCAGGGCATACCACTCGGCTCCTTCGGCATGAGCAAGGAGAATCACGAGCATCGCACTCGCAAAGTAGAGGAGCAACAACGAGTCCAGGACTTGGCATCTAAACAAGAAATAGCTGCTCAGGGAGCACGCATGGGCGCACTAGACGCATCGGTAGATGAGATATTGAAGGCTGCAAAACACTTGGAGAAAGAGATACGCCGAGAGACGAAATACTGGCATGAGATTGTGTCCGTCTCGGACAAGGGTTGGCCCATTCAGCGACTGCGCCAGAATGTCCGTCATGCGCCCTTTGCCGTGCGCTATGGGCTTCCCGAAGGTAACAAGTACTCATTTGTACATTGCCGCCTGAAGCTAACAACATCTCAGCCAGTCATCACTTCAAAGCTCGTGGCTTCGCGCCTCTTCAAATGGACAAAGATGGCAGCATCATCCTTGATCCAGCACTCGCACTGAAACCGAAGATGTTCCGCGTACGCATCAGTGTCGATGGCAAGATTACAGGTACATCACGACCCTCCCTCGACAGCGATCTCGCAGCCCAGTCTCTAGAGAAATCTATCCAGCTTGCCCGTGATTCACTGCTCGAAGAAGAGCTGTATTACGAAATGAGCTTGGAGACGCGGCAACTACTGGCATACGGTGTCGAATTCCGTAATTCTGTCATTCACGTAGATATGCCTCAAATAGGCGGCACATCGCACCACCGAAAATTGCTCATTGATTGCATACCTCGAGAAGATCCTATAGCGAGCAACGAAGGCCACGAGCACGATTGGCTGGCTCGCAATATCGCTGAAGCGCTCAGGTTACTCCTAGCTCATGAGCACAGCATGCGTCTCCATCGGAGATCCCAGCTTCCACCTCCATTGACAGGCCAAGCACAGGAGAACCCGCCACCACCTTTACTGCGTACGCTTTTAGCGGTAACCAACCACATCGCAGGTGTTGACTCGCTTTACGTATACCTCGGGTTGGTCGCAAAAACTCTGCATAACGCAGGTCTTAATGCAGGCTTGGAAACCACGCGCGAAATGTCATGGGCAAACCTTGTGAAGAGCTTGAAATCGACACCGAAGAAGGGGCTGACTGCAACCGACCAGCTGCTTGAGATCTTTATGAAGCCGTTCGATGGAAAAGCTATACTGACCATACCTACGTCAAAGGGCATGCAGTCAGAGAGTTTGATCATCATCACACGTACAATCATCGGCCATCCGACGTTTGGCACAGAGCATAAGCTTACACTCCCATCAACTCTGAGTTCGGATCTCGGCTTGTTTCAGCAACACAAATTCTCTACAGTTGAGGAGTTGAAGTCATATCTCGACTGGATTCTCTCCTTACACATCGCGCATAGACTCTTAAAGAGTGAGTATGCTTCGCGCTCGCAGACGAGAAGTCAAGATCCGCGACTCTCGATCCGTGGAAGTAAGGAAACCAAGAAAGGTGTCAAGTCAACAAAGGATATCAGAGTCTGCTTCAACGATGGAGAGTTAAAGGTTACTGCGCTGGCTGTGGATTTGACACCAGAATCAGAGGATGGTGAGCAATCGCATACTTGGACTGAAACGGGCAGTAGTGCTTCTTTGAAAGAAGTCATCAAAGGGTGGGCTGACTGAAGGTCAGTATGGTGATGACGTAGGCTAGAGAGAGTAGAAGATATTCCCCTTTGTGGGAATTATATCAAATCAGGCAGGACTATTACCGCTCGCAAGGTGCCCGGTGCCAATAGGTTATCGCAGGAAAGTGGGGTGAGCTGCTGTGGAGCCTAGGCCGCAAGCGGGTAGCTTCTTTGGGGGCAGCCTCAAATCCAGATCAGATCGTCCATATTGCATGGCTCTTCGACTCTACCCCGGTACCTGACATGTACATGACGTGAAGACTCAAAATATCCAGGTGCCATTTGATGTTCAAGGTACTGCCTGAGGTAATGTCGACAGTTCGCGCTTGCATGCTCCGAAGCTATAAAACCTGTCATGTCCAGCGCCATGCCGTGATTGTTGCTACCCGTCAATAGATCGTCGTCGTTTCAAATATGCTGCTTCTTTCTGTCTTGACGTTGAGTAGTCTGCTGCCTGCGCTATCCAGTGCACAACGCATCCGCTCTGATCCTGGTGTTGCTGGCCCACCTCTTGAGATTGTGCATCTGTACAACGACCAATGGCCTACCGGTACCAATGCGCTGCAGCAGTCACCACTATCCAACCACTAACATGAATCCCAGGTATCACCGTATCGAAAGGCGGCCGTAAATTCTCAAACTACCCGGCAGGTCTCGATCCCAACAATACCAACACAGGCACCAACAACAAGCACGCTGTAGCAGAGCTTACCGCCAACGGCACCGAAATACCGTACCCGAGCGTGGAAATTAATAACCCACCAAATGGAGCTATCAATTACACCACGACTCCTCCAACAGGAGCAAACTACCAAAATTACCTCATCGGCGTCCAGAGCGTCGTGCTAGACCCTCAAGACCGGCTCTGGATCCTAGACACAGGACGCGCATTAACGGCAGAAGGCACACTAGTCAACGCATCCCCCGGCGGCCCCAAGCTCGTCGGCGTAGACATTGAAACCAACAATGTGATCCAAACCATTGTCTTCCCACCCACAGTAGCATACCCGGATTCGTACCTCAACGACGTGCGCTTCGACCTCCGCCCTTCCCTCACCGCTTCAGGAAAAGGCGTAGCGTACATTACCGACTCGTCGTCCGAGGGCCGCAACGGAATCGTCGTCGTAGACCTAGGTACAGGCGAGAGCTGGCGCCATCTCGACGGCATCAAGGAGTCGAGAGCGGAGCGGGGCTTCGTACCATATGTCTGGGGCCAGCCAAAGTACTACATCCCCGGTCCTGGTCTGCCACTCACTACAGTACCCCTAGGAAGCGACGGTATTGCCTTGTCCGCTGACGGCGAGCACTTGTTCTTTGGCCCCGTTGGCGGACGCACACTGTACAGCGTTCCTACCGAGCGTCTGCGGGACCGCAGTCAGGCTTCTGAGCTGTTGGCGCAGGCCGCTGTGAGTAATAGGGGAGAGAGGGGTGTTAGCGATGGGTTTGAGACGGATTCGAATGGCTTTGTTTATGCGGGGAATATGGAGCAGAATGAGATTGGGTTTCATAACCCGAGGAATGCGTCCATGACGCTGTTTGTGCGCGATCCGAGGATTAGTTGGGTGGACACGAGTAAGTGTTTCTTTTCATGACGTTGATTTTTTGTTTGCGTGATGAGCTGACTTGGTATAGTGTCTGTTGGAAGCGATGGTTATCTTTATTTCACTGATAACCAGCTTGCTTTCAGTTCGTCGTTTTACCCTGGGGTGGATCAAAGAGAGAGGCCGTTTGTGCTGTTTAGGGCGCCTTTGCCTAACAATGGGTCGAGGGTGTTCTTGCAGTAGGGTCTTTAGAAATTGTGTCATAGCTACATGGAGTTTCACCGCTTGACGTAAATGTAAATATCTTATTTTGTATCAGACATGGTCTACGTCTTGCCAAATACAAACACGCCCTTGCCGTCTCTGTATCCTTCCAGGGTATCCTTGACCTTGGCTATCAACTCTTCGCCTTTGGTGTCCCATTCCCACTTGATCTCATCGACAGGCATGTCCCTAAATTCGCCCTTTCTCGTCATGTCTAGTACATCGGCAACGGTCTTTTGCTTCTCCTCTGGATGCTTCTCCGCCCATCGGCTCACCCAGAAGCCGTGGAAGTGTATGTCCTTGAAGATGAGCATTGATGCAGGAATAGTCAGGGGTTGCTTCGACATGGCACCATAGGTGACAAAGTGCGACGAGGAAGAGAGCAGTTTAGCCATGGCAGTAGCTGCCTTTCCATTTACGCAGTTCAGTGCTAAGCGGATGGGGGCGCGACCACCATTTGTCCATTCTTTGGCCTGGTCCTTGATGCCTTGGGACTGCAACTCTACATCGGTAATCACAACGTCTGCGCCCAGCTCTTGAAGTTCCTTCTTCATGGCTTCTTCTTTGCTCTTGTCTTCCCGGCTTCGGATCACGTTGATACTCTTGTAACCCCACTTCTTGCCCAGTTGGATGGCTGCACGTCCAACACCTGAATTCGCGCCATTCTGGATAAACCACTCGCCTTGAGAGAGGGTCGTGAAGTCGCGAAGCATGCGGTATGCCGTGCATGGGTTTATGGATACTGTGCCGGCTTGGATTGCGGTGATGCCTTCGCGCATCTGGTCGTCGAGCTTCACAACATCGTTCGTTGTGGCGCTTGCGTGTGTTCGCCATGTACCGAAGCCGGGACCTTTCATGAAGACCCAATCGCCCTTCTTGTAGCCTGCCTTCTTAACACCCTCGCCCAGCGCTATTATCTCCGCCACACCTTCATTTCCTGCGACAGCAATTGGATGGGGTGTGCCCAAATTGGTGGTGAAGGTTGGTTTCGAAGGGTATACGCCTTGGATCTGGTTGATGTCGGCGGGATTGATGGGCGAGGCGAGGAAGCGCAACGTCATGTAGTTGCTATGTGGTGGCGAAATGGAGTGGCTGTGAAGAGAGAGTACAGCTGGAGGCTCGCCATAGTCGGAGAATGTGAGGGCTTTAGCTTGTTCGTAGCCGTATGCGGATATGTAGCGGCGCTGCGGGAGTCGCGATAGCGATGGTGCTAGGTTTCGTGTGCGGCGCAGACATGACTGCGCTAATCGCGGTGACGGCGAGAGAAGTTTGGAAGCCATTGTGAGTGGTACAGACGCTATGCTACTGTTGGGTGAGTTGGCGGCTGGCGGAGCTCATAGAAGATGTTTTGTCAAGGCGGAGCTATGACGTTTGCTAAGGCCGAGGTTTGGTGGAGCAATGGAGCAATGGAGCTTCACGTCAAGCATCGCTTGGACCCCCGTACATGTCTGTATTCAATTCTGACGTGTGAATACTGATATCTGCTAGAATTACATTCTATACGTTCTATACGCTTGAGCCGCGCAAGTGCTTGAACTTCGCCACCAATTCAAGTCTGCGAATCCTGAATCGCGCTCTGGTCGAACGTCAGGCGTAAGCTCCCGCAAGAATGCCTGCATACGGTGGCATTCAGCCACAACTTTCGCCATACGGTGCGTACGAGAAGCAATTAGCGATGGTGCGCATTCACATGCAAGACGGCCCAAGCAGCGCTTCGTGAAGCTTCCCGCCCGCTGTGAGCATCTAGACGCCACTAGCACCGCCCCGCGTACGTCATCGCTAGGCTGCGCCCTCCCTGAACTGGCTCGTTACTGCATACCCCTCCTGCTACAAATAGACCCCTCTTCAACGTCTTGTCTACTGCATCACTCATACACTCATAACACCCTTTGACTATTACACCATTAAATCCACCTAACTCTTCAACCACCCCACACATACATCATGGCTGCCACCGTCAACGTCGAGAACATCTCCACCAAGACCAGCGAGGATGAGATTAAGAGCTTCTTCTCCTTCTGCGGAAAGATCCAGTCGCTCAGTGTAAAGCCTTCGGGCGACGACACACAGTCGGCCTCGGTCACATTTGAGAAGGCTGCTGCTGCAAAGACCGCCCTCCTCCTCGACAACACCCAACTCGGACCCAACTCCGTCCAAGTCACTTCCGCTAAGAGCATTGACGAGATCGCCGGCGACAAGGCAGCCTCCGCCGAGGAGGCCAAGGATGGCGACCACGATATCGAGCAGGAGCAGAAGCCCCGCGCACGCATCATCGCCGAGTACCTTGCCCACGGCTATGCCATCTCCGACATGGCCATCGAGAAGGCTCTTGCGGCAGACAAGCAGAACGGCTACAGCTCCAAGTTCATGAACGTTCTAAATAACTTCGATCAGAAGACTCATGCTACACAAAAGGCGCAGGTCGTCGACCAAAAGCTGGGTGTCACAAACAAGGGCTACGCTGCCTTCAACGTCATGGCCAGCTACTTCGACAAGGCTGCATCCACACCTACTGGTCAGAAGCTCCGTGCTTTCTACGAGCAGGGAAACAAGACCGTCATGGACGTCCACAACGAGGCCAGGCATTTGGCGGACCTTAAGAAGCAGAAGCCCGCTAGTGAGGGTGGCGTTGCTACCAACACCGCAGAGAGCAGCAAGCCGTCCACCGAGGGTGGAAACGAGAAGAGCGCCGGCTCTTATGCCGCCGCTGCCGCTCCTACGTCCTAGATACGAGCACTGCTGTGTTGACGGCGGAGGACTGGAATGGCTTTTCTTTCGGTTCGACGATTCCCACTTGGTTTACAGTCTGTATGAATACTTGCGCATGATACCGATGACGGCACGAGCATGGAGTTTGGAATGAGACGCTTCAGTAACCTATGAGGAAACAATTCTATCTAGTGACCATTGATCCTGACATCTATGCTGTCGCGTCATGATGATACTCTATTACCCTTTTTCTTTTCCTCAAATAATGCCACCAACAACACACGAAGCGCAGAAATTCACACCCAACCATGCAGGAAAAAGAACCAAGAATTAAAAACCCAACGTCTCTTGCGCCCACCTAGTACCCCCACTCCCCACTATCCAACAAGCTCTGGCTGGCCACAAAGCTAAATCCACCAAAAGGATTGCTAGAAGCCTGACTCTCAAACATCATGTCATCAAACTTCTTGGTCAGAACCGGACTCAGCGGCAGATCGGTGAAATCCTGCGCAAAGTTCTCCGCCAACTCCGGATCCGTGATGAGAGGCTGAATCGGTGGCTCCAACTCTCTTGCTTGCAACTTGACCCAATCAATTTTGCGGAAGAAGCGGTGTTTCTTGATATTCGGCAGATCCTTGGCCATGTTGAATCCTAGCCGTTTCTTCGGGTCTTTGCGGAGAAGGCGAGTGAGGAGATCTTTGGCGTCGGCGCTGAGGTAGTAAGGCAATGCGAGCTTCTGCTTTACGATTTTCTCCTGGATCTTCGCATTGTTGTTGCCGGTAAAGGGGGGAGCGCCAGTGAGCAGGTCGAAGCCAAGTGCGCCCAGAGACCACCAGTCGACCGCTGCGCCATATTCGAGGCCTTGGACCACTTCAGGAGCCATGTACTCCACGGTGCCGAGGAAGGAACGGCAAGGGTTATCTTCGTCGAGACTGACCTTGCTGAGGCCAAAGTCGGTGAGGAGCAGGTGGCCCTCTGAATCTAGAAGACAGTTCTCTGGCTTGAGGTCGCGGTAGATGACGCCGACTGTGCGATGGAGGTGATCGAGCGCAAGCACCATTTCAGCCATGTAGAAGGCGGCTACGTCTTCGGAGAACATGCGCTCAGCAGCGAGGTGGTGGAACAGCTCGCCTCCTTGGGCATACTCCAAGATGAGGTACAGCTTTTCTTGGTCCTGGAAAGCGTAGTAAAAGTTGACGATAAAAGGGTGTCGGTTCACACTCTCGAGGACGTTGCGCTCCGTCTTGGTCTGCTCGATGAGCTTCTTATGCACAGTGATCGAAGCCTTCTTGAACTGCTTTTGCGCGAAAAGACGGCCTGTCGCGCGCTGCCTGACGAGCAAGACGGTGCCATAGCTGCCTTTGCCCAGACACATCAATGGCTCAAAGTCCTCGGCCGTCATCTTGCGCGCCATACCACTGTTCAACATGGTCGAGGTCTTGGAGAGCGTATCGATGCTGAAGTCTTCAGCGTTGAGATCGATTTCGTAGCTCTCCATCTCGGTGCGGTCACTGTCACTTTCACGACCCGACATGCTGGCGTTGCTTGACAACTGCGATGTGACCCTGCTCATAGCGACACCCTTTCCTGGCGAATCCTTCATAGGCGAATCGCTCCTTGGGCCTAAATTCAGTGCCTCCAGTTGGGCTTTGAGGTTGCTGATGCCCCCCGCAGTGGACTGGGGTCGGAGCGCTGGGCTGCTGGTTACGCTGGGAAGTCCGGAACGGATAGGACCAAAGCGCGGTGTATTCGCCAGGGAATAGTCCGACTCCTCCCCGCCAGACGTGACTGGAGTATGAAAGCCCCGTGTGACACTTGTAGCCTGTAGGCCTGGCTTCAGACCCTTCTTCTTCTTTTTCTTGTTCTTCTGCGCTTTCTTCATGACGGCATCAAAATCCAATTTGTCCGGTCCCTGTTGCTTGCCTTCGGGGGCGGGCTGCACTGCGCGCTTTGGCATAGGGCTGACGATGTTGATGGGCGGGGTACCCACGTGGAGGGGCGCTTTGGGCAGGCTCATGTCCATCTGCGCTGAAGCGAACATGTCGTCGTCGTCGGGAATGACAAGCTCAGGGTTTCGCAGCGTGTTGGGTGGGAGTTGCGCATCGTTCTGGTCGAATGCGAAAACCATGGTAACGGTAGTGAGGGGTAATACGATGTAGAGTTGTCACTCTCCAGGAGGTTGCGCCCGGATTCTGCTCGTGGTCAGCATTTACGCACCCTTTAACGAGGGAATTGCGCACATCCAACGCCGGTCTTGGGTAACCCAATACTACAGTCCGCCGCGAGGATTCACGGCGGAACTCCTACCCCTAGCCGAACCAGCGATGCGAAAGAAGCGTCCGTCCTGTTCAGGCCTGAGCTCAGCGCGCTGTACGGAAAGAAGGTGCCAACTGCGGTAAGCTGAGCGGGTGGGAAGATGGCGGTTGCGGCGAAAGAAGCAGAGCCCATAGATGGTTGTGGTGGGATATTGGGAATGGTGATAGTCGCGGGGCCAGGATTCGGAGCCTGGCAGTAAATCTGTCTTGTTGGGGTGTCGCGGTGTTGAGGGGAGTCGTGTTTGAAGGGGTTTGGAAGAAAGGAACGCCATCAGCGGCAGAGGCTCCATCGCCCGGTTTCTTAATTTGGTGCCTTGGCGGTCCGGGTCGCGGTGGCATGTGAATGAGCTTGCGCTTAACTCGTCACCAGCCCCAGATTCGACTCCACAAAACACTCGGGGCCCTACCCCGTGCTTCATTTGCATCGTGTTTACAGTCCTTTGCCGAAGTCATGCGCTTGTACAGTTGATGCGAATTCTTCTCACATTGTTCGCCACAATGCGTGCCCAGACTGAAACTGCCATTGCGTCTCGACGGCGAAAAAGACAGCGCAACGTCTAGCAAACACGCGCAAATGACATTGGCACGTCAAAGGTATCTACGGACAAACTCCGACACTGTCTATTGCCAGACGAAGCCACAAGCCATAGTCCTGAGCAAGGGCTAGCGACTGCCTGATTCGGCCAAGGAGCAACAACAAGGCACAATACATGACGCACAGGGCGCGCCATAAGATAAAGAAAGCCCGTTGCACTTGACTCTCACAACTCTGCTCACTGAACAGAGTAACTTTGCGATTTCGTCTCCGGCCGGGGGTATGCGACATCGTCAACCGAAGCTAAGCGCGTGCTGGTGCGCGTGGTGCGGTCCAAGCGAAGAGGAAGAATACCTCCACAATCGTGGAAAAGAACGTCTTGTAATGCGATATATATTTGTTCCAATCTGTCCCATTTCCAGCAAAGCCTTCCTAGCTCAGTGGTAGAGCGCGTCACTAGTAATGACGAGGTCGTCAGTTCAATTCTGGCGGAAGGCATTTGACAACTTCTTTTTTTTTCTATTGGTGTTCATCCTTGGCTGCCGGCCCATAACAACATCATTTTTTTTTGTAATAGTTCCTAAACCTTTTTTCCACGTCGAGCTTCAGGAGACGGTCAGACAAATGTTGCTTTAGTTCTGACCGGTGACATGTTCTCCATATTGTTCTACAGCACCTAACCTCTTGCTACTATATGTCACGATTGTCAAGGCCCACGGTTCAGCAAAAGGGTACACTTAGTACTAAGAAAGCCCGATCAACGTCAAGCTCCGTGGAACAACATCTGTCACCGCAGTCAAGCCCCGCCAGTCAAGCCCCGCCAGTCAATACCCTTTTCCGCCCCTCATGCGTATCTTTCCCGTTCTCAACTGCTCTGCCAGTGCAAATACTCTAGAGTACGATTAATCTTGCAAGGAAGAAAGGCGCACGACCGTGTTGCGGGGCCGCGACATAGCGATGTTGCCACTCAGCTTAGTTGAAAGACCGCATTCTCAGGATCTCCAGGGGGTCTGCATTTCCGTTGTCAATCTGCTTCTAGCCCTGTGAAGCACATACTGACTAAGGTGGAAGGTGCGTACTTTCGTATCTTCGCATAACCTGCTTGGCTGTCTGCGAACTGAGCGTCAGCTGTCAGCTTGCTCAAAACTTCACCTTGTTAATCTTCGTTGACAAGGATATAGAACTCCATAGACGATAGGATGTACGCGACGGTCCGAACACGTGGGTCCGTTTGCTCAACAACTGCAGTAGTTCTGACTTCTCAGAGACTGGAGACAGTGCACTCTACCAGATCGCGTTAGAGTTTGCCTGTCTCTGTTACTCGTCAGGGTAGATGTTGACGGCTCTTCCCTTTGCATGCTGACAGGCCTAGGCGACTAGTAAGGTCCATGTAGTTTGTTGTCTTGCTTTGATATGTATCGTGTCGATCTTGGAGTCTACATTCTTCTCGGCTTTCCAGCATGAACAAGACCAACAGCAACGTTGCGGCCTATACGAGCATATTACGGAGGGGGCCCAGTGATGTAGCCCGTTTCGACCGGATCGGCAATCGAGTTCGAGTCTCGGCAGAGGCAGAGGTCACTGCGGACAGTCGCCGACCGCCCAGGTGTATAACAGCCAGGATCAGTAAGTATCTCAACTTCATTCACCGCTCAATGCTAGCGAATGACTTGGGCTAGTGGTCAGCAAGAATGTGGGGTCAACCTTGCTGCAACCGCTTTTGGTAGCTGTTTCCCTAGCCACATCCATTTTGGGGCGAACAACACTTCGCTTGCAGGCCAATGTAAGACATATGATGCACTGGAGAAGAACATACGAGGTGTCTAACCGGGCCAGGCACAGTAATATAGCCATATTAACTGCTGTGTAACCCTGGAAGATCTTCGCCATATCGATCCCGCCAAGGTCCCTCAGACTATCACAACCACGAATCACCACAACAGCTTTGTTTGCGAGAGTCGTATACTCCTTGCCGTACCCACACGGCCATCCTTCAGAACGTCGTCTTCGCATCTCGATGCCCAAACCCTCCACCCATCATGCGATCAGCTTACCACCGCCATCATAAACACCCGAAAAACACTGTATATGCCTCATAGATGCCATTCAATCATCGCGGTGGGCAGTTTCAGAGCGCTGAGTGGGCAGCACGGCGGCGACGATGTGGTAATAGCCTCAGGATAGCCCTCAACCTCGAGACAACGACCCCTATTCGGGACTTTGATAACCATGTATGCACCTCGCAAGATCAGAAGGGCCTAACCGGTCGAATCCAGACGTCGTGAAGCACAATGGTAGTACGAGTCAAGGAAAGACAAAGTATAAGAGAAGGGCATAAACCGACCCGGAACAACTCATCCAGCTCCCAACATCACAACATCATTGCCCTTCACTACTCAGCCAGCCTTTCGCTCAACACCACCTTTACAAATCAATCAACATGCGTTTCTCCACGATCACCATCTCCGCCCTCGCCGGCCTCGCCGCCGCCGCTCCCAACGCCATGGCCAAGCGCGAGAGCCAGCAGATGACCAACGTCATCCAATTTGCTGCCCAGCAAGCTGAATGCAGCGTCTTTGACTGCGCGGCTGTCATCGGTGCCGGCATCTGCGTTGCTACTGCCATTGGGGTCCCCGGTGGAGTTGCCGCAGCCATTGCCTGTGTTGCCGGTGGAGCTCCTTCTGTACGTACTCCATCTAATTCCACCCCCCATATTTCCTTTCTTTTTGACATGGTGAAACGTACTGATTCTGGTAGCTCTGCGCTTGCGCTGGATGCATCGACGCGCTTAGCGACTTTTTGACTGAGAATAACGTCTGCCCTGAGTAAACGGTGTTTGACATTTTGATACTTCTTCCATGGTTGAGGAAGGGATGGAAGCTAGGGGTTGAGGGGGATAGTGGGTGCGTCGACATTAGACCTGCAGTGTCTGGTGTAGACTTGGAAAACGGCTCTCACGAGCAACTTATGTGTGTTTCCTTGGTGGTAGCTTATGTACACTCGCTCCTCAATGAAATCGCTGGCCAGCACGAACGTTCTTGATTCCTTTTGTTTCGTTTGAGCTAGTTAGATTTGCCATATCACTGAATGTGACGACGGTCCTGGCATCCTGGTTGAAAGACACAAAGCCATGAGCCGACTTTTGTGAGAGCGTCTAGACTACCTGTTGCGTATCGACCCAATTTTTGCAGCAAGTGAAGGATCATCCAATGTCTAGCAGAATATTGTCTCAACAGTACGTAAAAAGAGAAAAGACAACCACACATGTGATGAGCTATTGATATCGAGTATTCTTCTTCTTCATGAGTCTATTGCGCGTTTTTCTACTTTAGATCTTCTGCACCAGCTACTCCGCAACACTCAACGCAGAGGTTCGTGTAGTTACAGCTAATGCAGTAGAAGCACAAGCCTTAATTGTACAGTAAGACTACGGCTACACACCAGCTTTTCCACCCCGTAACGCCGTCAACAGGGCTACACAACCTCCTCCAGTATTGATGTGAACATACATATCGTCGCTTCTCGAGAGAGGATTACTTTGAAAGTATTAAGGTGAATCATTTTTTCATCGGCTTCTTTAGTTGCAGGTGCCGAAAGTGCCCTGGCAGCCAGCACCGCAATGAGCAGTGGTGCTTCCACACCAACCGTACTGAGAGCAGCAGGTTCCGAAGGCGGAACCAGAGCATGTGAAGCCAGAGGTGCCGGAGCAGGATCCGTCAGTAGATGCCTTCTTGGTCGGGGCAGCCGCAGCCTTGGAGGTAGTGGTGGCGGCCTGTTTAGTAGCAGACGCTCCCGTGCCAGAGCAAGTACCGAAAGCGGAGTTGCAGCCCGTGGAGCAGTGATCGGTGGTGCTTCCGCACCAGCCGTACTGGGAGCAGCAGTTACCAAAGGATGAGCCGGCGCAAGTGAATCCAGAAGCACCACCGCATGAGCCGTCAGTGGAGACCTTGCCAGCAGGAGCAGAGGCGACAGGAGCCTTGGAAGTTGTAGTAGCCTTGGTCGTCGAAGTAGCCTTGGTGGTGGTAGAAGCAACACCGTTGCTGCCGCAGTTACCGAAGCCAGATTGACAGCCAGTTCCGCAGTAGTCCGAAGTAGTACCGCAGTAACCGGCAGCGCTGCAGCAGTTACCGAAGGTAGATCCCAAGCAGGTGCTAGAAGAGTTAGTGTTGAAGGCTTTGCAACCGAGATTTGAGAGACTTACTATCCCTTGGTTCCACCGCAAGTAGCATCAGTGGTAACCTGCTTCGTGCTGGTGGCAGCGGGAGCTGAAGCAGAGGTGGTGGTCGGCGCATTGCCAGAGCCAGCACCACCTGCAGTGCGGTACCAGTTCTCCTTGGGATCACCGAGACAGTCACCAACAGTAACAGCCTTGTAACCGAGCTGAGTGAGTGTGGAGA